>Ga0187864_10002384_pt1 | contig 16406 bp, 15 predicted proteins | sample June2016WEW_11_4_FD_132985 | JGI IMG/M metagenome (GOLD analysis project Ga0187864, IMG submission 132985) | Peatland microbial communities from SPRUCE experiment site at the Marcell Experimental Forest, Minnesota, USA - June2016WEW_11_40 | ecosystem: Environmental > Terrestrial > Soil >...
AACGGTGGACCTTGCCGATGGCGTATTCGATGGGCATGGCGATGTTCTTCTTGGCGATGTCCGGCGCCGCGCCGGTCCCGCCGTAGCCGCCGTCAATGTGGACAATATGAGTGCCCGCGGAGTAACTGCCCACCGCCACCATATCCACGTCGGTGGGCGTAGAGACCTTGGTCGAGATCAAGGCGCGGCGGTTCACGTGCTTGAGCCACTCGATGTGCTTGGCATGGTCTTCGATGGAATAGACGCTATGAAAGGGGAATGGGGAGAAGAGCGAGATGCCCAAGACCGCCTCGCGCATCTTGGCGACGCTGACGGTGTTCTTGTCGCCCAGGAGGTGCCCGCCCAGACCGGGCTTGGCGCCCTGGGCATACTTGAACTCCACGATGGGCACGCGCTGGATCGTTTCTTCGCGCACGCCGAAAAGGCCGGTCGCAACCTGGGTAATGACATGGTCGTCATAGGGCCTCATCCGCTCCATGTAACCGCCTTCGCCGGTGCAGGTGAACGTATTGAACGCCACCGCGACCCTGGCTTTGGACAACTGGGTGACATTGCTCACCGAGCCGAACGACATGCCGCCCCCATACCAGGGGACATCAATCTTGATCTTGGGCCGGCCATCGTCGCGCTTGTTGAGCAGCAGGCTCGTGTCGATCTGGTCCTCGGCCAGGACCACGGGCGGCCGGGCCGGGAATTTGAAGCGGAGCCGGTCGAAGCCGCCGCCGGAATTGCCGCACTCATAGTTGTAATCGTAGGCCGGCGGCGGCGCCTCGCCGGTCTCCGCCATTTTCCACGTCGCCAGGATCAAGTCGCTCGACCAGCGAAAATCACCCAACAGAGGATACATCGGGTTCTCGCGGATCTGCAGGGCCCCTTGCGGGCAATGCGTCACGCAACAGTGGCCGTTCTTTTCGCAGGCCGGCCCGATGCACAAGTGGTGGCGCGGCTGGCCAAAATAACGGTAACCGGGGTTGCGGGCATGCACCTGGAAGGAACAAAGCTCTTCGCACTTCCCGCAGAGCCGGCAGTCCTGGTTGCGATGGACAATGTACTTGGCGATTTCATTGCGATAGCGGGACGGGGCCGGCCGGGTGACCCGCTCCACTTTCTCCTGCGGCACGCGTGTCTTGAGCGTGTTCTGCGGCAGTAACTCTTCAATGCCTGGTTCTGGTGCCATAAAGCTTGCCGAAGGTTTCCTCCTCAAGTTGCTCGAAGAACATGGCGCGGCCCACGTCGCCGCGCAGACGGCGCACTTCGCGCATGCCCATTGCCCCCATCACTTCGATCAACTGGTCATGCCAGGCCGCGATGAGATTCGTCATGCGGCCCACCGCAAAATCGGGATCGAGGGTCTCCAGCCCGGCGGGGCAGGGCTGGCCCGGTTCGCAGCTCGCACACAGACGGCATTCGAGCGCGATCAACAACGGCAGATTGATGGTCACCAGGTCCGCACCGCATATAATGGCTTTGGCCAAATGTTCCGGCAGCGCGATTCCGCCCCCGGCCATGACCGTGATCTCGTCCCGGATCCCCTTCTCGACGAGGGCGGTATGGAACTGCCGGATCATTTCCTTGAGAAAGCGAGGTGGTTGCGCGCCGATTTCGTTGCCGTTGGCGTCCGCCACGATATGGATGACCTCCACCTCCGGCAACCCGGCCAACTCGATGGCGCGCCCGAGGCCCGCCGGGGTCAACTCGACCCGGATCGAGGCAACGATGCCAGGATGGACATTCTTGATTGCCTTGATGCGCTTAGTCACCGCGGGGCCGTCCGCGATTTCCACCAGCCGGGTCTTTCTCAGGACCTCGGCCGGCACCGGGGCGCTGTCGGGACCCAGATAAAAGGCGACATGACGCAGGTGCTTCGCGGAGGCGGGCTGGTGCCGGGCATCGAGGATCGCGATCAAGTCGGTCGCTACAGCCGTCTGTTCGATTACTGCATCGAGCTGCGGCAAGGTATGCGCCGGCGAGCTGAGATCGATGATGAGCGGCATCGGGATCGATACCAGTGGCGGCAGTTCAGCCGCACCCCCTCTTTCCTCCAAGGCCAGGAACGGAGGCTTGCGTCCGATGTCAACGGCCGTGCTAATGTACTCGCGGCCATGAATCCCGTCGCGGGTCGGACGAACAATCTCCGACATGTCCGTCCACATCGAGTCGAAACCAGGGCCGGAGAACGGCCCCCGGTAGCCCGCCCCTGAGACCGGGATTTTCGCGGTTTCAGCCTGGAGCCACGTGGTCTTGATGATGTCGGGTTTCCAGTAGCTGTTCCCGAGGCCCTCATAGACCGGATTGACCGACAGGCACAAGAGGCCCTTGGTGCAATCCTGCACGCACGAGAAACACCCCATGCAGTCGAAGAACAGGGCCTCGACGGCGCTCAGGTTGCGAATGTACTCCTCCTCCTGCCGGTAGCGGTCATAGACGCAGGCCTTCTTCACACAGTTATGGCACCGGGCGCAGTCCTCCCGCCAGTCCACCACGCCATGTTTGCCGATGCGCGGCCCTCGCGGCGGCACCGGCCGCGTTTTGATGTGATATTTTTCAGGCATGCTTTCTCCCGGTCACGACAGGCCGGCGGCCGCAAGGAGCTCCGGCACCACGGCTTCTTTGCCACCCGAGAGAATATGGACCCCGCGCACCCCCTCGATGGTTTTGAGTTTCTTGATGGTTTCCACGCAGAGCGCCCAGCCCGGGCTCCGGGGGCCGCTGCCGGAGGCCTGGAGCCTCTCCATCACTTCCTCCGGGACGTAAAAATCGGGATGGGTCACCCGCAGATGTTGGACCTCCGTGGCGCTCTCCAAGGGGAGCACGCCGGCCAGAATCGCGGCCTTCTTCGTGAGACCTGCCTGGCGAACGGCCTCGAGCCATTGGCTGAACGTGTCGAGGTCAAAGACCGCATGAGTTTGAATGAACCTGGCGCCAGCCTCGATTTTACCGTGGAGCCTGGCCAGGTTGAGTTCCAGCGGCTTGAGGAAGGGATTGGCCACCGCTCCCACCAACATCGAAAAGGGGCCGTCTATGGCCATCCCGTCGGCCAGCAGGCCCTGCTCGCACATCCGGGTGGCTATCGCGATAAGCTGCGTGGAATCGATGTCGAAAACGTTTGCGGCCTCCGGACAGCCGATGAGCGTCTGATGATAGCCTGACATACAGAGCACATTCTTGATCCCCAGACTGGCGGCTCCCAGCAAATCTGACTGGAGGGCGACGCGGTTCCGGTCGCGTGTGACCATCTGGAGAACCGGCTCGAGGCCCGTATTGAGCGCCGCCGCCGAGGCGGCCAGGGAAGACAGCGCCACGCCGTGCTGGTTGTCGCCCATGTTGACCGCCGTGAGCTTGCCGCCCAGGCCTTTCAAAACCGCTTCCGTGGTGGACAGGCTCGCCGTGACCCGCGGCGCATGCTCGGCGGTGACGATAAACTCTCCGCTCTCGATTCTCCGGGCGAGTTGGCCGTCAACTTTCATGCCACCATGCGCTCCTCTTTGTTCATCGCATCGCCGGGGGCGCGTCCCCGCGGCAGACTTCTGACCCGTTCGATGAACTGCTTTATTTCCTCACAAACCTGCCCGGCAGCGCCTCGCGCGCACTCGATGACGGCCATCCGTCCCGAGCCGACCCCGATTTCCTCCAACAGCGATTCGACCGCCTCGGCGCGTTTGTGGGCGCGCAGACTGCCCTCGAAGTGACGGCACTCGGCCTTCTTGCAGGCCACTATCACCACCCCGTCCGCGCCCGTTTCGAGGGCCTTGATCAGGTAAGGCACATCCACTTTCCCGGAGCAGGGCAAACCGATGGTCTTGACCGTGTCTTTGCCCGCTTCCTCGCCAAGCTCGGCCAACCGGCCTGCGTCCAAATTGTTCGAGCAGTAAAAAACGCAAGTCTTCAAGGGGCGATTGCTCCTCGGGCCTCCCTCACCGAACACATTGCGCAACCGGTCCGCACAACGCTGGATGGCCGATACGCCCTGCCGGAACGCGGCAAACTCCTCATAGTCAATAAGCCCGTCTTTGGCCATTTGGACGCGCAGGGCCTCGACGAGGGCCATGATCTCGCGTGCCGCGGCTGATTCGTCCTCGAGACCCGAGCAGACCTCCATGAAAGCATGGCAGGCCGATTCCATTCTCATGATCTCGCCCCACACCACTTCCGGGCCTTCCTGCAAGCCGAAGAGCAAACGCGGGCAACCTGCTCCAATGGCCCTCAAGTACCCGTCGGCCGTTTGGTCGAGCCTGTTCATAACGCGTTATCCGAGAGTGCAACTCATGCGCCGTGATTTGTTTGCGCGCGTGCTTTGTACCCGAGCGGCCCACCCGGCTGCAAGCACAATCTGGAGCCGCCACGGTGCCGGGTCATGTGTCCTTAGATTGTTGCCTAAGTCACCCTATATTCCGAAACGGCCCAGAAAAACTCCGTGACGGTCCAGGGGTGATCCGCCAGACCAGCGGCCACGGCTGGCGTGGTGCCAAGCGTGGAATGCAGCTTAACAAAGCTGTGGGCCGCAACGAACATGGCGACAGCGTGGCCGTGGTTGGCCAGCTTGCCGGACCAGCCCAGGCAGAGGCGCGTGAATCGCCCCGTGAACGTCCGAACCGAGAGATTGGCCAGCTCGATATGGCTGGTGCATATCCTGTCCCGGCGCGGGGCTCCCGCCTTCACGTTGATCGTGACCCCGACAAACGGGGCGGGAGAATAGCGGCGCGAGGCTTCGATTTCGGCGGGTGGCGTGTCATAGTTCTTTTGGATGACCGCGTAATCCAGCCGCTCAAGCAGGTGGTGGCGGATCGTGTCGGGATAGGAGGCCCAGCCGTCCTTCGTGATTTGAACCCGGCTCGCGATGCGGCTGGCCACGTCCGCAACAAAGGTGTCGGTGTTCTCGCAATCGCGCTTGCCGGTGTGGTGCGACACGATCAACCTCGTCTGGGGGTCCAGGCCCAGGAACGTATAGAAATCGCCGCGCTCTTGATCGTCCGGCGTTGTGCGGCTCCGGCTGACCCCGACCTTGCTCCATTTCTCGTCAATTTGAAGGGAGCCGACAGTCAGGCCGCACAGCCGGTGATCGAGGAAGGCGGCGCACTTCTCGCCAAAGATTTCGAGCACGGCCAAGACCGTATGCGGATCGCAGCCGGTGGGCCTGCCCGACGCCCTGACCCCGACACCCTCAGTCAACAGGTGGACGATCTGGATCGCCTTGTCATCGGGAATCCGCAGGTCCTCCAACGGTTGAGATTCTGAAAAAGTCCTGCCGCACTCGCGACACCTGCAACGCTGCACGATCGGGCTTTTGTTGCGAAAATGGCCGAAGCGTTCAGACCTCAGTTTGCTCGCGCAAGTTCAATTCCGCCGCAAGGTCGCAGAAATGCCAGTATTCCTGTGGAATAGAGTGGTCGTGTGGAGGAAATGACTTGCTCGTCTGGGGGAATTGGATTTGCGCTTTCTCGCGGGCAGTCAATCGGGATGTTCTGAGGTCTGAGCGTTTGACTCCACCCGAGCACCAGTAACAATTCAACTTGCCTTTCCCGGCAAGGTTGGCTAGTCTTGGGTCGTATCTGCGAAGGTATGCGACCGACAGCAGCTAACCCTGCCTGTTGGTTGCGCTCCGTTGAGCGGTGACAGGCTCGCGGAGCTTTGATTTCAGTTTGGAGAGCCCGGGTAGGGCGGGGCGGCATTCGCAGATGAGGCGAACACAGACCCATCCCCGGCCCGCCCGGACCAGGCACGACGCCAACAGGCCGTGAATGCAGCGTGGGTATGCTGGGGACCACTCTTGGCCTGTTGGCAAAATTCTCACAAAAAGCCAGCGATACTGGCGCTTGCGCTGATTTGTTGTTGGCCTTTTCTGTAATCATCAGAGCACTTTTAACACGTCTAACAGAATCGCGCAAGCTATATTTACACTTTTTGTTCAATAAAATATAGCGTGCTAACAGCATGGACCGTGCCATGCACCGCCCTTGGTTATTGTAAAATTATGTGGAAAATCATTGACGGCTATTGGCACTCTGTGGTAATGTTGCAGGCATGAGCGACGAAACGCCTAACGCGAAGCAAAAGAAAACGAGGACTCGGAGTCCTGGGTATCCCACCACCAACCTGCAAGATGCCCTCGAAAAGGCTAGGATCGTGTTTGAAAAAGACGGCAGGCACGAGACCGCGATTGAGTCTTTGGCCGCTCATTGGGGTTACAAAGCCAACAGCAGTTCAGCCGGGCAACTAGCCGCTGCGCTCAAGAAATTCGGTCTTTTTGAATCTTCGGACAAGGATGGGTACGTAAAACTGACCGATCCCGCTGTCCGCATTATAGCCGACGATGACCCCAACTCGCAAACCAAGGCAGAGCTGATTAAGAGGGCGGCTTTGTCCCCTAAGATTTATGCGTTGCTGTGGGAAAAGTATGGCGGGTTACCACCACTACCCTCAGATGCGGCAATCAGACCCTACCTGGTCGCCGACTTGGGATTCAACCCGAACGCTGTTGAAGAGTTTACCAAGAATTTTCGAGCCACAATAGAGTTTGCAAAACTCTCGCCAGGTGATAAACTTGAAGCCAATGACAGAGAGCCAAATCTTTTTTCGGTCGAGAAAACCGAGGAGCCGGTCGGTATGACCGCTCCAGCCAAACCGGAACCGCTGGCGCCAGCGCCTTCCCAAACAAGGCCGCCGGGCATCAAGGAAATGCGCTTCGAGTTGGACAGCGGGCCGATTGTGATCCGCTATCCAATGAGCCAGGAGGATTTTGATCTCTTGCTTAAGTCGCTAGACCTTTGGAAAAAGAAGCTCGTCGTGCCAACCAAGGGAGAAACGGCCTGATTTCGGGTCATCAAAACGGAAGCGCACCATGACCGACAAGACGTGAGCCGACACCGACTCTACTTTGACGAATCAGGAACGCACTGTTCGACGAGGGTTGAAACAGTCCATGAGCGGTATCTGGCCCTGTGCGGCGTCATTTTCGAGGACGGTGATTACCAAGCCTTCCAATCAGAATGGGAGCGCATGAAGCGGTCCTTCTTTGGTGGAGACCCCGACGAGCCGGTAATTCTGCACCGCAAGGAATTGATGGGGAAAAGTGGTCTTTTTTCGGTTTTAGAAGATGAAGTGAAGCACCGCAAGTTTGACGCTGAATTTTTGAGGATTGTCGGCGCGGCTCGTTTCACTTCATTGATTACGGTCATTGACAAGGCCGGCCACAAGCGCCAGTACGCCGCGCCAATGAATCCATACCACTATTGCTTGGTTGCGTTGTTGCAGAGGTACTGCTATTGGCTTGGCTCCCGCACGGGTGACGTGATGGGGGAGGCGCGGGGCAAAGCCGAAGACAATCAACTGAGGGCTGCCTACAGAACCCTGTACGAAAATGGAGACTGGTATTGCCGCGCCTCCTCTTATCAGAAGCATTTAACAAGCAAAGACATAAAACTTAAACCGAAATCGGCAAACATTGCTGGTTTGCAGCTTGCCGATTTGCTGGCGCACCCCGCAAAGTTGCGGTGCATAATCAATCATGGAGCCGCCCCCGACATCCGAGAGAGCCGATTTGGAAGAGAAGTCGCGGACCTTTTTTGGACGAAAATACGCAAGCACCCAGACGGTACATCGATCGGAAGGGGTGAGGTGTTCATTTAAAAATGGAAAAGCCCCCATCGCTGGGGGTCTCCACGATAGCCCATGCGGGCCATCCCACTGCCATCAGGCATTGACCAAATAATAGCCGATAGCTTTTTTTTGTCAACAAAACTTGACAAATTGTTTTTTTTGTGCTCTTTCCCTTGACTGCCTTAAGAAATTGAGGAGGGGTGGCTGAGTGGTTCAAAGCGGCCGATTACGAATCGGCTAACGAGTAAAGTCGTTCGAGGGTTCGAATCCCTCCCCCTGTACCGGCGAAATCTCAACTCAGCGGCCTCATCACAACGATTTGGCAGAGCATTACCCCGCCCCGCTTCCCGCCTTGCCGTCCCTAACCCGATCAACAGCCTGGTCACACATCACCCGATTCCGACCCACGCTCCCTTTCCTGGGCCGCAGGTGAGGGGCGACGGCCTAGCGTTGGGGCAGGGAGTGGAGGGGAAGCGTGTCAGGTTTAGGTTCTCATGCCCATGATGCGGGCGATTTTTTCCTGGCGCAGATCGAAGCGCAGTAAACCGTCATTCCCGTTCCTCCAAAAGCGCGCGGACGAGGTCGGTTTTTACGCGCGGGCCTTCGGGCGGGATGTCCTTGAACAGTTGATCCATCCGGGCATTGATGTCCGGGCCGCCGGAATCGGTGCGCGTCAGTTGAAACACCTTTCCGCCCCGCTTGTTGATGGTCAGACTTTCTCCCGGCGACAAGGATTCTTCCGGGCTGCCGTGTCGGAGTTGCCGGCCGCTGATACGCTTTTGCGTCATAGCGCTGACAGCCTATGTTAAACATTAAGTCGAGGCGAGCGTGTTTTGCCGGCCATCTCCGGCCGGGCTCTGTTTACCAGAACCTGTTGCGCCTGCCGCTGCGTGTCGGCGAGCGTCCGGCCCCGGCCGCGCCGGGCCGCCTGCGGGCGTACGAGTTGCGCGCGGGCCAAGGGGCCAAACCTTTGCTTGTGGCGGGCAATTTGGTTTCCTAGTCTCAGCCCATGTCGCAGCGAAAAACGTATGCGGTTTTCCGCCATCGCCAAAGGCAAGATCGGACACGATCGGCCCTGGAGCGACCGGGTGGGCTGTTGGTTCTCGGGAGCCTGCGCGCCTGCCAGACGATGGGCCGGCCCCACCGGCCATGAAGTCGTGGCGGATTCGCGCGTGGTGGGTGGCCTTGCTCGTGCTCATCGCGCTCGGCTTCGCCCGGCTGCGCTTCGACGCCGACATCCTGGATCTGCTCCCCGGCGACGAGCCGGCGGTGCGCGGGTTGAAGTTATATCAACAGCATTTCGCCAATGCCCGCGAACTCATCATCAGCCTCCGCGCGGCCGACGGCGACCGGGCCAAACAACTCGCCGGCCTGGTGGCCGCGCGCTTGCGCCAGGAAACCAATCTCATCGCCGCCCTCTCCTGGCAGCCGCCCTGGATGGAACATCCGGAGCAGGCCGCCGAAATCGTGGCGTGTCTCTGGTTCAATCAGCCGCCGGAAGTGTTCGGCTCGCTGACCAACCGCCTCGCGCCCGACAGGCTCAAGGCAGTGCTCGAGGACACCCGCCAAGTGCTGGCCACGTCCCTCTCCCCGATGGACCTGGCCCGGCGCTCGTTCGATCCCTACGACCTGCTCAGCGTCCCGGCGCTGACGAACTTCAGCGGCCTTTCCGCAGAACAAGGCGAAGGCGCCTTCGCCTCCGCCGACGGCGCCTTCCGCGTCATCTACGCGCGGGCCCGGAGCGAACTGGGCAACTACCGCGAGTGCTCGGCCTGGCTCAAGTCGGTGCGGAAGGCCGTCGAGAGTGTGCGCACCAACCCCAACGCGTGGGCGGGCGTAACGGTGCGTTACACCGGACGGCCGGTGTTCGTCTCGGAAATCGCCGCCAGCATGCAACGCGACTTGAGCGGTTCCGTGACGGGCACGGCGGCGGTCATCGCTCTTCTGTTCTGGCTGACCCATCGTCGTTGGCTGCCGATGCTCTGGCTGCTGGCGCTCCTGGCAATGGTCCTGGCCGCCACCATCGGGCTGGGCGGCTTGCTGCTCGGCTCCCTTAGCGTGGTGAGCCTGGGCTTCGCGGCGGTGCTGCTCGGACTGGCGGTAGATTACGCGGTCGTGCATTACCAGGAGGCGCTGTCGCATCCGCAGTTGTCGGTGCCGGAAATCCGCCGCAATATCGCGCCGAGCATTCTCTGGGCGGCGATAACAACGATTAGCGCCTTTCTCGTATTGAACCTGGGCGGGCTGCCCGGCCTGGCCCAACTAGGCTCGCTGGTGGGTATCGGTGTGGCGCTGGCCGCGCTGGTGATGGTGATGCTCTACCTGCCGCCGCTGTTTCGCGGCCGGCGCAAACCGGCTGCCAATTACGCCCGTCCGCCGTGGTGGACTTTTCTCGTGCCGGCCCAGGAGACCCGCCCTCCGCCGGCGGCCCGGATGGGAGCGGCTTCGTCGCGCGTGGCGCTGGGCGCGACCGCGCTGGTAATCGTTTTGGCGGGAGCGGTTTTGCTGGCGCGCCTTCCGCCCCTGGACCGCACGGCCACGGCGCTCCGCCCTCAGTCGGCCGAAGCGGAGGGGGCGCTCGAGGAAATCACTGCCTGCCTGGGCTTGCCCAAAGAGCCGCTCTGGGTGGTCGTTTCCGGAACCAACGAAAGCGTCGTTGGCGCTCGGCTGGCCAAGGCCGAGTCACTGCTCAAACAGGCGCAGTCCAACCAGCTCATCACCGGCTTCGTGCTGCCGTCGGCACTGTGGCCGCACCCGGATTGCCAGGCCGCCAACCGGCCCGCCGCGCGCCTGCTGGGCGCGCGGGGAGCGTTGTTGCGCCAGGCCGCCCTGCGCGAAGGCTTTGTCACCAACGCGCTCTTTCTTACCGAGGAACTCGTGCGGACCTGGGCGCGCCTGGGTGAAAGCTCGGGCGTGGTCTGGCCCACCAACGAAATGAGCCGCTGGATACTCAAGCAGTTTGCGGCCCGCGGGACAAACGAGTGGTTGGCCATGGGCCTGGTGTACCCGCCTGCCAATCGCGCCGCCCTGCTGGCGCTCACGGACTTGTCGGCGCGGCTGGCGGCGGACGGGGTGTGGTTGTCCGGTTGGGAGTTGTTGGGCGCCGCCACGCTCCGGCGGGTGCAAGAACGCATCTGGCTCGTGCTGTTGCCGATGGTCCTGCTCGTGCTGGCCTCGCTCTGGCTGGCTTTCCGCCGCGCGGCCGAAGTGCTGCTCGGCCTGGCCGTGCTCTCGCTCAGCGGACTCTGCCTGCTGGCGACGATGGCGCTGGCCGGCTGGTCGTGGAATTTGCTGAATCTGATGGCGCTGCCGCTCGTGCTCGGCACCGGCGTGGACTACGGCCTGTTCATGCAATTGGCCCTGCGCCGTCACGGCGGCGACACGCGCGCCGTGCGCGGCTCGATCGGCCGCGCACTGCTGCTCTGCGGCGGGACGGCCATCGCGGGCTTCGGCTCGCTGGCCTGGTGCGGCAACCCCGGCATGGCCAGCCTGGGCAAGGTCTGCGCCGCCGGCATCGGCGCCAACATGCTCATCGCAGTCTATCTGCTGCCGGAGTGGTGGAGCAGCATCAATTTTACGTCGAAAGTCCAAGCCTCAAACCTCGCTCGCGCCGGCGCGGGGGGAACTTCATTGCCCCCGGCCCCCGCGCTCACCGCCCCGTCATGCTTTTACCGCGCCTGGTCCTGGAAACTGGGCCTGGCCCTCGTGCGCCTTCTGCCGGCTCGCTTATTCAACGCCATCGGCCTGGGTTTTGCGGCGGTCTATTACCGCATCAACGCCGGCCGGCGCGAGGTCGTGGTGCGGAATCTCCTCCCCGCCTTGCAGGGTGACCGCCCGGCCGCCGAACAAAAGGCCCGCCAGCTTTTTCGCGAAATGGCCTTGAAGATAGCCGACCTGTGGCGCCTCGAGAGCGGCGCCCTCCGGCCTGACTGGCTCAACATCCAGCAGGACTGGGACCGCTTCGAGGCGGTCCGCGCGCGCGGACAGGGGGTGCTCCTGATCACCCCGCACCTGGGCAATTGGGAGTTAGGCGGACTGCTGCTGGCGCATCACGGCTACAAACTGCTCGTCCTGACTCAGCCGGAGCCGGGGGGCCTGACGGAATTGCGCAAGGCCTCGCGGGCGAGGTGGGGCATTGAAACCCTCGTGGTCGGGAATGACAGTTTTGCGTTCGTGGACATCATCAAACGCCTCCAGGCGGGGGAGATCGTCGCCTTGCTCGTGGATCGTCCGCCGCCGCCCAGCGAGGTGCGGGTCCAGTTGTTCGGCCGCCCGTTCCTGGCCTCGGTGGCCGCCGCCGAACTGGCTCGCGCTTCCGGTTGCGCCCTCGTCGGCGTCACCATCGTCCGCACCGGCGCCGGCTACAACGCGCACGTCCTGCCCGAAATCGTTTACGACCGCCGCGCGTTGGGCAACCGCGAGGCCCGCCGGGAACTGACCCAGAAAATCATGCGTGCCTTTGAGCCGGAAATTCGCCAGCATCTCGAACAATGGCATCACTTCGTTCCCATTTGGCCGGAGCAGCCTTAGCCCTGCCCCGAGGGCGCACTCTGCTCGCCTCGCTGTCTTTCTCCCTCGCCATCCTTGCGGCCGGCGCCGCGGAACAGAGTCCGCTCCTGGACTCTTGGCTCTCCGCGCAGACCAACCTCCACACCTTCTCCGCCGATGTCATCCAGACGCGCGCGCTCAAGGTGCTTTCGCAGCCGCTGGTGTCCACCGGCAAAGTCTGGATCGCCGTTCCCGACCGCTTCCGCTGGGAAATCGGCTCGCCGCCCGACACCATCGCGTTGCGGCAACCCGAAACGCTCTTCCTCATTTACCCGAAACTCAAGCGGGCTGAAAAATATCCCCTTGACGACAAGCAACCCGGCCCGTGGCGAGACGCGCTGGGATTGCTGGACGCCAGTTTTCCCCGCAGCCGGGCCGGCCTCGAATCCCATTTCCGTGTATTGTCAGTCACCCTGAGCAACGCCAACTGCCAAATCGCCTTGCAGCCCAAGAGTTCGCAGGCGCGGCGCATGATCACGGAGATCGACATCTGTTTTCGCACCAACGACCTTGCGCTCACCGCCACCGAGATGAGACTCGCCGAGGGCTCCTCCATGAGGAACGACTTCACCAACGTGGTGCTCAACCCGCGTCTTCCGGACGGATGCTTCGACGCCAATTTAGATCCCGCCATCAAGGTGGTCGAACCGTTGAAACCGTAGAGCAAGGGCCTCGGCCTGGCGAAACAGGCCGCTCCTGCCCTTATGCACGTACCGGGTGGTGTACGTTGGAGACGAGAGGTTAGTGGTTGGCCCAGCGATTAGGCCCCCTGCGTCTTGCGCAGCATCCTTCGGGCGCTTGCCCCAACCGGCAGCAGCAGCAGCAAAATGGCGGAAATCACCGTCGTGGGCTCAGGAACCGCTACCCATGCTCCAAGGATGTAGTAACCCGGCGTGAGTGCCGAAAATGCGCCATTCTCGTACAGACCGCCCGGGGCGTTAGCGCCCCACGTCATGTCGGGACCGCTGTAGGAATTGCCGCTCAACTGCAAGTCGCCATCTCCCAGAACAGCCGCGTTCCCATCGAATGCAGTATCAGGATTAGCCGACGAGGGGTATGTAAACGAGAAGCTGCTCACGTATGAGCCGTTGTAATACAACTGACCGCTCCCAAGACCGCCGCCAGATGCGGTGTAATTTTGCTGCCATACGTATTCGGTGAGCCCGGCGTTCGCAGCCGTGGCGAGCAAAGTGGCGAGGGCCAGCCCTACGCCCAATCTTTTCATTGTTTTCATATTTTCTTTCTGGTGTGGAACCTCGCGCAGAGCGGCTTCTGGCTTGACGTCTTAGACACAAGTCAGTCCTTCAGGCGAAGCTCCCGGTTATTGTTCACCGTTAAACTGACCGACTACGGCGTCCGTTCCAACAGAAAAACAGACGCCTCAATCGCAGAGTCGGACATGTTGATCCACAAATCGGACAAGGCGGCAGACACTAAACGTGAAGGTAAAATGGGTCAGAGAGGACGGATGGCATGCAACAAGCGTTAACACTCGTGGGACATGGAGGGGTTTCACCTGCTCCTGCGCCGTCAGACTGATACACGACCGCGGTCCTGGCTCGGGGACAACCGGGGTTTGGAGGTTCGCGCTCCGGGCCGACTGTCCATGTGGTTCGCGCTGAAAGCGCGCAGCGTACCAGCCCAGGGTAACACCCTGGGAAAGCCGGCCCCTCACCACACTTTGGCGCCCTGAAAGGGCGCGGGTCGGCGGAAGCTACCTCCGCCCTTGCAGGGCGGGCGGTGCTATTGAAGGCCGCTTTCCCAGGGTGTTACCCTGGGCTGATGTGCCCGCACGCCGTTGGCGTGCAGAGTTTCCAAGCTCCTGCGGCGGGCGACACGCCTGCCTCACTGCGGGGTGGGGCTCTGGCTCCGGGCATTCACTGATTCCCTTGGTTTATTCTTCCGCCGACCGTGTCAAAAAACCGCCGGCAGTGCGGGCATCGCCTCTTTGCCTTCTCTTTGCTGACATGCTTCAACAGCGCGCTGGCGTGCCTGATCTTGGCGTAACTTCCCTTTTGCGTTTGCCGCGTGGCGGCCTCCAAGGACGCATAAATTTGCGCCTTTGGCTCTTCCTCCAGATTCACCCTCTTGGACAAGGCGTTGTGGTTGAAACACTGCGAATAATAATCAGCCAACGCCTCCGGGTCCGCCACCAGCCAAGCCTCCATGCACTGCGCCATCAGGTGAACCTGATCCTCCTGCGCCGCGGCAAGATCCCACCCGTCACGCTGCTGGAGGTGCGCGCGTGGCGACCCGGTGATCCCGGTTTCGGAGTCCACCAGCAGCACGTTGAAGATATGGGGTTCCTTTTCCAGGGCGTCGCAGAAGTCTTCAAAGGCTTCATCACGGCCGCCGCAAGAGACGATAGACCACCGGCTCCGTTGCTGCCTGGCCATGTCCACCAGCGGCTTCAGAAAACCGGACATTCCCTGCCGCAAGGCCGCTTTCGTTTCAGCGGAGTTGCCGCCGCCTTCGAAATAGACAGTAATGTTCACTAAAGATTGCCCCCAAGTTTGCCGATGCGCCAAATCTCGCCTAGTCGGTACTTCTCGAGCCAGTGCTTCAGCTTGGCCGACTCCAGGCGGCGCAACTCCGTGCCTCCGCCGCCATACTCACTGACCAGCACCGAGTCCGCCTCCTCTGTGAGCGCGGACACCAGGACGTCCGAGTGGGTCGTCACGATGATCTGGGTCCTGGCCTTCGCCTCCACCAGCAGTTCGGCGATGATCGCCAGCGCGTCCGGATGCAGCCCCAACTCGGGTTCCTCGATGCAGAGAAGCGGCGCAGCGCCGGGGTTCAGCAGGACCGCCAGCAGGGCCAAGAATCGAATTGTGCCGTCTGATAGTCGTGTTGCCGGGACCGGGGTCCTGAGCCCGTCCTCGTGCAAGTAGATCTGGACTGTCCCTCCCTGTATCTTGGTGGTCAGCCGCTTGAACCGAGGCAGGAACCGCTGCATCTGCTCCAGGAAACGCGGCCACGAGTCCCGGTGCTCCAGGTCGTTCAACACGAGGCCAAGGTTCACAATCGTCGGCAGCAGAGTGTCGCTTGGAAGGTCCGCTAGCTGGGCCCGCCGCAGCCGGGCCGAACGTCCAAACTCCCACTCGCGAAAAATCTGTATCCGAGAGAACTCCCCGGCAACCCGCGTAAGCTCCGGATAAAGGTCAGGGTCCTTCCGCTGCGACAAAACGGACTGTTCGGGATTCAGACTCTCCCTTTGCAGTCTCCTCTGGACATATTCGCGCGCGGTAACCTCATCCTCAACAACTTGCCGCACGTTCAAAACCGGGTGTCCGTGCTGGTATCGATAGTAAAAGAACACGTCCGTTTGGTCCCCCCTCCGCGGCGTCGTTTCCTCCAGCACTTCGTCCACCACCTCCACACGGCTGTTGGCGTCGGTGAACGCAAGGCGATAGCGGAGTTCCAGCGCGCTCGACGCAAGCCACAGCCGCGCCTCTAGCTCTGCCGGTTTCGCGGGAACCAGGCCCTTCCACAGCCATTCGCCTGCCGTCCCGCCGATCCGAATCGGGTCGGAAAAGTCCGTCGGCGTCGCGTGCAGCAACTCAATCGCCTCGATGAAGTTCGACTTGCCTGACGCATTCGGTCCGATCAGTACATTCAGAGGCGTCAAATGAACCTCCTGGCTATCCGGACCAAAAGACAAAAAGTTCGTTAGCTTCAGAGTTCTCAACAGTTGTCTGCTCATGGACTGATCACCGAAGAGAAGCCGGAAAAGGTCCTTTTTGAAGTCTTCGGGGGGAATTCGAGAATCCCTGAGGACGCAGTGGTCGGGCGTTACACGCACGAACTTGTTCAGGGCCGGGTCATTCAGAATGCCAACAATTTCCGCGAAAGATCTCAGTTGTTCCCCGATTGCCTCGTAAGCCAGGGCCAAAGGGAATGGCCAGGCGATAAGCAGGGCCTTGGTCAACTGCGCCATTAGTTGCTCGTCGGTCATTTGGCGTAACACGGTCTCATCAAGGAGGCCGTTGTGCTTTATAATGTCGTCGACCGCCATCCGCATGATGGCGGAGCGTTTGAGTTCCGCCACGCCTTCCGATATTTTGATTCTGATCTGCGAAGCGATTGTTGTTACATTCATTCCTCGTGCCTTTTTCGGTTTGTGCCCCGGTCATTCTGGCCTCACGCTGCCGGATGGCCAGGGGCGTGTCAAGCAGGAGGTTAACTGATAGAATTTGCTTTGTGCCGGGCCCGAGGTTTATTGACGCTGCGCGGGTGACGGAAATTTGGTTTGGGTCTCGCTC
>Ga0187864_10002386_pt1 | contig 16402 bp, 12 predicted proteins | sample June2016WEW_11_4_FD_132985 | JGI IMG/M metagenome (GOLD analysis project Ga0187864, IMG submission 132985) | Peatland microbial communities from SPRUCE experiment site at the Marcell Experimental Forest, Minnesota, USA - June2016WEW_11_40 | ecosystem: Environmental > Terrestrial > Soil >...
CATTCAGGACAATATACCATGTTACCTTTCTCTTCAGATTTTATACGTTAATCGCTCTCGCAGAGATATTAGTCTTCGCCTTAAATTTCCACGTTTTCGCAGGTATTTTTCGCACAAAAAACAGCAAACCATTCATTCAAGCATTTTTTCGAACCAGACCTTGTCATTGATTTCAAAAAGCTTTTATAATAAAGAAACAAATGCAAGGGGTAATACCTTAACTTGAGGATTGCGAATGAGTGACGAACACTTCAAACTATCCAACCCCGCCCCGCTTGGGCTGCTGGGCTTCGGCCTAACTACGGTCCTGCTTAACTTAGTTAACGCTGGCGCCTTTCCATTAGATACAATGATCTTAGCCATGGGCATCGCCTATGGAGGAATCGCCCAAATCATCGTTGGCGCCATGGAATATAGGAAAGGAAACACTTTTGGTACCGTGGCATTCACGTCCTACGGCTTGTTCTGGTGGAGTTTCGTCCTGCTTTTGATTCTGCCGAAATTCACCGGATTTGCAGCTCCATCTGCAGCCTCCTTGTCTGCGTACTTCATAATGTGGGGTATCTTCACATTCGCAATGTTCTTCGGCACTCTGAAAGCCAACCGTGCCCTTCAACTCGTTTTCGCAACCTTGACGATCCTGTTCTTCATGCTTGCAACAGCTCAATACGCAAACAGCGTTATGTTTACAAAAATCACCGGTGCCGAAGGAATCATATGCGGCTTTAGCGCGGTTTATCTAGGAGTAGCCGAGGTCCTGAACGAATCGCACCAAAAAACTATTCTGCCAATTTTCCCAACTTCCTAAAAAAACCAACTTCTTTTTTTGTTTTACAATAAAGCAACTGAAAAACTTATATTCTCGGAGCTTACCATTCCAAGCAATTCAGGTTGAGCAACATGTCAGAATCCAGTTTACCCTTCGACGAAAGGTATAGTCCAAGTATCGCAAAATTTTCCAACGGAGAAAAAAGAAAACAAGAATCAGAAAGAGCGATGAAGAATCCGCAAGAGTACTGGGCGGAGAAAGCAAAAGCCATTGATTGGTTTAAGCCCTTCAGTAAAACGCTTGACGATTCAAACCCGCCGTTCTACAAGTGGTTCCCAGATGGGGAGCTAAACATTTGCTATAACGCTTTGGACAGGCACGTAAAAAGTAACCGCAAGAACAAACTTGCATACATTTGGGAAGGCGAAATGGGCGAGGTAAAAACTTACACTTACTATCAACTTTACAGAGAAGTAAACAAGCTTGCAAAGGCACTCAAAAACCTCGGCGTCAAAAAAGGCGACCGCGTTGCTGTCTTTCTCCCAGTCATCCCCGAGCTGCCAATGGCGCTACTGGCAACAGCCCGAATTGGCGGAGTCCACACCGTAGTCTTTTCAGGATTCAGCGCTGAAGCATTAGCAGATAGAGTCAACGACTGCGGAGCAAAAATCCTAATCACAGCAGACGGCTCCTTCCGAAGAGGAAAACCAGTCGGTATCAAAGACACCGCCGACCGCGCTACGCCAATTATGCCCAACATCGAAAAAATCATCGTTGTAAAACGTACATGTCAACCTGTCCAGATGAAGGAAGGCCGAGACATATGGTACCATGATGCTCTGGCAAACGCAGGCGCAAACGCTTACGTGGAACCAGAAAGCATGAAATCTACTGATCCATTGTTCATTCTGTACACCTCGGGAACCACAGGCAAGCCAAAGGGTGTCCAGCACGGCATAGGCGGATACCTGGTTTGGGCTTACTGGACATTAAGATGGGCTTTTAACCCGAATGACGAAGACATTTACTGGTGCGTCGCAGACATCGGCTGGATCACAGGGCACACATACAACGTCTACGCACCGTTAAGCTTGGGAATAACAGCGTTCCTATTCGAAGGCACACCCGATTACCCAGGGCAAGACCGCTGGTGGGAAATGATCGAAAGACATGGCATAACCATCCTCTATGGCACACCGACAGCTGTGCGAATGTTCATGAAGTTCGGCGAAGACCTCGTTCTAAAACATGATCTGAGCACTCTGCGCATCCTTGGCTCAGTTGGCGAACCTATAAACCCTGAAGCATGGAAATGGTACTACCGCGTCATCGGCAAAGAAAAGCTCCCCATAATCGACACCTGGTGGCAAACTGAAACAGGCGGATTTATGATTTCGCCAGCCTCTGGCATCGAACTAACACCTCTAAAACCAGGCAGCGCAACCCTTCCAATGCCGTCAGTTAACGCAGATATCTACGACGAGAAAGGACAGCCAGTGCAGCAAGGCACCAAAGGAGTGCTGGTACTCAAGTCACCTTGGCCAGGTATGCTACAAACAATCTGGAAAGACCCTGACCGCTTCAAGCAAACATACTATGGACGATGGCCCGGAATATACTTCTCAGGCGACTACGCAGTCCGCGACCCAGACGGGTACTTCTGGCTCTTAGGCAGATCCGACGAAGTCCTCAAAGTGGCAGGACACAGAATCGGCACCGTCGAGCTCGAAAGCGCATTAGTTGCTCATCCAGCAGTTTCAGAAGCAGCAGTCATGGGTAAAGAAGATGCTGTCAAAGGAGAAGTTCCAGTAGCATTCGTCGTGCTGCGCAGCGGTTTCAATCCATCTGACGAACTTCGCACTGAACTCATAAAGCAAATCAGAACCACAATCGGACCCATTGCTACACCAGACGCGATCGTATTCGTTAACAAGATGCCGAAAACACGAAGCGGCAAGATTATGCGCAGACTACTCAAAGCCGTCCTAACTGGTGCACCTCTAGGCGACACATCGACAATCGAAGACGAAGGATCGATCGAAGATATAAAAGCAACATATAACGAACTGCGAAAGCAGCTCGCTAAATAATTTCTTCTTTTCTATCTTTTGTTTCTAAAACCTTTTTTATTTGTTTCGAATCAGACAGAGATGTTTTGAGTATGGTTAATTGAGGCTGTGGCTGCTTTACTTTTTTTCTTGTTTGCCTGCTCCTGTGGCTCTTGGGTTTGTGTGGTTTCGATTTTCTCCTGGCTATTTAGTTGAGAACTGCAAATGTTGTCGAACTCTTCGTTTTTTAGGTTCAATGTTCCTCTGGCTGTTCCGTCGCCGAGGTATTCGAAGATGAACCCCATTTTCTTCATGAGATCCATTGCCCTTGCATTGTCAGGAAGCACTATAGCATAAATCTCTTCCAACCCTTTCTCTTTGGCTATGTCAAGCACGTAATCCACGAGTTTGGTGCCTAACCCTAAACATTGGAATTGATCGCGTACGATGAACGCGACTTCACCGTTTTTCCCGTCGGACTCTATGCTTACACGGGCAACGCCGAGGATTTTTCTTTGTGGGCTTTTCACAAGTTCTGCAACTATGGCTATTTCACGGTCGTAGTCCACATTACAGTAGCGTACCACCACTTCATGCGGTGTATCTCTTAGTATCTCAAAGAACCTGTAACGTATTGATTCCTCAGAGAACCCTCGGAACATGTCCAGCCACAACGGTTCATCTTCAGGTTTTATGGGTCTAAGCAGCACCTCTTCCCCGCCTTTAAGAGACCAAATTATCTCGTATTTTTTTGGGTACGGACTAATCACCATGCGCTCGTGTGGATCAAATTTTCTGCAGACTTCATACTTGTTGATGGCGATGCGGGCATCTAGTATGTAGGCTCCTTTCTCGCTTACTAGTAGCGGGTTGATGCTGATTTCTTTTATCTGAGGAAAATCTACAAGTAGCTTGGAGAAGAGAAGGAGGGTTTCTATGACTTTTTTGATGTCAACTGGGGGCGTGTTTCTGTAGCCTTTCAGTAGCTTGTAAACCTTGGTTTCTTCCATCATGCGGCGGACAAGGGTAATGTTAAGCGGAGGCAGCCCGATGGAGTAGTCTTTGAAGAGGTCCATGCCTGGTCCCGCCATCCCGAATAGGATTACGGGTCCGAAGACGGGGTCGGTTTTGCCTCCGATTATGAGTTCGTACCCTTTTTCCTCAATCATATGCTGAATAATAACGCCGGTTATCTGCGCGTTAGGTTTGGACGCGGTAGCCCTTTGAATAAGGCTTTGGTAGGCTTCCCGAACCTCTCCCGTCGAGTTCACGTTCAAGACGACTCCGCCTGCAGCTTTTTTGCTGGCGATTTGAGGTGAAAGAATCTTTAGAACAGCGGGGAACCCAAGTTCCTGTGCGTGTGAAACGGCTTCGTCGGCGTTGTGGGCAACCAAGTTTTTTAGGATTGGGAAATTGTAGTACTTGAGTATGCTTTCGGCTTCTTCATCGGTTAATATTTCTCGGTTGTTGAAGGCTGCATTTCTGATTATTGCCATGACAGGCCGTTTAGGTGGTGAAGCGTCAAGAGGTAGCTCTTCAGGCGTTTCATATAGAAGCTCAAGATTGCGTTGATAATTATACATATACATGTAAGTTTTAGTGGCTTGGTCAGGCGTTTGGTAAGTTGGTATGTTGTTGGCGCTGAAGATTTTGTTGGCATGCATCACCGCGTCAAAACCCATGAAAGACGTCAAGATGGTCTTGTTTTTGTATGGTCTGCTGTTTATGAGGTCAACTATGCTTTTCGCTATCTCGACTGGTTCTGAGCCAGCTTGCTGCGTAAAAATAATTAAAATCCCGTCGACTGTTTCATCGTCAAGGCACACTCCAACTGCAGCTTTGTAATAATCCGCTATTGCGTCCCCGACAACGTCAATGGGGTTGCCTTTGCTCCAGAAAGGAGGCAGCACACTGTTAAGAGCCTCAATCGTTTTGTCGCTCAGCTTCGCCAGTTTGCCGCCTTGAGCAATCAAAGCGTCGGTGGCCATTACTCCAGCGCCGCCCGCGTTCGTTATTATGGCAAGATTTCGGCCCTTCGGCAAAGGTTGTGTTCCCAAAACCTGAGCGGCGTTAAACAAGTCGTTTATTTCTTGGACGCGAACAATGCCTGCGCGTTTGAATGCGGCATCGTAGATGTCGTCTTCCCCTGCTATTGAGCCCGTGTGAGATGCAGCTGCACTTGCGCTTTCAATGTATTTGCCTGATTTTACTACAATTATGGGTTTAGTTCTTGAAAAGTGTCTTGCGGCGCTCATGAATTTTCGAGCGTCAGTTATCCCTTCAATGTACATTATGATGCTTTTGGTTTTGGGGTCAGAACCAAAATAGTCGATCAAATCTCCGAAGTCAACGTCAACCATGGATCCGACAGAGACAAAGTTGCTTAAGCCGATGTTTTCATGGTTTGCCCAGTCTAGAATCGCTGAGCCTAGCGCACCGCTTTGGGAAATAAATGCAATGTTGCCTGGCTTAGGCATCTTATCCAGAAAGGAAGCGTTCAGATTTATTCTTGGCCGGATTACTCCAATGCAGTTGGGGCCGACAATTCGGATGTCATATTTTTTTGCAACTTCCCCAATGGCTCGTTCCAACTCCCTTCCTTCGGCGCCTGTCTCCTTGAAGCCCGCGGAAACGATAATAGCGCCCTTCACTTGTGCCTTCCCGCATTGTTCCATAACTTCTTGAACGGTTTTGGCCGGCGTCGCAATTATAGCTAAGTCGACAGGTTCGGAAATTTGGTCGACTGATTTGTAAGTTTTTATGCCAAAAATCTCGGGTTTACGGATGTTCACGAAGTAGTATTTTCCGGCATATCCCAATTGGGTAAAATTCTTGACTATCAAGTACCCTACTGAGCCTTCAACGTCGCTGGCTCCAATTATTGCGACGCTTTGCGGGTTGAAAATCTTGTCAAGGTTTTTAGTAACCAATCCTGATTGGCACCTGACTATTTGAGTGAGCTCTCTAGTTAAACTACTCTATCGTATTATTTGATTGTTATGAATCCAAAATCGGAAAATTGAAAACAAGACGTCTGAGTGTTTGAAAAAATTGTGCCTTTTGGGCTTGAAAGAATAAAGAAAAATTTAGATGGGGTAAGCTCCGCAAACTTTGCAGAACTGAATCTTTGTCTTAATGTGGCTCTTGCATTTTGGACATTGAATGCCGCCGTTGTCAGGGAAGACGTCTTTTGGTTTGCCGAACTTTTTGCGGAAGACTTCGTAGTAGAGTAGCTGTTCTTTGTCTTGAATTTCAACGTCATCTGCCGCTTTGATTGCTGCCTTTTTGTCCGCGAATTCCTTGTCGGGGATCATGTCGTTGAAGTATGTTCTCAGTGTTTCTGTTCCTGTTCCCTGTTCAAGAGGAGCTTTGGGTCTCCAGATGACATCCATAGGTATAACGTCTTCGTAGGCTTTGCGCAATATCCATTTGCTATATTTTACTCCGTTGTACATGTTGATCTTGTATTTGATAGGTAGCTTCATTGCCCAATCCATGAATTCTGGGTCTCGATATGGTGCCTTGATTTGCATTCCAAGAGATTCCGCCATTGGGAACGAGGAGAAACCCATTTCTGCCCACATTTCCTGTTGCTTCTTTGCGAATTCATCTTCTGATAGGTGGAATTGCCATGGGTACCCGAAAAGCTCGTCTAATGCATCACCTGTGAATACGGATTTGATTCCTTTGGGTTTGAATAGGGTTAAGCCGATGTAGACTGGAAGGCTGTTTCTGATTTCCATGGGGTCAAATTTTTTGAGTGCTTCGACGACTTTGGGGTAGTATTTCATAACGTCTTCTTTGCCGAACTGATAGGTCTCCTGTTTTAAGTGCAAGAGTTCTACCATGCGCTTGACATATTCGGTGTCTTTTGGGTTTCCGTGTTTGAACGCTAAGGTTAGGCATGGAATATCAGGTTTGTATTTTACTGCTTCGTAAGCAATTATCTGAGTGTCGGTTCCAGCTGAAAACAAGAAGCCGTCAGCCATGCTTTTCTTGACACATTTGTTTACTAATGTTCTGATTTGTGGTAAGAGCTTGTTATATTCTGAAGGGTCTAGCGTCATTTCTTTTCCTCGCAATATATTGCTTTTCATTTTACAAGTATTTAAGTTTACCGTCTGCATACAAAAGACGAGAAATAGTAAACATATGTGCTGAAAGTGAACAAAATACTGAACAGACGCCATCTAACAGGAATGGAAAAACCTATGCGTAGCAATACATCACATTTAAAAGTCAAAAATTGTCAGTCATAATCCAGCTTAAGAGGACAGAGGATAGAACGTGAAAGTAAGCATACTTCATATGGAAATCCGTAGCACATTCAAAGCAAACATAGACGCAGCCAAGGTGGCAGTTGATTCAGCCGCAAAGAAAAAACCAGCAATAATTGCGCTCCCTGAATATTTTGCTGTCCCCAATTGCATGGCAGACTTTACGAATGCGAAAAAAATCTCTCAAGAAACCTGCAGAGAAACCCTCAACTTCTTGCAACAAGAATCAAAGCAGATTGGCAATATCTACTTTCTAGGTGGCACAGTACTCGAAGAAGACAGGGGACAATACTACAACACAAGCACCCTGTGGAAAAACGGTTCTCTCATAGCTAAATACAAGAAGATAAACCCTATACGAGCCGAAATTAACGCCGGTGTTGCCAGAGGCAGCCAACCAGTTGTTGTTAACACAGAGATCGGCAAGATCGGACTGCTAGTTTGTGCTGATTCGTTTGACCCTGACCTTGTTAAGCGTGTTGCATCTATGGGTGCAGAAATCATTTCTCTTCCAGTGGCAGCAATGGGCACTCATCCAGTTGTCAAAGGTCACCCGTTAACGGAGGGAATTGCAAGCAACTACGGTTTGTTCCTGCTTAAGGTGGGCAACGTTTGTTCAAACATGAGGGGCGGAAGAAGCGCAATCATTGCTCCCTGGGGCATACTTGGAGAAGTAACCGACGCGCCAAAAGACTCGATTTTGACCCGAGACCTCGACATGCTGCGGCTGAAAGAATATCGAAGCAAACTCAGTACTGTTTAGCCCAGCCGTCGATGATTCGGTTCATTTCCCCAAAATCGTATTTTTCCAGCCAATCCCTAAGGTTACTGTTGTTTACCGCGTACCTGCAGACTTGCCTGGCGTTCTCAGAATCATGCACCAGCAACAGCACAGCATCCAACTTGTGCCTGGAAATGTAAGCCACCGTTTTCAACAGTGCTTCAAGTTTTTCGTCAGTGGGCATTTCAGCGCTTAACTCCACAACAACGGGTTTTTTCAAAGACGCTGCAAAATCCCTTGCCAACATGATGGTCCAGTAGTTAGTTAAGTAATCTCGTGAGGAAAGCGGCACATGGAAGTAGTCGACCAAATCCCCTATTGCAGCAAGGTCCAAGCCGTAGCGTTCTTTAGCAAGAACGGGGTCAGGGTAAATTTCCACAGCAAAAGTTCCTTTTACAAGCTCTTTGGCTTCCTGCAAAAGTTCAGTAATCGTTTGAGCCCTCCACTGTGTCCAGCTTAAACCGCTTTGCTTCCATTTTTCCACGCATCGCGAGCAAACACAATACTCTTGGTCGGGAAAATGATAAAGGTTCAGAGTAACGCCCAAAATGTTTTCTTGGCTTAAGCCTTCGATGTAGTTTAATGCTTTGACTCGGTAAGCTGGGTGTGTTGGGCAGACAAAATCAAAGGCCAAATTTGACCGCCTGTTCTTGCGTAGCGCCGGTCCAGTGTTTGACATTGCAACGAGACTTGGATCTTCCCTTATTGCTTTGGCGTCACAAAGAACTGTGACATCGTTCTGCATGCCTTTTGCAGCAGGAAAAGCTTGTCCGTCCGTCCACTTCGAATAGTAAACATGAAGGTCGTAGCCCTCGACTTTTTCGGGCTTGTAAGTAACCAAACCTATCTGCATACTCTCCTATTTGATGCGCGCAAACAATATATTCTTGGTGCTTTCTTAGATCTTGATTTCGATGGGCAAAATGCAGAAATCCGTTATTCTTATAGATACCTCTAAGTGCACATCCTGCGCAGGACTCATTTGCGTCGGCGTTTGCCCCCAAGGCGTTTTTGAAGAGGGCAAAAACAGGAAACCGCAAATTGTTGATGTTGTCGAGTGTACTTTATGTGGTGTCTGTGTAAATTTGTGCCCAGCAAAAGCCATTACTATTAGCAAACCCTAACAGGTGGTTAAGGCGATAGGCTGGTATGGAACAGGCAGATCTTGCAGACGGCATCAAACTTGTAATAAAAGAAAACACACTAGCCGTAATTTGTGATAATCCTTTAAGTGTAGTTAGTTCAGCCATATTTAATGGCGGGAACAGACAAGCAAACGCTGTCCTCAATGTAGGGGTGCCGGAAGGGTATAATAACCGTTCCTTGCACCTTGACCCGCTGGAACTTATTACTTCATCTGCCGCTAAGCTCGGGTTAACTAAAGATTACGTTGGAATGGTGACAGCTGCCAAAATCAAAAACTACAGTTTAGTCCAAAAGAAAACAACTGATTTCTCCGTAAGTGTAGCCGCAACAGCAGGTTGTTCACACGGAGAATCCTCGGGCGAAGAAATGAATGTCCAAGAAATCTCAAGGGGCACCATAAACGTCATCGTGCTAATCGACGCTAACCCAACGCAGAGCTGCATGGTAGCGTCAGTTGTTACTGCTACGGAAGCCAAATCAGCGGCGCTAAGAGATTTTGATGTCCGAAGCCTGTATACAGGGGACTCAGCTACTGGCTCAATAACCGACAGCGTCGCCATTGCGTCGCCTTGCCAAGGCAAAGTTATCAATTATGGTGGTCCAGCGTCAAAGCTTGGCAAAGTTGTCGGGTACTGTACTAGGAAAGCCGTAACGGAAGCCCTCATCAAACAAGAGCCTATTTGGGGTTGCCGAACAGTATTGGATAGGTTGAAAGAGAGACATCTTCCACTTGAGAAGCTTGCGACTGAAGTATCTAAAGTCGAAGGATTACAGGTTGACACCGAAAGCTTGGCTGAAATTCTAAAGAACAGCCCCGTCGCCCTATCTTTTTTGTTGGCGGCGGCAAAGATGGATGACGATGTTAAGAAGAACCTGTTGCCAGCTGAGCTTGGCGATGCTGAAACGCTAAGCAAATGCTTCGGTAACCTAACTAGCACCGCAGGGTCTTGCTCTAAAGTGACAAGTTATGAGGAAGTTGATTTGCCCCCTATATTAAAACAGGTTCTAATCAGAATTGTGAGGAAAGCTGTTTCTGGAGCTTAACTGAAAAGACTTAAATAACTTGCACTTTTATTCGTTGGTAAAACAATTGTTACGATGGTGTATCAAAAGTGAAATTTGGCGTATTTCTCTATCAACCAGAGCCCGTTGAAGGCGTTGACTACAATTTTTACCGTTTGAAGTCCGAATCCGGGATCGTTGGAAAACCCAACCCTGAAATGTACACTAACATCGCCTGCTTCGGCGACAACTTTATGGCAGCAAAACGCCCAGACTGGGTCTCAATCAGCAAAGACGGACCAGCTCTGCGCACCAACAAAAAATACAACCTCCGCTGGGACGTCGTATGCATGACTAACCCAGAAGCCAGAGAATACAACCTCAAAATTATCGCTGAATCAGCGAAAAAAACCCCTGGGATAAGCATCAGCAGCCAACACTTTGCTGAACGCGACTTCTGCACCTGCCCACGTTGCGTTGAACAATGGCGCCAAAGCGGATTAAACTGGGTTGATTGGCGAGCCAAAACCGTCACCGAATTCCTTAGCGAAGTTCGCGACGTTGTCAAAAACAAGCCGCTTTTCGTGAACTGCCTGCCTGATCCGTTGCTGGGCAAGATGCGGTTTGGCTACGACTTCGAAGCGATGGCACAGTACGCTGATTACTTTGTAATCCCAATGTTCAGCAAGGCATATCCGACCCCATGGTACTGGGAAACAATCGCAAGAGGCTACAAAAGCTTCCTCAAAAAACCAGTCTACGTTAACTTTTATGTCAGAGGTCCAAACGAAACTTGGGACACAGTTGCACCGACAAAGCAAATCATGACGGTAGCTACACGCGCAGCAAGAACAGGCATAGACGGCATAATCTTCCTCGCTGAAAAAGCCCAGTGGATACAAGAGTTCCAAAAGAACGCTGTCGCAGACAAAGAAACACGTGAGTTCCTTAAGGGTCACGGCGGCGACGAAGTCTTAGAGCTCTTCAACCGATGGGAAAAGATGCTGAAAGCATAGCATCCCAACCTCTTCATTACTTTGCTAATTTCTTTTTGATGGTTTTTCTCAAGTCTATTCTTGTTTTTGAAAAGAATAACAAACCGAAACAAACGCGCTTCTTCTACCATTTAACAGGGTTATGCTTTCCTACCCTTGGCAGTTTTTCGCAACCCAAAACCAAAAGTTCAACAACAACATCAACAACAACAAAAGAAACCTATTATTGTTCTTCTTTTTTTACTTTTTAATTAATCGGTGTCAACGCAATCTTAGATTATGGCCGTACCAACAAACAACATTTGATAACTTTCTTGTTGGCAATGGATATTAAAAAATCAAACAAGTCAAACGAGGTATTATCTGCCTTAGATGGTTCTAATTATTGTAAAAAAAAGACACAAAAAGCAAGAGTAAGCTAATAAAATTAGTGTGATGCCTCGAAAACTCCTTAACCTGTTTGTTTATTGTTTTTGTGCTTTATCTAGAAAACTATATAATTCTTCTTAACGTACAAAGCAGTCACTTAAAGAGCGTATCTAGATTGAAGATTACCTTGGTTAATCCCCCTTACCCGCTACATGTGCACTCGCACCCGCCATTTATCCCGCTGGGCCTTGCTTACCTAGGCGCTGTAGCTGAAAAGGCTGGGCATGATGTTAACATCATCGATTGCCAAGCTGAAAGGCTAACATACGATCTTTTCAAGCAGAAAATTGGCCAGTTAAAATCGGACGTCATTGGTGTAACAGCTACCACACTTCTCTACAAATCAGCCATGCAACTCATAAACATAGCCAAGGAAGCTCACCCGCAAGCCGTCACTATGCTTGGGGGAAGCCACGGAACCTTCTGGGATGAAAATGCGTTACACGAATACCCGAGCCTTGACGTGGTCGTGCGTAGAGAAGGCGAAATAACATTCATCGAATTGCTCAATAAATTGCAAAGCGGAGACAGCCTCGCTGGCGTGCTAGGAGTAACTTTTCGAGCAAAAGACGGTACAATCGTGCGTACCGAGGATAGGCCTTTTTTGGAGGATTTGGATTCGCTTCCTTTTCCCGCTCATCATTTACTCCCGCTTGACTCGCTCAAAAGAATGGGGAAGATCCTGTTTCCGCTTATCACAAGCCGAGGCTGCGTATACTGGTGCGACTTCTGCAGCACAGTGCGCATGTTCGGCAGAGGATATCGTTTCAGAAGCCCCAAAAACGTTGTTGACGAAATGCAGTTGGTGCACGACAAATACGGAGTAGACCAAGTCACCTTCTACGACGACGCCTTCTCAGTTAACCGGGATCGGGTCCTCAAAATATGCGAGGAACTCCACACCAGAAAACTTAACATGACCTGGGACTGCGGCACACGCGTCGATATGGTTGACCGAGAAATGCTCAAAACCATGCGTAATGCTGGCTGCATCGCTGTTTGGATGGGCGTCGAGTCAGGTTCAGAAGCCATATTGGGTAAGATGAACAAGAAAATCAAGCTTGACCAGACACGCTTAGCCTTCAAAACAGCAAATGAAGTTGGTTTAATGACGATTGGGAACGTTGTTTTAGGTTTTCCAGGTGAAACTGAACAGACAGCAAAAGAAACGATCCGCTTTGTCAAGGAACTTAACCTTGCCGACGTTGGCTTCTACGTTGCCACACCGTACCCTGGAACACCCATGTACGAGCAAGTTAAAAGTAACGGGTGGTTGAGGGTCACAGACTTCGACAAATACGACACGGCGGGACCGACTTTTGAAACTCCGTGGCTGACCATGGAGAAACTTGCGGAAATCCGTTACAAAGCTTACCAGCAATTCTACCTTCGCCCAGGATACGTTTTCCACATGATGCGTAAAGGCGGGACATACGGGAAGTCAGCGGTGAAAACTTCAGGAGCTTACTTGCTCAGGGCTCTGCACATTAGGCTCTCTTAACATTCTCACAAGCCCCACAGCAGCGAAAACCAGCACAATCACGGTAAGAGATACCGTTATCGAAGTAAAGTTGATGCCTATAGGAGAAAGGCCCAAAAACAAACCTGCCAAACCATCTAAACCAAAACTCAAAGCCACCGACAAAACAGCCTGCTCAACCGGGTCAATCCTGTTTTTACCCCTGAAGAGAATGTTGATTAGACAGTAGCCTGGCAAAAAAACAACAAATACAAAACCGAAAACATAACGCAAAGCGGCAAACAACGAGTCGCCGGGAATAAGATAAGTTACGGCTAACGTTAAGACTGTGAAGGCAACAATAATTTCAAACCATGTAAGAGGCTTCAGATTTTTCGCGCTTCAAAAAATTTAACAAATAAAAAATAAAGGAAGGGGTTTTTTCTACATGAACATTTTGTAGATTGGATGAGTCTCGTCTATGGGTCTAGTTCCAAGGTCGCCTGCGGCTGAAGCAATGTATGTGTCAGTTATTGCAACGGCGGGGAAAATCCATTCTGCTTGCTCTGCGGGTCCAATCATAAGCCAGTTAGCGCCTACTGTCTGCATGATAGAGTTGGTTGAGGTTCTGCACCCGGGGCGGAATTCTTTTGCGACGTTTGCTTTAACCCAACCCATGGTTGTGACAACGTTTCCGCTGCCTAAGCCTACTGGGTGACCGTACTTCTCTTTCATGATCGGTATTGTTCTAACCGCAGTACCCATGTCTGGAGCGAAGGCGGGAATAGCTGTGTCAATTAAAGGCTTAGTGATTCCGCCTTTTTCTGCCAACGCTAATGCTTCCTGGATGACCTTCATTTTACCTTCCATTGTGGTATCTTTAGGGTCATCAGCAAGTACTATAGACATTTTGACGCCGCTTTCTTTCAAATTCGCCAGTTCCGCATCAGTCACACCTTTATAGACTGAGTTGTAGAGACACCGGTCTGCAAGGCCCATCTTCTTTGCGATAGTAGCTGCCGTCATACGTGTCTTTGGGCTCATAGCATCGAGCATAAGAGGTGCATCGCTGTGTTTTGCAACGAAATCGATGTATTTTTCAAAGGCTATATCAGTAGTTCCTACAATATCAAAAGCGAACTGTACACCAGTAATGTCGCTTTGCGTCTGCATTGTGTTGATTATGTCTTCTGCTGCCTTTGCATCAAAAATACCCTTGTTTGCGTCTTGAACCATTTTCTGGCCGAGCCAAAAGATGGAACCAATCAGAAAAGTCGGTAGTTCTCCTGGCTGACCGCCTACTTTAGCTTTTCCAACCGTGTAAATATTTTGTTTCGTGTTGAATTTAAAGGACATTTTTCCTCATCTGAAGGACTATTTTTTGCCTATTGCTTTCTTTGCAAGTTCAGGAGCTTCTTCTTTGTTTTTGCCGAAGAGTGCACCCATAGCGTCAGCGTCTTCTTTCTTGACTGCAGCACCGCCCATAATTATGGCGATTTTTCCTTTGAGGCCAGCTGCCTTCAATGCTTCATCAAGTTTTGCAAGATTGTTCTTTGCTGGAACAGTGTTCACTGAAATAGCAATCAAGTTCGCGTTGTTCTCTTTTGCCTTGTCAACGAAAACTTGTGGAGCAACGCTTTTTCCTACGTCGATTGTTTTGAATCCAGCGCGTTTTAGTGATCGCCTAACTGCTTCTTTTGCTGTGTCATGCATGTCCGGTTCAATATTGCCTATAACGACTATGCCGATTGGATTCTCTGGTTCTGGAGGCTCTTTTTCCATCATAGATTTAAGCCACGACATTTAAACACCTTTTTCCTTTTTTATTACTCTGGGCTTTTTATACTCGAGTTTCATATTTAAGCTTTGACTAACAATTTCATCAAACACAAAAGAATTTCACGGAAAGGGAGGGGCGCAAGTGTTCAATGCAAACAAGAAATATGTTCTGCTGCTTTTGATTTTCGTTTTCTCTTTCATTTACCGTGTCGTTCTAATGTTTTGGCAAGGGTTTCCGCCTGGCGCTGACATAGGGTTACACGCAAGCGTCATCAACTCTATAACGGGTTCAGGCAACACCAATTTCCTCTACGACTACTTCCAGATGGGTGGAGGCCAATCCTTAACCTTCCCGGGGTACCACATTTTTGCTTCAGCCGTAATGCTCATGACGGGCTTAACAGACTATGTGGCACAGGCTCTAATTGTTGCACTATTTTCTTCCCTTATTGTTTTAGCCGCTTTCTTGATAACTAGAACCGTGTGGTCTGAATCAGCAGCTTTTATTGTTGCGTTTTTAGTCGCAGTTTCACGTTTTGATATCGAAATGTTGATGTGGGCGGGCTACCCCAACGTGATAACACTGCTTTTGATTCCTTTGACTTTTTACCTCTTTCTTCGAAGAGAAAGGTTTTCGATGAGTCCTTTTCTTGTTTCGGGTTCAATCTTGGTCGGATCCATATTCTTGACTCATTCGTTAAGCGCTGCCGTTTTCTTAGGAATAACAGCAGCCACTGTGTTTTTTGCGTTTGTAGCGCCTAGAACGTTCGGAACAACACGAAAAAACGTTCTAAGTTGGTTACTTCCGCTGGTAGGAGGCGCAATTCTTGTTTCACCGTTTCTTGTAAAGGCAGTTCCTGCTTACTTGAGCGCTAACTCGTCGTTTTCCGCTGTTAGCGCTATTGACCGAGCGATAATTGTGACAAGAGTGCTTCCTATGGATGAAGTTTTAGCGCTTTTCGCCTGCCTTCTCCCGTTGCTTCTATTATCTAAAAAATATAAACGCCGATTCATTTCGCTTCCAACTTTCCTGGTAATCATGTGGCTTTTCGTTCCGCTGATCCTGACACAAGGCTACTTATTCGGGCTTTTAGTCGATTACAATCGTTTTCTCTATTTCCTGGTTTTACCCGTTATCATGCTTTTCGCCATGATGATTGATCACGGTTCAAACTATTTTGCACACCTAACAGTTACTTACCACAACCTGACGAGCCAAATGCAGAAAACAACGAGGACCGCAAACAGGTGGGCTACCAGAATCTCCGCTGGCATAAGCCGCAAGAGAGTTTACTCCATCTTCACGTTAGGCTTCATACTTATCTTTCTCGTTACCCTTCCTATCTTTCTCACTCCTTGGCAAGGCGTCACTATTCAAAGCTTCTACCAAACCATGGACAAACCCGGATACCAAGCAATTCAATGGGCTGAGCAAAACACTGCACCCGGTTCAGTTTTTGTTTCTGACGCTCTTTACGGCTGGTGGCTCGGCGGTTTTGCACAACGGCCAACCTTGAGCGCGGTCCAACCTCAATACTTAACGGTTGATAGTGAGTTAGCGCCAGCAACTTTTGCTTCTAATCTGCTTGATACTGATTACATGATCGATAACGGCTACATTCAGGTCCGAGAAGACGGCGGGTACATCGGAAGACATAACCCTGAATTTCTCGCCGACCTTAGCTGGACACCTTTTCCGGTTCCTTTTTTCCAGTTC
>Ga0187864_10002387_pt1 | contig 16402 bp, 20 predicted proteins | sample June2016WEW_11_4_FD_132985 | JGI IMG/M metagenome (GOLD analysis project Ga0187864, IMG submission 132985) | Peatland microbial communities from SPRUCE experiment site at the Marcell Experimental Forest, Minnesota, USA - June2016WEW_11_40 | ecosystem: Environmental > Terrestrial > Soil >...
AGTCAATGTCCCGGAGAGTGTCTCCGTTGGCCGGTTTTCAGGTGACCATCAATGGCCGGTTTTGGGTGATCGCTGAGGCCAAAAGTGAGGCTGACCGCCATTGCAATTAATTGTGGCTTCAATGCAGTTTCCTCCGCGTACCGAGCGCTGTCTGCGCCGCAATATCCCTCTTGGCTTCCAACCACGGCACAGCATACACGGTTCGCGGGACCCCAGCGCCCTAATTTTTATCGGCGCAGCGTTGCTGGAAGGGACCATGCAGTCCGTCAAGTTGAACTTCGGGCGCCGCTCTGATATTCGACAAAGGAGGAGTATCAGGGCTGAAAGCTCCGGACAATAGATTAGTCCTTTACGATCACGGGCAGTAGACCAAGTGATGAAGGGGTGGGGAAGGGTTTCCCCTGACCATACTCATGGTCAATCCGGTTGAAATTGTCAATTAAATCTTGCCACATTTGGCAATTTCGATCGTAAAGCTGCAAGACGTTGGGGAGCCAGGTAGGTATGTTCTGGGACAGCCACAAGCGCTCAAAAAGTGTTCGCAGATACGTCGTATACTCGAGCAGGTCAAGCAGTCGCCCCTCACCGCCTGAGATCTCATCGAGTTCGTTCCACACTAGCTGCTTCTTCTTCTGGCGATCGAAAGCTATGGCATTCGCATATCGCTCCGAGACTTCTTGCAAATATTGATAGCGCATGGCAAGCGCGTCGATCTTGAGGGCGGCAAACTGCAGCTCGTCCAAGGTGTCCTGATTGCGCCGGGCACGGCTCGCGTCATCCCTAAAAACTGTATAGCTTGATTCCGTCGCCAAGCGAACCTGTGAAGCCACTGGCAAGATCTTTAGCGCTTGTGCTCTTCCCTCGCTGGTGAACGGATTCTGCCAAAACAAGGAGTTGTCTGCCCCTCCGTAACCTTCCCAGGTTGTCGCTCCTTTGCTTCCACGCATGATTTCATTAATGCCGCTCAACTTCTTAATGCCTTGCGCGAATCGATGATCAGTATTCCGGTAGAACGCCCAATCGTACTTCTGTTCGAAATCCTCCACGCTGGTTTTGCCGGGTTCCCATGATTCTGCAGCGGCGTAAACGATTCCCCACCAATTCTGACCGAAAAGGGTTTCGTGATCGTCGTTCCAAACCGTGGTTAGTGCTCCCATCACACCGAATTTCTTGCCATCAGCAATGAGAGTCCCGATGTTGGCTGCCGCCGCCTCATTATCCGGAGTGATGAGAGACGTATTGCCAATCCAGGGGCTGGCAATAGTCCTGATTCCAGCCTTCGCAAACGGCGCCAGCCACTGATCGTAATTTGGGTGCGGGAAATACTCCCAGGCCAGCACTATCATGTCTTTTGGAAGCCGGGGAACGATGTCCGGATACTTCACCGCAATATCGCTCGCAAACATCACATGTTTGTTGTAGCGCCGGACAAGGTCGTAAACCTGCAGGAGATTGTCCAGGTACACCTTGTAGTAGCCTTCGTCATGGACTTTCTGGCTGCTCCGGCCTAAGCCGAGCTCGAAAGTCTCGTCGCAGTTGATGTTAAAGTCGGGACCTGGAAACACCGCCGCGAGTTGATCAAACACAGATGACAGGAAGCTTTCAACGTTCGGGTCTCCGGGAGCAAAGATGTTTCCATGGGGGCGTTCGGAAAGACCGCTGTACTGCTCAAAGCGCAGAATGGGATGCTGGTGACCACAAGACTCAAACGAAGGGGTAAGGCCTACGTGAAAACGCTTCGAGTAAGCGACTAACTCCAGCAAGTCCTCTTGGGAGAGCGTGTCACTCAATAGTCCGATCAGCGGCTGTCCCTGAACGCGGAAGGAGTCTTCCATGAATAAATGAAGCTGGTTCATCTTGAATTCAGCGATGGTGCGCACGACACGCTTGAGGTAGCTTAGATTCGGCACCGGGCCCCTCGCTAAATCCACCTCAAGCCCCCGATAGAGCAAGGCCGGCCAATCCCGCACGCGGGCTCCGATGATTTGAGTCTCTTGTCCCTGTCCGACAGTGAGTTGGCGCAGCGTCTGAACACCATAGAAGAGCCCCGCAGCTTCCTTGCCAGCTACGAGTACCTCATCCGGAGAAACGTCCAGCACATAACCTTGTGCACCAACCCCATTAACACTGATACCGCGCTCATGCAGACGTTTTTGTATCTCCGGTTGGTCGAACTCGCCCAGCAAGACGGCGGAGACGCTGGAAGCTCTGGGCGAAACAACGATCGGGAATTCATGCTCCGTGTCACTCTTCAGTTCCTCCTGCAGACTCTGCGCAGCGTATCGGTCCTCTTCCGAAGCCAAGGGCGCCAGCACGATTTGCAAGTCCGCAGTGACCTTGAAATTCTGCGGCTTGGTTCGAATCTCCCGCGGCTGTGGAATCAGTTGAGGCTGCTGACCCCACAGGAGTCTGGGCATCACTAACATGCACAGCATCCATACAAAAACTGTGTAGCGTGAAACCAACTTGGAACTCGCTTTTTGAAATGAAAATCGATAGCCCATGTTGCATCTCCCTCTAAATATCTGTCGAGAATGATGATTTGCAGCACCCTTCGCGAATCGCATTGCCAATCAGCCCGCGTGTCGGAAAGACTGTCGAGTTCGCGCCGTTTTGGCAGGAATACGTGCGACAGCTTGTGGCAGGGGTCGGGGAAATGCCTCTCGCACAGGTAGGAGCTTCCACCTGTGCGAGAGGGTTCAAAAGTCGCAACTGGACGTAAAAAAAGATCAAAAGCTCAGCTTCAAGCCGAACTGAATGTCACGCGGTGCGCCAAAGCTACCGGGGGCAGCATTACAATCAACAGCAGAGAAAATCCCAAAAGTCTCTTCCACATTGTTCCCTCGCATCGGACTTGCGCATGCTCTCATCATTGAAGGCAAGTCAAAACGACGCCTTGTTCCGAGTAATATCCAAGGCACAGCGCAAAAGTATCGATAAATAACTTCTATGCGGGACACTCTAATCCAAACTATCGTCTTGTCAAGTAAAATATTTTATATGAGAGTGGCAGGAGCCGAGAAATAACAAAAATATTTCCGTCCCGTACATCGCGTCGTTTCGCTACGATTTCGATCATGATCCACGACGCAGCACAAAAGTATCGATAAAGAACTTCTATGTAGAACAATCTAATGCAAACTATTCGTCTTGCAAGTAAAACAGTTTATAATAATGGAAGGAGTCGAGAAATAATAAAGATATTTCTCTTGCATACATCGTGTCGTTTCGCTACGATTTCGATCATGAAGAGTATTGGCATCCACCCCGCAAATAAGAGCGGACTCCAGACCAAGCAACTCCACGCGCGGCAAGCTATTCTCAGGGCTCTCTGGAGGGGGAGCCCGATGACAAAACAGCAAATCGCTAACCTCCTGCATTTGAGCTTGCCGAGCGTATCGCACATATTGAGGAAGCTCACCGCGGAAAAGTTGTTGACATTAGCCCGAGGCTTCAAGGAGAAGGATCGGCGGCGAGTCTACATCAAAGTAAACGGAGGGTTGCTTGCCTTGGGCGTCCACATCACGCGCCACGCGATCCTGGCCTCCGTAGTCGATGCGACCGGAAGGATCCTGAAAAGGTGGCGTGACACGGTTCATCCCGTCGGAGGATCTTCGGGTTTACTCCGACGAATCGCCGGCGTGCTTGATGCTGCCCGAAAATGTTCCGACTTCAGGGAACTGCAAGGAGTAGGAATCGCCATTGGGGGACTGGTCCACAACGAGGCAATCTCTGAGAACTTTCCCATTCTTGCCGATTGGGACAACATCAATCTCGCTGAAATCGCCAGGAAGCAGATTGGCCTTCCGACCTACGTCGTCAATGATGCCATTGCGGAGACCTTCGCTGAGCAGCAGTATGGGTCCGCGCGCGGCGTACGCAATGCGCTCTATTTCCACTACGGTTGGGGGGTGGCATTAGGTTTGATTCTCGACTCTCAGATTAGACGGGGAGTCGCCTATGCCGGGCAGATCGCTCACCTGAAAGTTGCAGATTCCGGTCCGATTTGTAATTGCGGGAACAGCGGGTGCTTGGAAAGGCTATCCTCGATTGGCGCACTAGTCGATGCGGTGGTTCAAGCCACCCAACAGGGTGGCCGAAGTGAAGTTCTCACCTTAACGGGAGGGGATCTGGGAAAGGTAGACTGGAAGATTTTGCTGACGGTGGCGGACCACGGGGACGCGCTGGCCGGAAACTTATTTGAGCGCGCTTCCGACCACTTAGCGGTTGCCCTGGCAGGCGCGGCAAATTTGGTAGATCCCGAGGTCTTGATCCTGGGGGGCCATATCCGAGATAGCCCGCGCTTTTTTTATGAAAATCTCTGTCGCAAGATCTACCTGCGTGTGGAGGCTCCGATCCGGTCACACTTGCGCATTGAGGTGTCTACACTCGGTCCGGAAGCAGGAATCATCGGGGCGAGCGCACTGGTTTTCCAGCATTTGTTCGAGCCAAAAGTATGAATCTTCAACAAAGACAGAGAGCCAAGCGGGCTGTGTATGTGATGCGGCGCGACGGAGATTTCCACCGAAGCAATATCCCTTCCTGCCTATTGCCGTATGACGATATATCTGAGTGATTGTTAAGATTAGGTGGCAGCATGTACCAAACCAACGGAGGGAACACCCCATGCTGATGGATGAGCTATTTGTGCAAGTCTTCGCGTACATACAGAGAGTCAGGAACACGCAGGGCTCCGCCATCGAGGCGGCTGCGCGATTGGTCCTCGATACCCTGAAGCTCGGACACTGAATTTTCGTGTTTGCGAGCGGTCATTCTAATCTTCTGACGCGGGAAATCGTCTTTCGGGCTGGAGAACTGCCTATTTTTTCCGATAGTTGTGGCTGGCTTGCTGCGCACAAACTTCCCATACCACCAGGTCGGACTAATGGAGCGGATTCCCGGCATCGCCGCTGCGGCCTTGGATTCAATCTCGATGGAAAAAAGGGACACCATTATAACTATATCAACTTTTGGCCGGAACCATGTTCCCATCGAAATGGCCCTTGAGGCTGTGCAAAGAGGCCTGACGGTGATCGCCCTGACCAGCGTGGAATTCTCATCTCAAGTCGTATCGAGACACCCCAGTGGGAAAAGGCTCTATGAACTGGCTGACATCGTCATCGATAATTGTTCTCCAGTAGGCGACGCAGTCGTGGTGGTTCCGGGAACCCGTGCCAGAAATGGGCCACTTTCAACCATCCCGGGTGGAACAATCCTGCACGCACTTTCTTGCAAGATCTGTGACTTGATCCTGGGTCTGGGATTGACACCACCGGCGTATGTGAGTGCGAACGACGATGACACCGAGGAATATGGCGAGAAAATCGTTAAGTCGTTTAAGGAACGCATCGGCCGTTCGTAACGTGGACCTGCGTGGTGTCGGACTGGTGCGGAAACGAGGTGGTGATGAGTCTTTCATACTTCTATTGTTTCATGGGGGTAGCTGGCATCAGCGGGATTTATCTTTTACTTGGAGCCAGCCAAAAGAGAAAGGGGGACCCAACAGGACTAAACCTGGTCACTTGCTGTGCCGGAGCAGGTCTCTGCCTTGCCGCCGCGTCCCCAATTCACACGGCTGCGTTTCCGCCGGCCGTACTGGTCATTGGCTCGCTCATCGGCTCTACCGCGGTTTTCGGGTTCGTGGGAACAATCATGGCCTTGAAGTCAGGGACGCCTGTGAGTGTTGTAAATACGATCATGAACTTGGCTATGGTCGTGCCCGTTGTGCTCTCCATGGCGTTTTACCATGAGGTCCCCCATATAGGGACTCTTGCGGGCATCATCCTTGCCGGAGTCTCAGTATATTTGCTCCGAAAAAGGAAATCCTAACATGATTTGGCTTATTATTGCCTATTTTGCTAATGGTTTCGCGCAATTTTTTCAAAAGTCCTTTCAGGCCCATGGCCTCGGCGCTTACGTTCTCTCAGGACTCATTATGATGTACTGCGCTGGCATTGTACTAGGCATTCCCTTGCATTTGATTTTTCGCGGCAAGATTTCACGCACTGAACTGGTGTTTGGGTTTGGTGTGGGCATCTGCTCGTTCGTCGGGAACTTCAGCATCATCCAAGCGTTGAAGTATCTCCCGGCTTACACCGTGTTCCCCATCGCGATAGGTGGCGCTATCGTCGTGGTTGCAATCTGTTCTTGGTTGTTCTTCGGAGAGCAGTTGAGTACATCCGCAAAATGGGGCATCGTGTGTGGAACCGTGGCCATAGGTCTCCTCACCATCAGATAGGGGTTCACCATGCACGGAGCAGGCATCGACATCGGCGGCACGTTCACGAAGATTGCTCTCGTATCACCGGACGGCCACGTTATCAAGAGCAGTACGGTAGACACTGTGCCGGAAGCAGGAGCAGAAAGCACCTTCGTCGCGCTGAGATCGGTGATGGAACAAATGAGCATGGCGGCCGACTTGCCTTACCCGCCTCCTGCAGGATGCGGCATTGGCATCCCGGGAGGGGTTGATCACAAAACTGGCTGGCTTACTGAATCGGGCCCGTTGAGATGGGTGAACGTCGCGCTTCGCGAACTGGCAGAACGCGTCCTCGGATGCCAAGTAGCCGTAGATACCGATGCGAACGCCGGAGCGCTTGCCGACCTCTATTGGGGCTGTGCGCGAGAGTCTTCGGATTTGATTTATATCACGTGGGGCACAGGAATTGGCGCCGGTCTGGTCTTTGACCGTAAACTCCACCACTCACAAGGAGGGTCAGTGTGTAATTTAGGGCATGCGCCCGCTGATCCTGCAAGCACACGGTCCTGCTATTGCGGATGTAAAGGGTGCCTCGAGATCGAAACCGGAGGCAAGGCGATGGTGAATCAAGCCAAGACCCGCTTGCTTGCAGGGGAGGAGTCAATGCTTCAGGATTTCGGTGAGGAGATCACTCCCGAGCACATTGCACGGGCGGCGGGGCTTGGTGATCGAGTCGCACGCGAAATCCTTGACCGGGCTGGAATGCTAATGGCTAGGGTCCTAGCAGTGGTTATGACCGGTCTCAATCCGGACACCGTTGTCTTCGGGGGTGGCGTGAGCCGCTGCTTTCCCCTTATTCGAGCAAGCTTTGACCAAGAGCTTCAAGCCCGTGCCCCCTATCGCCATTTGACTCGAATAGCTCAATCGTGGTTTGGCGGGAACGCAGGCGCGCTGGGCTCGGCGATGCTGGTGATGCGCCAAAATTGAACACTCCGGGAGCGTGTTCCATCACTAGTGCACTCGCCCGCACTGTCCACAAGGGCCGTCCCTATGACTGTTGCTCAAGGTGCTCTAAGCTGGCCAGCAAGACGTAGCAGGAGCAATGACGTATGAATGGACGAGAACGGATTGCTCTGACCATGCGGCACCAGAAACCGGACCGCGTGCCGGTAATGTGTCAGCTCTCGATTGGTCACTACAACCTGAATGCGGGATACCGGCCGCACGAGATCTGGTACGAACCCGAGGCTCTTGCAAATGCCGCGGTCAAGTTGGCTCGCCGCTACGGTTTTGATGGCATTTTGGTGTCACTCATGGGGCGCCCGAAGAATTATCTTGATGAGGTGGTCTCACTTCAGGAGGACGAGGGTGGCCAACAGCTCACTTTTCGGAACGGCGACCGCGTCTTCCTGCCTTGGGACGACCTACCCCAACTTCAAGCGGTAGGTCCTGGCCCGCTCAGGGCGGACTTTCACACCTTTGATCCCGACCGTGATATGGACAGTGTCGACCTTTACCCGGGATACAACTGGAATGTGCTGTCCAACCTACCTGCGATCCCCGAAAAAGACTATCCCGGCCCTCTAGATCGCGGGCACATTCCGGAGTACTCCTTTCGAACCCTCGACTTGGTGAAGGAGCAAGCGGGAAACGAGCTTTCGATTCACGGCGTCGTTTACTCCCCATTCACACATTTTCTTGAGCTTTTCGGATATGAGAGCGCACTCACCGGTCTGGTTGAAGATGCCGCTAAGGCGCATGCTGTGCTGGAGCGCCTGAGCGAGAGCGTAATTGTTTGGGGCCTGGCACAGCTCCAGCGAGGTGTAGACGCCATCAATCACTCTTCCGTATTCGTGGCGCCGCCCTTCATGTCCAGGCGAATGTACAAGGAATTCGTATTGCCTTACGAGCGTCAGGTCGACGAAGCAGTTAAAGCGGCGAATGGCGTGATCTATACCCATAGTTGCGGATGCATTGCGGACCGTCTGGACCTCTTGGAGCAGACCGGTACCCAAGGCATCAACACCTTGGATCCCCGACCGCTGGGCAATTGCGACTTGGCAACGGCAAAGCGGGAAATCGGCCCCAGGCTGTTCATCAAAGGCAACATGAATTCAGTCGCTCTCGTGCAATACAACAGGGAGGCCGAAGTCCGCGCCGAAGCCTTGCGGGCGCTACTCATAGGGAAACCTGGGGCGGGCTACATACTCAGCACTGCATGTTCGGTGGCTCCGCACGTGGAACCTTGGAAACTCGAAATGCTTTAATCTCTAGCGGAGGAACTGGGACGCTACTAACGCTGCCCCATCAAAACGCACGCCTCGAGCGTCATTGCCGCGAAAGCAGGAATCCTGTTCTCTTGGGGTCAGGTAGACCACCGTTGGCGCCCCTGTGACAACGACAGTGAAGGCCCATAGCCATCTAGAAGAAAGGAGACCACCTGTGCTTAGAGAATCTCAAAAAGCGGTGCTAGCCGGTACCATCTACACCCCTCTCGAGGAGGTTTCGGACGGGCTGGTTTTGATCAAGGGCAGGCGCATCGTAGGTGTGGGGCGGAGAGGGAGACTGAAAGTGCCTCGTGGCGCTGAAGTAATAGATCATCGGGATCAGATCATTGTCCCGGGTTTTATTGACCTGCATGTTCATGGAGCCTCCGGACGCGACCTAATGGAAGGAACAAGCCAAGCGGTGTCATCGGTGGCCAACTTCCTGGCCCGGCGCGGCACCACCTCCTTTCTTGCCACCACTGTGACTGCCAGCTTGGAGGGTACCCTGTCGGCAGTTCGGGCGATTGCCCAAGCGATTCGTGCTCAGCACTCTGTTGCGGAGCAGCGAGATCGATCGGAGGGCGCCCAGATACTGGGCATTTATTTCGAGGGGCCTTTCTTGAGCCGAAAAAGACGTGGTGCGCAACCCGCTCGTTACCTTCAACTACCTTCAGTCCGGCTTTTCCGGAAGCTCCTGGATGAAGCGAAGTGGCAGAGTGCTGTGCTGGCGCTGGCTCCAGAGCTGAAAGGAGCATTGGCGCTTGTCAAATATGCTCGTGGTCAAGGCGTGAGAATAAGCATAGCACACTCGGATGCTTCCCTGGAGGAAGCGGAGCGCGCCATAGACGCAGGGGCTACGCAGGCTACGCACGTCTTCAACGGCATGCGACCTTTCACCCATCGTGACCCCGGAGTGCTCGGTGCTGTGCTCACCGACGAGCGAGTGAATGCCGAGCTGGTCTGCGATGGCATTCATGTGCACCCGGCAGCGGTTCGGCTGCTGGCGCAAGCTAAAGGGCTGGATCATTTGGTTCTGGTCAGTGACGGCGGCACAGGCACGGGCATGCCCGACGGAGAATATCGAATGAGTCGATTCGCAGTGAGGATCATCGCCGGTGTTTGCCGCAACCGGCAGGGTGCCCTCGCAGGCAGCACGGTGACACTCGATGCAGAGGTGCGCAATTTGATGAAATATACCGGTCACGCCTACGCTCGAGTCCTGCCATGCGCAACTCTGAATCCGGCGCGGGTTCTGGGGTTGGAAAAACAAAAAGGGGTCATCACGGCCAGGGCTGACGCAGATTTGGTGGCGCTCGACTCGGAATACCGCGTCGTTCAGACCTACATCGGAGGGCGACCGGTCCTGTAGCACTAGACTCCTTGAGCTTGCGGAGTTGACTTTTTGAGTCAAGTTTTTAGGCAGCGAGTTTAGCCTCCTCGATGCGTCGGACGATCTCAGTCTGGAGGTGCTGGAAGCAGCGTTGTAAGGCTGCCTCCAACGGCGGTGCGTTGGGCATCGCCTGAGAGAGACCGGGACGGAGAATCCGGGCATGCACGCGAATGAAGAACAGTGAGGCGCGCAGCCCGAACTCGGTCACCTGATAACGATGCGTCCGTGGGATGCGCTCGACGAAGCGGTCGCGGTAGGGACGGTGATTACTCACTGCCGCCGAGTCGGCCCGGGGAATTTCACCCCGAGCCGCTCACAGAACCGTGCGTAAACCTCTCGATTTACACGGCTCGTGTCATCCATTGAGAGCTGCCGCCCTCCGCCATAACCAGTCGGCTCCTCCTGTTGCCAGTTGGCCAAGTTGACCATGACGCAAATGACCTGCCCCCTTCGCTCCACGGGCATTACCCCGATTCCTCGCTACTACGGGACAGTCCGCCCCTGCCCGGCGCATCGGTACTTTCGGCCTCGCGGGGCTACCGCTTGTGCCTTTTCCCTTACCACCGTCGGACAGGTTCTCAAGTTCCATACCAGAGCCCGAGCTAGAGTCACGCCACCTGTACCCCGGACACCGCACGGCCAGTAACCAGGTTTCCGCCATGCTCTTCCCGGAGAGCGGGGGCGCTCCGGTTTTGATGCCATCCGTAGATCTGTTTCGAGGCCTCATCAGTGGTTCACTTGCATTCGTCTCTCTAACCCACACATGACGTGATTTCCTCACGCCTTTTCCGTAACGTTCACCACCACTGTCATTGGACGGCAGCAGCTTACGGCTGTTTGAAGCCTGCGCCTGCACGCCGACTCCGAAGGGTCCTCCTTCATCTCTGATACGGCATCGCGCTCCGAAAAACGCGTTCTTGACACAACCCCGCGCAGATCTGCACGAGCGGAATTGCCGCATGCGGCTCGTGCCGAAGGTCGTGACGTATGAAACCGCTCTTCCGGGTAGGGGTAAAGCTTTTGGCAGTGCGGTACGTAGCGGTGGACAAGCCTATTGAAGCGCTCCCAGGACAGCCGGTGTCGCTGGCTCCGCCGAAGCAGGGCGTGCCGCCAGGCGCGGCAAACCTCACTGCGGAAGCCCTCCAGCCGTCCGAGATTGCTTGGCACCGCATGGTAGTTGAAATAACCCCGCACCACGCGGTTCAGCCACTTGCCGACCTCCGGGACGGGTTCGTGCCGTCGCCGCTGTCGGTGCCGGTGAAAAAGAACATCAGTTCTGCCGGTTGGGTGAGCAGCAGCCCCGTCGGCGAGGACGCGGTCAAAAACTCTATAGTAGTTTCTAAATTTTCTGCTATTCTCGCTTTTTATTTCCGCGTGAGCGCCAATCGTTGCTCCGTTCGTGTTCCAGGAGGGAATTGTCTGAGGCTTTGGCCATGCGAGCTTCGCTTGGCTTGACCTACCGAGATCACCTGGCCGATCCGGCAGATAGTCACCAGAGCGTGAACTTCGCGACGAATGCCGAAGGCCCTTTCCTCCTGCTCTTCTGGTTCCTGCTGGCGGCGCGGGAGGCTAATCCCTTGGGTGATTAAATACGCCCCGCGAGAATTCGTGCGTGCAGGACTGCGGATCGACCTCCACGGCCGGCGAGTATGTGTGTTCTGTTTCCAAAAAAGCCGCCTCGTGATGTCTGATATACCGGCAGAACTGATGTTCTTTTTCACCGGCGCGGACAGTCGCCGCAGCAGAGTGGCAACCTGTGACCACTCGCGGCGCTGAACCAACCGGCCAGACAGAGCCAGGTGCTCGGGCAGATGATTGCGAAGCTGGTTGTTCGGCCAAGTGATTTCGATTCAGAGTTTCCGAGGTTTGAGAGTTACTACGGGATGTGCCACGATACAATCCCCTGGTATCCGCAAAGGGCGCCAAGCTTCCTAGGCAGTCTGTCCTCCACGCGTGTTACCTAAATCCGGCGTGAATTTCTGTCACATTGACTGAAAATGCCCGAAAACTCAGGGTTTGCTCTCAAAATCATGCAGCAGTCAGGCCATTCTTACTAAAGTACCTTCAGCCGTTCAGTGGTTTCAGCCTATGGATGCGATCGAGTATTTTCTCTGCCCGCATGGCAACCAGAGGCGAGTTGACTAATCTTAGAGTAGGTCGGTTGTGCGGGCGTGTAAGTTCACCTGGCACCCAAAAGAGCCTCTGGCGAAGTTTGCGCAGAGTCAGGCCTTGCCATTCCTCGGGAAGGCACGTCCGCTGAAAAGCCGTGACCAAGTTGTAGGCGAGCCGAATCACTTCTAGATAGAGCGCGTTGGCTGCAAACGCACGAGTGGGGATCTTGGGGAGTGCAAAGTCCTCGCGTATTTCCCGAATGCGTCGTCCCATACCGGCACGGCCATCATAGAAGTGCCACACCCCGGCCGGTGTCAGCGGCAGGTTCGTGTGCCAAGCTCGATACACGTAACGTTCCAAGGTAAACAAAGTTGGCTCCGGATCGGTCTCCTCGATCCTCTTTCGTGCCACGATACAACGCCGTGCTTGCGACCAATCGTGCGGATGATGCTCAAATTCCGCGATCTCCCAGTGCGGATTGAACGATTCATAGCTCAAACCTTTGAGGGTATGCTTCAGGGAGGGGGTCATGCGTGCGACCACGGCGTACTGGGCCGAACGCGCTTCCAGCGCGTCAAAAACCGGACCATAGCCGAAGCCTGCATCGGCCCGCACGCGAATTTCCCGAATGTCGGAAGGCACGGAGTGAAAACAACAGGCTAAGAGTTCCTCGCTGCCCGCCCAAGTTCCCGCATCGCCGCGTCGCAGTTCCACATCCCAGAGGAACGAGGAGTTCGCCTCCAAACAGAGCAACGGGTCATAGGACCGTTTGCCTCGATAGCGTGGGTTGTAACCAACCGCGTCAAGCCATCTAAGAATGTAACTGTCCTTGAGGTAAGCCACTGGTTCGACCAGTGAGACTCGAAGAGGTTTGACCGTTGAAGAGAGTAACATCCTCCTCCAAGGTGGCTTGATGAGAACCCATCCCAAAGGAGGATGTGATGTCAGACCTTTATCAGAGCCTATCCCATTCACGATGGGACTGCAAATACCATGTGGTGTTCGTTCCCAAGCGACGTCGCAAAGTACTCTTTGGAAAGACGCGGCGACACTTGGGAGAGATTTTCCACGCTTTGGCCCGGCAGAAAGAATGCCAGATTTTGGATGGACATCTGATGCCGGACCACGTCCATATGTGTATCGCGATTCCGCCCAAGCATCCGGTTGCCTCGGTGATCGGGTTTCTGAAAGGGAAGAGCGTGATCGCCGTAGCCCGAATGTGTGGCAAAGAGCGAAATTTCACGGGCGAGCATTTCTGGGCCCGTGGATACGCCGTATCCGCCGTCGGGTTCGAGTTGGAGCAAGTCCGCCAATACATCCGCGAACAGGAAGAAGCGGATGGAAACGGCGGACAGTTCTGAATCCATAACCAAGGCGCGCTTCAGCGCGACGCCTAAACTATCGGGTGACCGCCTTTGAGGCGGCCCCACTCATCAAGCCACCCGCTCTGCGGGGGGTGTCTGACTTTCGGGCAGGTCGACGCATTTGGGGACACCCAAGTGTATGTTGACGGTCGGGCCGCAAGTCGATAATGGAAGTTCCGGCTAGCATGACAGCGTAATACAAACAGCGGAGAGGAGCCCAGGGATGTCTGAAGGGTCGCCATTGATCTTCTTTGCCCACGGCAACCCCAGGAAGGCCGTGCAGAACACCCGCTACCCCCAAGATGGCGGGGCATTGGGAAACAGATCAGAAAGCCCAAGGCCATCCTGTCGATTTCGGCGCACTGGTTTGTGCCTGGAACCGGGGTCACGATCAGTACGGCGCCAAAGACGATTCACGATTTCGGCGGTTTTCCCCGCGAACTGTACCAAGTGCAATACCCAGCTCCGGGAGATCCCGATCTGGCACGCCGTGCTCAACAGTTGTTGGCCCCGGTTCCGGTGCAACTGGACAACTCCTGGGGTCTGGATCACGGAACCTGGTCCGTACTCTGTCACGTTTACCCGGGTGCCGATGTTCCCGTGGTGCAGTTGAGCATTGACGAAACCCAGCCAGCGCCGTTCCATTTCGAGATCGGAAGGAGACTCGCGCCGTTGCGCGACGAAGACATCCTGATCGTGGGCAGCGGCAACCTGGTGCACAATCTCCATGCCTACGCCTGGGGCCGCCATATGCCCGATCCCTATGATTGGGCGGCACGCTTCGAAGAAGAAGCGAAGCAGATCATGCTTGGCGGCGAATTCAAACCGCTCATTGACTATGAGGGACTCGGCCGGGACGCCATGCTTTCCATCCCAACACCGGATCACTACCTGCCACTCCTCTACGTGCTTGCGACCCGGAAGCAGGGGGACGTCATCACGTTTCCGATCGAAGGCATGGATGGAGGGTCTATCTCGATGCTGGCCGTGAGGCTCGGTTCGTCCGATATGAGGAAGGTGAAATAAAAGTTGAGATATGCCGTCCTCGACAGTTATCTGAGGCCATGGTACTCTGACCTGCTGTTTAAGCATGAAATGAGCCAACTACGGAGGAACCTTTGGATATTCAGGCTATCGTGAAAGAGTTGAAACGTGAACGTGACCGGCTGAACACAGCAATTGAAGCTCTAGAAGGAACAGACTTACCCCCTACTCCCCGGAAAGCATCCCCAGTTGCCGATGTTCCTGCACCACCAGCCAAGAAGCGTCGCCGCCTCACCCCGGAGGGCAGAAAGCGTCTGTCAGACATGATGAAGAAGCGGTGGGCCGAGAGAAGAAAGAAGATCTCCCGGGGCGCTAAATAAGCTTGCATCACCTGCGTGGCATCGCTGTCGGTCGCCGCAATTGGACGTTCTATGGCAGCGACAACGGTGGCCGGACCGCCGCCGTGCTGACCAGCCTGATCGCCACCTCCAAAAGGCTGGGTCTCGATCCCCTTGCTTACCTGCGCGATATCTTCGAACGCATCGGCGCTCATCCCCAGAGCCGACTGGCCGAACTGCTTCCCGACCAATGGGAGAAAGCATGTCGGCTGACCACTCTCTGATGAACTGCGCGAAATCGACTTCGCGACCGCTTGTGACAGCGCATTTGCTGCGCGCCCATCGCAAGGGTGATTCTTGGTGATCTGAAAGCTGGCGTCGCCGTGAGAAGAATTCACCATCGCACTTTATTCGACTTCATCTTCCCGATGGTACTGGTTATCGCCATCACCGCCGATGGCCGTGACCCCGCTGAGTCCTCTCTTCGGCAGGGAAACGGACTCATGGATCAGGGCCTCTTCAGGGAGGCAGTGGCCGCATACACACGCGTCCTTGAACAGAATCCATCGAACGCAAAGGTCTATTACTATCGGGCACAGGCCAACGAGATGGTCGACCGGCAGGCGGCTATTCGGGATTGGCGGCGGTTTGCACAGATGGCTGCCGATCTTCCTTTGAAGGGGCTGGCGGCCCGAGCTCTGGAAAGGGTACAAGCCCTGGAGAAGCTCAATGAGCTTCCCGACCTGTTGCATCCCTCCAAGTATGTTCCGAAGGCTGGTGATTACTACCGACAGGTTGCCGACGCTTCCGTGGGACTGCAGTGGACCGAGTTTCCCGTCAGGATATTTGCCGACAGCCCGCCGGAAAAGTGGCGGCGAGCCCTGCAAGAAGCGCTGAGCGACTGGATGATTGTGTTTCCGCTTCAGTCAGTTGGCGAACCGGAAAAGGCGGAGATCGTCGTGGGCTGGGCGAAGTTGCCAAAGCCGACTGCAGGTACGGAGAGGGATTGGATGTCGGTTTCGAAAGAAGAGGATGGGATCGTCAGCCGACGTAAAAAGTCCTCCATCATCCTCGATAATTCCCGCCACCGGTCCGAGCACGAAATGCTCGCTGTTGCCCTACATGAACTCGGCCATGCCCTGGGAATAGGAGGGCACAGCGACGATCCGAGGGATCTAATGTTCCCTTCCGAAGGGGAAGTGTTTGGGGAGCTAAGCGGGAAGATTCCCCAGGGAATTACGACAGGCCCGTACTCGGGCCTCGCACAGCCAACTCCCCCACAAGTCACATCATCGACCCGAATCAACACGAAACTCACTCCCCGGGACATTAACACGCTGATCCGCCTCTACAACTGTCCTGGACCTCTCGTTCACCTGGAATAATTTCCCCCGACTTGCTTAGTCTCGCAACCATCCCCTTCGCACCCCACAATGGGTTTGCTGGACGCTTAAAAGAACGCTAGATAGCCAGGCAGAAACGATGGGTTCACCGGACGCGTACTAATTGGCCGCGTCGCGAGGCCGCCAAGGAACAGGCCTTGGTCGAGTTGGCGATCCCGCCACTTCGGAATGACTTTGATTCTGGGGATACTTGCGTTGCTCTGCCTGATGAGTTTGGGTGGGTTCTTAGTCTGGAGAGAAAGTGCGAACTCGACCGCAGACGCAAAGCTCCTCCCCAGCCCGTTCAATGAACAACGCGCTTTTGAGGATTTGGAGAGGTTCGCGGCCCTCGGACCGAGGCCACCA
>Ga0187864_10002390_pt1 | contig 16388 bp, 15 predicted proteins | sample June2016WEW_11_4_FD_132985 | JGI IMG/M metagenome (GOLD analysis project Ga0187864, IMG submission 132985) | Peatland microbial communities from SPRUCE experiment site at the Marcell Experimental Forest, Minnesota, USA - June2016WEW_11_40 | ecosystem: Environmental > Terrestrial > Soil >...
CATCAACTATAGAAGTAAGTGTAGTGCCGATAACTGTCTGAACAGGATTAGATACAATAACCATACCAGGCCAGCCACCTCTACTAATCTGCGAACCATCTTGAGAAGAACCAAAAGTCGCTAGAGGACTTCTATTAGATAAGAATAAATCACCGTACAATTGACTTTGGTCTTGATAAGATGGGAACGTAGAGTAGTCCAAGTTCTTACAGTCTTCATCTGTATTATAATGAGCTAATGCTTGAATGATATCAGCAATATTAACTGATACCTGTTGATTATTAATCACTACTGAGAGTGTATCTATGATCGAAGAGACCGGGAAGGCGCGAGGCGCATCTCTATTAGGCATAATAATACTCTGCCCCACAGGAGGCACACCAGTAAAGGTAAGCCTAAAGGGAATATATAAGTGCTGTTTCCTAGATGTGAACACGCCAGCTGAAGGAGGAGGACATGTGAACTGCAACGAAGTATTCGAGATACTAGTCGTATTGAAGTACTTATATGTAATCTGAGAACCGCTCTTTAGAACGGCATAAGTTCTTTCCCTCTCTACATTGACTAGAGGATCTATGACACACACAGGGCGAATCGGTTGGAAACTGAGACTCATGTTAACTATATATAATAACTAGATATTTAATTCCCCTACTTCGGTAAAACTTTATACATGTCCTTCTTGATAAAGGCAATCTTAACTTCTATCTGTTGATATGCACTGATCTCAAGAGGATAGAAGTTTCCCAGCCTATCTTGCCAGAAGAACCTCAGATCAACCTTCTGAAGAGGATTATCAGACAGCATATCAGATAACCGATACTGAGCAGTAGGAGTGTAATAAGCAATAGATCTAGCATCTTGCCCTCCAACATCGACGGCAGGTACATAATCAGATATGATAGGATATGATACATTAGTATCTGTATTATCGCTCGCTGGTACTGATTCAGAAGCGATTGGGATATCTGAAGAAGTAATCACAATCTTGCGTACACTCGTCCAGTAATTGAGTGATTGAAAGTCTTGCGTAAACTTGTAGAAGAGGATCGCATTAGCTCCAGCGCTAAGACCGAAGTTAGGAGGATAATATACTTGAGATGGTAGAGGATTAGTTAAGATGAAGTTAAAGTCATTCCCTTGAAGCTGATCATAGCCTATGAAGTTGAAGTTAAATGAGTTCAGATAGGTCTGAAGAAGAGCATTCACATATATCAATGGAAGACTAGCGAATCCAGCAGAAAGTACAGTAAAGTATGGTTGAACGATCAGAGAGAAGAGGCCAGTAGGAGGATCGAATAAGATATATGGCGGTAAAGCTGTGCCCCCTACAATTCCTGGTATTGGACTGGCTGCGAATGCTGCAGCTAAACCAGTATTAATCATCTGAAGTAGAATCTCATATGTATATGTATAATAGTAAGGTGTAATTACTTGTGTTTGTTGATTCTGAACTGGCACAGCATCTGTATTAGGAGGCACATATATGAGCTGTGAATAGTAATTAATGCCCAGATAGCTGATACCGACAAAGAATGGAGTTAGATTAGGATTACTCTGATTCGCGATGATTGGCATAATCTGAAGCGGGACCTCATCTAATGGGATAGTAAAGCGGATTACTGAACAGAAGTAATCAGATGACTTATTGAGGATGGGGGTAGTCTTAGTAGTATTGAATGCAGCTGGTTGTGGAGCTTCTCCGATGAGTTGGAGAACGGGCGGTACAACTGGATATATGAATGATTTAAGGGGCAGATGATTGATAACCATATTTAGATACACGTTATTGTTTTCTGTAGTAACAATCGAACTAGTGAGCTGCACACCGTGTCTTTGCCCAGTGAGATAGAAAGGGTTAGCCATCCTAGCCCTTTCAATATTCTCCAAGCGTTCTTCTTCAAGCTTCTTGTAGATGTTCTTGTTGAGCTCTCGTTGTTGTAAGCGATCATAGTCCCGTTGTAGCATTATATTATTACTAGAGATTTAAAAGCCTTTCTCGGGATCCATCGTCAATAAAGTAACGAACTCATCTGGATCTATCTCATACTTATTACAGAAGTGCATCACATAATTATGATACTCATTATCATCCATATTCCTACACAGGAGCCTAATCGCACAATGTCTTCCGCATGTCTTGATATTCTTATCCATCTGTTGATAAGGTATATCATTATACGTCAGCACATAAGGGCTCTTATCTAATAATAGTGACAGATATGGATAATTCTCATTATTCATCTTCGCAAAGTGTTCTGGAATATAGTCCAGCGAATCATCTGGATATCCTCCGTATGGATTGAAGAAGCTTACCGTTTTATGATCGAGCTTCCATAAACAGCACCAGTGTCCATAGTTCTTCTTTGCCTCGAACAATAGGACGCACATACCATTCTCTCCCAGTACTTCATCGATATCAGTGTAATCCAATAGCTTAGGATATATAACCAAGTTGTTCTTACCATCTAATATATTGAACAGATGTTTATCTGATAGCGATATCTTCTCGTAATGCTTTAGTGTACTCATTATAATATCTAATCAGATATTATGATGGATCCTGCTAGACGACTTACGATTGAAGATTACACTGAGATGAAACGAATACTAAATGAACAGTATAAGGAAGCGAAATCCAAGAAGACTGGTGAGAGATCCTTGGGCAGAGTTTCTCGCTCAAGAAAGAGCTAAGACTACGAAACAGGGTAAGGTGTGAATCTGGAGACTTAGAACCTTATGTCGTCTCACCCACGGTAGCCATGAGCGTAGGCTGCCCTACCCTGTTTCTCAGCTCTCGCCTTTGCAAGACTTCTAGATCGAGCATCTGGGGTATAATAATACTTATGGCCGCGTGTACCCCATTGATAATACGTACCATATAAATCGTGTCCTCTGTGTACAGGCATATATATAATCTCTCTATATATTATTACTAGTATAACCTTGTGGATGCTCAATGAGCATATACAAGCTAAGTCGTCTAACCGGATATAATCTCATATAATAATAATGAATGAGCAAGAAGGCTTTGATCGTGGTGTTAACTTTAAGGATATTAAAGAGATTCTCATCAAGGCATACGAAGATACCTTGGATGAATTCAACAATTTTGATCCGGATGATCGATATTATACAAGCAAGAAGAAGAAGAAAACACACCGGTTGGTGTACCTATTAATTACTCTTATCCAATTATATAACGGTTCAAGAATAAGTGAAGCATGCAAAGCTTTTAGACAGATGATCAAAGACAAGAACTTCGATGATAAAGTCAAAGTCAAGATCTCTAAGTCGGAATCAATCAAGTATGATAAAGATGGAGAAGAGTTCATAACTAAAGCTAGATTCAGATATATGATCTTTCCTCCGAACTGGATTCTGAAAGAGAAGATCCCTCAGAATCATTTATACTGCGATATGAAGTTCATTGAAGATAACCGGATGAAGAAGAGGATATTAAGCTACCTACTTCATCATCATAATATCAATACTCATTCCCTCAGATATGCCCTCATTAATCATATGCTTTATGAGAAGAAGGTAGAACCAACTCTCGTCGCTAAACATGTAGGACATTCTAATACAGCCCAGCTAGTCCGCTACACACAACGGATAGAGGCAGATAAGCTCTTTGAGATGGAGCTCTAACGCCCATCAAGTGTCTTAGACTTGATTATCCTCTTGATCGCTTCTAAGTGCTCAGCTTCTACTTGATGCTTTCGAGACTTCCGGTGTGTAGATACATTAGCCTTAGTATATCTGCCCCCACATATACTACATATTACGCTATCCTTACCATTATATCCTCCTTCTAGACTGCCTTCAGCCTTAATCTCTGCTAATTGAGCTTGAAGAACTGCAATCATTTCCTCAATCTCCCCTCTTGGTCGTCGTGTAATCTTATCTGACATCTAATATTATATCATATATTTAATAACGGAATCTATTATTAAATGTAAGAATCTGTAGTTAGAGAATTATCTTCTGCTATAATATTATAATGTTAAGCTTAACAGATGGGCGCCCTATCGCTAAAAGTGATGGAAGAACAAGAAGTAGGATGGTTATCTCTATTCTGGATCCAGAAGAGGAAACAGAACATTATGGAGGTGATTACATTGGCTGTGGCTTATGTTGCGATAACTGCGATGAAGAAGAATGCCAGGATGAGCCTTGCTGTGATAACTGCCATATATATTATGATATGAGTGAAAGTGGAAGTGGGGACGAGGGAGAGGGCAGAAAGAGTATTAGTGCTATTCCTGGCTCTAAGCTCGTGGCTCTTCCGGATCTATCAGGGCGCTTCGTAGAATATATCGCTGGTCCTTCTGGAGTTGGGAAGTCTCACTTGGCTGGCGGTTTGGCTAGAGAATGGTCTAAGTATCATCCTAGGAAGCCGATATATATGTTCAGTCGTACTGATGCTAAAGGAGATCCTGCCTTTAAGGGACTGACACTTCATCAGATCCCAATCGATGCTGATCTTGTGGCTGAACCAATAGATATTACTAGTGAGCTAAAGGAAGGCGGAGCTTTGATGATCTTCGATGATTGCGGGACGATCAGCAATGATAAGATCAAGAAGTCTGTTGAGAAGCTCATGATGGACGCGATGGAGATTGGAAGAAAGCTAGATTGTAATATTATCATCACGAATCATCTTATCAATCCCAATGAGCGAGGATTAGGAAGGACGATAATGAATGAGATGAATTATATGACGATCTTCCCTAAGATGTCTGGTAGCGTAAAACAGATTACTTATGCCCTCGAGCATTACTTCGGGTTGGATAAGGACCAGATCAAGAAGATTATGGACTTGAAGTCTAGATGGGTAAGAGTGAGTAAGAACTATCCAAAGCATGTAGTTCATGAACATGGCGCATATGTGTTATAATTAATAATTAATGAATTAGTAATTATTGCAGATCATCATCTTCTTCATCTTTAGGTTTGAACTTGAGACCAACCCAATATCGATTGCCTTTAATAGGATCAGATTGATAAAGGCCCCGTTCTTTCGTTAGCATCTCGATATATCTAGTCTTAGATATCTTGAACTGATCCTTTCTGGTTTCGAAGAATTTATTAATAGCACTAACAAGAACCATATCTTTCTTATCCTTAGTAACTATGAATGTTTCATCAAAGGCCTCTTTGATGATTGATCCTACTTTTGCATCTTTGGTCCACTTCTCTCGAACTGCTATATCGAATTCCGGGAATCCATTCTGCTGATACGTTTTAAATCCATCAAGTAATATATGAATAAAACCTGCAACGAATTTCTCTGTTCTGAACTTATTATCAATGTCGTGATCTTTTGGCTTATGATGAGGTTCAGTAGGATTATCAGTAAATACATAACCGAACTCATCATATCTATTCCTGTTATAAACCGGTTGATCTAATGGTTTGATTTCAGGTATATCATTCAGAAAGCAGAAGGGAGTAAAGTGAGGTCTAAATGAGAATTCATTACCATGATTTAGACGACCTACCAATCTATCATCTCCAGATAATTTCTTGATATAATTACCATTCACAGCCAAATCCATATTCGCCTCACTTGAGAATATGATAAGACAATATCGAACACAAGCAGCCCATCTAAGCCTTTGAGCTTCTTCTTTAGTATCGAACTTAGAAGTACACGCTAGAGATTCCATATTGAAACTTCCGATGATATCTCCAAAGACATACTCGAACATCCCAATCAATTTAGATTTACCAGCATCCGCTTCTCCAGGACCAAAGTAAAAGTGTTTCAAATGAACTCCAGCTAATGCACATGAGAAAGCCGCAATGAATCGTTCTGGATGTTCTAATAGTCTACCAAAGGAAAGTTTCATTGCATATCTGAGACTGCTTTCATCTCTTTCTGGGAACTTGTGAGGACATCTTACATGAAAGACAATATCAGGATTAAATCCCAGTTTGAAAGTCCCAGTTTTAAAGTGGTAAATCCCATCTTTGAATAACATATAACCGATTGAAGAACAATCAGTATCTTTGAACCAATCATTATCCTCAGATGCGGATATAACCCAAGGGCGAATCTTCATAGCCAGTGCAGTTGAACTTCCATAACTCTCTGTCTTTTCTCTACCTGATTTAGGATCGGTACTTATCACCTTGTGGAGGTAATCCTTGTTCTTTTTCAAGTAGTAAGTTAGAGTAGCGAATTCATTAACCTTCTGATCGGCGAACATTCCGGTTCTCTCATCAAAGATGTATAATATCCCAGCACAGAACTTGAACTTATTATCACCTTCCATCTCGAATAGTTTTCTCTGAGCGTGTTCATCATTATCCACGTATCTTCCGAACTTTGGAATCTCGAATGAGAGTTTGAGATCCATTGGCTTCTCTTCAAGTTTGATTAGATAGCCGGTTTTTGCTAGGACGTGTTTCACACATAATGATAGGTAATATTCATCAAACTCTCCTTTTCCCTTCTTTAACAATAGGCCATCAAAACATAGAGTACCAACTTCAATCTTAACATTATTGAAGAATTGGACCATTGACATAAGGCACATGTGTTCAAGGTTATTCAAGGTGATCGACATGAGAGTAGAAAGAGGACGTTCATTAGAAGAATCACTAGCGATCTTATCATAGAGCTCTTTATCAATATCGCGTATACATTTAGAGATAGTAATCATCTCCTTTCGGAAGTTCTCGGCAAAGAGTGAAAGTGATTCGGGCATCTTATCTCCTATAATGTACTCTCCATGGTACATGAATCTTAAGAAAAGGTTCTTCGCTTCTCCACGATCAATATTATGCGTCTTCATAATAAAGGCTAGATGTTTCTCTCGGTTATCAACATACTTATCTAAATAAGGGCATTTAATATCCATCTTGGAACAATACTGTTTTAGGAGATTAGGATGAGCATTGACCATATCAATATCGATGTATTTACCCCTGGAAAGTGCGTGTCTGATTTCCTTATCGAAGTTCTGGAGGCTTAGAGCTCCTTGGGCATAGACACGGCCGTAATCCGCGTCCATCTTCTTACCGAACCAATAAGTGACTGGAATCTTGTTACTGTTGTTGAGTTTAGCATGATACTTCTTCAACATGTCCCTGATACGTTCGGGACACCCTTCAGCTGCGATGATTCTACGGAGAATATCGAGGTTTACGTCTTCGTAAAGGGTAACTTCAGGTTTCTGTGTTTGAGACATTTGATAATATTACTATATATTTTAAATTTAATAAATTATATGAATTCTGAATTTCAACCTCCCCCCCTATCCCCCCCTCAGAGGGCAGGCACTAATCCTCCCTTCCCAATGAATCTACAAAATCTACAAATCTACACGACCTCTGGCCAACCTCCCCCCTATACCCCCCTCGGGGGGCAAGGCTAATCCTCCCCTTCCCAATCCTATATCCCAGTTTTAAAGCTTTGTTTTTTTGTAGATTTTGTAGATTTGTAGTTTTGAATTTTTCTCATCCCTAGGGAGGGGAAGAATAAAGAATAAGGCTATATTCTGTAAGAAAGTATAAATAATATATAATCTAATAATATATGACTGGAAAGTGTAATGGTATCTTTACAAGGGGGCCGAAGAAGGGACAGGTCTGTGGGCGGGAATGCAAAGAGGGACAGACGTGTACTGTTCATTCAAAGAGCGGCTTCGAATATAGAAAGTCACTTGGGGCTTCAAAGCAGTTCGATAACTTAGTTGAAAGAACTGTTGAGACACTTGAGAACTATCAGGAGATCTTAGAGACGCTGCAAAGGAATCTTGATGAGACAGAACAGATACTTTATGGCATTAGAATATTCCTTAAAGATGATACCATTGATAAGACTAAGCATGTTAATTACATCCCCTTTCATAATGATAATAAGCATCATGCACATGCTAAGAAGAAGACTATCACGAAGAAGAAGGGCACAATCAAGAGCGAGATCAAAGATGTAGAATCTAAGATCGAGATCCTTGAGAAAGTTAAAGAATTATATAATAATTAAAATCTTTCGTATTATTATATAAGCTTATGGACGAATTGGGAAGAACCTACAAAGTACTCAATAAAACAGATGAAGATAAGAAGCCTTATAAAATACCGTTTAATGTGGTATCGAGAAATCTGAGAGACACGCAGAAGAGAGAATGGAACCGATACGATACAACAGACGAAGCAACAGCAGCACGATTGAGAAAGAAGTTCGATGAAGAACGACTCGAAACGAATAGGAGATACAAGGAGTACAATCGCACAGGAGCCGGTGTAGGTATCTGCCCCCCAACTCCCAATATGTTCGGTCACACACGTACGACGATAACTGTTGATAATGACATTCAGCAGAAGATTAAAGAAATTATATAATAATTAAATCTATTCTATTATTATATAATGGCGACTCCAATTGTTAAAGTGAAACCTCTAAGTCCAGCGGACATTGAGTACTACAAGGTCATCTCAGGCATTCAAACAGAAGACCCTGTAAAGGAAGCTGCGAAGATGACCGAACTAGAGAAGGAGCATATCAGAACGAAGTGTAATCTACAGCCTAAGTATGAAACCATTAGTCACAGACATTATGTACACCCTTCAAGAACCTACAGATACGCAGGTAAGGAGAAGGAAGTGGTGGATGTTTGCCCCCCAACCCCAGAAGAATCCTATGATGGCGATAATGATAGCGATAATGATAGTGATAATGATGATGAAGAAAACAAACATCAGCAAGACATAAGGCGAATTACGAAGGTTCTAAATGATGGATTCCGAGTGATCTTGGAAAGCCTATGTAAAGAGATCACAGATAATCTTGAAAGTGTCATTGAACTCCATACTAACGAGACCTACTACAACGGTAACTTTAGCAGCATTAGTAATCTGAAATTGATCATCAAGATACTGAAGAAGAAGATAACCAAGTTAATGTATAATATTTAATCTCAATTAGATATTATACATGGAAACCCCAGATCAAGAGGCCACAATCAAGATGTTCGAAGGATTGATCAAGATCCTGCACGAGGAATGGAACGATATCTGCTCTGCCCTCAAAGATAAGGACAAAGACTTCCTCGTTGAGTTACTAAAGACACATGCTACCATCTTGAATGAAGATCTATTAGAGATATGCAAGTATGTAGAGAAGAAGTATGGAATCCCACAAGAGAATACAGATGCGCATGAGATGATCCAGTTCTTAACTAGGGATGTAAAGGCAAATTAAATATCTATTATTATTATATAGGATGAATAGTAATTACATTAGAGATCGGACGAATGACATTCTCCGTCAGAAGATCGCCTTAGGAATGACAGGAGGAGATTACTACGGCGGTGTACGACGTACAAAACTCAAGAGATGCAAGAAAGGTACTCGTGCTAAATATACTACTACTAGACGATGTGTAAGAAAAGGAAGTGGTTATGATGGTGGAGATTACTATGGCGGCGCTAAAGGAATGGTAACTAGATCATGGCCACGTTCAAGATGTCCTAAAGGTAAAAGAGTATATTATGCACGTTCATGTTTAACACCCGCACAACTGAAAGCAAAACGTGCGGCGAATAAACGACTAAAGGCAAAGAAGGGAGCAGGATATGATGGCGGAGACTATTATGGTGGAGACTATGATGGCGGAGACTATGATGGTGGAGATTGGATTGGAATGCATGGAATGGGAATGATGCCTTATGGTGGAGTTCGTGCCGGTTATGATATGATGGACGATGGATATGGAGGAGTACTTCTTGGCGGAGCAAAAAGATGTCCGAAAGGATATCGTAGAGGATGTGTAAAGTCAGGATCTAAAACCGCTAAACCTAAATCTAAGCGTAAAGCAGCAAAAAAGGGTTCTCCATTATTGAAGAAGTATCGTGCATACGTAACAGAATACATGGATGCTCATGGATTGAGTCTCGGTGAAGCAATGCAAGAGATCAAGAATAATCATTACTGGGAAGCATATAAGAGAAACCACGGATTATAATATGTTATTTAATTATATAGCAATGTCATTAAATACCATAACAGTACCGAACGTGTACCATCTACACATCGGAAACCTCGAAGTCGATAACACATTACAACTGGATAACATGCAGGAGCTATCCGCCCCCTATCTCCCACTCGCTGTTAATACAACTACAAAGATGGTTGGAACATATGTAATAACTCCAGGACCAGTAGGACCAAGTGGAGCAGAAGGGCCAACAGGACCAACAGGACCTAATACTGGATTCACAGGACCAACAGGAGCAGCAGGAATAGAAGGACCAACTGGATCGAACTCTGGATCCACAGGACCAACCGGGGCAACAGGAGCTGCAGGAGCGACAGGAGCAGCAGGAGTAGCAGGAGCGACAGGAGTAGCAGGAGCGACAGGAGCAGTAGGACAAACAGGAGCGACAGGAGCAGCAGGAGCAGCAGGAGCTACAGGAGCAGCAGGAGTAGCAGGAGCGACAGGGGCAGCAGGAGTAGCAGGAGCGACAGGAGCAACAGGAGTAGCAGGAGCAGCAGGAACAGCAGGAGCGACAGGGGCAGTAGGACACACAGGACCAACAGGAGCGACAGGAGCGGCAGGACCAACAGGACCGGCAGGACTCGCTATGGCGGCGGTAGACTCATCTGCCCCCAGTGCTGATGGAGCTACTATTGTATCTGGTACTCTTGCATTACAATCAGCATCAGCTACATATGATGGATTAGTGAATACTACTACACAAACATTCGCAGGTGGAAAGACATTTAATAATGATATAACATTAGGTGGTAATATTCAAATAACTAATTTCGCATCACAAGGAATCTTTATGCCAGGATCTAATCCAGTATTATATTCGGCAGGATCAGATACGAATGTATGTCTTGGTGTTGGAGCTGGTATAGATTTATATCATCCGTCTGCTACTTATCATACATTAATAGGTGGTTCAGCTGGAGGAACAATAGTAAGTGGTATTGCGAATACACTTATAGGATATGGTGCAGGTAGTGCATATACTTCATATGAATCAACTAATACAGTAATTGGAGCAGGTATAAGTGGTATAACTGGAGAAACTAATGCACTTCATATATGTGATGGAGCATCGCCAGTATTAACTTGTTACATTGGAGGAATATATGGTAATACTGGAGTAGCCGGAACTCAGATTGTAACAGTTGATAATAATGGATTCTTAGGATCTACAACACAGATCGGAACAATAATTCCAACAATAATCTCAGCTCAACCTGCGGTTCTAGGCCCAACAGGAACAGTAACATCTCTGACCATACGAGGAGTTGGTGGAACACCTCCTAATGGACCACCAATAACTCTTTATTCTCAACAAGACATATCAACCAATGCACAATTAGTTTCAATATTGATACCTCAACTTACTATTACTGGTATGACAGGTGGAACAACCTTTAGTAGTCTTCAATTTACCACATCTGCATCATGGCCTGCATCATTATTACCTATATATAAAGTTTATTGGATTATACCTTATATGCCTGGAGCCTCTCTTGGTATTACTGGTGTAATATTATTAACTCAGAACGGAGAATTAATATGGCAAGGATATGGAGGTGGTTCTTTAGGAACAGCTGCATTAGGAGTAGGAACAATGGGTGATCTATGTCTACAATATATTGTTTCATAATCTATGAATCACATTATAAAAATATCACATATTATTATAATGTCTCTTAATCTACTAACCGTACCTAATGTCTACGACCTTTATTGTGGTAGTATTACACAGGAGAATCCAGATGATGGTAATACTCCATCAATGACTGTAACAGTTCTCCCAGCACAAAACCTTATTGCATCACCTGCAATCTCAATATCAACTATGGCAATAAGAGGACTCTCATCTACACCTCCTCTTGGACCACAGATCATAATGAATTCACTTTCAGATGGTACAAGTACTTTAGTAACAATGATAATCCCTCAATTCTCTTTGATAACATGGACAGGATCAGCAACAATAAACTTCATAACATTAGCAACACTCCCCGCTCAATTCCTACCAGCATATCTTACAGAATGGACGATCCCATTTCAATATTCGAATGCTGGCACATATTACGTCGGACCAGCATTATTATCACTAACAGTAGGAGGACTACTCAGCGTTACGGGAAACCTAATACCAGGATCACCACCAACACCTCTGCCCTTCGGCCCCCAATCAAACGGACCAGTAGGACCAGTCGGCGATATCTATGTTCAGTATGCCCCCAGCATCACTCCTTAATACCCGTTAATCACTTGATATATTATATCACTGTATAATATATCGAATGACAGAACCTTATAACCCATTAGGTCCATTTACAATCGAGAGTAGAAACAAAGACTACCGCAGAAACCTTGAAAGGAAAGATGCATCAATGATACCCGACACAACATGGCATGAACTCGAACAACTATCAGTCGATCCAGTACAATTCCCTCCGCATATCGTAGGTAGTTATGCCCTCCGAATCCAACGTTGGCCTGCAGATATTGATATTAATGAATACTACTTCGGTTGCTGTAGTGCTAAAGATGTAGCCAAACAATTCGCTCCAAAGTTTAAGAGTATAGTAGCTAAGATTCAGAAGAAGCGAGAACATTATTATTCTGAAGTGAAAGCTGGTCTTGATGATAGATACGAAGTAGATCTTGGAACATTACAGAATGGAATATATACACCAGGACAAGAACTTGTTGATCAAACTGTTCATCTATTCGAGAGTAAGTTACTCCCGGAGAAAGAGTTCGATGCTATCGGACTTATCCTAACTATTGGTAAAGAACGTCAGCTTCGTGCTAATGAATATGAAGCTATTCAGAAGATCTACAAAGACCATTATGTTCTTAAATGGTCAGTTGCAGAGATAAAGAAGGGCTTCAAGATGTTACCAGGTAAGAAGAAGAAGATGCTAGCTGATGCATGTGGAGATATGGCTCTCTTAAAGATCGATGAGATTACATTCGTCGACGGTAATCTTAACGAGATATCTAATATCTTCAAGCTCGGATATTATCAAAAAGATCACGAAGCCAATCTTATCGAAGACTCCGAATTTCAACGTTTAGATATCCCAGGCAAACCAACAGCTATTATGATTAATAACGTAGAACCAGATCGATTAGAAGAGATTGAGAAGCTATACTTCTCAGATATGTACTATAATCCCTTTAAATGTCTAAAGCGTATCTTCTCATTCCTTAAACAGAAAGATCAGCAAACCCAAGCTCAACAACAGAAATTCTTAAAGGATATCATCAGATTCATATCCAGTGATATATCACGATTATATCAAGTCAAATCTCAACTAGAGACAGCTAAACTAGTTATTGATAATAACTCTAAACGAATCGCGAAAGCGGCATTTAATAGGCAACTCAATAACATAATTAATACAATCGCAACTTCGATACAGATATCAAAACCAGATGCAGATGTAATAATCTCGCAAGTCAAATTAATACAAAAGACAGCGAATAAGGAGGCACAAGCCAGACAGATAGACATAGTAGACTCAATCCTAAACGTATATATCAATTACCACACAATCAGATGGATGGGTAAATACGGCTACAACCCACCCCCAGCATACGTTCTGCCCCCTATCGCTAAATATGATCGACGAATTATCAGAACACCCCGAACTAAACCTGAGAACTTTATGGATATTCTTTACGATATTAAAAGAGACCGTCTACATAAACTTCCTTCAGAAAGACATATCTCATCTAAAAACCTTCCTACACCTCAATTAAAGAAGAAGGCGCACCAAGAGATTAACAAAATCATGAGTGAACTCAAGACTGAAGGAATAAATATAACACGTACGAATAAAGGACTTCATGAAGTAATTGATGATTGGGATTTTGACCCAGCATTAACAGACGCTCAAAAGGTTGCAGAACTAACAAGCGTCTTGGCAAATATGCTGATGGAGAATACACCCGAACTATCAGGGATGTTCACAGAACCAACAAGTGAGAACCCATCAGAGATACCAACATCTCAATTATATGAATCACCATACAATATCCCACCACCAACAGATATGCCCCCTTACCCACCGGGAGAATCTCCATATGATATCCCACCACCAACAGATCTGCCCCCTTACCCACCGGGAGAATCTCCATATGATATCCCACCACCAACAGATATGCCTCCTTTCCCTCCATCAGAAGAGATGGAAATGGATGTTGAAGTATTAAATGATCTATACAAAACGTATGAAGAAGCTCAAGATGGTTTATTAGCAAGAGCAGTAGAACAAGTTAATGGTCTCTTTAATGTTGAAGGGATAACATGGGCTTCATTAGGTGATTTAGTAGAGATCGCTAAACTTCTAATACAACTTAATTTTAATATAAACGATGCATTCAAATTAGAATTATTGCATCTAGGTATCGCATATAAGGATCTAAAACAACTTCCTATAGATAACATAGATCTCTTTGCTCATCATCTCATAAAGTTCGTTAATGTTGTCGGACGCAAAATGATTAATAAACCAGATATATCGCAAAAGGCATTAACTACATATGCAATGAATACAAAAGAATTCAATTCGATTGCTAAATTAGTGTTTCCAGAGTTATATAAATTTCGTCCTGAACCAGAAGAAGTAGGTGAAACTAAAATAAATGAAGAAGTATTGAATTGGCTAAATCCACAAAGAGTATTAAGTGAACTTGAAGAACCTGGAGATATTGGACTAGGAGATCTATTCAAAGACCAACAAGAATATTCACGTCTAGTTACACTATTCGGGACTCTTAAAGGTTCAATGTATCCAAATGGTTCATATATCAATGCGCAAGGAGTAAAAGTATCCACATTTAATCCGGAGAAGAAAGCCATAAATGATAGACTAAGAGAACTATATGCGAAGTGGGGAAGCCCAGTTGAAGATCTACTATCAGTACAACAACTATCTGAAGGCTACGATACCTCTCCAGAAGGATCAGGATTCAGTAAAAGGAAGAGAGGAGGATGCGACTTCTTATCTGGTAATGTATGCGCAATGAAACAGGGTGATGGATGCTGTGGAATGGGATACATGGGACGTATGCGACAAGATCGATCGTTCTAATATTAATACTTAATCAATTATTAATATTCAGCCAATCGGCGGCGAAGGTGGTGGCGGGCGAGGTGTCTGCCCCCTAACAACACACCACCATCACCAGCACCGAATGCATTAGCTACTCTAGATCCAATCTGAGCAGCAGGATGAGGAATCAAGGATAGTCCTTTACTAAGGAGCTGATTATCCTTCACGAAGTTGAATAGCTTAGAACCAAAGTTCTTCAAGCCAGACCAGAAGTCACCACCATTCACATCTTCAACATCCTGAAGAGTAGCGTGAGGTTGGTTCTGACAGTCCATGATATCTTGAGGAGTAAGAACACCAATGTTAGTCGAGGCTTGAGATACGCCTTGGATGGTGAATGTGCCCTCCATAACAGCTACGATATACATAGTTGGAGTAATAGGATTAGAGGAAAGATTCGTAACTGTCAATTGGATTTGAATCATGAGCTGTTGAAGAATACCCGCAGTCATCAAAGGATTAGCCATACCAATATCTGTACACATTTCAATCTTGAGAATCGAACCAATCGCACCGATCTTGTGCGTGAAGTCATTACTGTATACAGATTGAGTCTGCTGCCATCCCATCTTCAAACCATTCTTTACGCACATGAGGTAAAGCTGATGAGGAGACTGAGAAGCCAACAAACCATTCTGATTCAGGAATTGAATATTCACATTGGAGATATTAAAGAACGAGTCAGTATTAGTAGGGCTAGAATAGAGATCTGAGTTTCTCTGTCTTACGAAGACATACAGAGCTCTAGGAATCGATGAAAGCTGGATATTATTCGATTGAATCACTCCAGAAGCACCAGCGGCGAACTGAGCTTGATCTGAAGGGAATCGTAATATATCAAAGTAAGGATAAGTAATAGGAGCATTAGTTGGGATAATCTGAGTTTGGAGAGGAGTAACATACTTGAACAAGAGAGTTGGAAGATTGCCTCCTTGTCCTGTAAATGAAGTAGGACCACCTGAAAGACCACCTACGGTCACAGCCAAGCTCGATATTACATTAGTACCTCCATTATCATCATGAGACCATAACCTATTGGCTACTTGTCCAATGAATGTAACATTATAATCGAATGAAGTTACATTGTAGAAACCGCATCCTTCTCCTTTACCGAAGTAGAATGGAGATAAGAATAGCGGCTCTGCGAATGCCACATCAACTATAGAAGTAAGTGTAGTGCCGATAACTGTCTGAACAGGATTAGATACAATAACCATACCAGGCCAGCCACCTCTACTAATCTGCGAACCATCTTGAGAAGAACCAAAAGTCGCTA
>Ga0187864_10002393_pt1 | contig 16370 bp, 13 predicted proteins | sample June2016WEW_11_4_FD_132985 | JGI IMG/M metagenome (GOLD analysis project Ga0187864, IMG submission 132985) | Peatland microbial communities from SPRUCE experiment site at the Marcell Experimental Forest, Minnesota, USA - June2016WEW_11_40 | ecosystem: Environmental > Terrestrial > Soil >...
AATCCAACCAAGGCTCGCGTCGTAATCCTCTCAGGTCAGGAAACTCGGTCCGACCCATGCATCTCTTCGGTCGCAACTCGATCATGATTACTAGTTCGAACTCCTCCGTGAAGAGGAGCGGGATGCCCAATCAATTACTCGGTGTTCTACTGCACACCACGGCGATTTTCGGGCTGTCCCGCGTGCGAACCGAACTTGACCCACTGTTGATAGTCCCATCCCTGGCGCATCATCCAATACAGACGAACCGCCAGTCGCCGGGCCATGGCGACCGCCAGCAGCAGAATGCCGACGGGAGTCGTGAGGGCGAACAGGGTCAGCAGCGCAACATCGAAGAGCTTGCCCCACCAGGAGCGTGGCACTTCGGCGATGAGAACCAAACATGCCAGCACCGCCAGTTGCGATTGCGAGTCGGTGATGATGGCATGCACCTCGCTGGAATCGGGAACACACAACGAAGGCCCAGAGGACCGAGGTTTCGCATCCGGGACGAAACCAGGAACAAGGGCGGCAGAGATTCGATCGCCAAGGCAATGAGATTCATCACCAGCGGAGCTCGCAGCAAGGGCACCCAGAGGGCGGCTGCGGCCCCCAGACGAGGAAGTAATTGCAGATAGCCGTCGCGCGCGAACAGCAGCGCTCTCCAGGCTCCGTGGTTGTAGGCGTCGGCGTACCAGACCACGCCGTCTTCGGCCCAGAACTGAGCATGGAAAACTGCGTCGGGACGGCGCCAGACGAGCAGGGTGCCCGTCACTGCGATCGCGAGGCCCCAAAACACGGCGGGCGTGAGCAGTGCTCTAGACTCATCGGACGCCGCTGGCGTGGGTTGGGTCGCTGCAGGTGCCATGATCTATGCGATGAGTCCTAATTGCCAAGGACCAATTGCCAACTGCTAACAGCTAGTCGCTAGTTGCTGGTTTTCCACCCCACCTGCTTGCCTTTATTCTGCTCGTCTAGCCACCTCTTGAGCGGCGCGAAGTACTCCAGCATCGCGCCGGCATCCATCTGGCGCTCGCCGGTGAGGGCATACAGCGCGTCGGGCCATGGCTTGCTCTGGCCCATTTCGAGCATGGTGTTCAGCTTGGCGCCCGCGGCCTTGTTGCCGTAGAAGGAGCACCGATAGAGCGGCCCGCTGAATCCGACCTCGCGGCACATGGCGCGGTAGAACTGGAACTGCAGAACCCGCGCCAGGAAATATCGCGTGTAGGGCACGTTGGCGGGAACGTGATATTTCGCGCCAGGATCGAAGTCGGCCTCGCTGCGCGCCACCGGAGGCGAAATGCCCTGATACCTCTCGCGCATCTCCCACCAGGCTTTGTTGTAGTCGGCGGGCTTGATCTGTCCGCTGAACACCTTCCAGCGCCATTGATCGATGAGCAGTCCGAACGGCAGAAACGCAACCTTGTCGAGCGCCATGCGCAGCAGATAGCCGGTGTCGTCGGTTTGCGGGATGGTCGCCAGCAGGCCGACCTTGTTTAGGTATTCGGGTGTGATGGCCAGCGCGATGGTGTCGCCAATGGCCTCGTGGAAGCCGTCATTCGCTCCGCTCTTGAAAAGGAAGGGCTGGTTCTCGTACGCGCGCTGGTAGAAGTTGTGTCCCAGTTCGTGGTGAATGGTGACGAAATCCTCGCCCCGCACCTGGATGCACACCTTCAGTCGCACGTCGTTGAAGTTGTCGATGTCCCATGCGCTGGCGTGGCAGACCACCTCGCGATCTTTCGGCTTCACGAACAGCGAGCGCTCCCAGAATGTCTTGGGCAGCGGCGCAAAACCCAGCGAGGTGAAGAAGCTTTCGCCGTACTTGACCATCCCGATGGGATCGACGTTCTTCGCCTTCAGCAGGTCGGTGACGTCATACGGCTGCTTCTGCTGCGGCGGCGCGACCAGTTCGAAAATGTTGCCCCACTCCTGCGCCCACGGATTGCCCAGCAAATCGGCGCGGATCATGCCGTTGGCATCCACCGCGGTCGGGCCGTACTTCTCGACCAGCTTGGTGCGCACGTAGGCGTGCAGCGAATCGTACAGCGGCTTGACCTGCTGCCAAAGGCGCTCGACGTCAGCACTGAACTGGTCGGGCGTCATGTCATAACCGGCGCGCCACATTGCACCGAGATCGCTGAAGCCCATGTCCCTAGCGCCCTTGTTGCCGAGTTCAACCCAGCGCGCGTAGTGGTCGCGCATGGCCGGGGAGATGGTGTGCCAGCCAACCCACAGGTCTTTCAGCTCTTCGGGATCGGTACTGCCGGCCATGATGCGCTCGATGGCCGTGATGTCCAGACATTCACCCGCGTGCTTGCCTGCCTTGGGACAATACTTGCCTTTACCGTACGCGGCTTCGAGCGAAGTTCCGAGGCGCGCCATCTCCGCCAGCTCTTTGGGATCGTTGGGCGCGGGCGCGGGCACAGCGGCGGAAAGCTTCAACAGCAGCATCTTGCGCGCCAGTTCGCCGGAAAGCTTGAGTTGGTCGTAACGCGTGGCCTGCTTGGCCAGCTCGGTAGTGGCGCCGATCAGCACTTCGTTGGCATCGGCCGCGATCTGCTCGGTGTCGTCGGTGATGAAGTTCGCCTGCACCCACGCGGCGCGGCTGGCCTTCACCGTAAGATCGTTAAGCCGGGTCTCGGCCCGGCGGATGAACTCCTCCGCCTCGGCGACAGTGGGAGGACCTTGTTGGGTTACGGTTTGCGAGGGGGCGGCAACGGAACTGGTAGTTTGTGCACTCATGAGGGAATTGAAGATAACCGGGACCAGAAACATTATCGCTGGAATGAGCGGAAAAAAACGGACGGCTTTGCGCATGTGCAAACGATCTCCGGAATCATTGTAAATGGCGGATCACTTAGTTCTGGGTCTTGTTCGTTCGTGCTGGAGCCTTGGAGACCGACTGAAAGTGCGCCTGAATGGAGCAGAAATGCGCTGTGGTCGATGTAAACCACGTTTTCGCGCCTTCGGGCGCAACGTGGGCAACGTAGGGCGGTTTCCGGGCACTTTAGGCGGACGCCGGACGCTCCGAATTGGCAACTTCGAGTTGCAATCCGCGATGCGCAGGAGCGTCAAGTGGCGCATCGAAGACGGCGCCGAAGTCGTGCAGATATGTGCGGGATCGGACCAACCGTGGACTTGAATCCGCCGCCAGGCTTCCCAGACACTGACAACGATCAACTCCCCAATCAGCTCTGGCCTGTCAGTTGCCGGAACGATACTAGATGCCAAGGCCCGTCAGGCGTCGATGTTTCCCGGCGCAAGATATAGAGATTGCCGTCATCTGCGCGAACTTTGTAAAAGGCGTCCTGCGGCCCGTACCACTGGTCAAGTACCTCCTCGACCATGTACTGGCAATCCTCAAGCCGAAATCGAACAGGCCTTTCGTCGGCCGTCCGTCCGGAGTAGCAGTCCACTTCTAGCTTCATCTCCTCCATTCTGACGCATAGGCGTTACACGCGCCACCGGAGCGGGTAGTTTGGGGTTTCCGCTAACGCCGGAGTTTAGGCCGCGACCCGTGACGGCGTCGGCCTTGAAAAACTGGATAGGCGACGCGAGTCAGCCAAATGTTGCATGGAAGTGTGCCTTGTTTCAGCATGACGATGCTCCCCCCCACTCGACGATGACGTCCCCTCAGGGTAGGAGATCAGGGTCGAGCTTTGTTCGAGTGGGGCGTCATTGGGCCTCAGTTTGATGGTTGTGCAGCCCGGTCGTTCGCAGTCCAATGTGGTGTGCAGAATCCACTGGCGCAGTTCAGGCTCATGACGTAGTGCGCGGCGTATCTCGAGGCCAAAATAACCCGTGTTGGTATTGACGAAGCCGGGGGAGATTCCTCGATTGCGACCGTGACCATGAATGAGGCAGAGGTGAGATTCCCCCATTTCCCAGGCTTGCTGCACAAGTTTGGCCAGCACTCCGCTCCACACTATGTCGCGTGGATGATACCCGTGCAGATCAATGTCCATTGCTCCACATTCTACGATGAGTTCGAGGGCTCACCCAGTTTGGGGAGTACTTATGAAATGGGCTGGTTTCGACAGGGATTCGAGTAAACTACTTTAAGGATCAATCACCGATGAGCCCTGCCTATGACGGAAGCAGAGTTTAAGAAACACCTCGATGCAGCTGAGAAGAGCCCGAAAGAGATTGCGACTGCCGTCTCGGGTTTGTCAGAACAAGTTCTACGCTACAAGCCTTCCCCCGAGAAATGGTGCGTGCTGGAAATCCTTGGTCACCTCGCGGATGTCGAGATCATCTATGGATACCGGCTTCGACAGATGCTGGCGGATACCAAGCCCGTCATCGCGCCGCTGGATCAGAACGCATGGGCCCTCAACCTGAACTACTTGGATTCGCCCCCCTCGGAACTGGTGGCGTTCTACGGGTTGGCACGTCATCACAACTTGCGTTTGCTGCGAAATCTGAAGGCGTCCGACTTTTCCAAATCGGCCTTTCACCCGGAAATGCAACGGGAGACGACCGTTGCTGAGCTTGTCGAGAGAATGGGCGGGCACGGCGCTGCACACCTGCAGCAGATTGAAAAATTGAAGGCGACTGCGGGCCTCAGGCGAGGGTAGTCGCCAGCGTCAAGCAGAAACCATTCAGGGGCTGTTGAGGTCGATGTTCTTGATGGGCAGGTCCCAATGGGCATCCAGGATCTCGAAGCGATGCTGCTCTTCGTGCTTATAGGTCTCCTGATCGGGAAAAAGTTGCTTGAGCAGGGACTTTTCGTCGAAGCCTTCATTGGCGGTGGCGGCGTTCTTGAAGACGATAGTGACGCGGTAGTCCCAGCGGCCGTCCTCGGTGGTGTGATAACGAGGCGAGACAGCGCTCACTTTGAGCAGTCGGCCCAGTTCAATTTCTTTCTGCAACAACGGGTAGTGGTTCTTCTTGAAGAGCGTGATGAACTCCTCGGCGTGTCCCCATTTCACCTTGTAGTAGTACTCGACGACGAAAGGTTGGTCCTGAGCGGCGGTGGTCGGGGCAGTCTGCGGAGCCGCCAAGACGAAACGGAGCGGAGTGGTCAAAATGAGTGCGGACAGCAGGAGCATGATGGGTCGCACGGGATTCTCCAAGGATGATGGAGAGTGTACACCATGCCGATGAGTGGCCTCGTACGACGGCCATGTGTTGGATTGGCGCGACCTCTCCACGGAAAGTGCTCTCATGCGCCACGAAAACGTGACAGGTTGCACCCAGCGAGAGGGCCTGAGATGTCATGATGGTAGCACCTGAATCAGGTCGGAGTTCTGTCATGCCTTCCAGGCGTTTCACTTGGTTAGCATCGCTTCTGGTGCTCGCCAGCTTGCTCGCGCCGCCGCGGGCTTCATGGACGCAAGACTCCGCGGCGCAACCGGCACAGCAGCGCAAGACCAGCACGCCTTACACCGGCGACCTTTCCATCTTCGATTCTCCCGGCAGAGACGAAAAGCTTCACATCAATCGCGTGATGGACATTCTCTCCATCGTGCCCGGTAAGACAGTCGCCGACATCGGAGCCGGCTCGGGATGGTTCACAGTGCGTGCCGCGAAGCGGGTGACCGAGAGCGGCGTGGTTTACGCGGTTGACATTAATCCTGAGGCGGTCCGTCACGTCGCACAGCGGGCCAAGCAGGAATATCTGCTCAATGTAAAGACGGTGCTGAGCAAAGCCGACAACCCTGAATTGCCCGCCGACACTATCGACGCTGTGCTGCTGCTGAAGACTTACCACGAGGTGGCTAGCCCAGTCGCCTTGTTACGCAATTTGCGAACTTCCTTGCGAGCTAACGCGCGCGTGGGGGTGATTGACCGCACCGGAAACGGGGAAGACCACGGCGTACAAAAAGCAGTGGTGATTCGTGAAGCGGGGCAGGCAGGCTATCGCTTGCTCGAAGAGCATGATGACTTGGTGAAGGCGGACCAAATGGACTACTTCCTGGTGTTTGCGGCGAAGTAAGGCCTCGCAGAAATAAGGGGACGACGATAGCAGACGATAAATCCCGATAGCACAAGTTACTCTTCCGGACTGTAACCCGCCGTGGTGCAAATGGCCAAAGTTACACAATCGCTCCTTTTGCCAACGATGCTCTTGCCATCCTAGTATCGCAATGGTCTGTCTCAGCTCGTCTCTCGCAGACACCACACTTAAGATTGTGCTGCCGCAACTTGTGATCGCGCTGTGTGGCCAGGAAACGGGGAGCAACGGCTAGGCTCGACCTTCGGAATACCGCGCCAGTCCTCGACCCGACCGGCCAGCATCCGGCAACCGCATGGCACCGCCACTTGGTCGTATAACGCCCAACCCGTGCTGTTGAAGAACTCCACCAGGTCGCGGCCACAAAGACGGAACGGCGACTATACGACCAAGTGGCTTCTGAGGAGGGCGTATCCGGGGGTGATCGGCACAACAGCCACACTTTCCCAAGGCGGCTTCGGGCCCACAATAGGTTCCTATGTTCCCACATTCGCCAGCGCGACAATTGTAGATATTCGGCGCATGCCCTGCGAGGAAGGACGATTGCCCTGTAAGTGTACGTTGGTAGATGAGTCAGACTTTACTTTTTTCAATAGGAAACCGCGGCGACGGTGCAACAGCCATTGTTCTGGCCGTGCAGTAAAGCACGTTGCGCGGCGTTATTCTGTTTTAGTCTGAGCGCGACTTATGCCTTCCGACCCACAAAACCACGCTCGTTTTATCGGCGAAGTGATCAAACTCGTCACCGGCACGAGCTTCATTGTGATCGGCCTAGTGGCACTTGTGGTCGCCGGCATCCGCCGCCGCGCAGCCGGAGTGCTGGCCGTTTTCTGGCTCGGCGTCTGGAGCGCCATCTACGGCATCCAGAGTGTCAGCGACTGCTCGTTTCTGGTGGCACTCCTGCCTCACGGGATGCAGGTGTGTGTTTCCTACTTACACGCCCTGGTCACGTATTTGGTCCTAGTCGCCGGTTTGCTCACCTTCCGCGAACTTTGCGTGGGCAGGCTCCGCCAGTTCACGACGCTTCTTGCCCTCACCGCCCTCCTCATCGCCGTCTTCAGCATTGGCCGTTTTGTATTGACCGGCGAGGAGTACTGGCTCCTTGGGCCAAACAATTTTGTCGCTGCCGTCGGTCTCCTCGTTTTGCTGATCTTCTTTCTAGTGCCCAGCCTTGGCCGAAAGTACACACTGATCAGTAATCGCCGCGTCATGCTGGCCGGGGCTATCATTTTTGGCCTGGAGGCCCTCTTCACCAACATCGTCCGGCCTTTGGGCTACCAGATTTACGCCATCTGGGGCGACCTTGGATTCTTCGTTCTTATCCTCTCGCTCGGCTATGTCGCCATGCAGCAGGTCTACGCCGGCGAGCGCCGCCTGCAATCCATCGAGAACGAACTGGCCATCGCCCGCCAGTTACAGTTCGCTATCCTGCCCACGACAACTCCCCATGTCCGTAGCCTGCGGATCGCCGCCGTCTACGAGCCCATGACCGCCGTCGCCGGCGATTTCTACGAATACTTGCCGGTCAATGATTACCGCGCCGGCTTTCTGGTTGCCGACGTTTCCGGCCACGGCGTGCCCGCCGCCCTGATCGCGTCGATGATCAAGGTCGCGGCCCAGTCTGTCGCCGCCTGCGCGGCCGATCCGTCCGAGCTTCTGCGCCGTCTCGGCAACATACTCTCGGGCCAACTGGGCGACCAGTTCGTCTCCGCCGCCTATCTCTGGATCGACAGCGAAACCCGGATTGCGCTTTACTCCGCCGCCGGACACCCTCCGCTGCTGTGCTGGCGCGCCGCCGACCACTCGCTCGCGCGCATCGAGAGCAACGGCCCGTTGTTCGGAACGCCTTGTGCCCCCGACTTTCCCGTGCGCGAAATCCCTTTCGCGTCGGGCGACCGCTTCCTGCTATACACCGATGGCCTGAGCGAACCGGAAAACGCAGCAGGCGAATCATTCGGCGATCACAGAGTCAAGCAGGTCCTGTGCGACAATGCTTCGCGTCCTGCCGCTGAGCTGTCATTGTTGCTTCTCAATGCAGTCCGCGCCTGGCAACCCGCCTCCATACCTCAGCAGGACGACATCACTTTCATTGTCATTGATGCTCTTTAGACGGTTTGCCACGGCACAACAACTCAGTTTCCCACCAACATGTTGCCGACTGCGCCCGCGAGAACTTATTGCGCACTACAACTTCGCCGCAGTGGAGCCCCACCAGATGAAAAACCCCTCTTCCCTAGAACAATGCCGATCGTGAGTATCTCCATGGGATACCTCCTCCGTCCGTTTCGTGAGACACAGCGGACCATCCCATTAACGGCATTCTGAGAGATTGCTCTCGCGAAGGTCGCGTTATGTCAACTTGACGGTTAACGCCCATGCTGGAAGTTGACGGTCGACGCGCCGTGCCAGCTGGGATGCCTTTCTGGCGATGCACGATGTGTCCGGAACTGCCCGAAAAATCCACAACTACTCCCCAGCCCTCCGGCCAGATTCCATCCTGGCGTCTTGTAAAAATCCTGCCTTCAGGAGAGAATCATGCCTCTCATGGCAACCACCACGCCCCCGGGGCCCCAGAGACTCACGGGCAAGCTGTCGGTGATTATCGCGTTGCTCGGAATCTCCGTCTTCATAAACTATGTAGATCGCGGCAATCTCTCAATTGCAGCTCCTATGTTGAAGGAGGAGCTTGGCATTTCCGCGTCGCAGCTGGGAGTTCTGCTCTCCGCGTTTTTCTGGACCTATGCCTGTCTGCAACCCGTATCCGGATGGCTCGTAGATCGCGTTAACGTGAACTGGGTCATTGCGGGAGGATTCTTTCTCTGGTCCGCCGCGACAGCCGCGACCGGGATCCTACACACCTTCGCGATGCTGTTTGGGTTGCGTCTGGTACTCGGCATGGGGGAGTCGGTCGCCTTTCCCTCCTATTCCAAGATCATCGCTCTCCACTTCCCGGAAGAACATCGAGGACTGGCCAATTCAGTAGTTTCGGCGGGACTAATGCTGGGCCCCGGGCTTGGCATGTTGATAGGCGGGATGCTGATGGCCAGATTCGGCTGGCGCCCATTCTTCATCGTGCTTGGATCGGCCAGCCTGCTTTGGCTCATCCCTTGGATAAAGTGGATGCCGGTAGAGCGAAACCCAATTCATCTGGACACCACGGGCGCCCCGAGTCTTCCGGAGTTTCTCCGGCTGCGTTCGGCTTGGGGAACCTGCGTCGGTCTGTTCTGCGGCAATTACGTGAACTATTTCCTGATCACTTGGCTGCCTTTCTATATGGTGCGCGAGCGACATTTCTCAATGGACACGATGGCGAAGGTCGGAGGGACGGCTTACCTGCTCGGGGCCGGCTTCTCTATGCTCTCCGGTTGGCTTTCCGACCGCTGGATTATGTCCGGAGGGACTCCCACTCAAGTACGCAAGACATTTACTGGTGCAGGGATAGCACTCGCCGGGATTTCCCTCGGGCTGTCGGCGATCAGCGGGCCAATCCTTTGCTTAGCAATGCTTGTGCTGGGTGTTTTTTTTTCGGTGTTAGCAGTTCTAACGTCTGGGCAATCACACAGACGCTTGCGGGTCCGCAAGCCGCAGGGAGATGGACAGGCTTCCAGAATTTCATCGGCAATCTGGCAGGGGTCGCAGCACCCGCAATCACTGGATTCGTCTTGGACCGAACCGGGCATTTCTACTGGGCTTTCGCGATCCTGACGGCTGTCGCTCTGACAGGCACAGCATCCTGGGTTTTCTTAGTCGGACCGGTAGAGCAGCAGGTCTGGCACAAGCGACTCAGCGCCACAGCAGTTTCCGCGTAGACTTTGATCCATTGTGCGGAGCCCATAACCCCCCTCGTTCGTTCGGTTTTGAGGACAAGAGGTCCCCTCGGCCGAATTGGCGGGTCATGCGCGGATGACGGGCGACCGAACGTTAGGCTGTTCGGTGTCAACTTGACGAGAAACGCCCAACCCGTGCTGTTGAAGAACTCCACCAGGTCGCGGCCACAAGGACGGAACGCCGACTATACGACCGAGTGGATTCGGGGACCCATTGGCGTTTATCGTTACTAATCAGCTGATGGCTTCCGACTTACCAATGTGATCTCCACCTGTCACTCTAGCCAGTTGTACCGCTCTCTCCTCCCGCCTAGGATTTCTTGTTCCAAATGAATACAATTCCCAAATCCCTGAGTTTGTAGGGTTCAACGCCCTGGTGCGCTTCAACTGCGCGGGATCGCGGTCATGCCATTCAGCAAGACGGAGGCATTTATGAAGACGAGAGTTGCCGCAACGGCGGCTTTGGCGGTGGTCCTTCTCAGCATCGTCGCCCTGATTTCTTGCAACAAGTCTCAAGGCCCACAAACGGCCCAATCAACCGGCCAGAGTGCTCAGACTGAGCAACCGCCCCAGCGCAATCCTGACCGTAACGCCTACTTCGGTGAGGAACACATCCACACCAGTTGGTCGGTGGATGCCTGGCTTATGGGCAACCGCCTCACCGGGCCTGACGACGCCCTCAAGTACGCTCAGGGCCAGACCATTAAGCATCCGTTGGGCTATGACATCAAGATCGATACACCCATGGACTTCATGGGCGTGACCGACCACTCGGAATATGTGGGCGTTACCAAAGAGGCGAACACGCCGGGTTCGGCAGTGAGCAAGATTCCCGAGGCGCAACCGCTCATTCTCAAGGACCCGAACAACCAGGCGGACGTTCAGAAGACGTTCACGTACCTGGTTAACCTGATGGCTGGAGCTCCGGTGAAAGCCTTGATGGCTCCCGCGATAGCGGGCTCCATCTGGAAAGAAAACGTCAAGATCGCCGACGAGAACAATCATCCCGGTAAGTTCACTGCGTTCTGTTCTTACGAGTGGACTTCCATGCCCAACTACCGCAACCTGCACCGCAACATCTTCTTCCGCGACTGTGCCAAGGTGCCGGAAATGCCCTATAGTGCGCTGGTTTCCACTCATCCTGAAGATCTTTGGAACTGGATGGACGCGCAGCGCAAGGCGGGCAACGAGTTGCTGGCCATCTCCCACAATGCCAACCTGAGCGACGGCTGGATGTATCCCGTCGATCTCGACAGCTTCGGACGGCCCATCGACGCGGCCTGGGCGGCCTCACGCGACCGCAATGAGCGTCTGGTTGAGATCAAGCAGATCAAGGGACAGTCGGAAACTCACCCTTTGCTTTCTCCCAACGACGAGTTTGCCAGTTACGAATTGTCCCAAGGCGGTCTCCTCGGTCAGAAGCCGGACGGCGGCCGTATCGATCACATTCAGGGCAGCTTCGGACGGCAGGCACTGAAAGATGGCATCACCATGCAGGATGTGCGGGGCTACAACCCTTACAAGTTCGGCATGGCTGGCGGCTCGGATTCCCACAACACCGGCAGTCCTTACCGCCAGGACAATTTTTACGGCGGTCACGCTCAGATCGACGGAACCGTCGACCGGCGCATGGCCGGAGTCCTGGCCTTTGGCACCCTGGACGTGCGCTACGAGAATCCCGGTGGGCTAACCGGAGTGTGGGCTGAGGAGAACACGCGCGCCTCAATCTTCGACGCCATGTATCGCAAAGAAACCTTTGGCGTCAGCGGCCCGCACATCAAGGTCCGCCTCTTCGGTGGTTGGGGGTACAACAAGGACATCCTGAACGCCAGTGACTGGGTGCATCAGTCCTACGCCAACGGCGTCCCAATGGGTGCCGACCTGCCTCCCTTGAAGGGAACGGCCCCGACGTTCGTGGTCTGGGCGGTAAAAGACCCGACATCCGCCAATCTCGACCGCATCCAGATCATCAAGGGATGGACCAAGGACGGTCAGAGCTTCGAGAAGATCTTCGACGTGGTTTGGTCGGGGGACCGCAAGCCCGACAAGTGGTCGGGCAGGGTTCCGGCGATCCAGAGCACCGTCGACCTGGAGAAGGCTACCTATACCAACGATGTGGGTTCGACGGAACTGAAAACTGTCTGGACCGATCCCCAATTCGACTCCAGCCTGCATGCCTTCTACTACGCTCGCGTGCTGGAAATCCCCACGCCGCGCTGGACACTCATCCAAGCGGTCAAAGCCGGAATCCCACCCCCGGATGTGGTTCCCCTCACCGGACAGGAACGCGCCTGGAGTTCGCCAATCTGGTACACGCCCAGCGCTGAGGCCCGCAAGAATGCTCCAGCCGGAATGAAGGTGACGGACCTCAAGGCAAAGGGGGCGGCGTCATTGGGTGATGCCCAACTGAAGGCGCTACTTGTTGGCAAAGCTTTCTGGGTGCGCAACAACGCAACGGGGGAGAGCTTTAGCGTCAGCTACACACCCGACGGCGACACCAACGTTTGGCACATCGGCACCAGTTTTACGCTCCAGAGCTACGTCGGAAATCCGGTTCGCAACGGCTATGAGGGCGCCACTACTCCCTACAAAATCGAGGGAGGCAAGGTGGTGACCAAGGTCGCGCAGGATCCGTACTCCGTCACTATTTACAAGCTGGGCGACACGTACTACGGTGCGCGCAGCAACGAGTTCGGCTACGCCAATTACGAAATCATTCCCTACCCACAGTTTGTCGCTAACCCGGTCACAGGGGCGCTGAACCAATTCTCGATTGAATTGGGCTTGACTGAACAGCAGCGCCAGCAGATCCTCCCCATCATCCAGCAGGAACTGCCGAAACTGAAGGAGCTGAAGAAGAACACTTCGCTCAAGCCTGTGGCCAAACTAGAGCAGTTGAAGCAAATCGCCGACGATCTTGACAGCAAGATCACACCGCTCCTCAATGCTGATCAACAGAAGAAGTTCCAGGAAATCCGGGAGCAGCATCGGCGAGAGTTGATGGAGAAGATAGGAAGCGAGATTGTACAGAAGGCGGAGTACAGCGTCAGCGGCCTCTTCACCGATCAACACGCGCAGAAAGCGCCGTAGAAATGAAGAAGGCGGTGACTGACATCAAGGACAAGATGTAAGGCTGGGGTGTGTCAAAGCCTGGCTCAAAGGACGTGACTTGCCCCCATGAAAGGACGATTTCGCCGCTGATCACGGTCAAGAAAGCGCAATGAACAAAGTTCTTGCAATTGTCGCTCTTGCTGAGGCGGGTACGGGAGTGGTTCTGCTCGGGTGGCCGCCGATCGTGGTTCGCCTGCTGCTTGGCGCAGATATCAGCGGTGTCGGTTTCATCATGAGCCGCATCGCCGGTATCGCCCTGATCGGCCTGGGAGTCTCCTGCTGGCCCGGCAACTCGGCGTTGCAGCCGCTCAACGGAATGCTGACTTATAGCACGTTCGCCATGATGTACCTTGTGTATATCGGCGTCCGTGGAGAAGCGGTTGGGTTGTTATTGTGGCCGGCAGTCGTGGCTCATGGGGTCCTCGTCGTTCTTCTCTTACGGGCGCGATTCAAGGAAGAGATGCCGGCCCAATAAGTACTGAATTACTAAACTGCTGTTCCTGGTTGGAGATCATTGGTGCATGAAGTTTCCTTAGTTGCTGAGGCGCAGCCCGCTGCAGAAGGAAGGTCCGGGTCGCGTCAGTGGTTCCCTCCTGCAATCAAGCGCTGGCTGCGCGAACCGCTGCTGCACTTCCTGTTAATCGGAATCGCGGTATTTGCCGTGTATGCCTACGCGCACCGTGGTCGCGGTGGATTCGAATCGTCGCGGCAGATCACGCTAAGTCTCGATGAACTTGGGCAGATGGACATGTACTTCGAGTCGCAATGGCATCGCCAGCCAACTGCCACTGAGTTGCAAGGGATGTGTTGCAACTTTCAGAGTTGCTGGCTGGTTACGTGAAAGAATCGGGGAATGATAGCCCGACCCGCGATCTTCAAGTGGCGGCAGACCGAACCCGGCCTCATACTTTGTGCGGTCCGATGGTATCTTCGCTATTCTCTTTCGCTGCGCGATGTGGAGGAGCTGCTGGAGGAGCGCGGTCTCGATGTCGATCACACAACGGTCTGGCGCTGGGTGCAGTATTACGGCCCTGAGTTGGAGCAGCGACTGCGACAGCATCTCAAGCCTACAAACAAGTCTTGGCGAGTCGACGAAACCTACGTCCGCGTGAAGGGTCGCTGGTGCTACTTGTATCGGGCCATCGATTCCGGGGGAGCCACCATCGATTTCCTGCTGTCAGCGTTTCGCGACGCCGATGCTGCCAAGCGCCTGTTTCGCAAGGCGCTCGGCGATCGATCCCATCCCCAGCCTCGAGTGATCAACACCGACCTGGCACCGATTTACAGCTCTGCAATCCCCGACAGTAAAAAGGAAGGGACCCTGCGCACCCGCTGTCGACACCGACCTGTGCAGTACTTAAACAACATTCTCGAACAGGATCATCGAGCCATCAAACGTCGAGTGAACGCCAAGCAGGGCTTCCGAGAATTTCAGGCGGCTCGGCGAACGATTCAAGGCTACGAAGCAGTCCACATGATCCGGAAGGGGCAAGTTCGATGGCTGGCAGGAGATGATCTTCTTCGGCAGATTCAGTTCATCGACAGCCTTTTCGACTTGGCAGCCTAAGAACGCACGACAGACGCTCGGCGACAAACTTGTCTGCATTTGAAACTTGCAACACTACCATGTTGACCGACATTTCCTTTTTTATTTCTGAGTGGCCAGTAACATACACCTGACTGCCGTCGGCAGCAATACTCCATCTCAGCTTTCAGTGCCCCGTCAGCCGTCCGTGATGTGCTTGCTGCTGGGCAGGAGAGCAGACCTCTGGAGGTGCCGTTTGGCGTAGTGGAAGCCGTCAACGGAAAACATCAAGGCGCTGTTACGTCGTGGCCGCGGCTACCACGATATGAGCTATCTGCTACTCAAGGCACAGCGGCTGGCCGTCACCAAGACCAATTCCTCGTTTTTCATGAAGCCGCATAGAATGCGCACTTCATCAGATTCTCGTTCAGACCAAAATAGTTTCTTAGTTTATGGTGACACTCGGTTCACGGCCGGGATCTTACCCGGGTCTTCAAGCAGGAACTGGGGGTTGATGCGGGCGTTGTGCCAGCGGACGCCGAAGAACAAGTGCGGTCCCGTGGCGCGCCCCGTCGATCCGACCCGGCCGAGCGTCTGGCCCTTCTTGACCTCCTGCCCGGCCTGGACCTTGATCTCGGAGAGGTGGAAGCACATGCTGACGAGGCCGTCGCCGTGATCGATGAACACGGCATTGCCCTCGAAGAACAAATCCTCGGCGACTACCACCGTCCCGTCGGCGACGGCCAAGACCGGCGTGCCCACCGGCGTGGCGTAGTCGGACCCGGTGTGGGGCTGCGAGGCTGGCTTGCCGTTAAAGACCCGCTTCACGCCGAAGGACTTGCCCGCGGGCAGCGGCCTGGCCGGCGCCCCAAGGGGCAGCGTGAACTCCGCCAGCCCCTCTTTGCGCTTCCAGACCTTGCTCAGCAGCGCCTGGTCGCGCGAGTCGCGCTTGAGGTCCTCCGGCGAGGGGTGGGCTTGCGGAATGTCGGGAAGGTCGATCTCCTCGGTCCCGTACTCGTAGGGTTCCACGGAGATGCGGGCGAACTCTCTGTGCCCGGAGCCCCAGAGTGCGATCGTGATGAGAGCGGGCTTCTGCAGGAGGTCGACCGGATAATAGCAGGTTCCCTCCAACGCGGCCCAAGAGCGCCCCTTCATGCTGCAGCGCTTCGCGCCCGGCACCTCCCAGCGGATCAGCGTGCCCGGAGCCGCTGAGACCGTAGCTCCATGCCCTTGCGCAGCCAAGGTCGGAGGGGGAATCGAGCAGACGAGCGCCACCGCCCCAAGCAGAAGACGGCGGAAAAGGTATCGCCGACGGCGGAAAATGGGGAACAGTGGCGACAGGCAAAGATGTTCCCGTCCGGTGATTCCTCCTACAAGCTTCCCGCTGGTACGTTGTTTCGCGTTGTTCTTAACGTTGCTTTGCATCAGCGGCCTAGAACTTCACAAAGAACGTTCCCCAAAACAAAAAGGCGCGTGTCGCATCATGGGGTGAGGATAAGGATGGCAGCGACACGCGCAAGAAAATCCTCTTTGTACCTTAGTAGCTCGTCCGAGCCCGCTCAGTGATGCCGGTCACCGAACGATGTTTGGTCAGCACCGGTCACCATGGACGAGCGGAGGAAACTCCGGAGGTGCGCTGTCGAAGTTCCGGCTCGCGCTCTTGGTAAACACGATTCAGAGGCCGCGCATGAAGTTCATCATAAGTTGCGGTGGCGGTTTCGTTGTACGGTGCAAACAACTTGCGCCTGCCGGGCTTGTCTTTGACAAGCCCGTTCTTCATGGTCTGCTTGGTGAACACGCTCATGTCGCGCTCTACTGTTTTGGTCTCAGTCATTACCCTCATTCCTGCAGAAAGATATTTAGGAGAGAGTTGTGAACCCGAATCTCGCCGTTATATTCGACGAAGCCCAACTTCCTGAAGCGATTCATAAAAAAACTCACTCGTGACCGGGTTGTCCCAATCATCTCCGCC
>Ga0187864_10002396_pt1 | contig 16354 bp, 9 predicted proteins | sample June2016WEW_11_4_FD_132985 | JGI IMG/M metagenome (GOLD analysis project Ga0187864, IMG submission 132985) | Peatland microbial communities from SPRUCE experiment site at the Marcell Experimental Forest, Minnesota, USA - June2016WEW_11_40 | ecosystem: Environmental > Terrestrial > Soil >...
ACCAGGCAAAATTCAAGGTACCGTCCGGCCCCATCCGAGAGGACATGGATATTCTCCCGAGACGGCACCTCTATACCGGCGTATCGGATCAACTCCTGGGGCAGAATTGCGCTCAGGTGTTCCTTTTCGCTCAAGGGCTGTCTCCCGGAATTGTGCTGGCCTAACTGGCGGGACAGGATAATTCCGTCCCTCGCTGGCAGCATGATGGAGGTGGCGGGACTGCCGTCGTTTGTGGCAGGGTCCTGTTTTCCCTTAAGGCGGCAGAAACCGGGGTCCAGCGTTACAGTGGCAGCTTCTTTGGTCGGATTCACCAGGGCGATTCCGTGCTCGAAGTCGCGCCGCCAGACCCCGCTCTGCCACGGGCCGGTCGGCGGTGGCGTGGTGGCAGCGCCCAGTTTGAAGTCGAATTCGTCAAACCAAGTCACGCTGCTATACTCTTTGTCCTTCGCGGTGAAACAGAAATAACCGTCATCCAGCAGGCATGAGGCATAAGCATAACGAAAGAACCGATAGTCCGTGGGATCGCCATGCACGTTGAACCCTACGAGGTGAGGTGCGCGGGTGTTCGCCATGGCCGCGTGATAGCGGCTCATCACTTTTGGCCAACCGCCCCAGGTCTCGATGGACCAACTCTTACCCATCAGCCCTTCCAGGAACGCGCCTTCGAGTTGGCCGGCATATTCCGGCTCCGACAGATCGCCGTCGGTGTTGCCCATCAGTGGAAGACCCGGGTGAATGCGCCGGATATGGTCCCACTCGGCGCGGTGACCCTCACGATATGCAGCCGCGACCGCCGGACCCTTCGGGTCGCCGTCCGCGCCAACATGATTCCAGTCTGCCGTGACTCGTGGGCGGAAAAAGACATTGTCGCAATACCACAGGTCGAAGGGCACCGGCTTGAAGAACACGCGATCATCGCGTTCGGCTAGCCACTGGGGAAATCGCTGGCCATTTGCATCGGGCCGGCTCCCGGCCGTGAAGTTGATGTCCCACGACCGGTATTGGGCCGTCCATTGCACGCGGCTGCCATCAGCCTTTCGCGCCCACCAGTCCATGTCGTTGAGCTTGGTCTGTAGATCCAGGGTGGCGCTGTTCTTCGGATCGTCCTCACACTCGTTGAGGATCGTGTATTGCCCGACGAGGATCTTACCCCCACTCAACTCCTTCAGGTTCTGCACGACCTTGGCCATGCCGTAGCCGGGCTTCCAGCCTTGGTAGAAGCCGAGGATCACGACATCAAGCCGCGCGAGCTGGCGCTGATACGCCGGGTCGTCATAGTTCTTGGCCCCGATGTTCATCCCCATCAAGCGCGGAAACGAAGGTGTCGGGTCGCGGATATCGCGAGTCTGTCGAGGTCCTGAGGTCTCCGCGGCAGGGGCAGCTTGGGCGGAAGCCACTGGCAGCAGCGCCGTGATAATAAACAGGGACAAGGCGGCGTTCATAAGCGGAGCAGGCTTGCCCGTTCCACGACGATCTCGTACCAACCAGACCGTCTCGAACCGAGGGCCACTGCTCGATAGCGAAATTCAAGGCTTTCACTTCGCTTGGGTCAAGTTGACATTTGCTTGCCAAAGCCTTGGGCGCTGGTGAACGATCGGCGTCCGTGAACACTACCGTGCGCTTGCTTTTCGTTTTGCTGATCCTCGGAGGTGCCGCAGAGTGTGGCGCCGCACGAGGCAGCGAGCAATCATCGACCAATGGCTCGGCCGGTATCTCAGTAATTGCGCGAGATCCATTCTCCGTCGAATGGCCCGCCGAAGGCCAGTTTCCGGCGGACGTTTCCTTCCTGTTGCAGGCGCCGGCGGGGAAAGCGGGTTTTATCCGCGCCAAGGACGGGCATCTCGCACTGCCCGACGGTGCGCGCTTTCGCATCTGGGGGCTGAACGGGACCATGCAGGCGGGCCTGCCGTCAAAAGAGCACGCCCCCGTGGTGGCCGCCAACCTGGCGCGCCGCGGCGTGAACTGCATCCGCTTTCACTTCCTGGATCGCCTGGCACCGGTGGGATTGATCGCGGCCGATCGGAACGATACGCGTGCTCTGGATGCGCAGCAGTTGGATCGGCTGGACTTTTTCATCGCCGAACTCAAGCGGCGAGGGGTCTATGCCGACCTGAACCTCAACGTGGGCCGAATCTACAAAGCCGGCGATGGCGTGCGTGATTTCGAATGGCTGGGCTTCCCCAAGGGCTTGACCTATTTCGACGAGCGGCTGATCGAACTGCAGAAAGAATACGCCGCCCAGTTGCTCACGCACATCAATGCCTACACCGGCAGGGCCTACCGGGACGAGCCGGCGGTGGCGTTGGTGGAGTTCGTCAATGAAAACTCGCTGGTGGAAGCGTGGTTCAGCGATCGGCTGCTGGGTCAGCAGACCAACCGGCCCGCCGGTACCTGGCATGACATCCCGCCCAGTTACGCCGCGGCGCTGACAGCGAAGTACAACGCATGGCTCGCTCGGCGGCTCCCGGCAGAGACCCTGGCGCGCCTGCGAACCGAGGCCGGCGTCGTCGCCGGCGAGCCGGTGCCCCGGTTGCGCCGCGACCAGTTCGAGAAGGCATCCCAGGAACGCTTTCAGACTGAGGCTGGGTTCTATATGGAGGTGGAGCGGGAGTTCTTCACGATGATGTCACGTTACCTGAGCGAGGACCTGGGGGTGAAGTCGCTGCTGATTGGCAACAGCGACCACAACCACGGGCGCTCGGGCTATCCGATGGTCGCCAGTGCGTCGGCGCTCGACGTGGTGGACGGGCACGTGTACTGGCAGCACCCGAATTACCGCACGGACGCCAAGACGGGCCGCCAGACCGGGTTCGACATCCCGAACACGCCGATGGTCGATGATCCGTTGCACTCGACGGTGGTGCAACTGTCGCGCTCGGCAGTGGCCGGCAAGCCCTACACGGTCTCGGAGGTGAACCACCCATTCCCGAACGAATACGCCTGCGAGGGCGTGCCTATCCTGGCGGCCTACGCGGCGTTCCAGGACTGGGACGGCATCTTCTGGTACACGCTCGCGCACAAGGACGTCCTGGGGCTGGAGCCCATGGTGGCCGGGCATTTCGATTTTGCCGAAGACCCGGTCAAGCTGAGCCAACTCGCCGCCGGCGCGCTGCTGTTCCTGCGCGGCGACGCGCGGCCCGCGGCGCGGACAGTGGCCCGATCTTACACGACGGAGCAAGTGCGCCAAAGCCTCCGGTTGCCGTGGAGGGAGCAACCGTACTTTACACCGGGCTTCCCGGTCGCACTGCCGCTGCAGCACGCCATGCGCGTAAGCTCATTCGACGGCCCGCCGACCGGGTCCTTTGAAGCCACGGCCACCAGCCTGATTCAGTCGGACACGGGCGAGCTGGCCTGGCAATTCTCCGGGAAAGGTACCGGTTTAGTCATGGTCAACACGCCGCGCTCGCAGGCCGTGATTGGTTATTGCGACGGCCGGCAGCCGGCGACCGAAAACCTCCAGTGTGGAGTGAACGTGCCGTTTTGCGCCATCACGGCCAGTTCACTGGACGGGAAACCGATCTCCGACGCCGCCCGCCTGCTGGTCACGGCGACGGCGCGGGTGGCGAACTCCGGCATGGAATGGAACGAACAGCGGACCTCGCTCACGGTTTGGGGAAAGCCACCGACGTGCATCGAGCCGGCGACTGGCGAGTTGGTGTTGAAGAACCTGCGCGGTGCCCGGAGCGTTTCGGTCCAACCGCTGGACGGCGCGGGCTGCCCGTTGGGCGGCTCGATTCCGGCGCGGCAGTCTGGTCAAGGATGGACGTTCCGCCTTGGAGAACCGGCCACCACATGGTTCGTCGTGGCGGTGGGCCGATGACGGCGATGTCCATTCACGAAACGCCTATTTCACGTCCGACGCGAGGGGAAGACGCATCCTCGGTCGTGTGGCCGTACTGGAAAGGACCGAGGTTGGGTGAAAAAATCGGGAAGGTCTCGCCATAGAAATGGCGCCCCTGAATGGACTCGAGTTACGAATCCACCTGGTATTCGGCGTCGAACCACCGCGCCTTAATTGCTGGTTGAAGGTGACGCCTCAGCCCGGGTCTTAAACTTTACCTGCACCGATTTCAACGGCACCCCCTCCTGGCTCGCAAAAGCCTGGTATGGGCCGCGGTTGAGGTAAAACCCATAATTCCGCCGCGGTTTCAACTTCACCGAAACGATCCAAGTGGTGTGCGAGCTATCATAGTGGGGCTTGCCCATCAATTCAGGACAACTCCCTCCGCCGCCGCACATGGCCCAACACCCATCGCGCATCGGCCGGTCAAAGACCACCTGGATGGCACTCAGACTAGGGTCCACGTTGCTGGCGCCGTTGGCTGGCGTCATGGAGACGACCTTGGGGCGCTTGCTATCCAAAGCCTTCTCTTTTTTGGCCAAGGCTTTGGCATCGACGTCCCTGGCGTAGGCGTTGAAGAACGCCACCAGACGCGGGGCAAACGATTCCAGCGTGGGATACCGGTCGCGTTCCGCTTCATACTGTCCCAGTAAATCGGACAGTTCCTGCATCCACACAAAGCCTAGCTGTTCCTGCTCCCGGATTTCCCGCTCCGCCGCCTCGGCCCCGCCATACTTCCCCAAGTAGCGGACGACTGAAGCCCGCACCAGGGATTCACAGAGCATGGCGGTGGCTTCTCCGTACTGCTGGGCTCGCATCTGGCCGGCCGCGGCCCGATAGAGCTTCTTGCCGGCGCTCGCCAGCGCGCTGCGGTGCCGGAAGATGAGCGGGTTGGCGTAGGAATGGCAAAACTCATGGACCACAGCCGGGACCAGCTCCTGCTTGAACACCGGCAGACCCTGTCGGTCGGTATAGCACACACCCAGAATACAGTAGCGCTCCTCGTGGCCGGTTTCGCCGCGCGAACTCGGCCCATAACCGGCGCCTCCATTGAGCAGCCCCAGCACCACCGTGAAACCCACCTGTGGCGGCTCGCCGAAGAAAGGCGCAAACCACTCCACGTGCCCCTGCTGGTCCATCAAGGCTTGCATCCGGGAGGCCGTGGTGGAGTAGAGCGACTGGTGCTGCTCGACAAAGCCGTTGAAGCCGCTGTCCTGCACGAACTGGCGCGCCGCCGCCAGGAAGTTGGTGGCATCGTTCCGCTTCCAGCGGGAGGCCAGGCTCAGTGGCCAGGGGGGAAGCGGTTCGATAAACTTCGGCTCCCGGGCGTCGGTCATCTGGACCGCCAGGCTCATGGGCCCGTCGTAGCCCGTGTGTAATTTGCGGGCGAGCTTAACCGCGGGGTGGTCCCGAAAAGGATTAAACTGCTTCTCCACATCGGCCGTATACGCGGCCACACAGCCGTGATTGTATTCATCATTGCCGGCCAGGCGGAAGAGCAGGCTCATCAGCTCCACCCGCGGGTCCACGCAGATGCGCAAGGGCGGAGCATTGGTTGACCCGATGTTCGAGTTGGTAATGGAGCCCGCGAGCTGCGCGGAGCTGGTTGGGACGGAGAGAACCGCCATGCCAAGGATACTTGCGGCGGTTAGTAGCACTTTTGATTTTTTCATAATCTTTGTTTGCCGCCCCTATCCGGAGCAAGCCGCGGAAGCCTAACATTGTCGCAGTGTTCACCGGAGCGCCACCACCGTGCCGGCGGTAGCGCGGCGGAGGGCGCGGCGCGGGAGCAGTTGCAGGCGTTGGTCCACCCGCCAATGGGCGGGGTCGCTCTTATCAAAGCTGCCTAACAGCAAATACTGTTCGCCCGGCTCGCGGCGAAAGGGTTGGAACCGCCGGGTGGTGTTGTTGAACACCACGTAATCGGTCGGCCCGTTATAAACAGCAGCCATATTGACAACGGCTTCCGGCGAGCCGAGCTTGGCGGCCGCCTCGGCGAAACTGCGGCCTTCGAAGAACCTGAGGAGAATGGCGTCGCGTTCGCCTTCGCTTAACCGGCTCATGGCTTCATCCAAAACCGGGGCCAGCTCGTGCCATGCGGGTTCGGGGTGAAACTCGTCGAGTTGTCGTTGCATCTGGGCCTCCTGCTCGCGTTGCCGGCGCAAGTGTTCATCCCGCGCCAGGCGAACCGCGGTCAACCGGGCGGCCTGGTAGAGCCAGCCTTGGAGAAGCGTGCCTGCACGCAGTTGACCGGCCTTGCGCGCCAGAATAATGAACACCGCCTGCGCCACGTCTTGCGCCTGAGCCGTATCACCTAATTGGCGCAACGCCACTGAATAGACCAGATTCAGGTGCCGGTGGACCAGCGTGGCAAAGGCCTCTTGCGAGCTGCGCAGCGCATACTCTCGCAGCAAGACACTGTCATCGGTTTCCAGCATTCACCTATTAAATTCCGGCTCACGGCAAAAAACAGACATTTATTTCGCGCTGCGGGCGTGGAACGCCGACTTTAGCCGGGTTTGAATGCGCGGTTTTCACCGGTTCGCTGGGCTTATAGCGCGCTAGCAGCGGCGGCAATGCCCGCATGGATCCAGGCCCCGCGAGTGCATCTTCGAGCCAGGTGGTGAAAGAACGCGGAAGTTACACCCAGCAGGACGAGACTGCCAAGCCGCACCGCGAGGCCCAGGGCCGGGCAAAAAGCCGCCGAGCCAGGCCACTTGGAGTGCCAGAGACCCGCCGCACCCGCGGCTTGCCGCTCCGGCCAGGATGAGAAGGAACAAGGCGGCGGAGAACAAAACCACCGGGAGCAGAATGAAGCCAACGAGGCGGTGCCGGCCGTCTTTCCATGCCAACTGGAGAGAATCGCCGGTCGTGGACAGCGTCACCGGGAAATCTCCAGGTGCCTCAGGCATCGCATTGGTGGCTTCGAGCGTGAACGCCACGGGCTGCGAGTTCGCGAACCGATGGCAGAATGTGACCAGCGCGCGGCGGGCAGTCCGGGATTCCGCGTTGGTCGCCGGATACCAGGAAAGCACGCGCAGCCCGACGGGCTCCATGACTTGGCCCGCGCGGACGAGCACAGCTTGGTTAGTGTGCAAAAACCCACGCGGCAGGGGAAGAGACCTTCTGACGACTTGTTCGCCAGTCGCCGCGGGCGTCACGGTGAAGTTCACGTCCAGGCCGGCGGGAGTCTCACCGGAAACCACGAGCTTTGTCGCAAGCCATAGGAGACCGGCCACCCGTAGCTGGAGGATTCGTGGCGTTTTCATGCTAAAGCGCATTTAATCGGCAACGCCTGCATACGGACAGGAAAATCCAAGGAAAAACCGTTGACCCTGACGTTGCGTGAGGCCCGAGCTTGGGTGCAGACGCGCCCCAACGAGGACGGCTCGGTTGTGGACCAGTGACGATCTCATGCGATCATTTGGAAAAGCCGTATCCGCGGATGCCTGGCCGCCTTCAACTTCGGTTCATCGCAACCTCAGCAACTGCACCTCAAGCGGAGCAAGGGTGAGCGGACCTTCCACTGGCTGGCCGGTCAGGACATCCTGTGCCGGCACCGGCCGGCCGTCACGCATGAGGACTGCCGTCGTCGGCTCCTTTCGGTAATCGCAGAGGTTCACTACGGTCCCTTGGGCGGTTTCGGCGCTCCGCCACTCTACGCCCCAGGTGGCCCTCTGCCCAGCTTCGCGCAATTCCAGTGTGGGGCGCAGGTCCCAGGCAGGAAGCCTCGCCAGGATTTGTTCGCGCAGTTGACGGGAGGCAGTGGCGCCGTGCCGGAACGCGAGCCTGTCGACCGTTTCCAACTCTGGCCGTCTCTGGTGCCCATACTCGTCTCGGGCCAGCACATCGTTGCCACCCACCAGCACCACGCGCCCCTTGAACTGCCGCAAGCCCTCCAACGCTGCGCCTGAGAGATGCACAACCCCGGGCACAAACACCACCGGCGCCTGGGGGACGGAACCGGTCTCCAATTGACGCTCGGTGACAAACCCCAGTTTCAGCCCGGTGAAGGACAGGGCCGTGTAGAGCTTCTGGAAGCAGTCACCGTAATCTCCGCCATCCCACACGGAGGCGGTAACGCTTTGCAGCACCAGCGCCTGGGCCGGGGCTTGCTGGAGGGCCGTGACTTCCAGCGCGGCGCGGTTGAGGTCGTAATTGACGATGCCAACCGCCTCCGCGCAGGCGGGGCGGTGCATGATGCTGCCGGCAAAGTCGCTCTTCGGGTCGAAGGTCCGCTCCCATACCCAGATCGCCGTAGCACTCTGGCCATGGACCGCCGCTTGCCACAGCGCGGCGCGGATGTGCGCGGCTGGCACATACCGCGTGTCGCGGTCTTCGATGAGGTGGTTCTCGGTATTGAACACCGGCGCGTCCAGGACCGACCGCTGCAAGTCGTGCCCCAGGGCATTGAGTTGCCAGCCTTGGGCGAACTCCTCGTCGCCGAAGTCAAAGAAGTTCACCGAGTCGTTGCCGTTGAGGTCGCTGAAGCGGGCGAACAAGGTGGCATCGACGCCGTATTTGACGTCTCCGTCATTGATCAGGGTCCAGGTCATGGCTTTGGCGTGAACGGGCAACCCCGGCGCCACCTCGTGTACGGCGTCGGCCAGCATCCGGTGCCAATCGGCGAAGGCTTCCTGGTTGAACCTGATGTAATTCATCCACAGAGCCGGCGCGGGACGCGGGCCGAAGGGGTTGGGCAGCGGCACCTCGGCAAAGGCGGCAAAGTTGGACCCGCACAGCGAACTCAGGGCGGCGATGCTCCCATGGCGCCTTTCGAGCCAGGTCCGCCACTGCTGTCGGGCCGGCTCGCAGGGTTCTTCCTGGTTCACCGGCTCGTTCGAGAGACAGATGCTGTGAAGCGCGGGATGACCTTTGATCGGGGCCAGCGCGGCGTGGACGAACCGCCGCAGCAACTCCCGGCCTTCCGGCGCGTGCAGGCAGTATTGCAGGAAACCTTCGCGGCGCACCTGCAACTGCGGCCATTTTTCCAGCGCCCAACCCGGCATATAATGCGGGCTGATCAGAAGGCAAACGGCGACACCGGATTTCTGCGCGCGGTCCAGCACTTGCGAGAGTTCGCGGACCGGGGCTTCATCGGTGCGGCCTTCGGTCGGGAAGACCCGACTTGGCCCGAGTTCAATCTGGATGATGTTCACCCCGTAGTCCGGCCATTTCTCCATGTCCGAGACCACCTGGCCGAAGTGCCCATAGCCGGTGAAGAACACCGGCCTTTCCTGCGGGACGCCACCGGGCAGGCGGACCGGAGCCACAAAGGAACTGCTCCTGATGACCGGGCGGTGGTCGCCGGTCCAGCGCGGCACAGCTGGGAACTGCCGGCGCCCGGCCAGGGCCTCTTTGAGTTCGCTGCCCAACCGCGCTGCCATTTGTTCCAGGTCGCCAACCTGCTCGAGGGAACGGCGAACCTCTCCACGCCGGGCGTCTTCCTCCGCATAACCGATGAAGTTCTCCAGCACGGTGGCCGTGACGGCCGGATAGGAGGGGTCCTGCCCCCGTAGTTTGACCATCTGCAAGTCCGCTTTCAGCGCGGGCAGTTCCGCCTTCAGCGCGCCCAAGCGCTGGAGCGCGTTGGCGGCGGAGAAGAACCGTACGGACGCGACGGCAGTGGCGCTTTCCTGGTTCGCTCCCTCCAGGCGCAGCGTCAGGGCGCAGGGCGCATCGCCGGCGGCTGCGCTTGCCCCTTTGACCAGCACTCGCCACACGCCCGCGGCGAGGCTTATCGTCTGGCGCACCGGCTCATTGGTGCCCAATCCCGCAGAAAGAGCTCCGGCCACGGCGCGCGAGTTGCTCAAGGGGAAGGCAACGCTGAACGGCCCGTCGCCCTGGATCAGCGTCTGCGCCTGTTCGGTTTCCAGGAACACCTTGTCGCTTTCTTCTAGCGGATCGGCCGTTGGGGCTGTTCCCTCTTCCAGCTTCAGGTCGTCGATCCACACACCTGGGGTTGGACTCTCGGTGCCGATGCGCAGAGTAAAATCAGCATCCTTCGCGCCGGGGCTGAAGGTTTTCCAGATGCGCCGCCATTGCCCGTCGGTGCGGCTGGCCGGGGCGCGGAACTGCCAGTCACTGCCGCCGATCAGGCTCAGAACTCCGGGCGCGTCCGACCTCACCCACGCGCTCATCGTGTAGGGTTTGCCTGCCGACAAGCGCACCGGTTGTGCCAGCCAGAGCATGCCATAGACGTGCGGCCCAAACGCTGTGCCGTTGGTGATGAGGAGCGATTGCCGGCCACGATGTGCGTGAGCGCGATCGGCCATACACGCCGCATCGGTATTGCGGCGGTCCCATCTCCAACCGGCCGGCAGGCCCTCGGAATCCAGTTCCTCGAAGCCTGGATTACGAAGCAGGTTGGGCCGGCACTCCACCGGCTCGACCTCGATTTCGCTGAGTCGAACCGCCTCTGCGCCCTCGGTTGCATAAACCTCAAGTTCCGCCACGCTCATCTGGCCGCCTTTCTGATGGTCACCGTCGGGCTTGAGGGCGCAGACGCGGATATGTCGCGCGGAGACTGGAGCAATCGTCTTTTCCCATTTGGCTCCGTCGTGGTCTTTCACCTCGGCCACGGTCCTCCACGCTAAGTGGTCCGGTGAAAGCCGGACCTGGAAATGGGTGGCGAAGTCCTTGCCAAATGTGATGACAATGCGCCGGATGGCGGCCGGTTCAGTCAGGTCCACTTCGTAAGTCCAAGGCCATTCGGCGCTGGCCTGCGCATCGGTGGCCGGGTCGCCATCCACACCGCAGCGCGCCGGGTGAAGGCGCCCGCCGCCACCGTTGGGCGGGAGCGTGCGCGTCCCGTCGAGCGAAAGGAGCTTGGCCGGCTTCCGGTAAGCGAGATTGCCCGGGGGACTGGGCGCGCGGTTTTGGTGCTTCGTCGTCAGTTCCTGGATCGCCGGACGGAGCCGGCTCAAGAGCTTGACCTGGCTTGGGTCCAGCGAACCGTCGCGGAAGAGGGCTATATCGATCGTCACCACTCCGCCAGCTTCGTTGACCTGCGAGATATAGTCGGCCAGAAAGGCCAGGTCGTAGCGGCAGCCCGGACGGCCCCAGTCCCGGCCCAGATAGGACAGGACATGGAACTGCTTGCCGTCGCGCCAACGCTCCTCGGGGATGTCGGTGAACGCGTTGACCTCGCCGGTGGTGAAGTCGTCGCAATCGGTCGAGGAGTTGGCGTAGGCCATGGCGGGATTGTTGAGCGCAATGATGGCGTGCGGATTGCCGGCCTTGACGCCCTGGGAGAGAACACGCCAGCGCACTTCATTGTAGCCGATGTGGGCGTAACAGCCATCCACCCACCAGCCTTTGACCTTGTCGCCGTAGCGTCGGCTGTATTCGGCGGCCACATCCGCCCAGTCCCGAACATACTGGTCCGTGACCTGGCCGTTCCAGCCGCCCATGCCCCTGGCGGCCTGGGCGTCCTCGCGCGGGCCATCACCCGTCCAGTAGAGCATGAGCTTGATGCCGCGCTTGTCCAGCGAGCGGTAAAGGTCGGCCACCAGGTCGCGCGTCGAGCAGGCCTCCCCTGGTTGGTAGCCGGTGAGTCGGTCGTAAGTGGCGTTGGGCGCGATGAGATAGCGCGTGCGCTGCATCAGGGTGAAGAACACATACGGAGCGCCGGTTTCCTGGACCTGCTCGGCGAACTTCTCGGTATCGAACTCGCGCACCAGCGCGTCCCAGGTGGTGGGCGGCTTGCCTTGCGTGTTCTCACGCCCGCCGACGTTCTGCACGTCCCAGAGGTAATGGACGAACACGCCCCAACCGGCGTCGCAGAACCAGTCAGTGTCCGGGCTGTGGGGTGAGGCGGATGCGGAGGCCGCAAATAGCACCGCCGCCAGTCCGACCACACAACAGAAGAACCTCACCTGAACAGAAGAGAACAAAGGAAACGAAGAAGATGCAGACCGGATCGAGGAGCAGGCGCTGAGTTGAAATCCCCTCGGACGTCGGCCACCGCCGAGAGAGCGAGCGCGCGGCAGAATAGAACCGCCTTCGGTGCAATTCCTGTTTCCGTTGTCTTGGTTTCCTTCTGTTGTGATTTGAATCTTCGTGCTCATGGGTATAGATCCGGCAACAGCGCGCTTTCCAGCCCGGTCAGGCTGATCTCGCGGGTTTGCGCACCGCCGCGAACGAGGAAGCTCGTGGGTTCTGAGCGCACCTTCCACAGCAACGCGGCGTGTGCCGACGGATACCACGCCAGCACAGCGGGTTCGTCGTTCTCAACAAACGGCACCTTGCCCAGCCCCGACCGGATGCGGTGTTTGAAGGCGAAGAGGGCGGCCGGCGTTTCCTCACAGGGATCGAGCACCCCGGCGGTGGTCGGAAGGGCCGAGCGGCTCAAGAACCGGGTGCCGCCTGAGACCAGTTTCCCATCGGCAGCGGCGGCGGCATCGGCATCCGACAGGAAGGTCCAACCGTCCCGCGCAGGGCGGTCCGTGACCTCAAAGGGAACGCCCGTTGCCAGGAACAGACTGAAGGGACGGTCGTCCCCGGTGTAGCGGCTTGCCTCACTCCAGTAGTGCTTGAAAGGCCCGCGCAGCCGGTGGCCGGCCAACTGCCGGTGAAAACCTGCCTGGCGCCGCATCTCCGCGCCGAGCTCGGCGCCGGGGTCGGCATATTCACCCTGGAACTTGAAATCGGCGTCTGCGCGCTCCGGGTCGCTAAAAACCTGCATTTCCGCAGCTTTGACTGACGCTCCCGCAACGGCCAGCAGACCGGCCGCCAGGATTCCGACCACTCGATTGAACGCTTTCATGCGCCGAGGGTATCGCCGATGGCCCTGGAGACCAAGACCGTTTGTCGCTTCGAACAACCTGCGGGCTCGGTAGCCTTGGCCTGCGCCGTCTCCGGACGGCCCATATTCTCGAAGGCGTGTTCCTGGAAAATGAGCGCGTGCGGGCGGCGCCCCTGGGAACACGGCGGGGCCGACTCGGCGTGGAAGGAGGCCACCCTTGAGATTGCTGGGTTGGGTGTGTCCTCTTTTCGGCACGACCTACAACTGCAAGGTCATCCAACTCACGCATGAAAGATCGTTTTGCGACAAAGGCGGTTTTGGGGTGTGTGACGGGACAAACCCGGTCGACGGCAATCAAATCCCTGCGGGCCAGAAAGGGGCAGGGTATCCAGCCATGGGCCAGCCGGGCCGGGGAACGGATGCCGACGGAGATGGCGTTTTCGAACCCTCACCCTGCTACGCCTGGAACAACACGTTTAACGGAGCGGAACTCAACATGGCACTCCGCCGTTGGGGGCCAAAGGAGACCGAGTTGCAGGCCGGGCACGTCAAGGAAGGGCGGGATTTCTTCAACGAGGCCCCGCCGGCCGGATATTACAAGCCGTACATCTATCTGCCAGTTGGCCTGGATGCCGTTGACGGTCACCGCTTTGGGCTGGGAACAGTGGATCCACACCTGGAAAGCCCGTTTGGCCGGCATGTGGCGATAGCTGCCCCGCCGCGGTTCGATGGTCAGATCCACCTGGCTGGCCGACGCTTGGCACCGCAGGGCGGTGGTCGCCACGGCTCCTTGCAGGTATTCCAGCGAATCGCCGTCATCTTCATACAGCGTGTAGTCGCCGGTGCCTTCGGGATAAATCTGCACCCTGGGACAATTCTATCGCGCCTCCGCCGAGAGCGCGTAGATCGCAAAGGCCGCCAGCCAATGCTCGCCTTCGTAGTGGCCGCTGGTCACTTCGGGGAGGGTGGCGCGGAGGTGAGCTTGGGCTGACTCGACCAGCACTCTTCGAGAGGGATCATCGGCTGCCAGCCTCCAAGAAATGCTCGAAAAACGCATAGATTTGCTCGTTGGATTCCGGTGTGGGCGTGTGCGCCGGACGGCTGGTCAGGGCGACCCGGTTGGTGTAGCCGAGCAGTTGATGCACCGCCACCAAGTGGTTCAAGGCCAGCCAGCGCGAGGGCGGATCTTCTGAGCCGCCCGAGACCAGGAACGGACGCGGCGCAATGAGCGCGTGCAGTTCGTGCAGGTCTCGGCCCGTCTCCACCATGCGCTTGTAAGCGCCCGTGCGGGGGTTGTCCGGCGCCGGCAAGCCCGCCTTGGGGCGTTTCTGGTTGGCATCCAGGCCCAGATACCACGGCTCCCAATAATTCACATTCGGACGGGCCTCATCGAAAACGATGCCCGGATCACTGACCGCCACGGCGGCGAACTTTTCCCAAAGTGCGCCCGCAAACAGCGCCCATTTTCCCCCGTAGGAATGGCCCACCACGCCGATGCGCGCCGAATCCACCTGCGGCAGGTTGGCCAGCGCCTGCCAGCAGTTGGCGGCCACATAAGCATGAAAGGACAGCGGTTGGCATTGCGCGCTGCCCAACTCCGGTTTCCACGCGTTGCCCCCGGGCGTGCCCAGTCAGCGGCTGTTTTCACCAGAGAGCCGTCCTCGAATCTCAGCGGCGAGCGATAGGGGCAACCTGGTTGGCGTATTGGGGTGATGGCTGGAAGAACGGCGCGAGGATTCCTGCGGCGTCGGTCTTGTCGATTGAGATGGCGGCTGGTCCATTGAGCCCGAGTGCTAAAACGCCTTGGCAAAAAGCGAGAGTAAGCAGAAGAGAGCGAAATCTCGCGAATGCAGCCGGGTTCCGAGGTCGTTTCACTACACCAAAGGCTAGTGACCTGTTTGGAATCCCGCAATGCAGAACGTAAATGGGGCGCGCTTTCTTGCGGTCCCTGGGCGGTCTGGCGCTCAAGGCGCTATGGCGGCGGCGGCCTTGGCCAACCCCGGGCGCAGCCAAGCGGGTGGCAACGGCTTTCAATGAAATGAAACAGATTGACCCCCTGCTTTTCCCAAGCAGTATGGCTCGCATGAAAGCGACACCGAGCTTGGCCATGGCGCTGGCATGCACAGGGCTGATTCACTTCCATGCCCAAGGAGCGGACGTAACGGGTGGCCAAGCAGCGGCGGGCCAAACGGCCCCATCAGGCCCTGGTCCGGCCGGGGCCGCCACCAACCGCTTTGACGAAAAAACCGTCCAACAGTGGACCCGAGAGGAGCCGCTGGGTGAACCACCCAAACGGTTGACCGACGACCTGCCGCTCTCAGACCAACAAAACGAGGGACACTGGGTAAAGCTCGAGCCGATGTGGGACGAATTCAGCGGCCCGGCCCTGGACACGAACAAGTGGACGGTGGGCATGAGTTGGTGGCAGGGCCGTCCACCCGCATGGTTCAACCCCACCAACGTGGCGGTCAGGGACGGCCAGTTGCACCTGACCATGCGCCAGGAGGCTCTGCCCAAGGAACTCGAACGGCGCGGTTATCACGACTATACGTCGGCGGCGCTGCACACCAAGGCGCGTTCCAGCTACGGCTATTACGAGGTCAAAGCCCGCGCCATGAACTCCGGGGGCTCCAGTTCCTTCTGGTTCCAACAGGAGGAGCCCCAGGCTTGTCCCGGCTGGTCGACCGAAGTGGACGTGTTCGAGCTGTGCGGGAAGTCGGCCACTCACGATCACCGTTACTATATGACGGTCATCGTCTTTGCCACGCCGCAGGAGGGCCGGCGGTACTGGAAAGTGGCCAGCTATTGGCGGGCGCCGTGGCGCTTTGCCGAGGGATTCCATGTCTATGGCTTCGATTGGGGTCGCGACCAGTTGCGCTGGTATGTGGACGGACACCTGGTGCATACGGTGCAAAACACCCACTGGCACCAACCGCTTTACCTCATCTTCGACAGCGAGACGATGCCGAATTGGTTTGGCCTGCCCAATGATGCCGACCTGCCCTCGACGTTCAGCATCGAGTATGTCCGCGCCTGGAAACACGATGCCCGGGCGATTCCGCCTGCATTGGAGACCAAATGAGCTTTTATCTGCAAAGAACCCTGTTTGAATGAACCGCTGCCTGAAAAAATGGCTTGCGGCCGGTGTGTTGAGCGTGACGGCACTGGCGTGGCACCTGCCGGCTTGGGGTGAGGATCGGGCCGTGACGGTCGTCTTCCAGAACGGCCTCGACGGCTACCTGGGGGGCGCCGCGGACAATGAGGAGGAAAAAGGCATCAAACTGGTGGATGACGTCAAATCGACAGACCCTCGCTGGCCGAGCCTCTTCTACCGCACGCTCATCATGTTCGACCACCTGGAACGGTTCATCCCCACGAGGAGAGCGAGGTCCGCTCGGCGAAGGTCCGCTCGGCGAAGGTCACAATGCACTATTTCGACGAGTGGTGGTCGAAGAGTGTTTACGAGCTCCCCTTCGAACGCTGCCTCGACGGCAACAAGGACCATGCGGCAGCCCAGGCCGATGGGCTGGCAGTCATCAAAGGGGACAAATTCCCGGAGGGGACGAAGACTCCCAGGCCCAGCTACGTGACCTGGGACCTGAACCCCGAGACGGTGCAGCAGTGGATCGAAGCGCCCGAGTCGAACCAGGGCTGGGTGCTGCGGATGAAGCAGCACACTATGGCCCCCGACGACTTCATCACGGGCAACCCGCCCGCCATGGACATCCGCTACGGCGCGTGGACCGCCCTCTTATCGGGCGCGGCGG
>Ga0187864_10002397_pt1 | contig 16347 bp, 16 predicted proteins | sample June2016WEW_11_4_FD_132985 | JGI IMG/M metagenome (GOLD analysis project Ga0187864, IMG submission 132985) | Peatland microbial communities from SPRUCE experiment site at the Marcell Experimental Forest, Minnesota, USA - June2016WEW_11_40 | ecosystem: Environmental > Terrestrial > Soil >...
AAGGGTGGAAGCCCAGAGCAGATCCCCAAAAGCAACGACATCACCCAGGGCTAAGGCGCTAAGCGTAAGACCCTTGAGAAAAATACGGCGGTCAACGTCTTTGGCCATTTACATTCTTCCCTATCTGAGGACTAAGACCGAATCATTCTGCTCCGGTGGTTGTAATTGAGTAGCAGGAGGCGAGAAAAAAGGTCTCGCGGCGATCGGGCCGAAAGATTCGCCGGTTTCTTTAACAACCAGTTTGTAAAAGAACTTTGATTCGCTTCCCATGCTTTTATCAATATAATCATAAGCGTTCTTGCCGGGGACAAGATTTGTCACTTCCAATTCATTATAAGGACCTTCCTCAAAGGTGTCGGCCCTTAGAATCTGTAATGACATTTGGTTTTTCAGGGCGTCACTCGTCTTCCAGGTCAATTTGGCTGCCCGGTACATGGCCTGGACCTTGAAATCCACAATGGTTGGACCTGCTTTCTGAGACATGGTTGCTTGCGGGACAAGAAGGGCAATAAAAAAAAGTAGGGTGAAAAAAAACATTGCATATCTGGTCATAAACATTTCTCCGTGTTTTTTTCCCTGGATTAAAAACTCCCCCCTTCCCCGAGATCAGGGAAGCGGGGGAGCGTAAGTTACATACCCAAATCGAGCGATTCACAAAAATCCCACGGTGACATTTATACTCACACAAATGTAGAAGACTGGGCGCTCCTTTTCCAGAGTTCAATTCAGGATATGATTTGATGGACAATTAACCCAAAACGATCTTGATGTCATCCTGCTTTTTAGCATATCCAATACCGAGTTTTACTGCCTGGGCGATCTGCTTCTGATACCAGGCATACATGCCAATCTTGTTGGCTGCCTCGCTCGTGTACCACTCCTGAAGGGTTCTAATGCCCATGACATCATTGGCCACCTGGTCACCGGAGACAAGGATCACACCGGGTTTGACTTCCTCGCCATGGGAAGGACCACCGGCGATGAGGGACCTTCTTCCATCCATGATGATCAGGTCCGGCCGGAAAGGCAGGTTGATTTCCGCAGCCTGCTCGGCAACGAAGATATGGTTGAAGTTATGAAGATGCTGGCCCCGGTCGGCACGATGCAAAATCCCAACGGATAGCTTCAGGCTCTGGGTAATTCCCCCGAGGAAATGGGTCTTCATCACCGGGCTATAAATGACCTTGTCGTAATTTCTGAGGTCCGCCGGATAGGACACGGTTCCATCCCCGCCACCGATCTTGCCCAGGTATTCGGCCTTGGCATTGCGGATGTTCATCCATTGTTCATTTTCCCAGGTCTTGACAGGGGTGTCGGTTTCTTTGCCTACCGCATCGTACCCCATCATATTGATTACCCGCTCTGTTGGCCCCCAGGGTCCGCAGGTATCGGCCACGGTCAGGTTGGTGTAGCCCTGGTCTTTCAGGACGATAATCAGAGCTTTCAGAAATGCATGGTCTGTCCCCCCCCCCGGCCAGGGATCCCCGGTGTTCATATTGGGCTTGATGAGAATTTTATCTGTTTTTTTGAGGGATTTTTCAAACCCTCCAACGAGCTTCACAGCCTTCTTGATATCTCCGGTCAGGTCTTTATCCAGTTTGGTAGCCATGATTATCCCGACCAGGGATTTATCCCCATCAGCGTAATAGTTTGGATGGAGATGAGACCATTCAACCGGAGCACCTCCATTAATCAAACTCTCAGGTTTTTTCTCGAAATAATCCTTGGGTATGGGTGCATTTTTAATAAATTCCCCATACTGCATCAACTGACCGTCCCTCATCTTCCAGACACCTGTCTGGACCGGATCATCCAGGTCTGGAAGCCCCATGTCACCTGCATGGGCACGCTGCACGCCCATCATTCCCAAGGCTGCTACGCCTGCCCCGCAATACTTAGCCACATTCTCGATAAACTTTCTTCGGGTCACGTCCTTAGAGCTCATCTTCCTTTCTCCTTTCTGAGAGTTAAAGGTCAATAAGGCCTACCTTTTCCGAAATGAGATTCCGGTTTACATCCACTTGCAGGGGCGCGCAACAGATTTCATTGCATGAATGAAATATTTGGGAGTCGCTAAATGGGCTGTGCAGGAAATAGGCCAACCTCAAGTTGATATTTTCTGGCGGGAAAACGTTGTTTGGGTAAGGTCTTGCGCGAAAACAAAGGGAGCAGTCATGTGTCAAGTCTCACCGTGCGACACATGACGAGTCAGGATGACACACGCGAGAGACACAAGTCCGTGCGTCCAGGTGTCAAGGGCGGAGCAAAATGGAGCATCCGAGCAGGCGGTAGAGGAGGGATTTGCTCTCCGGCTGTGCGGTTGGCGAATGAGCTTTCGCAGTCTATTTCGCATTATGCAATCACGAAGGCTGTTACTCGGGCTATTAGATCCGTCATCCTCTTTTTCAGCACATCTACTTGCTGGCCGGCGCGTTCGCGCAACACCTCACAATCCGTCCTGGCCATGCGATTCGGCGGCATCCGCCCCGGCTCCGGCAGCAGGTAATTATGAGGCCGCGTGTAAAAGACAAGGCCATTTTAGCGATAATAATTGCTCATTGCAATGTTTTCGTATAGATTCGCTGAAAATTCGGCAGAGAGGTACAGCTATGCACAGAAAAATTCGTCTTCTTGCCCTCGTTTTCATACCATTGTTCATCTTAGCCTGTCACAGAGGAGGAAAGGGGGATATCCATGTGGCGGGCGACGTAAACACGCCCAAGCCGGTTATCGTTTCGCCCTACAAAGTGAAGGTGGCCGACGTATTCAACGATACTCACCAGGTCTTTGACGTGGACATTATCGGCCTTCTGTGGAACGGGATCGACGATTCGCTTACGAAGCGGGGAATGCTCTGGGCGCCGAACGTCGAGGGTGAGCCATACTCAATGGTAGGCCACGTCGTGAATTTCCAAAAAGGGGGGATGGCCGAGCGCTTCCTGCCACGGCTCGGCGACACTGTGCTGGAGGTGAGAGTCGAACTCAGCCAGGGCGGCAGACAGATAGCGACAATCGAATCGAAACGTAAGATTACCTTTGGTAAGGGTACAACTACCCGAAACGCCTGGAAAAAGGTATTCGAAGAAGTTTCGGAAGACGTAGTTCAGCAGGCGGTCAAAAAGTTTTAGCTGGAAAGACCGCAAGCACGGAGACGGGGTGATAAGGAATTATTTCGGGCGCCTGGATGCCCTCATTTCACCCCGCCCCCCTGCGTCTCCACCTCAGCCGTCTTCAGGCCCGCTTGTCTACGTGCTGTCCTTCTATCCTGAAAGCCATCTAAACACCCTAAATCCCCTGAAATTTCTTGACAGTCCCGTGAATATATTTATACTAGATAGTTTGGGTTCTCGGGAAGGTGTAGCACATGCGCGTTCGCATTGACGAAATTCCGGAATCAGGACGCACTCTCAGGTTCCACTGGGACGAGGATAGGCTGAGGCAGTTCGTTCCACCGGGCGACCCTTTCAACCTCAAGCTTCTCCGCCCAATCAACGTCGTCCTGAACCTCAACAGGTGTCCGGACCATATACGAATTACCGGAAAGATCGAAGGGTCCCTGGGGGTTAGCTGCCACCGATGTCTAGGGAGGTTTCGACTCCCTCTCAATGAACCCGTTGACATCTACCTGGTTGCAGACGCACGGGTGCCCAAGGCTGAAGAAAAAGAACTCGTACCGGATGAACTCGCATATGAATTCTTTGACGGCGAGGTGGTCGAAGTGGATCAGCTCGTAGCCGAGCAAATCTTTCTGGCGTTGCCGGTGAAGGTGCTTTGCAGCGATGATTGTAAGGGCATATGCCCGGGGTGCGGGGCTAACCTCAATGAAGAGGCCTGTCGGTGCAAGGCGGGCAGCAGCCAGTCTCCTTTTGCAAAACTCAAATTAATAAAAACGGGGTTACGCCAATCCACTGAATAGTTTCCCCCTTATCGGCTTGCTGCGACCGCTTTTGCGGGCAGGTTCAAGATAGGAGTTAAAAGATGGGTGTACCGAAAAGGAAAACGTCCAAAGCCAGGCGTGACAAACGGCGGGCCAACCACGCCGTTGCCATTCCGGCCCTGGCCCGATGCTCTCAGTGCAATGAAATGCGCCTGGCGCACCGCGCTTGCCCGAACTGCGGGTACTACAAAGGCCGCCTGGTCCTCGAACTCGAGGAAGAGTAGAGCGGCGGTCGAGGGTGTTAAGCGAGTCTGCTGGATGAAAATTGCGATAGATGCCATGGGAGGTGACCATGCTCCCGGATCCGTGGCGGAAGGAACGCTTCCGGCCCGATCGTTCTGCCCGAAGGACCTCGCGCGGGTCGGAAACGAAAAGCTCGTTCCGGATGCGCTTGGAGGCGGATCAGGTCCTGTGCCTTTTCCGGAAGTGGTGCACGCCCCGCTTGCCACTTCGATGGAGGAATGGGGATTTGCGTCAAAGTAAGACCCTGTGTTCATAAACCTGGAAAAATACCTGCCCGCAATCCACAACTCAATATTGGCTTAACCACGCTTTTTGTGTTAACCAAGGCAGATTCTGGATTCTCGGGTTCCGCTTCTTTGCCGTTGCGATACCGGGTGGTTGAAACCATGCGGCCGAAGCCGACTGGGTGTTTGATTGGAGGTAATTGATTTGGATTATTTCTTGACTGAAGAACAGCGAATGATGCAGGGACTGGCCGCGCGGATCGCCAGGGAAAAAATCCGGCCGGTCAGGGCCGAATTGGACGCAACCGAGCAATTTCCCTGGGAGATCATGAATATCCTCGCCCAGGCGGGCCTGTTCGGCATCAATATCCCTGAGGAATATGGGGGAACGGGTGGAGGAATATTCGAAAACTGCCTTGCCGTCGAAAAGCTAGGGGAGGCCTGTATCGGGGTCGCCACCTCCTTTGCCGCGAGCGGCCTTGGAGCATATCCGATCCTTATCAACGGCAGCGAGGAGCTCAAACATAAATACCTGCCCCAGATCGCCAGCGGGAAAAAACTCGCGGCCTTTGGCCTTACCGAACCCGGGGCTGGGAGCGACGTTTCCGGAATTCAAACCAAGGCAAAAAAAGACGGTGACCATTACATCATCAACGGGTCCAAGCAGTGGATCACCAACGGCGGCGAGGCGGAAATCTATTCGGTACTCACCATAACCGACCGCTCGAAGGGTCCGCGAGGCGCAAGTTTTTTCGTGGTCGAAAAGGGAGACCCGGGATTTTCCTTCGGCAAAAAGGAAAAAAAGCTCGGCATCCGGGCATCCGCCACGCGCGAGCTCATATTCGATGATTGCCGCATCCCCAAAGACCGGCTGATCGGCCGTGAAGGAACGGGTTTTATCACTGCGATGAAGACCTTCGATAAATCCCGGCCAGGAATAGGGGCGCTTGCCGTCGGCCTTGCCCAGGGGGCGCTCGATATCTCGGTCGAATATGCGCGAAAGAGGGTCCAGTTCGATAAGCCGATCATAAGCTTCCAGGCGATTCAACACAAGCTTGCGGACATGGCCGTAAAAACCGAGGCGGCGCGCGCCCTGGTCTACAGCGTTGCCCGCTACATGGACTCCGAACCCCGCGAGGTGAGCAAAGTCTCCGCAATGTCTAAGGTATTCGCCGCCGACGTCGCAATGGAGGTGGCAACAAACGCCGTGCAGGTGCTTGGAGGTTATGGATACATGCAGGATTATCCGGTCGAAAAGATGATGCGCGACGCCAAGATCCTGCAAATTTACGAGGGTACCAACGAAATCCAGCGAAACATCATAGGCCAGGAACTCAATAAGGAATACGGCAGATTGAAGGGTACTTTCTTTTAATAAGAAGGTTGCGGGTTGCGGGTTGCGGGTTGCGGGTCATGACAAAGATCGAAAGATTCGAGGATATAGAGGCTTGGCAGAAGGCCAGGAAACTGGCAAGCTCCGTCTATGCCGTGTCGAACCACGGCCCTTTCTCTCGTGACTTCGGACTTCGCGATCAGATACGTCGTGCCGCTGTTTCCATAATGTCCAATGTCGCGGAAGGTTTCGAACGAGGCGGAAGTGTTGAGTTTCGACGCTTTCTTTCCATCGCCAAAGGTTCGGCTGGTGAAGTAAATGCACAGCTCTACGTCGCTTTCGATGCTGAGCTGATCGACAAGGCTCGATTCGACTCGCTTTACAGGATGGCAACCGAAACTGGAAGCCTGATCGGAGGCTTCATGCGGTATCTGACCAACCACCTTAGAAACCGAACAACTCGCAACCCTTAACTCGCAACTTTTGTCCGGGGGATTTCACATTGAGCGAGCAACGCGTTATCGTGGTAACCGGAGCAAGCCGTGGGATTGGCCGTAGCATTGCCGTGGAGATGGCCGGTCCGAAAAACCATATTATCGTCAATTACAATTCCAGCCCGGAGGCCGCAAAGCAGACAACGGCCCTTGTCGAGAGCAAGGGCGGCGGATCGACCGCCATGCAGTTCAGCGTGGCCGACCCCGGCGCGGTCAAGGCTGCGTTCAAGCAAATCATCGATGCGCATGGTCGAATCGATGTGCTTGTAAACAACGCTGGGATATCTAAGGACAACCTCCTCGCCTTGATGAAGACCGGCGAATGGGACGATGTTTTGGATACCAACCTCAAAGGCGCTTTCCTTTGCTCACAGGCGGTGATAAAACCCATGATGCGCCGGCACTACGGACGTATTGTCAATGTCACCTCCGTGGTCGGCGTGATTGGAAATGCCGGGCAATGCAATTATTCGGCCGCTAAGGCCGGCATTATCGGCCTTACCAGGTCCCTTGCGCGCGAGATTATCTCCAGAAACATAACCGTAAACGCGGTCGCCCCGGGATTCATCGAGACTGATATGACCCTGGCTATCCCGCAAAAATCGCGCGAAGCGTTGCTGTCGCAAATTCCGGCGGCAAGGTACGGCGCTCCGCAGGACGTTGCGGCTGCCGTTGCCTTTCTTGCATCCGATGCGGCCGGGTATATCACAGGCCAGGTTATACATGTGAACGGCGGTATGTTCATGGGTTAGACAGGACAACAGGATGGGATTAGAGAATAATCGGCGACGTGTGGTGGTAACCGGAATGGGGTTGGTTTCTCCGGTCGGTATCGGCATTGAAGAGAATTGGTCCAATCTGATTTCCGGCAAGTCAGGAATCGGGCCGATTACCCGCTTCGATTCTTCAGCATTCTCGACCCATATCGCTGGAGAGGTCAAAAACTTTCATCCGGAGGAGTTCATCAACAAAAAAGAACTTCGGAAAATGGACCCCTTTCTCCAGTTTGCGCTCGTAGCCGCCCACTATGCGATGGAAGACGCCAAACTCAAGATAGAGCCCGAGATCTCGTCTCGAGTTGGCGTCGTAATGGGCTGCGGCCTCGGCGGCCTGCTCACGATCGAGGAATCCCACAAACTGATCCTGGAAGCGGGTCCAAAGAAGGTAAGCCCTTTTTTCATTCCGATGATTATCAGCAATATGGCCCCCGGCCTCATCTCAATCTACCACGGCGCGAAAGGTCCCAACCTTTCTTTACAGACTGCATGCGCGGCTGGAACTCATGCTGTAGGTCAGGCTTATCATCTCATTCGGGACGGATCTGCCGAAGCGATGATCACCGGGGGTGTCGAGTCGACGGTGACCACCCTCGCAGTAGCCGGCTTTAACGCAATGCGCGCGCTTTCGACGCGCAACGACGACCCGGAGCACGCTTCCAGGCCTTTTGACAAGCAACGGGACGGCTTCATACTAAGTGAAGGCTCCGGCATATTGATCCTGGAAGAGCTTGATTTCGCGCGCGCCCGGGCCGCTCGGATCTATGCCGAAATAATCGGGTTCGGCGTTTCGGGAGACGCCTACCATATGGCCGCTCCGGCGCCAGACGGCGAAGGGGCCGCCCGCTGCATGCAGATGGCTCTCCACGACGCCGGGATAAAACCCTCGGATGTGCAGTACATCAACGCCCACGGCACTTCCACTGACCTCAACGATAAATATGAAACACAGGCGATAAAGACTGTTTTTGGCGATCACGCTTACAAAATGGCGATCAGTTCAACAAAGTCGATGACCGGACACCTGCTCGGCGCGGCGGGCGGCGTCGAAGCCGCCTACACTACCCTCACCTTATATAACCAGTTGATGCCGCCAACCATGAATTACGAATTCCCGGACCCGGACTGCGATCTCGACTACGTTCCCAATGTGGCCCGCAAGGCAAAAATCGAGGTGGCGCTCTCCAACTCATTTGGCTTTGGCGGAACCAACGGGACTCTTGTCTTCAGGAGATGGACCGGGAATTAGGCCCCTCGTACGATAGACTTATAAACAACCTTGTGCGATGTCCGAAAAGGGGGGACGCCTCCCCTTTAAATGAAAGCGCTTGTTAATTTAGGCACTTGAATTATCTTCAGGAATTTATCTTGACAAGATATCCACACCTATGCAATAGGGGAATCAGTTGTCATCAAATGGTGAGATTTCGGCCTTTTGGCGGTTAGTTTCACCGGGAATTCGAAAAGCACAAGAGATCAAAAAATTCATTTTCCAAAGGGCAGGCTCTTGCGTCATGGTTTTGATTGCATGTTGCCGTTATGGCGCTGGCAGCTATCCTGATAGGCAAAAGGGGGTGATTGAAGGAGCATAACGAGCTGAGAACTGAATAAGCGGATTCATATTGTAAATTTTTTCTTCATTAACACGGTATTTCTCGTTGGCAGAGTTGCTAGACAGCCCAATTTCTTCCTCGCTCACAGGCCTTTTGCCCGTCCGGCCTTAAACTCTCGTTTTTGTTCCACAGCGAATGGACGGAGTTCTGTTTCCCTGTGTACGCACACATTATTTCACCCTGAACACCTCTTTTCCTCTCTTCGGCTTTATTTCTTTTCCAATATGGGCGGGCCTGACCCGCTTCGGCTTCAATCCGGCCGGACCTTACGCGGGTTTTCTCTTTAGACCCATATTTCCTGCAAAGCAGTTTATTACGTGACGTGAAAGGAGAAATATAATGGCGGCTCCACTGGAAAAAGTCCCCGGAAAAGCGTGGGTTGTCACTTTCGCAGGCACTGCGATCAATCTGTGTCTGGGAATTCTGTACGCATGGAGCGTATGGGGCGCCAAGCTGACGGTGCCCAAGCTGCCGGACGGTAAATTCAACGAGGCGCTGCTCGGCACGGCCTTGCCCGGGATCGATTCTGCCTGGGCATACCTGAGCAACGCTCAGATTGCGACCCCCTTCTCGCTGTGCGTCGTCATGTTCGCTCTTTTGATGATCCCAGGCGGAAGGATCCAGGACAAGTACGGCCCCAAAGTCGGAGCTACCCTCGGTGGGCTGTTCCTGGCCGCTGGGTGTATCGTTGCCGGTCTGATGAAGAGCTACACCGGACTGATACTTGGTTTCGGGATAATGGGCGGGATCGGCATGGGCATCGGGTACGCCGCTCCCACCCCCGCCGCTCTGAAATGGTTTGGTCCCCATAAACGTGGTCTCATCGCGGGCCTGGTGGTTGGCGGCTACGGCGGCGCAGCGCTCTACATCGCGCCCCTGGCCAGATGGCTCATTGCCGATTATGGCCTCAGCGGTAGCTTCATTATACTTGGTATCGTTTTCGCGGTAGTCGTCATAATCGCCGGACAGCTCCTTGGGTGGCCCCCGGCGGGTTATGTCCCCCCAGGTGCTCCGGCTCCCAAAGCAAGCACTCCGGGCAAAGGCGCCATGACGACCTACGACTGGTCGGCATCCGAGATGGTCAAAACCTGGCAGTTCTTCGCGCTGGTCCTCATGTTCATTGGTACGACTCAGTCCGGTCTTCTGATCATCGCCTTCGCAGCACCTCTGGCCGCTCCACTGCTCGGGGCGCTGGCCTGGACCCTTGTTTCCTTTGGCGGAGCGGTTAACGCGTGTGGTCGGATCGGGACCGGTTTGTACTCCGACAAAATTGGCAGGACGAACGCCTATACGCTCAACTGCCTGGTTTCCGCTCTGTGCCTCTTCGCAATGCCGGCCATTATTGGCTTCAAAAGCGTTTTCCTGCTCTTCCTGGCTGTCGGCATAGCTTACTGGCAGTATGGCGGAGGTCTGGCGCTCTTGCCGTCTTTTACAGCGGATTTCTTCGGGCCCAAGAACCTGGGCTTCAACTACGGCCTGGTGTTCATCGGATGGGGTCTCGGCTTCTTCATGGCAAGACTTGGCGGAACCATCAGGGACATAACCGGAAGCCTCAACTGGGCCTTCTATCTGTCCGGCCTCGTTCTGATTATTGCGGTCGTCCTGGCCCGTCTTACCAAACGTCCGTCCGCCGAACAGCTACGAGCGGCTGCGGCTGTCGCGAAGTAAGCAGGCTCAAGCCTGGGCTCGGCGGGAAGATTTTCCTATGGTTCAAAAACCGCCTGGCTCAAAATGAGAAGAAAACTAAACACTGAGGATGCCTCACGAGGCGCCAGATGATTTACGCCCCCGCCTTTTCCGGCGGGGGTTTTCTTTGACTTCCAAAATTCTTCTTACGGGTGATGCCGAAACTCGCCTGTGTAAAACCTGTCCGCTGATAAATGGATCACGGTCCGCCTACTAAGAAATCCAGAGCGCCTTTCTTCTCCCATATGCCGTCTTTGCAAACGTAACAAAGCTTTTCATCGCAGACCTCAGAGTCCTGGTCGTAACTTCTCGTTTCGATTATACACTCCCTGCCTTTCATGGTCTCTATCTCCTTTTTCTCCTCTTTTTGGATATATAATAATCATTCCGGTTCGATATCGCAATTCGCCGGATGCGAGAGCATCGGGCCAAAAGATCGTTGAGTGTTGTTAACAAGTCTGTCATACGAGGTCGCAAAGATGATTGGCGACAGAATCTTGGCGGCGGGCGCCGTGATTGGAGTTCAAAAGAGACATAACGAAATCATTAGCAATTTTCAGGCGTTTCTCGCACCTGAGAACGCTTTTTCATCACCCAGTCAAGCAGCGGCCACGTTCATACGGCGCCCAGCACCCGCAAGACCCCTGCCATACCAGTTTCAAGCTCGTTTTGGAACTCATCGATCATTATGTGCGTGATGCCGAATTTCTTGAAGATAGGCTCAGATTCCAGATCGATTCCTTTTTGTCCCTGTTTGTCGTCTTTCTTAGCAAATGAGAGGGCCAGCAAGTCGGCGAGATGAACCAGGGAGGTAATTTCCTCATATCGGCCGGCTTTTTCGGGATTATGATGATGCTCGATCGCCGATGCTATGTCAGCAGGGAATTTCCAATTGCGGGCGATAATGCCGCCCAGCTCCTGGTGGTCGATCCCGAACGCCCGCCGTTCGGCCCTGACCCCATCGCTCTCACCCCTTATCTCGCGCAGGCTGGACTGGAGGTAAATCTTGGAATAAAAGTTGAGGATCGTGTTGCCTATGTCGTGCAGGAGCGCGGCGGTATAGAACGTGAGAATCCCATTGTAGTGGATTCGGCATGCGACTATTTCCGATGTGAGCGCTGTAGTTACAGAGTGTTCCCAAAGTTCACGCTCGTCACGCGAACTGCCGCTCCCGTAATAGAGTGTGGCGCAGGCGGCGATTACCACTTGCATGAGCCGGTTGTTGCCGAGGAGAAGAATGGCCTCCTTCAGAGAGCGGATGTCGTATCGCTGGCCATAATATACCGAATTGGCGAGCTGGAGGATTTTCGCCGTGATTACCTGGTCGTAACTGATAAGCTCTTCTATCTCCTTGATTGGGGCCATTGTTTTCACAAGGGACATGATTTTCCAGGCTATTTCAGGAAATGGAGGCAGTTTCTCAGCCGCAGCAACTATGTCTTTAACCAGCAATTCATAATGCAGAGCATCAATTTCGTGTCCGCTCAACTCTCGGATCATGTTTGAACCCTTATGATTTCTGATTTCGAAAGTCCGGTTTTATGGACCTCCTTCCTCTCCATGATATACATCGGCACAGGAGAAAAAGGCTTTAATCCTTTCAGGATCTTTGGCGAAAAAAAAGATTTACGGTGCGGTTGACCGTGTACTCTAGACACATTGAACCCAGCGCGATCAGGACTGTCACCGCAGAGGCAAAAACCAGGAAAACCCCCAGACTATCGGGGCGAAGCTTCTCGCCGGCATACATCACGTATGGCTGGTGAAAAAGATAAATGCTGTACGAATATACTCCTCCCAGGGCCAGCCACCTGCCCAGACCGGGTATCCTGTCTAAACGGTAAGCCACGTGAATCAATATCACCGATAAACCCATCGCCGTAAGGCCATCCGAGAAGCTGTACAAAAAATTTGGCTGGTAGGTCACACACCCCAGCGTGTATAAGATTACCCCGGCAAAAAAACCTTTCCAGGAAAGCAGCCGGCCAAGCGTCCCTTCAGGCGCTTCCCCCATGAGTTTTCCCATTGCCATTCCGGCCGCAAACTCCCAGAGCCGGCAGACAAAAAAAGCACCCATCGCGTAATATCCGTTCGCTTCCACTACGGCAGTGAGAACGTATTTAGCCCCCGAACTCAACAAGATGCAGAGCCCAAGGTATTTTACCCACCCCAGGCGCTGCATGAGCTTGAACAGGAGCGGGAAAACGATATAGAATTCTATCAACAGTCCCATGAACCACCAAGCGGGCACAAGATAAAAAAACATCTTATCGACGGGATAAACCCTGTCGCCCAAAAGGCTCAAAAGGAAGCGGTAATCGACCGGATCGTGCAGGACCGTGAAGGGCGAAACCAGGAAGACGAGGTGAGCCAGCCAGTAGACCGGGAAAAGCCTCGTAAGGCGCCGCCTGTACCAGACTGCCCAGGAAGTTTCAAACCCGCCCCGTTTTACAAGCGAGTAGGTGAGGCCGAATCCGCTGAAGAGGATGAAAACACCAACTGCCATCGCTCCTCGCTGGATAATCGCGGCAATGATTCCCTCGACGGCGCAGGAATAGTTCCCAAAGGCGGACCCCTGTGCGCACTGTTGGACAAAGCCGGAAAAGGAACCAAACGTGATCGGCCAGGGGAGGCTTCCGCTGCCATATGACAGGAGGCAATGGTAGAGAGCGATCCATATGACAGCCATCCCCCTGACGCTGTCCAGCCATTGAAAACGGCCGGCTGAAGAGTTTTGAGTTTTGAGTTTTGAGTTTTTAGTTGCGAACATGTTTTGAGGTTCACCCTCGAAGAGTTTTGAGTTTTTAGTTTTTAGTTGCGAACATGTAAAATCAGAAACTCAAAACTAAAAACTCACCCCAGGCCGGCCTCAGACATCAATTTCCCAAGCACCTTCTCCGCAGCAAAGTATTCTTGCGCAATTTCGCGCGCCGCCTTGCAGCTCCCCTCGTAATCACTTTCTATAACGTCGACGGCTGCCAGGATTTCATCCATAGTCAAGAATCCGAAAAGCCCTTTCCCGGTCGGCAGGAACTTGCTAAACCCTGTTTCCTGGGTTATGACCGGCCGCCCGGCCGCAAGGAAGGAAGCGCTCCGGTCGCTGAACCAGCCGGTCCTTGGACGCACCACCTGGTCCTTTGTAACCGTGAACTCGCCCCTGGACCTCTGGATATGCTCCCGGTACTTATCGACATCCTGGGAGATCGACAGAGAAGGTGTAATCCTCCATCCATTTTCATTAAGATACCGGCGCGTCTGATCGTCCACCTGTGTTGCAAGTTCAAAACCTGCATGTCTTCGTTTTGGCAGATCGACGATCTTTAAAAACTCCCTGTCCTTTGTCCAGTAGTATGTCTCGCCGCGGAAGGTCAGGTCCTTGCCCTTGTTTTTCCAGGTCGTAATGGTCGTATACACCGAATCCTTCGCGGGAAGAAAGGGGTTGTCCCAAAGGTCCATAACCACAGGCTGTCTGGTCGGATGCCAGCATACTAAATCGACCGGCAGATCGCAGTCGGGCTGCCCAAGGTTCTCTCCAAAGGAAAAATGGATGTCGTGTGCGGCAAGGGCATTCAAGGTCTTCAGGTCCCCTTCCAATACCTTTACCTGAACATGGAAAGGGTCCGACTCTACGTAAACCCTTCTGGGGATGGACATATGCTCTTCGCGAAGCTCCTGGGAAGCGGTCACGTTAAGGAAGGCGTCAGCCTCCCTGTAGAGTCGCATCAGCTCATCCTCACTCATCCCGTAGCATTTGCCCCCTTCGTAGGTGCCGCGAAAAACCCATTTTCCGGAAAATCCATATCTTTGCAGTACGGGGGCCACCATCTCGATATTCGGAGACGCCTCAGGTGTTAACTCGAAGTCTCTCACGTCAAAGACCCACCGGCTGGAGTCCTCGACGTAGTAAACGTCCCACCCGAGCCGCCGAAGTCCGATCAGGTAATGCAGAAACTGATAGGTCACTCCCGCAAGCGGGTACCAGAAGATGATTCCGAATACTATGAGTTTGCCTTTGCCATTTTTCCCGTTTGCCATATCTGTTCCTTGTCAGATTGAATAAACATCATCTATCAGCTTCTGAAGCACTTTTGAGGAGTCGAAATACTGCCTTGCCATTTCAAGGGCCGCCGCCGCATGCCTCTCGTATTCTCTTTCGACCTCCATCAGTCCCAGCGCCGCCTCCGCCGCCGTGTTGAATGCGATAATACCTTCCCCGGACGCAACGATCGGGGTAAACCCGGTATCTTGAACCACAACTGGCCTTCCCGATGCAAGATAGCCGGCCGAGCGGCAACTGAACCATCCCGTCCGCAGTTCAACATACACCTGCTTTGCAGCCGAGATTTCACCACGCGAGGACCCGATAAAATCCCGGTACATGGCCGGCGTTACGGTCGCTTCCGGACCGTCGGCCACCTGCCACCCGGCTTGCGACAGCCTTTCCATCGGAGCGTTTACACCCCCTACGGCCACCTTCATCGGAATACTCACCCTGCTGGGAAGGTTCATCAGTTTTTCAAATTCGTCCCCTTTGCTTCCGTATTCCACACCCTTGTAGATCAACTTTCCCTTGAAGGCGCTCCAGGTCATGACCGTTGTCCACGGACCCTTTGGTCTGAGGCCGGCCAGGTGCTCCCAGTGTTCGATGCAGATCGGCATCCGGGTAGTCTTCCAGTCATAGTCGAGCCTGGGAACCAGGCAATCCGGCCCGTGAATGTTTTCGGCATAGGTCAAATGCCGGTCATGGGCATCAACGCTGGAGCACCACCGATCCACGTTTTCCGACCAGGCAAACCGCTCGGTCATCATTATCTGGTTGTAGCCGGGATCGGTATCGAGAAAGACTTTGACGCACGCGCCGGAAAGATTTTCCGGAATCATGCATGCGCCGCTCACATTCAGGAACAGGTCGGCAGAAGCGGCCACTTCGTCGAACTTCTCCCGGCTCATCCCGAAGCTGGTCTCGTGCAGATGGAGGTAGTGCCACCTCTCACGCAGGCCGGGCGCGTACTTTCCCACGAAATCCCCGATGTATTCGACCGAGTATTTCGGATCTTGCGTATATGTCCTCTCGATCGGCTGAGAGGGCCAGCTCCACGTATCCTCGTGGTAATAGACATCATGACCGAGCTTTAATAACCCTATCGGATACTGAAAATAGTCCCAGGCGACACCGCCCAGCGGATACAACCCAACCAGCCCGGTTACGATTATACGGAGTTTCGAATCGCTTATGCCGCGTTTAGAACGCATCTGCAAACCATTATCCGTCATCAGGCAATCTTTGTCCCCCCCTCTTCCATGATTTGTCAAAAACAAACCGACTTTGACAAATCGATTTGAATATGCTTCAACTTCTTAAATATATTGCCGATTGTGGCCGAATAGAAGACCATGAGACCGAGAATTATTCATCATAGAGAGACCCGGACCACTAGTCAAGTCTCACGGGTCCCAAGTCCCTGGGTTTCTGACTCGCGTGACAAAACACATATCCGCAGACCGGTAATCCGGTATCCTGAGGTGAGACACAAATTCGGGTTTGATGCTCAGGCGCCCTCAATCGGGGACCGGATAACGGATTATGTGGCGATGCATCGGGCCGAAACATTCGCTGCGATGGAAACAGAAGCACCAGGGTGGGGCGGACATCTTTCCGAGCTGGGCCAAAAAATCGACGCGCTCAGGGGCATTCTGGCAGACCCCGGCTGTGACCTCCCGCCACATGTGCTTCAGAGGATCGAGGATGAAATGATTTCGGCCAAGGCCCATCTGGATGAAGCGCTTCAAAACGCCCAGGGAAAGCGGCCGGCCGGTTCAAAGCAGACCGGGGAGACTTCCTCTGGATAAAAACCTTTGTTCACTGGTAATGGTTCACCGGAAAAGGTGGGTCGCATAAGTCAGAAGCTTTTTTCACGCGAAGCTTGCTATGTTGCAGTAAGCCTTGCATTTAACTGAAAACGGCTATACTCGCTTTGATTTGAGCCAATGGCAAGTTGGTTAACACAGATCAAAGGAGGAGCATAGCCGTGAGTCGAAAT
>Ga0187864_10002406_pt1 | contig 16301 bp, 10 predicted proteins | sample June2016WEW_11_4_FD_132985 | JGI IMG/M metagenome (GOLD analysis project Ga0187864, IMG submission 132985) | Peatland microbial communities from SPRUCE experiment site at the Marcell Experimental Forest, Minnesota, USA - June2016WEW_11_40 | ecosystem: Environmental > Terrestrial > Soil >...
TAACGCCTTGCAGGCGAAACTGGAAAGGCGTTTCGGCGATTTGAATATCCTCACTGCCTTTACCTGGGGCAAGGGTATGGATTACCAGAATAGCGACGACGGAGGCCTGTACTGGCAGATCGGCGCACAACGCAATTACGCGCGCTCGGATTGGGACCGCACGTTGACCTACATCCAGAGCTACGTCTACCAGTTGCCGGCAGGCGTCGGAAAGAAGTGGATGAACCGGGGCCCGGCGGCCGTGATACTGGGCAACTGGCAGATTTCCGGAGTACTGAGCCTGATGACGGGAATGCCATTCTCCGTCTTCGCCAGCGGCAGCAGCTTGAACACGCCGGGTGAAACTCAGACCGCCAATCAGGTGGCGCCGGTGCAGATCCTCCACGGCATCAACACCGGCAATCCCTGGTTCAGCACGTCCAGTTTTACCCAGCCCACGGGCGTTACTTTCGGCACTTCCGGACGCAATATCCTGAGCGGGCCGGGCCTATTCGCGCTGAATCTCTCGCTGTTCAAGAACTTCAAGATCCGGGAGCGCGCCAACATCGAACTCCGGGCCGAGACCTTCAATGTGACGAACACACCTGAGTTTACGATCGGCACCGGCAGCGGCAACGGGAACACCACCACGACCAGCTCGACATACGGCTACGTAACCTCAACCATCGGCAGCGGTACCGGCGTCAACGGCACCGGCGGCGGCCGTGCCTTGCAACTGGGGGCGAAGGTTTCCTTCTGAAGCACCGTCCGGAGAAACCTACACCCCGGCCTCCGGAGTTAAGGCCAGCGCGCAATTCCTGGCTCTCCCCGGGAATCGCGCTGGCCCTTTTTGTTGCAACAATCGCGCTGTACGCTCCTGTCGCCCGTTTTGGCTTCGTCAATTTCGACGATCCCGAGTATGTGACGCGCAACGCCCACGTCCGCGGCGGCGTCACGGCTCCAGATATTGAATGGGCGCTCACTTCCGGCGACGCCGCCAACTGGTTTCCCGTCACGCGGCTTTCACACATGCTGGACAGCCAGCTTTTTGGCCTGCGCGGCGGGCTGCATCATCTCACCAGCGTTTGTTGGCACGCGCTGGCCGCCGTGCTGCTGTTCGCATTCCTCGTTCGCGCAACCCACTCTCGCTGGCCCAGCGCGTGGGTCGCCTTCCTGTTTGCGCTTCATCCCCTGCACGTGGAATCGGTCGCCTGGGTGGCCGAGCGCAAGGATGTACTGTGCGCGTTCTTCTGGTTTCTCGCGCTGTGGGCCTACGTGCGCTATGCCGAACGGCCCGGCCGGGTCCGCTATTTGGCGGTCCTGCTATGCTTCTGCCTCGGCTTGATGTCGAAGTCGATGATCGTCACCCTGCCCTTGGTGCTGCTGGTGTTGGATGCCTGGCCGCTGCGCCGGCTTTCGCGAGCGGCCTTGCGCGAGAAGATTCCGTTCTTCGCGCTGGCCGCCATCTCGGGTTTAGCGACTTTCCTGGTGCAGCAGTCGAGCGGCGCCGTCAAGGAAATCACCCGCTTGCCCCTAGCGGTGAGGATCGAGAACGCGCTCGTCTCCTGCGCCCTCTACTGCCTCAAAACGATCTGGCCGTCTGGGCTGGCCGTGTTCTATCCCTATCCGGCCGGCTTTGAATGGTGGATGGTCGCCTCTGCCGGCCTGGCGGTGGCCATGATCACTGCGCTCGCGCTGCGATCGTTTCGTAGCGCCCCCTACCTGGCCGCCGGCTGGATCTGGTTCCTGGTGACTCTGGCGCCGGTAATCGGCCTGGTGCAGGTTGGCGCTCAGGCGCGCGCCGACCGGTACATGTATGTTCCGATGGCCGGCTTGACCATCATGCTGGCTTGGGGTGCGGCCGATCTGGCGCGGCGGTGGCCGGCGGTCACGCGGCCGATCGCCGTCGCCGCCATCGCGGCATGTCTGGCTGCCGCGGCTGTTTCCGCCGCCCAGATCCAATACTGGAGAAACAGCGAGACACTCTTCCAGCATGCGCTGGATGTGACCACGGACAATTACCTGGCCGAGCACAATCTGGGCAGCTACCTGCTAGGCACGGGGCGACTCCCCGAGGCCATGCCGCACCTGGAAGCAGCCCTGCGCATCCGTCCCGAATCCGCGCCAGCGCGCAGCGACCTGGCCAGCGCGCTCGCCCAGACCCCCGGCCGCCTGCCCGAAGCCATCGCCCAATACCAGCTCGCGGTGCAATTTCTCCCCGATTCCGCTATCCTGCACCACAACCTCGCCAGCGCGCTGGCCAAGTTTCCCGAGCGTTTGCCGGACGCCATTGCGGAATACCGCGCCGCGCTGCGCATCGATCCCGATTACGCCGAAGCGCACAACAAACTGGGCCTCGCCCTCGGCGGAATCCCCGGCCGCCTTCCCGAAGCCATCGTCGAGTACCAGGCCGCGCTCCGCATTCAGCCCGATTACGCGGAGGCGCATTACAACCTCGGTGTGGCGTTATCGAAAACCGCCGGCCGTTTGCCGGAAGCCGCCGCGGAGTTCGAAGCCGCGCTGCGCCTGAAGCCGGATTATGCGGAGGCGCACAACAACCTGGGCGTCGCGCTTTCCCAGTTGCCGGGCCGGTCGCCGGAGGCGTTAGCGCATTTCGAGGCGGCTGTGCGCATCCAGCCGGACTACGCCGACGCGCACTACAATCTAGGAGTCGCGCTGTCGCAAATCCGCGGCCGGCTGCCCGACGCAATTGGCCAATTGGAAGAGGCCTTGCGGCTCCAGCCCGACCCGGAATTGCGCCACACCGTGGACAGTCTGCGCAAAGGGCGGTGAAGGTGCCGGTCGCATGGTCAGATAAAGGCATTCGGCGCAAATGACGCCCTTGGCACAGCTGAAGCTTGGCATGCCTCGGATTCACAAGACATGCCGCCTCTCGTAGCGCGTCGCGCGATACGTGGCAGCGACGGTCCATCGGCGCACGAAGGAGTTCCAGACCGATTGAGCCTAGCGCAAATCGCATCTTGCGGCCGGGCGCGTTGGCACGTAATGCTGCGAAACAGATGCTCGCTGCACGCTTCAGTGGCAACGGAGGGCACGAGAATCCACGCTGAATTTGGCGATCGAGAAGGGTCATGTCAGATCGGACAGCGGGAATTGGGTACAAGTGTCCCAAGGCAGGAACGGCGGCGGCGATCGCTGCGTCTAGGCTGCGGCCGGCCCGTACCGGTGGTGAAGTCCGCCAACTTGGGGTATGGCTACGGCTCCGAGTCCCGGCGGGTGCACCGGCCGGCGAGCGATATGGGAGTTTCACGTACGCTATCCCTGTCGATCCGCGCGGCCGGTGTACGCTGGTGCCTCACTTTGCGGAGTTTTGCTTCGGGCCAAACGCCCCTGGGGCCGGCGGACGGGAAGCCGCGCATTTCGCGTCATGTGCAATGGCGTCGCGCTTCTTGACGACTCCGGTGTTTTCAAGGAAGCAGGCAGCCTCCGTTTGCTCACTATGACCTTCCACCACTTGAAGCCGACGGCGCAAGCGAAACTGAACCTTACCTCTGAGCCGATTGTGAACTTCGCCACGGTTTCTGGTATCGAGGTTCTGGATGAATCGCAGTAAGGCCAAAATCGCTTCGCTCAAGCCCCCCGAATTCTCCTCAGTCTTTGGGCAACTGCCACTTCCGCCCCAAGGAAAAAGCTACGCTGCCTCATCGTTCAAGAACGCGGGATCGATCCTCAACTTATTGACCCGTGCCAGCGCAATCAAGAATGCTAACCCGGAACGGCGAGGTCCTCGCCACCGCGTGCGCGGCGCGAACGGGCAGCCAAGGCTTCACCGACTCGCCAGGAAGCGGTCCGTCTCTTTGCAGGATCTCGCAAATGAGAAATGGAGCCAGACGCCTCTTGACGGCATGGCTCGACGCGGCCATCCTCGCAGTAGAGTACCAACGCACTCCAGCGTCCCAGCGCATAGAGAATCGCCGCCGCGACATCGGATTTCTGGGATAGCTTCGCCAAGGTCGTCTTGAGCCATGCCTGCATCGATTCGAGCCATGGCCTCGACCTCTCGCTTCGAATCGCTCGCCGGCCAATCCCCCACTTTTTGCGGGGTCTACGCAAGGCTTTGTTGGACTTTATCAAATCAACTTAGTCGTTCCTCCGCCGCCCGCCGGCCTGGATCCGTGCTCGAATCTCGATTTCATCGCCGCTGGCCCCGTCGGTGGCCTGGTGCTGTCGAACCTCACCGCGAGCGTCGGATCCCTTGTCTCGTTCGACGGAGCCGGCATTTGCGTAATGCCTGGTTCGTGAAAGAACCAGCTTTTATCTGGCGGATTCCTCCCCATCCAGCACGCACACGTCATCCAGGTTGCGGTACTTCTCGGCGTAATCCAGGCCGTATCCCACCACGAAACGGTCCGGGATCTGAAAGCCGGAGTAATGCACATGAACCGGTCGCAAGCGCCGCTCGGGCTTGTCGAGCAGCGCGGCGATCCGTATCGAGTGCGGCTTGCGCTGGTCGAGTACATGCATCAGGTAATTCAGCGTCACTCCGCTGTCCACGATGTCTTCCACGATGATCACGTTGCTGCCCTCGATCGAGATGTCGAGGTCCTTGGTCAGCCGCACTTCGCCGGAGCTGGTCTTCCCCTTGCCATAGGTCGAGATTCCCATGAAGTCCACCGACACGTCGCGCGTCATGGCGCGCGCCAGGTCGGTCAGGAAAAAGCACGCTCCTTTCAGGATGCAGATGAAATAGAGGTCGCCCTGCGGATAGTCGGCGGAAATCTGCGCGCCTAACTCGCGAATCCGGGCCTGGATCTTCTCGGCGGAGATCAGAACTGGCAGCTTGGGGTCGGTCATGGAATCAACTTCGTATTATTCTACTCCGCCCCGCGTTGACTGCAGGACAGGACTCGGCCGCCCCGGCCGTAGCGCTTCGTCGTAGGGCCAAGCCCAGCATGGGTCGAAGATCCAGAACCATTGATCGGGATGGCGCCGCACCTGCGATTCCAGCAGCGCGTACAGGCGGCGGGTGTCTTCGCCGGCAACGCCTGCGATCGGGAATGGTGGGTGGAAACACAGCGTATAGCGTTGGTGCTCTTCGGACCAAAGGACGAAAATCGGAAGCACGGTTGCGCCGGTGCGCGCCGCCAGTCTGGCCAACGCCGTGGAGGCGCGGACCCGCGCGCCCAGAAAGTCCACCTCCAGATCTGCCGGCGGCGGCACATTGGCATCGATCAGCATGGCTACCGTCTCGTTCCTTCGCAAGGCCGCCCGAATCTTGAGCGCCGCGCCACTCTGGGCGATCAGCCGGTTCCCGGATCCCATGCGGCATAGCGCGGCCCATGCTTCGTAAGCCTCATCCGGGTACGGCCGGACGACCAGGCTCAATTGCTTCCCCAGCAGAGCACAGGCATAGGCGCCTAACTCCCAGTTACCGATGTGCCCGGAAGCCAACACTACGCCCCGGCCGCGCGCTTTGGCTTCCCAGTAATGTTCCTCGCCTTCGACACGAATCCAGGCGGGGACCTGCTCCGCAGTCAGATCGTTGAGGCGCGCGAATGCCGCGTAGACCCGGGCAGTCGAACGAATCACGGACTTCTCGAGATGCTCTGCGTCGTAGCCAGCAAGCTCCAGACTGCGGACCGTGCGTCGCCGGCGCCGGGGCATCATCAAGCTGGCGAGGTGCAGATAACAACGCGCCAGGCGAAGTGCGACGGGAAGCGGCGCCGCTCTGAGCGAATAGAGCGCCGGGCGCCAGCAGCGGAGGACCCCTGTCAGGGCTCCGTTCGGCGGCTCTCGCAACCAGTCGATGGACATGGGCGGCGTGCTTATTCGTCTCGCAGGATGCGCAAAGGTTTCTGCCGGAGCAGGCGCGCGCTCGCCGCCCATCCGGCCGCAAGGGATGTCAGACTGCCCAGGATGGTCGCCCAAGCCAGCACTCCCGGATCCCATGCCGCCACAGTCTTGCGAAACACGACCGACAGCAAAAGGCTCGCGAACAGGCTGCCCATCACGGCGCCGCTCAAGCCGGCCAGTGTGCCCAAGGCGGCAAACTCAACCAGCAGCGCATTACGCACCTGAGCGCTCCGGGCGCCGACGGCTTTCAGGATGGCGATTTCAACCCTTCGGGTTCCCTCATCGGCCAGCGCCATGAGGATCAGTATGGCAGTTCCAGCCGCCAGAATCAGCGCGGCCGACGCGCGCAGCATCCAGACGGCGTCGCGCGCCACGGATTGAATCGCCGCCGCCAGCTCGCGCCGGCCGATCACGGGGAAGCTGGGAAAGCGGGCGCCGATCCGGCGCCGCACCGCATCCACGCGCTCGCCCTTCGCGGATATCCCCACCTCGTAAAACGCGCTGAGGCCGGCGAACTCGGTGCACGGAAAAACCAGTCCGCCCCGCTGCTCCTCGATGGCGTCGAGGCGGCGCAGGCCGACGATGCGCGCCGTGATGGTTCTGCCGCTGGAGAAGAACTCGACGGTGTCGCCCGCGGTCGCGCCCGCCAGGCGAGCCAGCGATTCCGCCATCACTGCTTCCGGCGCGGTCGTGCCCGGACGCCACCAGCGTCCGGCCGAAACGGGTCCCGAGGGCTGCCCGTAGGCGCAGGTAGCCAGCCATCGCTCCGGGGCGCTGTCGCGCGCCGACACGCCATTGATCCTCGAGAGGCGCAGCATGACCGCGGGAACCACATCCACGGGCTGATTCACTTCGGGATCGTGAGCCAGAAACTCCAGGAGCGGGCCGGTTTGCCCGGAACCCAGCCCCAACACATAGAGGTCGGCGCCAGGCAAAGGGAGCGACTGCCCGATAGCACGAGCCACCGCACCCAGGCCGAGCCAGGACGCCGAGACCGCCACGATGCCGGTGGCCAGCGCCAGAAACCGGCTCGCGAAGTGGCGTCCCGGCCGGCCGAGACTCCGGACACCGTGGAACCACGTGGCATTTACTGGTTGCCTCAAGCGGCCGGAGGCCCAGCGCGCGATGCGCAACAGGCCACGCCCGGCGGACATCAAAATCAGAACGGCCACGCTCAGGCCGAACAGGAACGCGGCGCCGGCCCGCCATGAGTGGACCATCCATATGGCTAGCGCCGCCATTCCCAACAGGTAAAGGAGCCAGGCCGGGTGCGCGGCCGCGCCGCGGCGCGGGGCTTGTTCCATCTGGCCCCGGAGAATCCCCAGCGGCGCCGTTCGCCGCAGCGCCAGCAGGGGGATCGCGGTGGCCGCGAGCGACGAAAGCAGGACCACACCAGCGGCTTCAGCCGCGTGCGCCCATTGCCACGGCAGCGCTATACGAAACGGCGTCTGGTCCTTCAATATCGAAAGAAAGATCCGCTCCAGCGGAACTGCCAGGGCTGCGCCAAGCGCGCAGCCTGCCAGCGAAAGGGCCGCGGCCTCCAAGAGATAGATGCCTGCGATCTGATTCCATCGGCCGCCGATCACCTTCATGATGGCGACCGTCTCCAGCCGTTGCTGCACGTGCAGGTAGGTCACCGTCGCGGCGCCCAGCGAGCCCAGAGCCAGAACGGTCCATGCCGTGAGGCCGAGATACGTGAGGGCGGCATCGAGCGCGGCCACCACTCGGGAATCGCCGTGGTCGCGCGAGCCCACCACCTGGCCGTCCGGGAAAAACTCTTCGAGCTTCGCCTTCAGCCATGGGGCATCCCGGTCCTTGGCATTCCGAAACAGCAGCCGCCAGACGATGGCATTGCCGCCGCGGGCGATTTGCGAGCGTTCGAACGCGGCGGCGGAAAGCATCACGCGCGGATAGGTGTTGGGCGCGGCCGCGAATCGGTCGGGCTCACCGGTAAGAACCGCCGTGACCTGGAACGCGACGCCGTTCAGGAGCATCTGGCCGCCGGGCACAATCGCCAGGCGCTCCATCAAAGTGCGAGACACAATCGCCGTGTCCACCCGCAATGCCTGACCGAGCGGCTGGTTCGGTTCCAGTTCCACCGCGCCATACCAAGGGTACCGTCGCGGGTCCACCTCTTTGACGGAGACCAACACCGGATCCGCCGCCTGATCCGAGGATGCCATGCTGTAGGTCTCGAGCGATTCGGTCCGCTCGATGCCGCGCCCATCCAATTCGGCGATCGCGGCACGCTGTTCGTCGGTGGGCGGCGAGCGCAGCGTGACGGCGGCATCGGCGGCCATCCACTGGCGCATGTCTCCGTTGAGGCGATGGGCAAAGGCGCTCCCGATCGCAAGCGACGCGTTGATGGCCGCGGCGGCCACCGCGACGCCCGCCAAGGCGACCGCGAAGTGCCCGCGCCCGGACCATAGGTCGCGCTGCGCCACCTTGCGGGCGGTCCGCCAGAACCGGAGGCTCTTCACTTCGCACCGGCCCAGCCCGGATCGAAAATCCAATGATATTGATCCGGGTTTTCCCGCACCACGCGTTCCAGCCTGGCGAACAAACGCACCGTGTCAGCGGCCTCGTCGCCGCTCAATTCGACCGGCCTCTCGAAGCGGAGCACATAACGCCGCTCCGCCTTCGACCAAAGAACAAACGCCGGAACCATCGCCGCGTCAGTCGCGCGCACCAGCCGTGCCAGTGCGGTGGTGGTCCGAATTTGGCCATCCAGAAATCGGATCTCCAGATCGGCCGCCAGCCACGACGGCACGGTATCGATCAGCGTGGTGACGACCTCGTTCTTCTTCAATAGCGATGCAATCGCCCGAGCCGCGCCCAGGTTACCGATCAAGCGGTTCCCCGAACCGGTGCGCAGTTGCTCTAGATACGCCTCCATCTCGTGATGCCGGCTGCGATGAACCAGCAGGTGCATGGGATGTCCCGCCATGCCGATGGCAAGGGCTCCCAGCTCCCAGTGGCCGACGTGCCCGGAGATCACCAATACACCGCGGCCCCGCTCGACCGCGGCATCGAAATGTTCCCAGCCCTCGCAGCGGACCCAGCGCGAGCAACCAGTCCGGCTGAGTCTGGGAAATCGCGCGAGCACAACCAGGAATCGCACCAGCGCGCGCCGGCTCTTGCGAGCCATTACGCGAGCGTCGATTCCAGCCAAAGCCAGGTTCTTACGAGCCCGCTGTTCCAGCGCTGGCGCCAGCAGGTGAGCCAGTTCCAGGTACAGATGGCCAAGGAGCATCGCTATCGGGATCGGCGCGGCTGCGAGGCTCCGGAGCGCCAGCCGCCACGGCAGCGCCTTGGGATTCATTGACAAAGCGCCCCGGCCGTCATAATATACAGAGCTTATCACGCGCCCCCGAATCGCCATACTCAACGCGAACTTCGGTTCTCTCGGCCACTCCGTCCTGGCAGTCAACTATCGCCGTCTGCTGGAGCGGCACGGCTGCGAGGTGATGCTGCTCGACGTTCTGCGGGAAGACGGCGGCGCGGCCGTTGAGTTGGCGACAGCCCTTTACACCGCCGTGTTGCAGCGGGCGCCCGGAGTATGGCGTTTCCTGTATTCGTCGTGGAATCGCCTGCCGGGATTGAACGCGCTGCGCACTTCTTGGATGACCCGCCGGTTTCGCGAAACCGAAAATGCAGTAAGGCGTTTCAACCCCGAAACCATCCTCACCACCCACCCGTTGGCCAGCGCCATCGCTGCGCGGATGAAGCGGCGTGACGGCCTGTGGGCGCGATTGGTGACGGCCTACTGGGACTGGCATTTTCAGCCATTCTGCTGCTTTCCGGAAGTGGACCATTACCTGGTCCCCCTCCCGCGGCAGCGGGAGGCCTTCATCGCCGCGGGCACACCCCCGAGCCGGGTGACGGTTTCAGGCATTCTGGTGGCTCCCGAGTTTCGTGTTTCAGTGCCGCGCATGGAAGCGCGCGCACAGCTCCGTCTGCCGGAGGACAGGCCGGTGGTGCTGGTCCTCGGAGGCGGCCGCGGATGGGGCTTGGAGCCGCTGGCGCGCTCGATTGTACGGCTCCGGACGCCCATATCCGCGGTCTTCCTCTGCGGCAGCCGGGAGCGCCGGATTCGCTTGGAGCGGTTGGTGGCTGGCCTCGCGAAAGGCGCGGTCGAGATCCGTCTGCTGGGGTTTGAGGCGAACCCCGCTCCTTACTATCACGCGGCCGACCTGATTGTCAGCAAGCCCAGCGGCCTATCGCCTGCCCAGGCATTCGCTTGCGGCACTCCCATGCTGGCGGTCTCCCCGGAACCGGGGCACGAAGAGGCGAATCTCGTGGAGTTTACCGGTTGCGGGGCGGTGCTCGTCCCACGACCCAGTGAGGATCCTGCGGCCGCCATTAGCAGGCTTCTTGCCAATCCCGCCGCGCTCGCGGCGGCATCGGCATCGGCCCGCAAACTCGTGGCGATCGATACCGAGGCGGTCGCTCTCGCCGTGCTGGCGCCGGTAATGGCGGTTGAAACGGCCGTGAAGTAGGGGTAGTATGGCTCGGAGGGTCACATGCACCGGGCAATTTGGATTCTCGCCGCAGGGTTATTTATCCCGGTGATTCACGCGCAGTGTCCGGTACCGAATTTCCTGCAGGCCAGTACCGTCACGGTCCTGGACGACACCAGCGTCGCCGGGATCCAGCGCCAGGCGGATGGATCGCTCACCCGACAGCGTTTCAAGCGTTTCTCTCCGTACACCAAACTCGACTCCACCACCGATTTTCAATCGGCTTTTTTGAACTGCACCGGGGTTGGAATTCGCGCCTTTCAGAACCCCCCGGGATGGGTTGCTTTGTCGCCACAACCGGCGGCGGCTACGCAGACTTTGCTATTCTCCAACTTCCTCGGTAACGGTACACCAGTCGGATTGGCCATCGTTCCGGGCGGCCTTCCCGCGGGACCGATCCTCGATAGTCTGCTGGTCGCCGTTCTCAACGCCGACGGCAGCGTCGCGTCGTCCGCTTACTATCCGGTTCCGCCTAACCCGAACGGTCTGCTGGTGGCGGACCTCAACCACGACGGCAAGCAGGACGTGGTGGTGGTGAGCTATGGTTCCGGCACGGGTTCGCCCAACACCGTCTCCGTCTTCCTGGGCAAAGGCGATGGGACCCTGCAGCCGGCAGTCGAGTATGCGGCGCACACCGGGCCCTCCTCCGCCGTCGCATACGATTTCAATGGCGATGGCAACCTGGATTTGGCCGTGGCCAACGCCGGCTCGGGCGACGTCTCGATCCTGCTGGGCCACGGAGATGGGACCTTCGCGGCTCCCGTGAACTACCCCGCTATCGCCCAGACCAGCTACCTCGCGCTCGGGGATTTCAACGGCGATGGACACGCGGACCTGATCGTCGCCGGCGGCAATAATCTCGGCTTCCTGGCCGGCAACGGCGATGGCACCTTTCGCGCCGTCAGTACGATCTCCCAGACTTTCGATTCGATTGGCGGTGTGGCCGCGGGCGACTTCAACAACGATGGCAAGCTCGATCTCGCGCTCACCGACTCGAACGACGGCACCGTATCGATTCTTCTAGGCGACGGGACGGGCAAGTTCACAAGCGAATACAGTTACGTGGTGGGTTTTGAGCTCACCAGCCTCTTCGCCATGGACGTCGACGGCGATGGCAATCTCGACGTGGTCATCGGCACCGGCCATCCCGATATCCTGGCGCCGGCCCAGTACACCGACACCATCGAGGTACTCTTCGGCCGTGGCGACGGTACCCTCATCGGGCCGCCGACTTACCGGGCGGGCTCTCAGATCAACGGCCTCGCGTCCGCCGATTTCAATGGGGATGGAAAACCCGACGTTGCGGCTGCTGCCGGAGACCTGTGGATTCTCCTTTCGAGTGGCGGCGGCAATTTCAAGACTCCGGTCAGGATTCCGCTGTCGTCGAGCGGCAGCGTCGCCGCCGATGCGGTGGCTGCGGCCGATCTGAATGGCGACGGCAAGCAGGATCTGGTGGTCGGCGATGCGAACGGAAATGGCGTGTATGTCCTGTTGGGGAACGGCGACGGCACTTTTCAGGCTCCCGTGCTTTATCCCGTCGGCGGCTCCGTTAACTCCGTCGCCGTGGCCGATTTCAATGGCGACGGCAAACCGGACATTGTGGCATGCGGCGTGGGGCTCAGCCCTCCCAACGGCGCGACGCTGGGCATCCTGTTAGGGAACGGAGATGGCACCTTCAAGCCCGTCACCAATCTCACCGGGTTCGGTTCCGGTCCGCGTTCGGTGGTGGTGGGCGACTTCAATAAAGACGGCAAACCCGACCTTGCGGTCGTCGATGAGGGAACGCCCGGTGAGACCACTGATCTCGGCGGCGTCCTGGTCTATCTTGGGCAGGGGAACGGCACCTTCCAGCCCCCCGTCAGCTACCCGGCCGGACTGAATCCGAGTTTCATTACCGCAGCCGACATCAACGGCGACAAGGCGCTGGACTTGTTGGTAACCACCGAGGATCCCAATTTCGAAACCAACTTCGAATACCGCGTGGCACTTTTTTTGGGCAACGGCAACGGAACTTTCAAGGCCGCATCCCTGGTGCCCACCGAGTTTGGTCCCCAGTGGATTGCGGTGGCGGACCTGAACGGCGACGGCAAACCGGACCTGGCGATCGCCCATTGCTGCGGCGATACGGATACCACCTTCATGCTGGGCAACGGTGACGGCACGTTCCAGCCGGAGACGGAACTTACCGCCAGCGTCTCGCCATCCACCTTGCTCGCCGCCGACCTGAACGGCGATGGGCAGCCGGACCTCGTCATCGGCCTGGGAACATACTATGTCGGCTACGTTTCCGTCTTCCTAAACCTTACCCAGGCTCTCACCAACTTGAACGGCGCCAGCTTTGCCGCGGTTCCGCTTGCCCCCGATTCGTTCGCCAGCGCGTTCGGCGCCGCTCTGGCCACGGGGACGGAGTCGATCCCGGCGCCGTATCCCACTAGCTTTGGCGGAACGAAGGTCACCTTTACCGACTCCAAAGGCGTCGCGCGATCGGCGCCTCTTTCCTACGTTTCACCGACTCAGGTGAACTATATCGTTCCCGACGGCACCGCCCTGGGGCCAGCCACCGTGACGGTTACCTCGGGTGGGACCAGCTTCAGCGAACCGGTCGCTATCGCCACCATCGATCCGGGAGTGTTCCTCTTCGGGGGAACCAATCTGGTCGCTGCCAACGTGCTGGTGGTGCACGCCGACAACTCGCAGACGGTGGGGAACGTTTACTCGACCGACTCGAGCGGCAGCCTCATCCCCGCGCCCATCGACTTGAGTGGCCCCAACACGCAGGTGTTCCTGATTCTCTATGGAACCGGCTTGCGCGGCCACAGCTCCGCACCGAACAGCGTCACCGTTACCGCCGGGGGTGTCAACTTGCCTGTCTCCTACGCGAGCGCTCAACCGCAGTATGCGGGCCTCGACCAGATCGACGCGCTGCTGCCGCCAAGCCTGGCGGGCAAAGGAGACGTAGTGATTCAGGTCACCGTGGACGGCCAGGCCGCCAACCCCGGCCACGTCACCATCAAGTAGGAAGGCGCACGGCCGCTGTATCTGGCGAGATCAGAAGCCATTGCATGACCTGAGAAAGTGGTTTAGAATCAAAGGAGTAGCGCGTTGGGCCCGTAGCTCAGGTGGATAGAGCACCTGCCTTCTAAGCAGGGGGTCGCTGGTTCGAGTCCAGCCGGGCCTACCAATGCCACCACTCCCGCCTCCGCGCCAGGCGCTAAGATGGCGGCTAATGAGGCCTTTTCTCGCGATAGCTTTGGTCTGCCTGGCGCCCTGCGTCGGTGCCGCGCAACAGGCGGGGCCGGCGCTGGCGGTCGATGCCACTGCCAGCCGCCACCCGATCAGCCCGTACATTTACGGCATCAACGAGTGGCCCGGCTACAGCTCCTCCACGCACGCGTGGACTGATAACGGCATGTCCGAAGCCATGCGCGTCGGGGTGCGCCGTTGGGGCGGCGATAACGCCACCAGCTACAACTGGCAGTCGGACATATTGAACAACGACGACGACTGGTACTTCACCACGTATTTGGTCGGAGATGGAGTCACCTCGACGTTCGAAGTGTTTCATGAAAAGAACCTGCAGACCGGCACGCGCAGCCTGGGCACGGTCCCGGTCTTGGACTGGACGCCGAAGTTGATTGCTGGCCAGCCCCTGGCGTTTAACGTGCCGCTGAGCTGCAGCTTCAACGTGGCGAAGTACGGCGAGCAGGTGCCCAGCAATGCGGCGAATTGCGTAGCCAATCCATTTGGCTCTGATTGCGCGGTCGATCCGTATGACTCCGCTTGCGGAAGTGGCGTGTCTGCCGTCATCAATGGCCAGAACCAGAACATCGTCAACGATCCGAACGACGTGTACCAGCCCATCACCCCCGCCTTCGCCGGGCAGTGGGTGCAGTCGATCAAGAGCAAGTACGGCCCTGCCAACCTGGGCGGCGTTCAAATGTGGAGCCTCGATAACGAGCCGGAGTGGTGGGACGGCGTCCACATGGACATGTACCATCAGCACGCCACGTATGACGACGTGCTGGCGCGCGACGAGGCCACGGCGCAGGCCGTCAAGGCAGCCGACCCCACCGCCCTGATCACCGGCCCGGTGCCAGGGGGATGGTCGGGGATGCTTTTTTCCAAGACAGATATGGACGCCGGCTGGGACAAGTATCCGTACTGCTACTATGACAACCCCGTCGATCAGAACGCGCATGGCGGCCTGCCATGGCTCGTTTACTACTTGCAGCAGATGCACCAGTTCGAGCAGAAAAACGGTTATCGCCTGCTGGATTACCTCGACGTGCACGGCTACATCACCCCGACCGGCATCGGATTCGACACGAACTACAGCGCCGCGAATACCCTGCTGCGAATGACCTCCACGCGCGCGTTCTGGGATCCGAACTACATCGTGCCGGTCACGGGCTGTGGGGGCTATTACAACGCGGCCGGCAATCAGGTAGCACCGGCTCTGGTCCCCACCATGCACGGCTGGGTGAACCAGAATTACCCCAATACGAAGCTCGCGATCACGGAATATAACTGGGGCGCGCTGGAAGACATCACTGGAGCGGTGGCCCAGGCGGACATCCTTGGAATATTCGGACGCGAGCAGCTCGACATGGCAACCATGTGGCCGGACGGCAGCTTCACGTTGGGCGTTCCCGGCTCGTATGCTTTCAAGATCTTCCTGAACTACGACGGCAACGGCAGCCAGTTCGGCGAAACCAGCGTCTCCGCCACCACCGGCGATCCGGATGTGCTCTCCATCTTCGCGGCCGAGCGGCATGATTCCGCGCTCACCGTGCTGGTGCTGAACAAGACCACGGGCGCTATCGCCGATAGCATCAGCCTGGCGGACTTCACGCCCGCCGCGACGGCTCAGGTGTGGCAGTACAGCTCGGCGAATCTCAGCGCCATCGTGCGCCAGGCTCCCGACCTCAACGTGGCCGGCAACAGCGTCAGCATGACCTTTCCGGCATATTCGATGACACTACTGGTGATTCCGCAGGCGCAGAGCGCCATGAGCGTGCCGCAACCGGCAATCGCCGCGGTCACCAGCGCCGCGTCGTATGACAAGACCGGTGTATCGCCCGGGGAGATCGTGGCCATCTGGGGCCAGGGTCTGGGAACGGCCGCGGGGACTAACCTGCAATTCGATTCCAACGGCCTGCTCGTCACTTCCCTGGGGGGCACGCAGGTATTCTTCAACGGAAATCCGGCGCCGTTGATCTACGCGGCGAACGGCCAGGTCAACGCCATCGTCCCCTATGAAGTCGCGCTGTCGCAGACGGCCAACGTGGTCGTGGTCTATCAAGGCAATGCGTCGACGCCGCTCCAGATCGCCGTGTCGGCTGTCAAGACGGGCATCTTCACCAGCAGTTATACCGGCCAAGGGCAGGGCGCGGTATTGAACCAGGACTACACCATTAATGGCCCGGCGAACCCGGCCCCGCGCGGACAGTATGTCTCCATCTACGGGACCGGTGAAGGAGTGACCACGCCCCCGGGCATGGACGGCCGTCTGTCCAGCGTATCGGGAACGCCGCTGCCGAAGGTCGCGGCTTCCTGCTCGGCCACCATTGGCGGCGTCACCACGACGCAGAACTACTGTGGCGAAGCGCCGGATCTCACCGCCGGCCTAGTGCAGGTGAACGCACTGGTTCCGGAATCGGTCGCCCCAGGCAGCGCCATCCCCGTGACGATCACCATCGGCGGCGTCACCAGCCAGGCAGGCGTAACGCTGGCCGTGAAGTAGGTGGGACATCCATGATAAGGGCTGTCCAGCGAGGAGCCCGGAGAGGCGGGGCCATACCGGAAAGGAACTTGGATCTGGCGGCGATTGAGGCACACTGGTAGGCAGCACAGGTGTCGGAAGTGGACCGACAGTTGCCAGTGGTGCTGTTAAACCCGGTATCAAGCGTGGTCCCAAGTTCCGTGCGCCATATAGTGGTTACAGCCTGAGGGCTGATTCCGCATCAAAAGAGTACCTCGATGGCGCGA
>Ga0187864_10002409_pt1 | contig 16299 bp, 16 predicted proteins | sample June2016WEW_11_4_FD_132985 | JGI IMG/M metagenome (GOLD analysis project Ga0187864, IMG submission 132985) | Peatland microbial communities from SPRUCE experiment site at the Marcell Experimental Forest, Minnesota, USA - June2016WEW_11_40 | ecosystem: Environmental > Terrestrial > Soil >...
GATTCTGCGGGATTGGCGTATCGTCTTGCACCTTTTTTCTCACTTGATCAGATTTAGTATCTTGTAGTCCAAACTCTAATATTAATCAATGCTCTAATAAATGAACTATCTGCTTGACACCCAAGCATAAAGTTCATATTATGTCCTCATGAACAGATTGCCCATATCCAAGCGCGTTCAGATTCTTTCCCTTCTCTGCGAAGGATCATCGATGCGTTCTGTATCGCGGCTGGTCGATGTTTCGATCAACACCGTGACGCGCGAGCTAGTGCTGGCGGGTCAGGCGTGCGCTGACTTCCATGATCGAACCGTCCGCAACGTGCAGTCGAAGCGCGTGCGGTGCGATGAGATTTGGTCGTTTGTCGAGATGAAGGAAGCGCGGGCGCGCCAGAAAAAGCATGAACGGCCAGAACGTGTTGGCGATACATGGACTTGGACGGGCATCGACGCGGATAGCAAACTGCTGATCTCGTGGTTCATCGGATCGCGCGGCGCGGACGCGGCGAATACGTTTATGCGCGACGTGGCGAGCCGCCTTGTCAATCGAGTGCAGCTAACGACGGACGGCCATCGTGCGTATCTGGACGCGGTAGAAGCGGCGTTTGGTGGCGACATTGATTACGCGATGCTCGTGAAAATGTACGGCACGCCGCCAGAAGGCGAGCGGCGATATACCCCGCCGGTTTGCCTTAGTGCGGAAAGCAGAATCGTTCACGGCAATCCCGATCGCGATCACATCAATACGAGCTACGTCGAACGCGCAAATCTCACGATGCGGATGCACATGCGCCGCTTTACGCGCCTGACCAATGCGTTCTCAAAGAAGTTTGAGAATCACTGTCACATGGTTGCGCTCTACGCCGCATGGTACAACTTCGTCCGTATTCACAAAACACTGCGGGTCACGCCCGCGATGGAATCGGGCGTTGTCGATCATCTATTCTCGTTCGAGGATTTGGCTGGAATCGTGGACGAATGGGAAGCAAACCGTGAAAACGAGTGATCTAGTACCCATGCTCGCCTTCGCCTCTTTCGGCCTCTGGTGGGTGGTCGCGCCTCGAAGCGTGATACGTTTCTACTGTCGGTTCTATCCAAGTCCGCGAAATGCTTTTAAGCGAACCACGCCGTTTAAGGTTCGATTGGCAGGGCTGGCGTGGGTAATTTTGGTCGCTTGCGTTACTATCTGGAGCGCATTTCGACCACCGATTTCAAACTGAGACACTACCAAATTCAGACACTCAGCGCCGAATTCAGACAGTACCAATTGCGGCCGGTTGCTTGCCTGCGCCGCCCGTCCTCTGTTAGCGTGTCGCACAACGGTAGTCCGACGGACCCAAACCTCTCCGCCAGAGAATTCTTCAACATTTGGGCCGCGTCTTGGGGTGGTATTCGGGCCGGGTCTTGGCGTCGGCATCCAGGCCTGAACCGGGCAGGCAAGGGGCAAAATTCGTGATCCTCAATTCAATTTTCGGCTGGTTCTCCAACGATCTCGCGATCGATCTTGGCACCGCCAACACGCTCATCTACGTCAAGGGCGAAGGCATCGTCTGCAACGAGCCCTCGGTCGTCGCGGTGCAGAAAGATTCGCGCGGCTCGCGGCGCGTACTGGCTATCGGCTCCGAGGCGAAAAAGATGCTCGGCCGCACGCCGGGCTCGATCGTCGCCATCCGGCCTCTCAAGGACGGCGTGATCGCCGACTTCGAGATCACCGAGAACATGCTGCGCTACTTCATCCAGAAGATTCACTCGGGCAAGACGCTCGTGCGTCCGCGCCCGCGCATTGTCATCTGCGTGCCGTTCGGAATCACCGCAGTCGAGAAACGCGCCGTCCGCGAATCGGCCGAGTCGGCCGGCGCGCGCGAAGTCTATCTGATTGAGGAGCCGATGGCGGCCGCGATTGGCGCCGGCCTTCCCATCACCGAGCCGACCGGCAACATGATCGTCGATATCGGCGGCGGCACCACCGAGGTCGCCGTCATCTCGCTGGCCGGCGTCGTCTTCTCGCGTTCGGTGCGCGTGGCGGGCGACAAGATGGACGAGGCGATCATCCAGCACATCAAGCGCAAGTACAATTTGTTGATCGGCGAGCGCACCGCCGAGCTGATCAAGATAACCATCGGTTCGGCCTACCCCGGCAACGAGATTCAGACCATGGAGATCAAGGGCCGCGACCTGGTCGCCGGCGTGCCCAAGATTATCGAGATCACCGACGAGGAGATCCGCGAGGCGCTGATGGAACCGGTGCGCCAGGTCGTCGAGTCGGTGCGCATCGCGCTCGAGCGCACGCCGCCGGAACTCGCCTCCGACATCGTCGACAAGGGGATAGTGCTGGCCGGCGGAGGCGCTCTGCTGCGCAACCTCGACGTACTGCTGCGCGAGGAGACCGGTCTGCCCGTCACGCTGGCCGACGATCCGCTGACCGCGGTCGTGATGGGTGCGGGCAAGGTGTTGGACGAACTGTCGCTGCTGCGCGACGTGACCGTTGACTGATCGACTCGCCGCATATCTCCTGAGTCTTGAGCCGGCGCGTCGGCCCGTATTGACGTGAGAGGCGGCTTTCTCTGGCGTAACCGCGTGCTGCTGACCAGCGGCGCGCTGCTTATTGTGTCGCTGCATCTGATCTCGACCGGAGTCCGGCCCGGCGATCTCGCGGCGCGTCCGGAGTCCGCATTTCTGGAAATCGTCAGTCCGATCGACGCTGCATTCACCCGTCTCAGCGACGGCGCTTCATCGATCGTCACCGACTACCTCGACCTGTTTCATGTGCGTGAGGAAAACGCCCGTCTGCGCAACGAGCTGGCGCGGGTCAAGAGCGATCGCGCGCGCCTGGCCGAGCTCGAGGTCGAAAATCGGCACCTCGGCGAAATGCTCGAACTCAAGGACGTGCTCGGCGCCAACGCAGTTGCCGCCAACGTGATCGGCAGCGACGCCACCGGCCTTTCACGCACCCTGATTCTCGCCTCGGGTTCCAGCGACGGACTTCGTCCCGGCATGGCCGTGCTCGCCAACCAGGGCGTGGTCGGCAAGATCATCGCCATCAGTCCGCACGCCTCGCGCGTGCTGTTGATCGACGACCACAACTCCGCGCTCGACGGTTTCGATCAACGCTCGCGCGCGCGCGGAATCGTCGCCGGGCTGGTCGACGATGGATTGATCCTGAAGTACGCCGATCGCTCGCAGGACATCCGGATCGGCGACACTATCGTGACCTCGGGCCTCGATGGAATTTTCCCGCGTGGTCTGCTGGTCGGAACGATTATAGGCGTGCACCGCGGGGCGCCTGGCTTGTTCCTCGGCGTAAGAATCGAACCAGCGGTCGATTTTCGCCAACTCGAACAAGTGCTGATCGTCACCCAGCCGCCGCCTCACCTCGACGACTCGGGCAAGAGCTGACGGATTTGCGCCTCATCCTGCTGTTCGCGGTGTTCCTGGTGCTGGGATTGGCGTTTGAATCCGCGGTCCCGCACATGGTTTCTTTTCGCGCACTGATTCCGAACCTGATCATCATACTGGTTGTCGATCTCGGCCTGCGCCATCATGGCGTCCTGCCCGCGATGCTGGCGTTCGCGATGGGCTACGCGACCGACGCACTCGCCGGCTCGCATCCCGGCCTCAACGCTTTCATGATGACGATGGTCTTCGTCGTGAGCTACGAGATTTCGACCCGGCTGATGGTGACCAACGCGTTGGTCGGCGCGACCGTGGTGTTCTTCGGCGTGATCGCGACCGCGCTGGCAACAGTTGCCCTCGCCGACGGCTTCAGCGCACATTCCCACACCGGCGCGCTGCTTCCGGGACGGACACTCGAGGCCGCCATCTCCGCGATAGTCGCGCCGTTCATCTTTTCGATGCTGGCCGCAAGCAAGCGGATGACGGGATTGCCTGTGCGGCCGATGCGCGAATAGATTGTAAGTTCGGGAAAGCATCAGTGGCGAAGTTCCACATCCCTAAAAGCAATCGGCCCGTTCCGCTGCTGGAACCGCGAATCGCGGCGTTGACCGCCCTGATGTTTGCGATTCTCGGACTGGTCTCCGTGCGCCTGTACTACCTGCAGATTCTGCATCATCAGGAAAATGTCGAATTGGCCGATCGCAACCGGATTCGCATCGAACGCGTGCCCGCGCCGCGCGGTCTGGTTTTCGATCGCAATCACAGTCCGCTGGTCGACACGAAACCGTCGTTCGACGCGCAGCTCGTGCCCGAGGATTCCGACAATCTTTCACTCACGATCGAAAGGCTCGAGCGCTACACCGGCGGAGATCACATCGCGGACAAAATTTCCGATGCTGACGAGGAGGGGCGCCCGCCCTACGAGCCCGTCACCGTCGCCGAGCGTCTTGGATGGCAACAGGTGGTGGCGCTCGAGGCGCATCAGCTCGACCTACCCGGAGTCAGTCTCCAAATCACCCCCGCGCGGCATTACCTGTACGGCCAGCTCGCCGCGCATCTGCTCGGCTACGTCGGCGAGGTGACCAAGAACGACCTCAAGCAGCGGGCCGACTACCACATGGGCGACGAGATCGGAAAATTCGGCCTCGAGCGCGTGTGGGAGAGTTTTCTGCGCGGCGACGCCGGCGGACAGGAGATCGAAGTTGACGCCGTCGGGGCGGCTCCGCGTGCTCAAGGAAATTGGCGACACGCCCGGCGAAAGCATCGTCATGACCATCGATCTCAATCTCCAGCAGGCCGCGGAACAGGCGATGGCCGGGAAGAATGGCGCCTTCGTCGCGCTCGATCCGAGAAACGGCGACGTGCTCGCGATGGTTTCGCATCCAGCCTTCGACCCCGACCTCTTTGGCGGCGGCGTGAAGGCGTCGGCGTGGCGCGAACTGACGACCGACCCGAACCATCCACTGCAAAATCGCGTCATCCAGGGAATTTATCCACCCGGCTCGACCTTCAAAATCGTCGATTCGATCGCGGGACTCCAGGAAGGCACGCTGAATCCTCAAACTGCCTACAATTGCCCCGGCGGGTTGTGGTTCGGCGGACGCGAGTATCATTGCTGGCGCCATCAGGGCCACGGCACCATCGAGCTGCACGACGCGATCGTGCGCTCATGCGACGTTTATTTTTACAACGTCGGACAAAAGCTTGGCGTCGATCGGATTGCGAAATGGTCCAATCAGCTCGGACTCGGAATCAAGAGCGGCATCGATCTCGATCATGAGAATCCCGGCACCATCCCGTCATCGGCGTGGAAGCAGAAGCGCTTCCACGAGCGATGGTATCCCGCGGAAACGCTCTCAGTCGCCATCGGCCAGGGTTACGTCGCGACCACGCCGCTCCAGATGGCGCAGGTCGCCGCCCAGGTCGCCAACGGCGGCATCCGCTATCGGCCGCAATTCGTCAAGTACGTAGAGGGACTCGACGGCAACATCGCCAAGTCGTATCCGCCGGTGATCGAGAACCGAATCAAGATCGATCCCGACGCCCTCGAAATCGTCAAGGACGCGATGGCCGACGTCGTCAACGGCGCCGGCGGTACCGCGCACAAAGCCCATCTCGACGGTGTCGTCGTATGCGGCAAAACCGGCACGGCTCAGGTCGTCGGCAGCAATGCTCCGGTCGGCGAGAACGAGGAAGAGGACAAGACGCCCGACCAGTTCAAAGACCATGCATGGTTCATCGCGTTCGCGCCAAAGGATCATCCGACCATCGCCGCAGCCTGCATCATCGAACACGGCGGTCATGGCGGCAGCGCGTCGGCGCCCGTAATTCACGACGTCTTCCAGCGCTACTTCCAGCTCAATCCGCCGCCGCCCAAACCTGAAATAGCGCGCGTGCTCGAAAACGCCTCGCCATCTCAATGACAGGAGTGCGGCCCTGATGGCGGGCGGCGATCGCAGGTTCATACTTCATTTCGACTGGACGCTGTTCATCCTGGTCCTTGCATTGGCCGGAATCGGGCTGGTCAGCGTCATCAGCGCGTCGTACGCGGGTGCGCATCGGACCTTGGACCCTCTGGTAATTCGCCAGTTGATTTGGATCGCAGCCGGGACAGTCGTGATGCTCATCGCGGTCTTTGTCGACTATCGATCTCTGCAGGCCTACGCCTACCCATTTTATGTGGTTGTGATCGGTCTTCTGATCGCCGTAATGATCGCCGGCCACGCCACCGGCGGGTCGCGCCGATGGATCAACCTCGGCGTCTTCCATCTCGAACCGTCCGAGCTGGCCAAGCTCGCCGTCGTGCTCGTGATGGTGCGCTATCTGCGTTAGGATCCGCCCAAAGGCGGATGGGGCCTGCGCCATTTGATCATCCCGTTCATCCTGCTCGGCATCCCCGCTGCACTCGTGCTCAAGCAACCCGACCTCGGCACGGGACTGATACTCGTGCTGATCACCATTACGCTGGTTTTCGTGAGCGGCCTGAATTTGCGCACGATGCTGGTGCTGGCGATGGCCGCGATGCTCGCGGCTCCGCTGAGCTGGCACTATCTCAAGCCTTATCAGCGCCAGCGCCTGGTCAGCTTCATCAATCCGCAGGCCGATCCGCTCGGCTCCGGCTACCACATCATCCAGTCTGAAATCGCGATCGGCGCCGGAGGCCCATTCGGCAAGGGATTTCTGAAAGGTACGCAGGCGCGGCTGAATTTTCTGCCCGAGCAGAGCACCGATTTTATCTTCGCGGTTTTTGCCGAGGAGTTCGGTTTGGCAGGCGCGCTGCTTTTGTTGACATTGTACGCGAGCGTGATTGCGCGCGGCGCATGGATCGCCAGACACGCGCGCGACCGCTTCGGCGCGTTGCTCGCGGTCGGATTGACGGCGATCGTCTTCTGGCAGGTGGCGGTCAACATCGGGATGGCGACCGGGATGCTGCCGGTGGTGGGAATCACGTTGCCGCTGGTGAGTTACGGCGGTTCGTCGCTGATCGCGATGATGGCGGCGATGGGCATTCTCATCAGCATCAACACCCGCCGCTACCTGTTCTGAGTTTCTTCGATGAGGTAAAGCACGTGGCTCACAAAAAAAAGTTCACCGATCCAACCGACCTCGAAATCATCGAAATTCATGTCCGCTTCGTCGAGGCGATGGAGACTGTCAGGCTCGAAACGATCAGCCCCGAGATGAAGCAGCGCTATTTGGCGGTCATGAAAGCGCTGACGGAAAAGCTCGCCATGCCGAGCAAGCCGCTGCATGAAATTCTGGGCGAGATGATGGCCGAGGTCGGCCCGCTAATCTTCCAGGCGATGCAGCGCTAGCGAGTGCGCTCACGCTTCGCTAGATTTTTTTGACGTTGCTCGGCGCGCACGCCCGCGCGAGAAAAGCACTTAATTCAGGGTGATTCACGGAGGATCCTGAATGTCGCGAAGTACGCGCGCCAAGGCGCATTCACGAAGGGGATCGACCCCGGTAAAACCGCGACATTCTTCCGCATCAGAACCCGCTCAGCCCGTTGGTAATGCGGCCGAAGCGTCCGTCTTTCGCTTCAAAGGGATCGACGCGGTGCTGCTCACGCTCCTGCTCGGTTTTGCGCTGCTCCTAATCGCGAACACGGGATTTGTCAACGGACAGGAATTTTGGCCGATGCCCGACGCGGTTGAATACGCGGCGATTGCGGTAAACCTGGATCGCGGCCTGGGCCCGGTGCTCCATTTCGGGGGGAATACTTATCCGTGCCGCTTTACGATTGGCTATCCACTCATGCTCGCTGCGGCGTATCCGCTTCTGGGCCATAGGCCCGAGCGGCTTTGCCTGGTTACTGCTCTGACGGCATTGGTCGCGATAGCCGGGCTTTACATTCTGACCCTGTGGGCGTTCGACCGGCCAAGCGCGATTTTGGCCGGGTTGCTGCTGGCTACGTCGCCGCATTTTCTCGGCCTTTCCACCTGCGTAATGAGTGACGTTCCTGCGCTTGCCGTCGTAGTCCTCGCTGCACTGGCGTTTTTGTATGCTGAGGGAAAAGAAAGCCTGGTTGCATCCGCACTGTGCGGGCTGCTGGTCGGCCTGGCCGTCACAATCCGCATCACCAACGGCGCCATTTTGGCCGGAATGCTCGCGGCGGCGCTGCTCGTCCGGCCACGCAGATTGCAGTTCGCGAGAGTGATGGCGTTCGCGATCGGATTCAGCGCATTTCCAGGATTGCAGGCTTGGGTAAATCTGCACTACCTCGGTTCGCCGCTCTCAAGCGGTTACGCGTTCTGGCTGCCGGAGTACTACAGCTCATTTTTCACGCCCTTTAAGCTGAGCTACCTCTTTGTACCGTCGGACCCGACCTATCAGCACGGAAATCTTGTCTCTTATGCTATCGCAATGCTTGGTCTCGACGGCATCCTCGGCCAGCTTACTGTAAGTTCGGAGCTCCGAACGTTACATCACTGGCGCTACGTGGGTACAGAGCTTCGAACGTTAGTTCACGCGCGCTACGCTTTGTACCCGTTTCCAGTGGCGGTCTTCGCAGGGCTGGGCGTGTTCTTCGCCCTTCGCCGCAAGCGTAACGCAAGCACGATGCGCGTGGTGTATCTCGGCTTAGGCTTTTTTGCCTCACTATTGCTTATTTACCTCCCTTATTTCTGTGTCGATCCCCGCTTCATTATGCCTGCGTTGTTTGTTGTTTTTGCCGCGGCGGGCTACGGGCTGGTCAGCGCGAATCGAAGGCTTGAGAAGGCATGGGCGGGATTTGCGGTGATTGTGCTAGACGTGCTACTCGCCGGCGGCGTTGTGGCCCAGACGGTTTCCTGGCTTGCGGTACCGATGCCGCTGGAGTCCAAGCTGGTCGACGACGTGCTGGCGATACGGCCCCGGCTGACGAACGCCGTGGTGGTCAGCGACATTTCTCTACAATGGCTCGAAGTTTATGCGGGTGGGGAACAAACCGAATTTGTCGGCCTCAACGATATTTATACCGCAGAAGTTCCCGACCAAGCGGTAACCGAATACCATCTGTACGTGCTTCGGAACAAAAAGTCCGAGGGATGGTCCGGGCCGATACCGCCGATACTTTTCCCCGGTGGCGAACTCGACCTGGCCGAAGCGCGCAAGCTCGCAGAGGAGGATAAGAAGGGACGCCCGGTGTACTTGCTGGTAGCGAAGCCGCTGACCCGTGAATGGCAGAATGTGCTTTTGCAGGAGGCCGCCGAGACCCATCGATACTTCACCGACGAAATGATCGCGGACTATCCCGAAGTGGGGCTTTACCGTTTGAAGCCGCACTAACCCGCCCGCTACCCGCGACAAATTCGAAACATGGATGCCATTTCAACGCACTCACACGATATTCCTGGCTCGGTCGAGCTCCGCTTGCCACCACGTTTCGCAGAGCGCGAGGATGAACAAGAGCGCCGTCGCTGCGTTGACCGCGATCGATGCTTGTAGCATGTTAGCGAACACCTGCCACATCGCCGAAGAGAGCAAACAGAAGCTGATCGCGGCGAATATGGTGACCACGAGTTGGAATCGGATAGTCAAAACGGAAATCCTGGTTAATTCAAGGTGATTCACCGAGGATCGTGAATGTCGCGAAGTACACGCGCCAAGGTGCATTCCCTAAGTGGATCGATCCGGGTAAAACCCCGACATTCTTCGGATTCCGCTTCATCAGAATCCGCTCGGCCCGGTGGTGATGCCGGCGAAGCGTCCGTCTTTCGCTTCAAAGGAATCGACGCGGCGATACTCGCGCTCCTGCTCGGGTTTGCGCTGCTCCTAATCGTGCGTACGGGATTTGCCGCCGGCCAGGAATTGTGGCCGATGCCTGACGGCGTTGAATACGCGGCGATTGCGGTAAACCTGGATCGCGGCCTGGGCCCGGTGCTCCATTTCGGGGGGAATACTTATCCGCCCCGCTATACGATCGGTTATCCACTCATCCTGGCCGCGGCGTATCCACTTCTGGGCCATAGGCCCGAGCGGCTATGCCTGGTTACGACGCTGACAGCATTGGTCGCAATAGCCGGGCTTTACATTCTGACCCTGTGGGTGTTCGACAGGCCAAGCGCGGTGTTGGCCGGCTTGCTACTGGCTACATCGCCGCGTTTCCTCGGGTCTTCCACCTACGTGATGAGTGACGTTCCTGCGCTTGCCGTCGTAATCCTCGCGGTACTGGCATTTTTGTATGCTGAGGGAAAAGAAAGCCTGGTTGCATCCGCGCTGTGCGGGCTGCTGGCAGGCTTGGCCGTCACAATCCGCGTCACCAACGTTGCCATTTTGGCTGGAATGCTCGCGGCGGCTCTGCTCGTCCAACCGCGCAGATTGCGGCTGGCGCAAGTGATGGCGTTCGCGATCGGATTGCTCCCGTTTCCAGGATTGCAGGCCTGGGTAAATCTGCACTACCTCGGTTCGCCGCTCTCAAGCGGTTACGCGTTCTGGCTGCCGGAGCACCACAGCTCAGTTTTCACGGCCTTTGAGCTGCGCTTCCTGTTTCTGCCCTCAGGTACGGCCTATCAACAGGGAAATCTTGTCACTTACGCTATCGCAATGCTTGGTCTCGACGGCATCCTCGGCAAGCTTATTTTGCGTACGGAACTCCAAAGCTTAATTCACGCGCACTACGCTTTCTACCCGTTTCCAGTGGCGGTCTTCGCAGGGTTGGGCGTGTTCTTCGCCATCCGCAGCAAGCGCAACGCAAGCACGATGCGCGCGGTGTATTTGGGCTTGGGTTTTCTTGCCGCGCTGTTGCTTATTTACCTCCCTTATTTCGTTATGGACCTCCGCTACATACTGCCGGCGTTGTTTATCGTTTTTGCCGCAGCGGGCTGGGGCCTGGTCAGCGCGAATCGAAGGCTTAAGCGGGGGTGGGCGGGATTTGCGGTGATTGTCCTGGATCTGGTTGTCGCCGGCGCGATTGTGGTCCAGGCGGTTTCCCGGCTCGCGATGCCCCTGCCACTGCAGTCGGAGCTGGTCGCCGATGTGCTCGCGATCCGGCCCCGGCTGACGAACGCCGTGGTGGTCAGCGATATTTCTCTACAATGGCTCGAGCTTTATGCGGGCGGGGAACAAACAGAATTTGTCGGCCTCAACAGTCTTTACAATGACCTACAAGTGCAATTCGTAACCGAATACCATCTGCACTTGCTTTACAACAAAAAGTCCGAAGGATGGTCCGGGCCGATACCGCCGATACTGTTCCCCGGTGGCGAACTCGACCTGGCCGAAGCGCGCAAGCTCGCGGAGGAGGATAAGAAGGGACGCCCGGTGTACGCGCTGGTAATGAAGCCGCGGAACCGCGAATGGCAGAATGTGCTTAGGCAGGAGGCCGCCGAGACCCATCGCTACTTCACCGACACAACGATCGCGGACTATCCCGAAGTGGGGCTTTACCGTTTGAGGCCGCGCTAACCCGCCCGCTCCCCGCGACAAATTCGAAACATGGATGCCATGAAGTCGATAAGCGACCTGCGGTTCAACGTCCGTCAAGTATTAAGCTTCGGCAATCCCGGTTTAAATCCTTTCCAGGCGATGCAACGCTAGCGAGTGCGCTCACGCTTCGAAGGCGTAGGCAGCCTCTTCGTGCTCGCTTAGGTCGAGTCCGACCTGCTCCGACTCGTTCACCACGCGAAGCCCGACCAGTGCGTCCGTCACTTTCAGCAGAATCATGCTGCCGATGAACGAAAACGCCATGCTCGCGACGACGGCTATCGCCTGTACGAATAGTTGGCGCGGATTTCCATAGAAGAGACCGTCGGCGCCGGCGGCGTTGACCAACACGCTGGCAAACAGCCCGGTCGCAAGCGCGCCCCATATTCCGCCGACTGCGTGCACGCCGACCACGTCGAGCGCATCGTCGTAGCCGAACCGCGACTTCATCCGACACGCGCTGTAACAGAGCACGCCCGCGACCGCGCCGATGATTATCGCCGGGACGGGGCCGACGTATCCCGACGCCGGAGTTATCGCGACCAGGCCAGCCACCGCGCCGCTCGCCACGCCCAGCACAGTGGGCTTGCCGCCGATCCACCATTCCGCCGCCACCCAGGTCAGCGCTGCGGCCGACGCGCCGAGATGGGTCGCGACAAATGCGGACACCGCCAGGCCGTTGGCCGCCAGCGAACTCCCCGCGTTGAACCCGAACCATCCGACCCACAGCAATCCCGCGCCGGTGACGGTCAGCGTCAGGTTATGCGGCTGCATCGGCTCGTGCGGGTAGCCGCGGCGCTTACCGACCATCAGCGCGGCGGCGAGTGCGGCGACGCCCGACGAGATATGGACTACCGTGCCGCCGGCAAAATCGAGCGCGCCCATTTGGTGAATCCATCCGTCGACGCCCCATACCCAGTGCGCCAGCGGATCGTAAATCAGAGTGATCCAGAGGATGCTGAAGACCAGGAACCCCTTGAATGACATTCTCTCCGCGATCGCGCCGGTGATGAGTGCGGGCGTGATCACGGCAAACATGCACTGGTAAATCATGAACGCCTGATGCGGCACCGTCGCCGAATAGGCGGCATACGGCTGCGAGGCGCTGACGCCGCTTAGTCCTGCCCACGAAAGCGCGCCGACCAAGGCGCTGCCGGGCGCGAACGCCAGGCTGTAGCCGAACAGCACCCATTGGATCGACACGATCCCGACCAGGATGAAGCTCTGCATCAGCGTCGAGAGCACGTTCTTGCGCCGCACCATCCCGCCGTAAAAGAGCGCGAGTCCCGGAATCGTCATCATCAGAACCAGCGCGGCCGAGAGCAGCAACCATGCCGTGTCGGCGCCTTCGATTTTTGGCGCGGCGGGAATTTCCGCGGCCGCCGGCGACGCGAACGCCAGACACAATGCCACGCTCAGAACGATAGGGTTGCGCGCGAGCGAGCGGATAGATTTCGGAATCATCTTCGACCCCTCCAGGCTTGCGAGAGCCTTGCGTCAGCTTTGGCAGCTCTCAGTTGCGAGAGAACCTGCCTGACTTTTCCGGAAGATGCAACTTTTCATTTTGAAATGCGAATTGAGCGCAAAAAAAGAGGCGGCTCAAATGAATGAACCGCCTCTTCGCAAGCATTGGATCGAATGATTCTCAGCCCTTGGGAAGCAGCAAGATGCGCTCACCGATCATGTTCTTCTGCACCGCCGAGGTGCCGCCCGCGATCGTCACTCCCTCCGACCCCAGAATCCGGCGCATCCAGTCGCCCTCGGGCGCGAACGGGGTATGGCGCTCGAGCAGCGCGTACTCGCCAAGCAGCCGGGTGATGAACTTGGTCATCCGCTGGCCCAAGTCGGTCGAGAGCAGCTTGGAAATCGACGCTTCGGGTCCGGGCTGCTGACCCTTGAGGCGCTTGGAGAGGCTGCGCAAGCCGTTGTACTTCTTGGCGGTCGTTTCGATCGCGAACTGCGCGATTTGCTGGCGGATGTCGTTGTCCTCGATGGCGGGCCGGCCATTTATATTCACGGCCTTGGCGATCTGGACGAGTTGATGGAGCAACTGTTCGGTGCCGCCGAGCGTCTCGCCGATTCCGAACCGCTCGTGCATCAGGGTCGAGACCAGCACCTGCCATCCCATGTTGAGCGGGCCGAGCAGGTTTTCCTTGGGCACGCGCACGTCCTCGAAAAAGATCTCGTTGAACTCGCTGTCGCCGGTGATTTGCTTGAGCGGACGGACGCTCACGCCGGGCGCCTTCATATCGACCAGCAACGCGCTCATCCCCTTGTGCTTGGGCACGTCGGGATCGGTGCGCACGAATAGCTGCACGAAGTCCGAGCGATGCGCGATCGTGGTCCAGACCTTCTGGCCGTTGACGATAAACTCGTCACCCTTGAGCTCAGCGCGGCACTGGATCGACGCGAGGTCCGAGCCCGCGCCCGGCTCCGACATCCCCTCGCACCAAATCTCGTCGCCGGCGAGGATCGGATTCAGGTAGCGCTTTTTTTGCTCGTCGGTCCCCCATTGCATCAGGGCCGGCCCGGTCATGATCACGCCCAGCACGTTGCATCCCATCGGCAGGTTGAGGCGGGCGAGTTCCTGCTGAAAGATGACCTGCTCGATGAAGCTGGCGCCGCGTCCGCCGTATTCCTTGGGCCAGGTCAGACCGGCCCATCCCGCGTGGTAGAGTTTTTTGTGCCAGGCCTTGAGGCGCGCCCAGATTGCGTCGTCGCCGCCGAAATCGATGTCGTCGCTCCTGCCGAGAGCTTGCGGGCGGTTCTCGTCGAGCCATCGCCGCACTTCCATCCGATAAGCGTCCTGTTCAGGGGTCCAGGTAAAATCCATTTGGCTCGAAAATCTCCTTTTTCAGTGACCGGTGCGTCCAGTATTCGGCCACGTCAGACAGGCCTGATACTCTGGTATCTCTTGAGTAGCGCCCATGCGGACTGCGGAGCAAGCCCCGCGCGCGGGGTGGTGGGGTTTCGCTATCGCATCATGATGCTGCTCAGTTGCCGCGCTCTGGCGCGGAACCCTCGGGCGCGAACTGCACCTTCTGACCTGCAAAGATTGCTTCAAATGATAGTTGAGCCTTTGAGGAACCGGCCGTCACGACGATTCCATAGGTACCGGGGTGGGGAAGAGACATGTTGACGTTGATTGCGACGGGTATCTTCACTGATGCCCCTTTGGGGAAATCCGGAGCAATCTGACCAGTTTCCACCTGGCCTTTCATTTCCGGGATTATCGGAACTCCGGCCTCGTCGGCAATTACAACGTTCAGCGGGTATTTGATGCCGACTTCATCGGACGTGAAACCAAGGCCCATCGCGATGGCAAGATGAACCGGCGCCGGGTAGTTTGCCGCTCGGAACAAATTCCAGCCGCCGCCCAGGACAAAGACTTTGCCGCCAACCGCCTGGGCCGCATCGGCAAGCAAAGCATATTCGATCTTCATCTCGTACCTCCACGCGTCATTCGTAGCGTATGTCGCATAGCATACGCGAATGCCGTCGCTGTCAAACAACGGGGGCTTGTACTAATGAGACGCGGCGCGGGTGAGTTCAGATTCGGCGGCGGACTGCGCGTTGAGAACGCGGACGATATTCTGCGCCATGAAGCTGCCGAGCAGTTTCTCGCGCGCGGCGGAGTCGAGCTTGCGCGCCTGGCGGCTGACCTCGGCGCCGCGCTCGAGCATCGCAGCCTCGAGCGGCCGGAAATGCTTCCATGCGATCGGCGCCAGGCGCTCAGGTGCGGTCGCGACGAGATCCTGAATCTTCTTGAAGCGCCACCATGGCGAGTCGGACGAGGCTCTTTCACCGCCAGCGGCCAGAACGGGCGGGAGCGTCCCGGCCACGAACAGCGGAAACGCGATCGCGGTGCACGGCGCGGCGAGCGACGCCCATAGCACGGGGATTGTGTCCGCGCCGGGCGCGGGGAGTTCGGCGACCATGCTGGCCGTCGTGCCGGCGGCTGAGCCGTGCATGCATAGCGTCGGAGAATCGTCGCGCGCGGCGGGGTCGCCGGCGGGCGGAGTTTCGCCACGCGCGCCGTGATCGCGGATTATCGCGAGCATCTCGCGGATAGTGCGGCGGCCGTTTCGCGAGACCAGTTCGCGGCTGCGCGCCAGCCGTCCGCGGGCAGTCAGCGGATCGTCCGCGTCCTTGTTCGAATATGCGGCGGCGAAGTCGAACGATGATTCGCCGTCGCACCATCCCCGAGCGCGCGCATAGCTTTCTACATCATGCGAGCCGAGGCTGGCCGTGTCGATCGTGAGGCAATTCGAGATGCACGCGCGATCGGCGACGCGGCGCGCGCTCCATTGGCGGCCGGAACTTTCGAGCACGTAGGCGTCGGCATGATCGGCGATGATGAATCCGCCGCTGTAGCGGAAATCAACGTCGTACCAGGCGGAACCGCCCTGCCCGTAGCGCTCGATCAACGCGCCGATAATTTCGGCCGCTTCGCGCGCGGTCTTTGAACGCTCGAGGCCGAGGCGGACGAGATCCATCCCGAGCAAGCCCGTCGAAGGGAGTATCTCGCGCGTGAGCACGGCTTCGTTGCCGATCGCGACCCCGTACTCGTTGAGGCCGTGTTCGAAACCCCAAAGCCAGAAGGGGCGCGAGCCGATCACGGCGGCGGTCTCGGGGACTTGCGGGATTTCGAGGTACTGGGATTGGACGGTCGCGCCTTGGGGATGGACGCGGCGCGCCGACTGAAACAGCGGCTGGCATTCGCGCGGCGGGCGGTCGGAGTTTTTGGCGAGGATGGTGGCGCCGGCGTGCGTGTGCGGCGCGAGAACGACGATGGTGTCGCAGGAAGGGAACTCCCGTTCAGCTGGTTTTGTGGTCTGGTTCACCGTCTTCACGCCCCTGAACGCCGGTGCATTCACCTAAGGAACCTCTGCACAGGTGGTTGAGCGCAGATCGTTTGGAAAGTGAGTCATGAAAAGTATCGCTGGAGGTGAGAACTCTGTAACGGTTGTTGCGCGGGAAGCGGCCGCGCGGGATTACTCGGAA
>Ga0187864_10002412_pt1 | contig 16289 bp, 9 predicted proteins | sample June2016WEW_11_4_FD_132985 | JGI IMG/M metagenome (GOLD analysis project Ga0187864, IMG submission 132985) | Peatland microbial communities from SPRUCE experiment site at the Marcell Experimental Forest, Minnesota, USA - June2016WEW_11_40 | ecosystem: Environmental > Terrestrial > Soil >...
CTCAGCGGGCATGGATCTCAAGGAGTATTTCCGGGAGATGGAGGGCAAGCCGCGCATCGTGACGCAGAAGGCCCGGCGAGCAGCCTACGAATGGCAGTGGCGCCGGCTGAGGTATTTTGAAAAACCGACGATTGCGATGGTGAATGGCTGGTGCTTCGGCGGAGCGTTCACGCCCCTGGTATCCTGTGACCTTGCCATCGCTGCGGAGGAAGCGCAATTCGGCTTGTCCGAAATCAACTGGGGCATTATTCCAGCCGGCAATGTGACCCGAGCCGTAGCTGAAACGATGCGGCACCGAGACGCACTCTATTACATCATGACCGGTTTGACATTCGACGGTCGCAAAGCAGCCGAGATGGGGCTCGTCAACGAAGCAGTGCCGAGGGCGCGGTTGCGTCAACGTACCCGCGAACTAGCTGACCTTCTCTTGCAGAAAAACCCCGCCGTGCTGAAGGCGGCCAAAGATGCCTTCAAGAGAACGCGCGATCTCCCTTGGGAAACTTCAGAGGACTATCTGACTTCCAAGCAGGAACAACTCTGGCTGATCGAGGGGCAAGCGCGCCGAGAGGGCCTGAAACAATTCCTTGATGACAAGAGTTTCCGGCCTGGCCTTGGGCATTATAAACGGACGCCAGCCGGAAAATAGGTCTGGACGATTCGGCAGGCAGGCGCCGCGAGCCTCACTGACTTGCATCAGATCACGCGGACACCGTTGCCAGGTATTTCGCTGTGATGTCGGCGGCAGCTGTGCGGCAGCAGCATTCCATACACGGACAGCATCCCAGCCGGGATGCGAAACTATAAAAGGAGAGAGTAAATTCCATCGAAGTAGACACGGCGATGTCAAACACTCCCGCATGGTTCGACAAGGATCCTATTCAATACCACGCCGGTGTTCGGCCTAACCGAACCGCGTGCCTCGAATTTAGAACCGGCGAGCGTCTCACGTATCGTGACCTGGATCGGCAGATTGCAAAGTGCGCTGGTTTGTTGGTCAAGGTGCTGGGCAAGCCCTTGGGGATACGGGTTGCCATACTGGCTCGCAACAGCATCGATCTTGTACTGCTGCACTACGCGTGTGAACGGACAGGCGCAATCTTTGTGCCCCTCAACTGGCGTCTCGCTGGTCCTGAACTCAGAATCCTGTTAGAGGACGCCTGTCCACAGCTATTTGTTTACGAGGAGGAGTTCGGCCGCGCCGCGATGGAAGCCGCTTCTGGCCTTCCTTCGCTCGTTACGTTCAAGATCTCGCCTGGCAGCAACGACTTCCGATCAGCAGTCAGCGCAGCGGAGGCTGCCGCCAGTACGCCGGCCGGTTTGGACGCACCTTGTACATTGCTTTATACCTCGGGAACGACAGGAAAGCCGAAGGGTGTCATTGTGACCCGCAAGAACATATTTTTCGGCGGCTTCAACCACTCTATCGTCGGCCAGGTTGGCCCGGACTCCGTCATGCTGTGCGACGCGCCTATGTTTCATGTCATTGGCCTGTTCGGTCTTGTGCGAAGCTCTTTCCATGCGGGCGCCACGCTGGCGATTTCTGACCGGTTCACGCCCTCGGCGACACTCCTGCGAATTTCCGATCCAGAACTCGCCGTTACTCACTATTTCTGCGTGCCCCAAATGGCTCAGGCGTTGATCGACGATCCATCATTCCGCGTGAGCGACTTGTCACGGCTGAAAGGACTCTTTTTGGGCGGGGCGCCACTTTCCGAAAGTCTAGCGGCAAGATTCCTCGACGTTCATGTACCAGTCGCCGACGGGTTCGGCATGAGTGAGGCAGGAACGGTGACGTGCATGCCCCTCGATCTGGAGGTCATCCGCCGCAAGCCTCGCTCCGTGGGCTTGCCAGCGCCCGCAGTTGAAATCCGCCTCGTTGCCGCCGACGGCCGCGACGTGGGACCCGGCGAACCCGGTGAACTGTGGCTCCACGGTCCCGGTGTCAGCCCCGGATATTGGAACCAGTCTGAGGCTACCAACCGAGCCTTTGTCGACGGATGGTTTAGGACCGGAGACGTTGCGACACGAGACGCGGACGGTTTCTGCGAAATCGTTGACCGCCTGAAGGACATGTACATCACCGGCGGAGAAAACGTCTATCCCGCCGAGGTCGAGGCGGCCATCCTGACTCTGCCAGGTGTGGCCGATGCAGCCGTCGTTGGCACGCCGAACGAACGCTGGGGAGAATGTGGGTGTGCTTACGTGGTTCTTCGGCCGGGCGCGACGGTGACGGCCGAGCAGATCCTAAATCACTGCGCCGGCCGGCTCGCCCGCTTCAAGCTTCCAACGTGGGTTCGCTTCGTCGAAGCGATCCCTCGGACTGCTTCCGGCAAAATCCGGAAGGATGTGTTACGTCACATTTTCGCTGAGCAATCTGACCACCGAGACTGATGGATCCGTTCGGCGCGTATTGCCTGCGGTCGTTCAAACCGCTTCCGAGCAAAACCGCATCGGGCTGATGTTAGCCGACGACGAATTCGAAGACAGGCTTTTCTCGGGATGCTCTTGCACGGTTCCAGGCAATCGTTTCTTCCGATTGAGCCTCGGACCGTTCGGTCAGCTCTGTTGAACGTTTTCGGGCCCTCGTTCCAAAGGGGAGGATCTCCCCCCGTCTTCTCGGCCTGGTTGCCACGTCTTCCGGGCCATATTAATGCTGGCCTTCGTTTCATACGCGTGCTCGTACAGGAGAGCTGCAACCCTCGCCCCTTCGCCATTCTCTAGCGCCCGAACGATCGCGTGATGCTGACGATGTGAATAACTCAGTGAGTCGTACATGCGAGGAAGATCTATCTTATCGAAGGCAATTGCGTGCGCAGCCGCAAACGGTATCCGACCATTGCGTTCAATTGCGTCGGCGATCACTTTACTCCCCACTCCTTGAATGATGAGTGAATGGAATTGCTTATTCATCTCCCCATATCGGGCCTCGTCGGATTCGACGAGGTGCCGCTTGGCGAAAATCTCATCGCCTTCGCGGAGGCAGTCGTAAAGGGATTGTATCAGTCGACGCGGAGGTCCTTGCTCAGCAAGCATGCGAGCTGCTAGTCCTTCGAGCACGCCGCGAACATCGATAGCGTCCATGATCTCTTGGGGTGTGAATGCACGCACTATGAATCCGCGCGTATCCAGCTGGGTCAGCATTCCTTCTTGTGCAAGAATGGGCAAGGATTCGCGGACGGGAGTTCTGGAGACCCCCAGCTCGTTCGCCAGCTCTACCTCTCTCACTCGCTGACCCGGCACGAGTTCACCGTGCAAGATCATCTCGCGAATCTTTACGATTACTCGTGAATTCTTACCGGCCATTTTTCACGCTAAGTTGAGCTACGGCCCTAATTTGCACTCGCCGCTCTTGACATCGACCGATCACGCCGAGGATGAGAGTCTGCTGAGAATTTTCAACATCCTTCCGCTCGTCCTGCCAGCGGAGCGTTCCGGGCACGCCGCGGTCATCATCGGATGTTATCAACTCCATATGGCGCAAGCAATCACTCCGACTATCTTTAGCGCGAAAGTGCGTTCGCGCACCCGGAAGGGACTTGGCCCAGAGAATTCTGAAAGGGGCCACGGTAGTGAAAAGAAAGTTCCGAAGCCGTGCTCTTCGGTCCAGCTGTTGTGGGGCAGGTGCCTGGGATGAGTGGTGTAATCAATCAGCTCGCTTTGAATCGGAGGTGAATTCAAGCCGCCTCTCATAAGAGTTTGAGACGGCCAATCCCTTCCTCCCACAAAGAGTCATTCTTCTTGCGCACCATCATAGAACAGGGCGGTTGGCCTGATTATGGATTTTGGGGCTGCCCAGACGGGGGGTGGCCACGTCTGGGCAGGGGTCCGGCGGTCACAAACCCGCGACTTCATGAGGAAGAGTGTATACATTATCGAACATGTGTATGCAATAAAATAGTTCGTTGGGGTTTTCCCCTTCTATCTCGCGCCAGATTCTTCTCGATGACGACACCGCCCGTCGACAGACGCGCGGCCGCCGCCACCGAGAGCACCGGGAAATCGAACGACCCGCGACGCCGGAGTTTCCAGGAGGTGCTCTTCCAGCCGTGAAGCGAACCCAGCCGTGTTTCCGTCAGAATTTCGTTGGGCCGGCGTGTGAGGTAGTTCATCCCGTCGTTGTTTATACAAATCTGCAAGAGGGACCAGGTCCGTGCCGCCCTCAAGCACCATAGAACTTGGGCCCTCGCCGTCGAGAATGCGAGCGGCCTCCTCCACCGTGCGCGGGGCACGGAACTCGAAAAGCGGCAGCTGGGCCTTTCTCGTTTAGCGTATACACTCAATTCTTTTGCGTATACAACAAATCCAACGTCGGTTTGTATATCGGGCCAAGTGTCTTTCGGGGCTGTAGTGCATCCAGGGAGATCGGCTACCGGTCCCAGCCGGATCTCATACCGTAGGGGACCGGCCAGGCCAATCCTTCGATCTGGTGGATCTTACTTTTCTCAATTCTGAACAATTGGGGCACAACATAGGTGATTGGGCGGAGAAACTCAGACGGAACGGCTACTTTGCCGACTCCAGGTACCGATACCGACCTCACGTCGCCTTCATTGTCGAAAAGAGCGAGATCGAGCACTAGGCCGTGTTCTTGGTCAACAACCAACTGACGCCGATCGCGGACTTTTGAGATCTCGCTGAAGAATCTCCTGTCGAGTTCCTGTGCGCAACTCTGGCTGAAAACTCGGAATGCGGGCTGCGCCGGGTCCACAACGGGACCATCGGGATTATTAGTGGCAGCAATACCATTTTCTCGACGAGAGCACCGTTGGGCGAACGGTACGATGGAGCCTTTGCCCTGCGTGTATCCGTCAAAATACCGATCGGTTGCTGCGATCAGTTGGTCGCGCGGAGTTCGTTCGGCTGCTGGCAATGGCTCCAAAAGAGTGGGATCGGTCGATGTGAAGCCGCTGGGTCTTAATTCATCGATCATTTTGGGCGTCATGACGCCCGCGGTGTTTGCACGCAAACCTCCTGATCCAGGTCTCAGCTGCTCCCGGACGACGATTACTTCGATCTCGGTGATCCGCCGATCTTCTACCTTGAGCCGCAGCGCCATCATCCCGAAAAGAGTGCCTTTGAATTCGTTGAAATCGCCGTAATATCCTGCCTCACCCTTCGCTGGATCGGCAAGATACACACGGTACTTGCCGCGCCCCGTGAAAGTCTTCCAAATGCCTTCGCCTGGCTTCACGATCTGCCCATTCTCGGTGTACTTGACCCCCGGTGCCAGCGCTATGCTGCAAGGACAGCGTGAAATCAGGGCGTCGAAATACTTATCGATGAAACCTTTTAAGCAGTCTCGACCGCACACGGCCGAACGAGCAGGATGTGATGGGGAGGATAACAGGACCGATGATTTCCCGTCATCGGGCGATGCCACGGCAGAAATTGCGATGGCATAGTTTGCAGCAAACAGGACAGTGAGGAGCGCGCAACCCAGAAAAGCCTTCCGCATGACGGTCTCCGAGCTCTTATTTGCTAAAAGCTGGTCGCGCATTGAACGGCACTTCATACATGGTCATTTCTATTAATCGAATACTTCCATTTTCGATCCTATAGGCCTCGTTCGACTGGTTTGTGCGAGGTGTCATGAAATACGGGGGAACTTTCCAGACGCGGCCGTCTGTCAGATGCATCTCCGTTACCGTCCCGTCGAAATCAAGATATGCGGACGCGAGAACGGCGCCCCGCTCCGTATCGACCACCAGATACCTCCGGTCGCGGCATCCAGTCGTGAAACCAAGAAAGCCCAGCTCGTATTGCGCCTTGCAACTGAGCATGGTGAAGTCGCTGATATCCGTGTCGGAGTGGCCGTAGTTCTGCGGCCTGGGTTGATTGGTCGTTCTAACGGCGTCTTCGATGCGATTGCAATCGTCGGTGAAAGCGTAGATCCCCTTGCCGTCATTTTTCTCGAGAGCTTGATAATACATGTAAGCGGCTTCCTCCAGTGATTCACGCGACTGTCGGCGCTCAGGTGGAATTGTTGTGAGCCACCCCGGATCGGGCGCAGCCATTTTTTCATACAAGGCGGCTCCGCGCGGATCATGCGCGACAAACTGCTCGGCCTCTGTAATAAGCTGATTTTCGACTTTGAGTCGAAGGATTAGGATGACGCCGACGCCATTTTCGTAAACGACGCCGATCAAGCCTACGTCACCACGTTCGGGATCGGCAAAGTAGTGCCTATAGGTACCCAGGCCGCTGGCGGTCGCCCACAACGCTTGCCCGATCTTCAACGGCACATTGTCCTGGGCGTACCTGACCGTGGGCGATAGAGGCGCGCGGGAAGGATCGTGAGCCGCCATGGCAATGAGATATTGATCGACGATTCCTTCCAAGCAGGATCGATCGCACTGTGGAGAGGAACGGCGGCCATCCGCGTGGGCCACGCTGACCATCATATCTTGGGGCACGGCACCTGAGCGATCAGTGGCAGTTTTCGTGAGCGCATCCATGCCGGCCGACTGGGCCCTAAGGGATGGAACCCACGCCGTTGTCATCACGAAGGCAGTTAACAGTGAAGCTACAACAACGCGCGAACATAGCAGTTCTCTCAACTTTCATAATCCTTTCTCAGGGAGTCTAAGCGCCTGGACGGGCACTCCGGCCAACCAACGGAAAGAATTTTACGTCAACAGGGCGGTGTGGGATTCGTTGTTTTTCACATTCTCCCGCTGGCCCATGGGCAGTGTCCAAGGGTTTTCTATGCGCGTACGTCAAGATGAAGAGAGCGCGAGCGAGTCGTCAAAGAGTTTGAGAGATTCTTGCTCGGCAGCGAAATATCTCCATAGCTCCCTGACTCGCCGTTCTGGATTCTGCGGGAGCCTGAACCTTAACCCAAAGGACTCGACTAGCCTAACTGTGCGGCTGGCGGCCGCGTGTTTCCGCTACCAAGCCCGCCTCATGTAAGGCTCGTTCTACCCATTCGTAGCTAAGATTGATACCATGCTTCTCTTGTAGCTTCTTGTAGAAGGAACGCACGCTGAGGTGGGGATACTTCTCCTGGTAAAGTAGGAGGATCTCCTCAACAGTTGCCAGGGGCACGTTCTTCTGACGAGGTTTGCCAATCGTCCTAACCCAGAAACCGTCGTAACCCCTCCTCCCGTAGAGCTGTCGCAAGCGTCCCATGGCGGGGTAAGAGATCCCAAGAACGTCCGCAGCCTGATCCCAAGTGATCTTCCTGGCGATTGCCCTTAGAACTACTTCTCGCATCTTCATGATTTAGATACCAAATGCGCGATAAGAAACCTGGCCGATGTCATGTTTGCATGACATCGGCCAGAGCCTCGGCAATTCTAGAAGTTGAGCTTCAGAGCAAACTGTATCTGGCGAGGTGGCGTTGCGTTTCCGGCAGTGTAGCCTGTTGGGTCAAGGCTGGCGCCCAATGCCGAGCCCAATACTGGGTTCGGGGCGGCGGGATTGAAATGGTTGAATACATTAAAGAACTCCGCCCGGAACTGCACATTCAGTCTCTCGTTGACCTTCGTGTTCTTGATGACTGAAAAGTCTTGGTTAAAGATGTGAGGCCCCTGCAGGCTGTTTCTCTTGACGTTGCCAAGATATCCGGCGTCCTGCGAAGCGTAGCAGGCCGGGTTGAACCACTCGTAAGCGTAGTAAGTTTTGCCCGAGGGTTCGGCCGCGCCCACGTTGACCACCTTTTTAACCAACTGGTCAGGGCTGCATCCCGCGGCCATCGTATAGTTGGGCCTCGTGCCCCACTGTTCGGTCAGCCCGCTGGGATCGGAAGGAAACGCGCTGTTGGCCACGTTCAGGGGAGTGCCGGTGTTGAAACTCGCAATCGTGGCAAACTGCCAGCCTTCCACGAGCCGATTTCCCTTGAAAGGCAGGGAAAGCAGCGCGTTCCCGCTCAGGTTGTGGCGAATGTCGAAATTGCAGTTTCCGTAATCGTAACGTTGGTTGTAGGGGTCCGTCATAAGCTGGCCCCATTCCTCGAGGCTCGTGGCGAACGAACCATCGTCGATGCAATGTGAGTAGGTATAGTTCACCTGGCCGGAGAAATTCCTGGCGAAGTGCCGGTTCAGGCTCACCTGCAGGGAATCATAGCTCGACGATGTGGTAGTCGCCTCCATTACCCTCGATCCGTAATTCGGATTGATCGTTGTCGTATTCGTATCGCCGCAAGCCGCTGAGAAGCACGCGCCCGTGTTCGGGGCAGAGACGGATGGGATCGCCGAGCAATTCGGGAACGTCGCGCACTTCACTGGATTTTCGTCGCGCTGCATCCACAGATGGCGACCGAGCGAACCAACATATGCGACCGACAAAATCGTGCCGGCTGAGATCTGCCGCTGCACGTTCAGGTTGAACTGCATCAGGTAAGGAGAGCCGTTCGGCACCTGGTAGTCCACTGCAGCGAATTCACCTGGCCCAGGGTTAGTCCAGCCGCAATAGCCCGCAACGACAGCAAATGGATCAGGGATACATGGGTTGAAGCTAGCAGCGCGGCTGCCAAACAAATTATCAAACTCGAAGCTCGCCGCAGGAGCCGTGCCAATGAACCCGGATTCGTAGATACGGGCAGCCACAGGATCATGGAAAATGCCGAACCCGCCCCGGATCGAGGTCTTGTGGTCCCTGAAGGGATCAAGGGCAAAGCCCGCCCGAGGCGCCCAGTTCTCGGCATTGATGTTGCTCGCAAATACGTGCTTCACAGGCGTGAAAAGCCCCAGTGCACATTGCGCATATGCCGCTGTGCTTGTTGCCTGCGAAATTCCGGCGCAGTTTGGGAAAGTCGCCAGCGGGCCGATGGGCGGGAGAAACGACCCAGTAACGGTGCTCAGCGGCCCCCCGCCGCCAGCCCATCCCACGGGATTCGTAGCATAATCCCAGCGGATGCCAAGAGTTATTGTTAACCGGGACGTCAACTTCCAGCTATCCTGGAAGTATGGCGCTATATCGATCTCTCGGAAGTACCGAGTGGAATTTGACCCCCCGGGGTTGACAAAGTACCCCCAATCTGCGGTCCCCTGGAGGAAAGGCTCAAGGTACCCGAACGACCCGAAGCAAAAGCCCGGGAAGATGCAGCCGAGGGTAGGGAAATTATTAGTGTTAGTGAAAACGTCGGTAGTCGATAGATATGTCTGACCACTGGCATAGGCGAGCTGAAGATTGTTTGTCTGAACTCTGCTGACCACGCCGCCAATCTCGAAGCTGTGCGCGCCATGCGTCCAGACAAGGTCATCGCCTCCGCTAAACTTGCTCTGAATGATCTCATCCGGCCGGTCTGCATCCGGGCCCAAACCGGGAAAACCGACGCCGGCAATAGCGTTTACCGAAGCGCCTATATCAGCGTCGGGGCGCTGCGCTGCATCCGGATAGCCGGAGGCGGCCACGAAGTCGAGCGGGTCGGCGGCTAGCCCCACTTTTGATAGCTGGGCCGAAGTGAGGTGAGACTGGGAGTAGGACGCCTCCTTGACGCGCGTGTAGCCGAAGCGCAGCGAGTTCACCATTGTGGATGACACGACGCGCCTCTCGGTGATGGTCAGGAACTGGTTGCGCGTGTAGTCCATCTCGGGGAAAATTCCCGTCAGCGATCGCGGCCCGTCGTTGAGGCGCGCATCGTCGAACGTATAGCGGCCGAAGATCGAATCCTTGGAAGACAGGACGTAATCCACGCGGCCCATCACGTAGTCCTCGTTCGTGATCAACGGCGGGGCCAGGCTCGTTACGTAATAGCCACCAAGATCGAGCGGGCTGCCCGTCGGCGGGGGCGTTTTCGAAATGCAAAACGCGCAGAGCGAATAGAGTTTCATAATGTCCGTCATGCGCGTCAGATTGGCGTTTGCTAGCGGGATCGCCCCGCCGCCAAATGCCGGAACCGCAACAATAGGATTCGTCGCGGATCCGGGGGTGCCGGAGTACGGCCCACCGGGGCACGCGGCAGAGCCCGCCGCCATCTGGGTACAAGGCAGCTCGCCGTTCATTTCATAGCCCATCGGCATGTAAGTCGGAGCGAAGCTGGTTATAACCTTTTCGCGCAAGCCCTCGTAATTGCCGAAAAAGAACAACTTATCTTTCTTGATGGGGCCGCCGAGGGAGGCGCCAAACTGATTCCTCGTAAAGGGAGGAGGAGACGGCACAGTAACCCCGGCTTGCTCGGCAATCAAACTTGCGTCTTTGTCGGAAAGCGCTGCCGAATCCAGGTGGTTGTTGCGGAAGTACTCGTATGCGCCGCCATGCAGATCGTTGGTTCCGGACTTCGAAGCGGCATTTATCACCACGCCGTTGCCCGCGAACTGGGTATCATAGGTATTGGTCAAGACCTGAAATTGACCGATGGCTTCGACGCCGAGAGAAGTGCCGGCGTAGCCGGAGCCCGTAGCGTGCTCCCAGAAGTCGCGGACGTCGGTAGCGTCTAATAGAAACGCCTGCCCGGTGGGCCTGGACCCGGAAACCGAGTAGTTATCTTGCGCGCCGTACAAGCGCCCAACCACGAAGTTTGCTAGATTCTCCGAAGCGGGCACCGTCACCACACCGGGCGCCAAGGTAATAAGTTGCTCGAAATTTCTCCCGTTGAGTGGCATGTCGCGGATTTGCGCGGGGTCCACAAGCGTGGAAATCTCGGACGACTGCGTCTCAACCTGTGAGGCGTTGCCCTCCACGGTGACGGTTTCGGATACTCTGCCGACGGGCAGGGAGAAATCCACAACGACGGCGGCGCCGACCGAGAGCGTGATGCCGGTGCGAAGAACCGTCTGGAAGCCTGACAGCGAGGCGCGCACGTTGTAGCTGCCGACAGGAAGGTCGGCAATCCTGTAGCGTCCCTGAGAATCGGTCACCGTCGATTGCGAGGTGTTGGTCGCCACGTTGGTAGCCGTGACGTTGGCATTCACAAGTGCGGCGCCAGAAGGGTCCGTCGCAGCGCCTGAGATTGTGGCCGTTTCGGCTTGCGCCCACAACTGCTTCGCACTCATTGAAAGAACGAACAACGCCATAGACAGGTAGACCAGAACACGCTTGAATACGTCAAGGCCCTTCGCCATTCCCCACCTCCCCTTTTGACTCGTGGATTCTTTGAAGTCAGGTGCGTCGCACGAACGCCAAACACGCTCTGTGCCAGCCGTCTTACTATTGACCGCACTCTCTTGTCAATAGAAAAATGTATGCATTAATGAAATATCGCCGCCAACACCCTATTCCCTATCACTGCCGCTTCATGTCTGTAACGGACGGCCGTACTATATGTTACAGGGGTTGGTTGCGTGATTTTGTGAAGTTTAAGCTGTCGGTTGTCTTAAGTCTCTCTGGATGCACGACGCTTAATCTAGAGTACAAAGTGATTGACACGAAGCCGGTTCGCGCTTATCTTGCGGCGGGTTCCCTGAGACGGTGGTTCGGGGGAGATGACATTGGGGGCCGAGGGTCACGGCTCCGGGAGCGCACGGCGGTTTGCGGTCGCCGCATCCCAACCTGCAACGTAAACAGCCCCTCGCGGCGCAGATCCGGGACATTCTGATTCGTAACGACGGCAGGGGGTCGGGTCAATTCGCAGGAGTTCACATGGCGCAAGTAACGCGCTCGCGATTGATAGGATCGGGTGCTTCTGAGTATCGTCGCCTTCGCGACCCATGGTTCCGCGATGGGTGGGTCCGACAACACGCCGGCCTTCAAGAATCAGCAGCGGCCTAAAAGGCAGCGCCATAAAGCCAGTGCCGCAGTTCGATCAGGGTTTGCTCTATAACTTCATTCCACTCACGTCGATCTTCGGCGCTCTCGCGGTTTTGGATCCTCTCGTGGCGAAAGACCTCGTGGAGTTGGGCTACGACACGAAGGAGAAACTTTGTGATTGGCTTCAGAGGAATGCGACTTTGCCGGTAAAGGATGCGAAGACGATGCTGTTCACAGGAGGAGCCGCTTTGCAAGGGCCGCAAGCCGCTGCCTGAAGGATGATGATCTCATCCCGCGTTGGCCCAACACCGCTTTGATCAACGTCGTCGTGGTCGGCGGCCAAACTAATCCGTACTATCAGGTAGCCAATATGAGCTACTCAAAGAGCGCGTCAATCGACAAATGGGCGTAGATCGAAAGGTTCCCAGTGTAGGAAAAACCCTGCCAATCCTCCGCTGGGAATTCCCATGGTCGCGCTCCCTACTCAATACAAACAAATAGATCACGGAACTCGGGAAAGCCTGCAATCCTCGCGCGCTTGATGCAAGTCGTTTCGGTCCCTCGTTTCGGTCCCCAGCATATAGTTTTCTTCGATCGCCTTCATCCCAGAACTGTATGCGTATATTCTATTGGCGTACACATCAAATCCTCTCTATAGGGCATTTGCTTCAAGAATCTTGGCAGATTGCATACAACTTAATCTTGACAGCGATGGACCGACCGTAGTAAGTAGCCGCTACAGGTTTGGGGTTGCCACCAGGAAGAAAGTAATAACGGCTTGCTATTTAGATGCCCGCGCAACGTTGAGATTGAGCACCTGATGTCTGAAAGGTGGGTGATGAGAAAATACTACGCGCTAGCAATCGTGGTTTTCCTTGGCTGTGCCAACTTGGTATTTGCCCAAGCTACTGCCCAACTGAACGGCACCGTTACCGATCAGAGCGGCGGCGTCGTCGCCAAGGCGGGGATTACGCTGCGAGACGTGGGCACGAACGTCACCTACACGGCGACGACAAATGACAGCGGCTTCTATGCCGTTCCCAACTTGGCGCCCGGTACCTACGAGCTCAAGGTTTCGGTCTCGGGGTTTGCGAACTACACGCAGACCGGGATCGTATTGACCGTAGGACAAAGCGCGACGGTTAACGTTGCTCTGTCGCTCGCGGCGCAGGGCGAAAAAGTGGTCGTCACCACCGAAGTGCAGACAATTGAGCCGACCAAGACCGAGATCAGCCAAGTCGTCGGCACGCAGCAGATCGCGTCCCTGCCCATCAGCGGCCGGCTGTTCACGGATTTTGCGCTGCTGACCCCGGGCGTGGCAACCAGCAGGACGTCACTCGGCACGACGATCACCGAGTTCGAGGTAACACAGATTTCTTTCGGCGGGATGCGATCGTTCAGCAATGAAATCACTGTGGACGGCGCCGACTTCGTAAACGAACTAACCGGCGTTCAGCGGGCCACACCTCCTCAGGATGCCGTACAAGAGTTCCGCGTGGTGAACAACAGTTTCGGCGCGGAATACGGCCGGACTGTGGGGGGGATCGTCAACATCGTGACCAAGTCCGGCACCAACGACCTGCACGGCTCGATCTACGATTACTTCCAGAACAACGCCACCGACGCGCGGTCAATCTTGCAGAAGCCGGCGCTGCAATCGGAGGTGCTGCCGGATGAATTGCGGCACAATCAGTTCGGCGCCACGCTGGGTGGCCCGGTCGTGAAGGACAAGACGTTTTTCTTCATGAACTACGAAGGCAAGCGGCGGGCAGAATCTCCCAATTTCGCTCCGGACCTGGTGAACAATGTCAATAACATCGATGCTGCGAAGCGTTACTTGGGGCTCGCGCCCGAGGGTTGCCTAGGGGCTCCCGCGTCATGCACGGGGTCGAATTTCTCCTATCTCAAGTCTGTGCTGAAAACCACAAACAATGACTACGGTTTTGCAAGGCTCGATCACCAGATCAATACCAGTAATCGCCTGGCGATCCGTTATGACGTCGAGGATGCGCGCGACGCAGGCGAACTCATAGGCCAGACGCTCGACGGCGGCGGCATCGCCATGCCCAGCGGCGGACGCGATCTGTTCATTCGCGATCAGTCCGTGGTGGCCACGTTGAGCTCCATCCTGACGCCGAATCTCGTCAACACCGCCCTGGTTCAGTACGCCCGGCGCCACTACGATTTCCCCAGCCCCACGGGCGAGCCCGACCTGAGCGTCGTGAACGACTTGGAATCCGGCCGTAACTTTGGAATCTACGAGTATGTTTACGAGAGCCGCTTGGAAGGCTCGGACTCGGTTTCGTGGGTCAAGGGCAACCACATTGCGAAATTCGGGTTCGACGGAAATTATCTGTGGGACACGGCCAACTTTCCCGGCTTCACGCCTGGCAACCTTCGGTTTGAGAATCTCGACTGCTTATACCAATATGCCGACACTGTAAACTATTGGGAGACTGGCACGTACGGAACTCTCCCAGTTCCTATTGGCAGTTGCCCGGATGCGGCGAATGAAGGTCTGAATATCGTATATTGGGGCACCCTCCTTCCCCGGGTCAATTGCCCGAATATCAATGTGAACTGCGGTACGGGAGCATTTTACAACGGAATCTTTGCACCTCCTGCGACTGGGGGCGGATTCAACAGTGGATGGCCGAATGGGTATCCCGTGAGCCTCCTCGAGCATGCCGCCTACTACTTGAATCATGGCTACTGGGGTGTTTTTGCACAGGATCAGTGGCGGATCACGCCGAAGTTGACATTCAACTACGGCATGCGCTGGGATTATGAGTCAGGCTTGGGGATACAAATCAACCCCGACTACCGCGCTTTTCAGCCCAGGATTGGTTTGGCGTACTCTCCGGACAGCAAAACCGTGATCCGCGCTGGTTACGGACTATTCTTTGACCGCAACAACATGAGTTTCTTCTTCATTCCGGGTGGCCAGAAGACGATGCCGGGCTACTTGTGCAATGGGGGTAACGACCCTACTTGCGCAGGAGTCACGCCAGTAAAGATGCCGATGGTGCGGAACGGAGCACAGAACGCCGGCTGGCAGCTCGGCGCGCTTCCGGGCAGCCTAAACGTAGCGGAAGTCCCGTGTGGAATTCCCATCGTGCCTAGTTGTGCATTTCCTACTCCACTTCCAGGCACGCCCTCGCCGACAGACTTGAGCGTCGCGGCGCTGATTGGCTTGAACATAATCAACGGCGCGCCTCTCGCGCCAGCTTTTGGACAGCCTTACCCGGCGTCCATTCTCACCGGTACTTGCGTCGGGGGAATGGGTGCGTGCGGCGTCGGGGCCGGCGGAATTGATCGCAACATCAGCCGGCTTCCTTACGCTCACCAGGCCAGCCTGCAGATTGACCGGCAATTCGGAGGAGGATTTGCGCTCGAGTTGGGTTATCTCTTCGTGAGTGCGCACAAGCTGGTCCGCGGAAACAACATCAACGTCCCGTGCCCAGCCGGCACGAGCAAGCCGACCGGCGCGGCAGATGCCCAGGGGTTGGTAAACGCGGACGGCACCCTCACGCCTTGCCTAGGGACGCCGACTCTTGCGCCGCTGGGCCTTGGCCCCATTTTCAATCCGCTGTCGAATCCCTCGGGGCTGGAATTTGGTGGAGCACCCTCTAACCCGGGCGGGCTCAGCGCAGGCCTTCTCGATTACAATAACGACGTGGCCAACGCCGTCTACCACGGGCTGACGGTTACGGCGCACGAGAAGTGGGGCAAGTACCTCAATCTGACTGCCAACTACACCTATTCGCACACGATTGACAACGGGAACTTCACCACGTTCATCAACCTGCCTCCGAACCAGTTTGATTATGCTTCGGAGCGCGCCAATTCCAACCAGGACCTTCGCCACCGGTTCATCACGAACTTCACCGCGGAGGCACCAAAGGATAGTTTCCTCCGGAACTTCGCGTTCAGCAGCATCATCACCCTGCAATCCGGGCGTCCATTTACTATCTTCGCGGGGGAGGACACACTGGGCGATCTCATCGGCGGCTCCGAGGACCGTACAGGAGGCGCACCCGTTGTGCCAAACTGCCCATCCGTGCAGCAGTGTTCCACGCTCGTCGGCAGGAACACCTACATTGGCGACCCGCTGTATGCCTGGGACCTGCGCGTTTCCCGATATTTCCAGATCAGCGAAAAACTGCGGCTCGATTTGATGGTCGATGCGTTCAACGTGCTGAACCGGGCAAACGTTGATGAGGTGACTTCGATCTACGGACCGGTGTTCTGCGGAGCGAACCCGGTGATTCCCAAGCACTACAATGATGCGGCGACGCTGGCCATTCAGAGCGGGTCGGTGTCGTGCGCTTCGCAGATCGCAGCGACTGTGGGACCCGCTCCCGGTCTTAATTTCCCCGGGGGAGCCTTTCTGGCCCAAGGAATGATACCGGTCCCTATCCCGAACGCTCCGAACCCAGAGTTTGGATTGCCGAGAACTGTGTTCAACCCGCGGCAGTTCCAGTTCGCGGCGAAGTTTTCCTTTTGATGGGCGGTAATCGGGAAACACATTTCACGTGACGCTCGATAGACAAGGACTCCATGACAGCGACTGCCCCGCATGATCCGCCATTTCGCGCTGACCACGTGGGCAGCCTGCTGCGGCCTCCGGAGCTGAAGAAGCTCCGCAACGACTACGCGGC
>Ga0187864_10002413_pt1 | contig 16289 bp, 16 predicted proteins | sample June2016WEW_11_4_FD_132985 | JGI IMG/M metagenome (GOLD analysis project Ga0187864, IMG submission 132985) | Peatland microbial communities from SPRUCE experiment site at the Marcell Experimental Forest, Minnesota, USA - June2016WEW_11_40 | ecosystem: Environmental > Terrestrial > Soil >...
CTCCCGCCGGGACTTTTACCTGGACGTGTTTCCTTTGCCTGATTCGTCCCTGGCCCTGGCATTGCCTGCAGGGAGAGACCAGCACATGTCCGGTGCCCTGGCACCGGGCGCAACTCGTACTGATCCGGAAAAACCCCTGTGACTGGACCACCTGTCCAGAACCCTGGCAAGCTGGGCAGGTTGTTTCCCTGGTCCCAGGTTCAGCCCCTCTGCCGCTGCAACGGGAGCACCCGGCGAAGGTGTCTATTTCGACTTCTTTTTCTGTTCCGGAGACAGCCTCTTCGAAACTAAGATTAAGGGTAACGAGCAGATCATCACCCGGCCTGGCTGCTGTTCGCTGGCGGGTCTGACCGCCGAAACCGCCAAATGAGAAGAAATCCTGGAAAATGTCTCCAAACGAGCTGAAAATATCCTCAAAACCTCTAAACCCACTGAAGCCCGTCCCCTGCAAGCCTTCATGACCGTATGTATCATAGAGGCGCCTCTTTTGAGGATCGTGCAAAACCTCGTAAGCCTCGGCCGCTTCCTTGAATTTTTCCTCGGCCCGCTTATCGCCCGGGTTACGGTCAGGATGGTATTTGAGCGCAAGCTGCCGGTAAGATTTCTTGATCTCTTCTTCGCCCGCTTGCCGCGGCACTCCCAGAATCTCGTAGTAATCTATTTTCCCCATCTAGACAGGTTTCCTGCTGGAGTCCTAACGGCACTATCCTTTCAGATCGGCGCTACTCTGCCTGAGGACCCTCCGGCGGCTGATCTTCCTCTACATACCGATCCGAAGTTCCATATTCGATAGAAGCGCCGTAGGAACTGACTTCATCAAGGATCTCCTGGAGGTCCGCTCTCGCCACGTCCGCCTCCTGCGGCGTCGGCTCGGCGAGAAGGGGCCCGGATTCTTCAATCGTACGGATGTTGTCCGAATTTATTGTACCTGCCGCAATCTCCCGCAACGCCATAACAACTTCCTTGTTAGCCTTGACGTTTTCCAGCGTGGACGGCGCGCCGCGGCGCAACTGCAAAACACGCCGGACTGCAAGGTGCACCAAAGTAAAGCGGCTGTCCACATTAGCGAGACAATCCTCTACGGTTACCCGAGCCATCAGCAATCTCTCCTCTCTTACATAGCTTTGGAGAACAGTAACAAAACAGAGGCTATCCGGGTCGATAGAATTGACCGTTTGGAAACGACCATTGTCAACCTGCCGAACAGCCTGAGCTTTCAAATATCCGATCGTTAGCGTCGCTTATATAAACCCGGCGCAAAGAGTTGGCAACCCAAAAGACTCCGCTCGGAAATCATTCCCTTAAGACCATTCCCGCTAAAAGGATAAAGGTCCGCTCTTCCGGCTGATTGGAGTTGGCGGGACTCTATCCCTCACTCATTTTTCAAGACTATGGGTCCGAGCTCCTCTTCTTCCGCCTCGCTGAGTTCCATCCCCTCATTCCTGGCAAAAGCGGGTGGCAGCCTATCGGTGTATATGTCGCCGCCGCCCCCTAGAATATCTGCGTAATCATCAATGCCGAGGTCGCTCATCCATAAAGGCCGTTTCTGCTTCCTGAGCTCCGTTATATTAAGTTCGTGAATATTGGGATTATCCATTGTCAATCTCCGTCGTTTGACGTGATATTAAGTTGTCATAATTTAGACGAATGGTCGGCAGCTACAAGCCATTCGTTGTATAAAGATAAGCACGCGCAACCCGAGGTGTCAAACTGGGATGGTGGATGCGAGATCAGAGGCGGCAAAGGAAAAACCGGTCCCTCCCAGAGCGGGAGGATTCAGCATGCGACTTCCGATATCCGTCCTCCTATCTCCGGTATGCGACTCCCGACGTTCTACCGTCCGACGATGATTTGCCCGTGCATTCCGAGAGTGGAATGAAAAGTCTTATGGCAGTAAAATGTGTAGACTCCCGGCTCAGGCAATTCCACATTAAAGATGACGCTTCCGCCGGGATGAGGATCAACGCTTTTGAGGACTTTCCCGCGAAGGTCCTTCAAGGTGAAGTTTTGTTCCGTGCCGGAGACGTTCTTAACTTCGATAGCCAACAGGCCCGGTTTTTCGACCCGGATTTCCTGGGGCGAGAACTTATAATTGCCGGCTTCAATTGTTATCATGCTCCCGCCGCTGCTCATCGGCGCGGCGGTCTGAACATTACCCCTGCCCGCGCATCCCAGGAGTGCCGCGGTCACCACAAGAATGACAAATACCGATCTTTTCGAATCTGGACGCATACAGCGGCTCCATGTTGGTAAGGTTTCACGCAGCCCTGTTTTTGGGCCATCATAAATTAGTGACTGTTTAGGTCTGGCGCCATGCTGCCGCGCGTCGTTTTAATTATTGACAGGACTTGGCCGGCTGCTAATTTTAAGCATTTCCGGACTGAAACCGGCTAAACCGCCGGTGCGTGGATGCATGGCACGACGAAAGTCATTATAATTGGAGCGAAACTGCTGGAATATTCAAACCGTTGCGCACAAAATATCACTTCAGGATCCGAAGATGGAAAAAGGTGTACGCATTGCCGACCTGTTTAGGAATGAACATGGTTACGTGGGCAAAAGGGCTCTCGTACAAGGCTGGGTCAGGACGAAGCGCGACTCGAAGGCCGGTATCAGTTTCATAGAGCTCAATGACGGTTCCTGCCTGAAAAGCCTCCAGGTGATAGCCGAACCTGACTGCCGGGATTACAGCGAGCTACTTAATAAAATCACCACCGGGAGCGCCATTCTGGCCGAAGGGACCGTGTCGGCGTCTCCGGGGAAAGGTCAGAGCATCGAGTTGCGGGCCGAACGGATCCATCTGTATGGCTGGGCCGACCCGGCACTTTATCCTCTGCAGAAAAAGAGGCACTCCTTCGAGTATCTGCGGCAGATCGCGCACCTTCGGCCCAGGACCAACACGATAGGAGCGGCAGCAAGAGTTCGAAGCAGGCTGAGTTACGCAATCCACCAATTCTTCCAGGATCTCGGTTTTCACTATATCCATACGCCGATAATTACCGCAAGCAACTGTGAAGGGGCCGGAGAAATCTTCCGCGTCACTACGCTCGATCCGACTCACCCCGGCGTTGCGGAGAGCGAGGACGCATACCGGAACGACTTTTTCGCAAGGCCTGCCTTTCTCACCGTGAGCGGTCAGCTTCAGGCCGAGATTTATGCTCTGGCCCTCGGGAAAGTATATACCTTCGGTCCCACTTTCAGGGCGGAGAATTCCAATACCAGCCGGCATCTTGCCGAGTTCTGGATGGTGGAACCTGAAATGGCTTTCTGCGACCTTGAGGACGACATCGATATGGCGCAGGCTTTCATCAAGAAATTGGTCGGAGTGGTCCTCAACGACTGCCGGGACGAACTGGAGTTTTTTGCTCGTTTCATCGAGCCCGAATTGATGGGCCGTCTTCAAACCGTTGCCGAATCCGCTTTCGAGGTAATCACCTATACCGAAGCGGTCGATATCCTCAAGAAATCTGCAGAGCAATTCACCTTTCCCGTTGAGTGGGGACATGACCTTCAGGCGGAGCACGAACGCCATCTAACGGAGAGGGTCTTTAAAAAGCCGGTTGTGATCGTCAACTTTCCCAGATCGCTCAAGCCTTTTTACATGCGCGTCAACGGCGACGAAAGAACCGTGGCCGCCATGGACATTCTGGTTCCCGGAACGGGCGAGATAATTGGCGGGTCCCAGAGGGAAGAAAGGCTCGAAATGCTGCTCGAACAGATGCGACTCAAAGGGATTTCGATCGACGACTACCGGTGGTACATCGAACTCAGGGAATTCGGGTCGGTTCCTCACTCAGGGTTCGGCCTGGGACTTGAACGCCTGGTGCAATTCGTTACCGGTATCCCGAACATCCGCGAGGTTATTCCCTTCCCCAGAACACCTGGGCACGCGGAGTTCTAAAGCTCATGAATCGATCGTTATCCCGGCCGCGCAACACGAGCGCCGATCCGGCGCCAGAAAAGGTTACATGTTTTGACGACCTGTCTGCTTTCATGAGCAGTTTTAGAGGTGAAATCCTAACAAAACTGTGACAAAGTGGCATTGCTCTTTTTTGTCATCGTTGTCCTGCAATCAACCCCCAACATTTCAAGGAGTGGAACATGACTTCAAAGCAGCCAAGAAAAGCAGAGGACTGGGTGGAGAGGGCCAAAGCGTTTTACACCGCCACAGGCAAAGAAATTGCTCTGGCCGAGTTTACAAACCCGCGGGGACAGTTTGTTCAGAATCAGCAGTATATTTTTGTTCTGGACCTTGATGGAAATATGCTTGCGCATGGTATGAACCAATTGTTCGTCGGCAAGAATTTCATGGAAGTCAAAGACACAACGGGCAGGAAGTTCGTAAGGGAGATCGTCAACACGGCCAGGGAAAAAGGTGCGGGGTGGACAGACTATGACTGGTCCGATCCGGTCACCAAGAAGTCTAAGCCCAAGACTCTCTATTTCGAAAAAGTCGACAACGTGATCATCTGTTGCGGCACGTACAGGGAAATGCCCGATCCATCGGAACTCGAACTGCTCTGATTACTCAGTCAACCGGCACGTCCGGCGGTTAACCGTTTCTCAGCATTCTTTTGCCTAGGCCCGGAGTCTTCCAGCAGTTCCGGGCCTTGTTCATTTCAATCTATGATATCAGCCAAGTCCTGCGGGATGAGGGACATCGAAGAAGGCAGAGAGGCCATAGCTGAAGGCCGTACGGACTCCTGGGAGCAAGTCAAAAAGGAACTCGGTCTATCCGCTCAAAAAAAGGACGCAACCGCGCCTTATTTGTACGGGAATGATGATACTTTTAAGCCATCTTTAAGGACTTAAAGGATTCCACCTGACTCCTGATTGCCCGTTCAGTCGGCAACCGTTCAATAGACGAAGCCCCGAAAAAGCCTTGAATTCCCGGCATCCTGGCCAATGCCGCGCCAACGCTGTCGGGTTCATCAAAAGGTCCGCCGTGGCAAATCACCAAGATATCTTTCCGCACTTTGCGCCCGGCATCAGCGATGGACATTACACCAGCAATGGCATCATCCAGGGTTAAGGCCACAGCGGCGCCGATACTGCCGGCCGTGGTCAGTCCCACGTGGGCGACCAGTTGGTCGGCCCCGGCTTGGGCCATTGCCTTTGCGTCATCTTCATTAAAAACGTATGGCGAAGTGAAGAGGTCGATTTCATGGGCCAGCCGTATCATTTCTACCTCTTTATCGTAGCCCATGCCTGTGGCTTCCAGATTGGCCCGAAAATTTCCATCGATCAATCCAACGGTGGGGAAGTTCTGCACCCCTGAGAACCCTATCTCCTTAAGCTGTTTAAGAAAAACGGGCATCAGCCGAAACGGGTCGGTGCCACAAACACCCGCCAGCACAGGGGTGTTTTTTACGACGGGCAACACTTCAGAAGCCATCTCGACAACAATCCCGTTAGCGTCCCCATACGGCATGAGCCCTGCCAGCGAACCTCGACCTGCCATTCGATAGCGCCCGGAGTTGTAAATTATGATGATATCTGCTCCACCCGCTTCGGCAAACTTGGCTGAAATGCCTGTTCCCGCACCGCAGCCGACAATGGGCTTACCGGATTCCGCCTGGGCGCGGAGCCGTTTCAATATTTCCTGACGTGAGATAGCCATAGCAATTGCCTCCTCTCGGTAAGATGTACAAAGCCCCGGTCATTTCTTCAACATGTCCAGAAGAGTCATGGCCACTTTCTCAGAAAATGCCGGATCATTGATGTTGTTCTCCATCTCTATCACCCTTATGCCGGGCTTCAAGTTTTTCTTGATGGTGTCGAAGCAGGCCCGGTCGGCTTCGGGGTCCCAGAACCGATTGCCTGCACTGTCGAGCATCGAAACGCCCTTGAGGGGCAAAATGACAGCCACCGGAGCAGTGGCTGCATTTGCAGCCGCTGCAATCATTTCACCCATGCGGATATTCTCGTCGACATTGGTGCGCAGCAACGTGACGTTCGGATTCCATTCGTAGAGATTGCGTCCCGCATACTTTTCAGGGATCGTGTCAATGCCCCCGAAATTGGCCATGTCCACGCAGCCCGGGACTAACACGGCAGGGATGCCCGCTCTCGAGGCCGCCATACAGCGTTCGGGGCCCGCGCTCAACACTCCGCCGCATACATTGGTCGGCCAACTCGGTGGTAGTGATGTCCATTGAGGCAGCTATATGCCCATCACTGATCAGGCTCTCCATGGTCTTGCCGCCGGTGCCGGTAGCGTGGAAGACCAATACCTCGTAACCCTTTTTTTCCAGGATGCCGCGAGCGTGGTCAACACAAGTCGTGGTGTTGCCGAACATGGATGCTGCTACCAGGGGCTTTTCGGAAACATCCTCGGGGAGATCCCTTTTGACCATCCCTGAAATGGCGCCTGCCGCGTTGGAAAAAATCTGCCGGCTGATTCGGTTGATGCCCGCTACATCTACAATCGAAGGGATGAAGGTGATGTCTTTGGTCCCCGCGTAAGCGCTGACATCACCTCCGCCAACGGTCGAGACCATCACTTTGGGGACACCGACCGGCAGGGTGCGCATTGCGGCAGTGGCGATGGATGTGCCGCCGGTCCCCCCCATGCCGATGATTCCGTGCAGTTTGCCTTCGTCATAGAGTCTGCGGACAACTGCGACAAGTCCGGCCGTCATGGTCTTCATGGCCTGGTCTTTGTGCTCGCCTGAAGCAAAGTGGGCGAGGTTGCCGCCTCCTGCTCCGGCGACTTCATCACGTGGAATATCCGCTTTGAAGGTCGGATCACCGATTACGCCGAAGTCGACAACCAAGGTTTTGAGCCCCTCTTTCTCAATGAGTTCTTTAATAAAGGCAAATTCCGTACCCTTGGTGTCAAGCGTCCCTATGATAACTACTGTTTTCGCCATAGCGCCCTCCTAAGACCACCTTCTCAGATTGCGTCCAGTGTTTCAACTCTCAGTTGTTGATTGTTTGTGTAAAACAGGAGCCGAAGTGCTGTGCCGTTCTATCGTCCGGTGCAAAAACAGCCCGATCGCAAGACCTGAAAATTCAGATTAAATAACTAAATAAAAGGATGGAGAGCCTAAAATGAAATCCCCTCATCGGTCTCAGGGCGACATGCAACAGAACCAATTCGTATTTTTCACAGCAGGATCATTTTGAGTTGAAAGACCGCCCTACTCCCTTCTGGGTGGCATGAAGTTATGATATGACATCAAGAGTCCTTGCGCAATCCATGTCCTGCTCCAGCACCGACAAAAACCCCAGGCCGCTCATGCGGGAGATTGACTCGACATGGATGCCAAATACATGAAACTCTGCTGAAAAACGGCCCTTACCTTAAGCTTTCAGGGAGTCGGCATGTGGCAGGGATTCGGGCTCTAAATGCTGACAAGAAACCGTTACAGGTAAAGGGAAAATTCAAGCCCCTTACGCCTTCCCATCACTTCCAGTAATCACGGATATTGATATTTTTCCCTCACCTCCAGGGGAATGGACCGGTCAAAACCGGTCACCGCGCTTCCTCAACCAGGCGGGACTTTCCTTATTGCCAAAACCCCCGTTCCTCTATTCCTGATCTTGAAAGCATGAAGGTAGTCGTCTCCTTCCTTTACTACTCCGAAATCGAACGTCGTCTCTGAAACTTCCACCGCCGGCGTTCGATTTGCTTGCGCAACGGTAACCTCCTGTGCCGGCATTCCATTTGTTTGTGCCGTAGCAATCTCCAGATGTCTAGGCGTGCTGTCGGGACTATCGGGAGTGTGTGAACAACCGAGGGGAACGAGAAAAAACCAAACGGCAAGTCCAAAAGCTAAAAAATTCTTCATTCATAAGCTCAGTTTGCAAAAAAGGGAGATACAGAACCATGCCTCCAAATAGCTCCTGGTCATGTCTGAAAGAGAATGGCCGAGGCAAGAAAATTCGAACGACCGGCCTCTTGCCCATGAATGTGCGAGTCAGTGTTTCACCCGGATACTTGAGTGCCGGGCACACTTATCCGGCTTCCGGCCTATTGCTTGTAGACGGCGCTGACAATGATCAAGTCATCGACTTTCTCAAAATAGGCGGTCTTAGTAAACCATTCCTTGCTTACCGGATGATACCATTTGTAGTCCACCCATCCACTGCCCTCGGCATTTGCGGTTTCGACGATCTCCCGGATAAATTTCTTCCCGTCGGAGTCCATGAGTTCTATGAAATCCTCCCCCACAAATTTTTCATTCACCCCATGGGCCAGCATAATACCCTTGGAATTCAGGACGTAGATATACAGCTCATCTTGAACAAACATCCCGCCGGGGTCTGTGAACGCCGCCAAAGCGATCCATTTACTCGAAGATTTGTAAAATGCGATTGCATTTTTTACCCATTCTTTTGCAGCCATCTGTTCTCTAGGGCTCACGGAAGTCCTCCTCTTAAGCATGAAACTTTGGCTCGAACTGAGGTGATCCAGTATCGCAAAGCTTCGGCGCACAGAAATGGGAAATGGCAAGCCACATCCCATACCCTCGAAAATTTGAGATAATGCTAATTTTCACGGAACAAAGCAAGCAAGAAGAGCGCGTTCAAAGCGAACAATGAGCCACTGAGCCCTTGATTTCATTTTTCTTTCACCCCATCCCTGACTGCTCTGTCCTCCTATGATAGACTTATAAACAACCCTGTGCGATATAGGCCGCGTAGCGCGAAGGCCGACCGCGGGATGGTCTATCATGCGCGATGGGCGTGCGCGGGAGGCCCTGCCTCCGGAGATCCAGTGCGGTATATCTTCCCTTACATCTCAAAGCTCCCATTGAATTTGCCAGATCATCGACACCCTTTTCGAGCTGATTGAACAGTCCCTGCAAAACGGCGAAGATGTTCTCAGCAGCGGTTCGGGAAACTCTCAGCGAAGGAAAGACAGGCTCGTAGAGGCAGGAATCCCCGGACGGGAGAGCCCATTACACTGTCACCCAGAAAGGTTGCGACATTCAAGTGCTCCAACGTCCTGCGGGTGGCAATGAACGGGTATGACTGAAGAATACGGAAGTTTGAACTCAACCGGATTTGCATAATCTCACCCATAAGTTATTTTCTACCGAAACAATCAGTAATGTCAAAATAGTAGTATTCGATCTTCTTTATGATGTCATCACCATCTGCTTGCACTGTTTCTATCTTGATTTTGTCATAATACCTTTCGCCCCTCTCGATTAGCTCCTGTTTAATGACCCTCCACTCGATTCCTCTCCCAAGCCCCAAATATTTCAGGTAGGCGTACTCAATGGACACATAATCATTTGGCGCTTGATACTCGATCACCACAGGATTGTCCAGCGAGTTGCCCCGGCCGCCTGAGATGGGGAGATCAACTCCAAAGTCCCTTAATAACATATGCCTGATTACTAATCCCTCTATCAACCGCTCACTCATCCCACCGCTCCTTGATCTTCGTCAAATTCCTCAAAGATCGATCTGAACTGCTCCAGAGCCGATTCCCATATTGTCTGAGCTTGTCAGGCAGTCCTCTCTTTTTAGCTGCTTTGCTTCTCGCTTTGGACACAGATTTCGCCGCCAAAGGAGCCCGCATTGTAAAACCGTATTTCTTTCTGTACCCTTAATAGTGGTCCGATAGCCAAAATTTGCCGCTTAAGGTGGCGGACCGATTACAAAATATTTCAGTCTCGGAGGGTTCAAATCCCCTCGCCCCGATTTTTTCTGCACTGTTCCGCTTCCGGCTATTATTTTTCCGGTGTCACTTTGGTGTCACTTACTACGGAAAGCTCCGTGAGGCAAGCAAGGCAGCGGGTTCAACTCCGGCTTTCGAAATGAAAAGGGCGCCCCGGCAAGTGAGCGCCCTCTGGGAATGGAGGCATTCACTCCGTTCCAAGTTACCTGACGGCTTGCTCTATCCTTGCGTCCGGACAGCCTGTGCGGTATCATCCCACAAACGGATGCCTTCCCATTAGCTCCGTATCCCGAAGGGAAGGGAAATTGCCCTAAACGGCGGGAGGGGCCTTACTTCTGTACCCCTGTAAGGAATGAAGCGTGGGGCTTCCTGGTTCCGCCCGTTGAGCCCTCTCCAAAGGCAGGTGGAAGCGCCGCACGAGGGCCGAATTTTGCTAATTCTGGAAAATAGACAAATTTTTCAGGCGACTATCAAAGAAGGAACAACCGTCAGAAACGTAAGCGTGCGGCCAACCGCACCTTCGCAAAGTACTATCCAAAAGCTGTCAGTATCCGAATTCTCTATCACCCTATCAATTCCCCCAACCTGGGGTAGCGAATGAGGTATCATGAATAGAAGGTCGATAGCCAAATATGTCTTCATCACGCTCGCGAGGACGGAGAAGTCCTTTGACAGGAACGGTGGTTTCTGGAGCGCCAGCGGCGGTCGAGACGTTCGCATGCCCGAAGCGCCGAGGTCGATGTTGAAGAAGAGGGTCCTCGAACTTTCAGCAGGCTTGATGCTGCTCTTGTTGTCCCTGCTCCAGACGGTTTCGGGTATGGCGGCGCTGGTAAACGCGGACGACCGGATTGAGACGATCTTTCGGCCTGAACTCGGGCCGAAACCCGGCCGACTGACCGTGCTGCCCGAGGATGGTCGCGAGATTTACTTCCAGGCGATCGACGCCGCGAGGCACGATATCCGGATCGAGATTTGCGTCCTCGAGGATCCGCAAATCTTGGGGCACCTTCAATCGGTTCTCCAGCGCGGCATTCGGGTTCACGTGATCGTCGATCGCGGCAAGTACGGCGACATCCCTGCAGAAGGAGCCAATCTCCAGCAGTACCTGACGGCTACCGGAGGAGAGCTTCACCTGAGCAATCCGGTGTTCCCGAGGAGTTTTCCCAAGATCATCCTCGTCGACTCCAACCTGCTTGTCTTCGGCTCCGCGTGCCTCGACGAGACTACTTTCATGCAGTACCGGGACTTCGCACTCACCAGCACAAACCGGCAGCTTTTGAGTTATCTCCACCTTCTTTTCGAAAACGATTGGGCTTACTCGGTCGCCGTGGGGCAGGAACCGCCCCCTTTCAATCCGACCCCTCAGATCTCGATGAGCGATCTGATCGTCTCCCCCGTCAACGGCGCCGAGCGACTGGTAGGGTTCTACCAGAAGGCTCGGCAAACACTCGATGTTTACACGGAGCTGCTCGGGAATCTCACGCTCGAGAGCGAGCTGGCGGCGGCTGTCAGGCGTGGCGTGAGGGTTCGCCTCATCGCTCCGGTAGAGGTGAACGGCGGTACGCCGGACATCCAGGCGCTCCAGAGCACGTCTTTGGAGGCACTGGCGGCCGCTGGGGTGCAGGTGCACGTGAGCGGCCCGAACGAGAGCGCAGAACTGCCGTACATGCACGCGCGGGCAGCGCTGATCGATGGTGAGATCGCTTACCTCGGCTCGATAAGCCTTTCCCCGGATTCGATTACCTTCAACCGTGAGATGGGCCTGATCTTGGGGGAGGACTCTGTGGTGCGGAAGCTCCAGTCGCAGTTCGAGTCGGATTATCAATCGCGGACCACGGAGTTCTGAGTGCCTGCCAACCGTGGCCACGGATGCAATGAATCAGACTGTATAAGCCTTTTAATTTATTCATAGTCCCAACGGGGTTCGAACCCGTGTCTTCGGCGTGAGAGGCCGATATCCTAGGCCACTAGACGATGGGACCGTGGAAAAAAAATGGCTGGGGGACTAGGATTCGAACCTAGGTAGGCAGATCCAGAGTCTGCAGTCCTGCCGCTGGACGATCCCCCAGTGGACCACCAAAATATCCAACCATTGCTCTAAAGTCAAGGTGAAAGCTGGCTGGATGGTACAAAGAGGAGTGAGGAGTGAGGAGTCAAGAGCGAAGAGTGAAGAGTCGAGAGTGGAGAGTGAGGAGAGAATAGTGAACAGAAAAAAATAACTCCTCTTGGTTCTATCGCTACGCGAGGAAGAGTAAAAATTTCACCCTTCTAACTTCCTCGATTTCCTTGCCGGAACGAAAAATCCCCCCTTCCCGAACAGAAGGCTTGCGTGGCGTGGAATTCTAATAAGGTGAAATTCTCCTACGTTTATCAGTGATTCTGGATGGACAATGCTATCCGGGATTCGACTTCCTCAGCTTTCTTTCGAGGGCCTGGGCGAGGTGGGAGAGCGGGTAGGTCAGGAGCAGGTACATGAAGGCGAGCGGCAGATAGGCTTCAAAAGTCTTGTAAGTAGTTGCGTTTACGACTTCGGACGCTTTGGTCAACTCCCGGACCGAGATTACCGAAAGAAGGGATGAGTCTTTGATCAGCGAGACAAACTGCCCGGTTACGGCCGGAATGATCCGTCTGAATGCCTGTGGAAAGATTACATATCTCAGGGTCTGCCATCCGGTCAGACCGGTTGAGAGCGCTGCCTCAGACTGACCCCGATCGACAGACTCTATTCCGGCTCGAACTATCTCCGCTATGTATGCCCCCGAAAACGCCGCCAGGACGACAACGCCAATTACGACGGGATTGTCCCAGCCAATGGCCGGCGCAAGGCAAAAATAGAATATGTATATCTGGATCAGGAGCGGGGTCCCGCGAAAGAATATGACATAGAGCCTGGCAGCTTCCTTTGCGAAAGCGTTCCCCGAGATTCGTGCAACTCCACCCGCGAGGCCCAGCAGGTAACCGAGGCAGATGGCGCCCGTGGAGACGGCCAGAGTATAATAGAGCCCATATAGGTAGAGCCTGCGGTATTCCCAGACGATCCGCCAGTTCCAGGAGTACTCCATCCGGCTGAGCAGCAGGTATAAACTCACGATGCAACCCACCAGTATCGCCGAGCAAGCGAAGACGTTCACCCTGTCCCGATCGCTGCTAAAGATCGTTGAAATACTTCTTTTGGAGTTCCTGATACCTTCCATCTGCTTTTATTGTCTCCAGGAAAATGTTCAACCAGTTCAGAAAATCGAAATCGCCGCTTTTTATTGCGATCGCATAAGGTTCGTAGGTGAATGGTGTGAGAATTGCGTGAGTCGTTTCCAGGTTTTGGGCGTGGTGCCTGCCGATCGACAACTTGTCGTATATAAAGGCGTCAGCCCGGCCCGAAACGACCTCCAGCGCGCACGCAGTCTCATCCTTGAACCGTTTCACCTCTGCTTTGGGGAACATCCTCTCTGTAACGAGATCGCCGGTGGTGCCCAGTTTTACCGCCAAGATTCGGCCCTCAGCGTTCAACTGACCGATTTCGGAAACCTCCGGAGCCCGTTTGTTGCTGATGAGAGCACAAAGGCCGGCCTCAAAGTATGGCTGCGTGAACGAGACGGTTTTTGCGCGCGCCGGCGTCCGGGTCATTCCGGAAATTATCATGTCTATCTTGCCTCCCTGGAGGGCGGGAATCAGGCCACTGAATTCCATGTCCTTTATCTCGATCGGGACGCCGAGTTCCTGGGCGGCAATCTTTGCCAGGTCCACATCGAAACCGATGGGCCGCCCGTCGGTGTCCGCATATTCGAACGGGAAAAATTTGACTTCCATTCCCACTATCAGCCTGTTGCGCTTAATCACCTGGTTGAGAGCGCTCGCTTCGTATATTTCAAAAGTTGTCACCGCCAAACAGGACAGGGCCGGCAGCAACACACAAATACACACAGCGATCAGACATATCTTAAACCGGCCGGCCATATTTTTTTCTTTCAGACTATGCTTTTTTTAGTATGCTGTAGGCAGTATTTACCTGTTTCGTTTTCTCTTCGGCAGCTCTCGCCAGTTCAGGTGGACAGTTCAGGCACTTATCCGGGTGATATTTTTTGACCGCTTCCAGGTAGGCTTTCCTGATTTCCTCTGGTTTCGCTCCCAAATCCAGGTTCAGGGCTTCAAGATTTCTTTTTAGTTCGGGGTCCTGGTGATGACTTATCTTCTTCCGCTCATCCCGTCCACCCGAGATCCGGTCCCCCGGATCAGAGCCAGTCCCGGACGCGATCCGGGGTCCGGGGCTCGCTTGGGCAGGCTCTTGCGGAGCGTGGAGTTCCTGCTGGCTGTGAGCTTTGAATTTTTCGAAAGCCTCTTTCGAGATACTCACCGAGTCAGTTATCCGGTAAGGGCCGGCGCTGACATTTCTTTGAACATCATAGCCGCTCTGATAAATAATTTCGGCGATTCTGACCCGGATCGGCCCCGGCATTTTCAACCCCGGTTCAAGTTATGGTTGTCAAACGTCTGTTCTCAAACGCCGGCAAAGGCATGAGGCCCGTCACACTTCAAACGCGCAACTCTTCGACCTTATGTTAGATAGGAGGGAAGCTGAACACAAGGGGCATTTTCGGGGGGAAAAATCGGGTATTGGGCCTACCCTGCCAATGGAGTTCGAGGGGGGGAATACGTTCTTCCTTTGTGTAATTCAATAGTGCGACCATAACCGATAATCTGGTATAATGAGTTGAACGGGGCCTGGAATTAAATCTTCTACCGGAGGTTAGATTTATGACCACTATAATGCCTGAAGGCGAAGCGCTGCGCAGGGCTGTAAAATGGATTTCAGCCGAGCTCAACGACAACCCGGACAAATCCGTGCAAAAACTCCTGCATGAAGCCGTCGCACGATTTGACCTCTCGCCGAAGGACACTGAGTTTCTCATGTCTTTTTACAAAAAAGGGAGAAGTTCCTCGGAAGCAAATTGATTTGCTGCGCAAAGGGGCGCGCTGAACGTTTTGATGCTCGTATGACAGACTTATATACAACCCTTCATGATGGACTTAACACTTTGCGACGTACTTCGCGGAGCGCGGAAGGCATCCGCTCGATGTGTCTATCATCCGCTTTGGGCGTTCGCGGGATGCCTTCTTACAGGCCCGCCTGCACCAGGTCGTGCAACCTTATGATTCCGGCCACCTTATCGTCGCCATCCAGTACCGGAAGCACCGATATCTGTGAAGGGCGGTTTTCCATAAGGTTCAGGGCTTCGGCCGCCATTCGGCTGTCATGAATAACGACCGGATTTCTGGTCATTAATTTATCGATTTCTATATTCAGCAGGTTTTCATGCTGTTGTACCGCCCGGCGCAGGTCCCCATCCGTAAAAACCCCTAAAAGATCGCCCATCGAAGAGACAACGAGGACAGCTCCCATTGCTTTGCCGGTCAATGTTATAAGCGCATCCCGCATGAGCGTTCCGCCCATTACCACGGGCAGATTTTCTCCCGAATGCATAATGTCCTTCACCCGGAAGAGCAACCGCCTGCCTAAAGCGCCCGAGGGATGCAGCCTGCTGAAATCTTCAGTGGAAAACCCCTTGAGAGTCAGAAGACACCCCGCCAGCGCGTCTCCCAGGACCATCGCGACAGTGGTGCTGCTGGTGGGGGCAAGATTTAGGGGGCATGCTTCGAACTCTACAGTTGCATCCAGACAGATATCACAATCCCTGGCAAGAGTGGAATTCGCTCTTCCAACTATCGCTATCGTTTTAAGGCCCAGCCGCTTGAACATTTGAAGGAACTGAAGCACCTCGGCGGTTTCACCGCTGTTGCTGAGAAACAGGCCAAGGTCTTCGCGCTGTATTATCCCCAGATCTCCGTGCAATGCTTCGACGGGGTGGATGAAAATCGATGGCGTGCCAGTGCTCGAAAGGGTCGCCGAAATCTTACCGGCGATAATTCCCGACTTCCCCAGCCCGGTTGCAATCACTTTCCCCCGCATCTCTTTGAGGCAAGAGACCGCCCGTTCAAATTCGGGACCGATTCGGGCATGAAGGAATTCAAGGGCGGATATTTCCTTGCGGATCAAATCTCTTGCAAGGTTGAGACATGAAATCATACTTTTGATTCCTGATAACACAGCTTTTAGAGAAAGGCAAACAGGCTGCGCAGATTGCCCCTACCGACGAGGTCAGGGTTTTGAATTGAGGAAATTTCTCAAACTGTATTGCGCGTTGTTTATGTTCAGTTTCTTGCGGATATTTTTCCGGTGAGTACGCACAGTGCTCTCAGCAATATGCAACTGTCTTGCTATTTCTTCAGTCGTTATGCCGTTTTTGACAAGAGACGCAATCCGCAGTTCGGTGAATGAAAGGGTCAGGGCAACGCGGGAGTCCATGGCGAACCCGGAAGTCAAGTCTTCGATCTGCGTAGTCAGCATATCAAGTTGGACCCCATACTTCTGAAGGGCCTGATCGTCTCTCAGCTTCACGACCATGGGTATTATGAGATTTCTTAGTTTCAGGGCGATTCGCTTCTCGATTTCCTCTCTCTCTCGCTCGATATTTTGAGCAAAAATCGACAGGGCCCTGTTGGTGTCGAGAAGTTGAGTATTCAAGTTTTCAAGCCGCTGCTGATGAGCGAGCAATTCCGAGCGACTCTGTTTGAGGTCGTCTATCAGCCTTTTTGATTC
>Ga0187864_10002414_pt1 | contig 16288 bp, 18 predicted proteins | sample June2016WEW_11_4_FD_132985 | JGI IMG/M metagenome (GOLD analysis project Ga0187864, IMG submission 132985) | Peatland microbial communities from SPRUCE experiment site at the Marcell Experimental Forest, Minnesota, USA - June2016WEW_11_40 | ecosystem: Environmental > Terrestrial > Soil >...
AGCGGGGGACCACGCGAAGCGTGGTGGAGGGGGCCTCGGCCATCACGCTTGCGCTAGCTTCCGTACTTGCCCCTACCGGCTCGCTTCGCTCGCCACCTCCCCCCCATGCGGGGGAGGAAAGAGACACGATTCATGATCGGCAGGCTCAAGGGCGTGATCGACTCCTACGGCGAAGATTCTGTGATCGTCGACGTCAACGGCGTCGGCTATCTGGTTTATTGCTCGGCGCGCACGTTGCAGGAATTGCCGAGCGTTGGGCAGCCGGTGACGTTGTCGATCGAGACGTATGTACGTGAGGACCAGATCCGTCTGTTCGGCTTTTCGGCCGACGTCGAGCGCGAGTGGTTCCGGCTGTTGCAGACGGTCCAGGGGGTCGGGGCAAAGGTTGCGCTCTCGGTGCTCGGCACGCTCAAGCCGGCCGAGCTCGCTTCGGCCATCGCTATGCGCGACAAGGCAATGGTAGCGCGCACGCCGGGTGTTGGTCCGAAAGTCGCCGAGCGCATCGTCATCGAACTGAAAGACAAGGCGCCGGCCTATACGGATGTCGATCCGGCTTTGGTACGGCTCTCCGGCGCGCTCGACGAGAAACGCGCGCCACAGCCGGTAACGGACGCGGTATCCGCTTTGGTCAATCTCGGCTACGGGCAACCGCAGGCGGCCGCCGCCATTGCTGCCGCGGCGCGCAACGCCGGCGACGCCGCGGAGGTGAAGACCCTCATCCGGCTCGGGCTCAAGGAACTGGCGAAGTGAAACGTCCCGCCAAACTCGGCAAGTCGGAACGCGAATTAATTGCCGCTGCGACCGCGGCGATCAAACAACGCTATCGCGACGATTGGCAGGAGGTCGGCGCGGCTTTGCGGACCCGCTCTGGAAAAATCTTCACCGGCGTCAATCTCGACGCCTATCTCGGCCGCATGGCGGTCTGCGCCGAGGCTGTGGCGCTCGGGCGCGCCGTGGTCGATCTCGGCGATGCGGGAATCGAAACCATCGTCGCGGTGCGTCACCCGCCGCCCGGGGAAAAGGATCAAACGATTGCCGTTGTGTCGCCGTGCGGCGCCTGCCGCGAACTCATTTTCGACTACGATCCGCAGGCGCGGGTGATCGTGCCGAATGGCAAAGCGCAGGCCGTGGTGCCGATCGCCGAGCTCTTGCCAAACAAGTACAGCCGGGGGTCGGAGGGGTGAGCAACGGCGCGGGGCGTAAGCTTGTGACCGCCGAGCGCCGCGAGGAAGATGCGGCGGAGGCGACTTTGCGCCCGCAACGGCTCGCGGAATTCATCGGCCAGGAACAGGCGCGCAAGAATCTCGCGGTGTTCATCGAGGCGGCGCGGGCGCGGCGCGAGGCGCTCGATCACGTGCTGTTCGTCGGGCCGCCGGGCCTCGGCAAGACTACGCTGGCGCAGATCGTGGCGCGCGAACTCGGCGTCAACTTCCGCGCCACGTCGGGGCCGGTGATCGCCAAGGCCGGCGATCTGGCGGCGCTTCTTACCAACCTCGAAGAGCGCGACGTTCTCTTCATCGACGAGATTCACCGGCTCAATCCGGCGGTCGAGGAAATTCTCTACCCGGCGATGGAGGATTTTCAGCTCGACCTCATCATCGGCGCGGGGCCGGCGGCGCGTTCGGTGAAGATCGATCTCGCCAAGTTCACGCTCGTCGGCGCGACCACGCGCGCCGGGCTTCTCACCAATCCGTTGCGTGACCGCTTCGGCATTCCGGTGCGGCTCAATTTTTATTCCGAAGCCGAGCTTGAACTGATCGTCAATCGCGGCGCGCGCGTGCTCGGCATCGTCGTCACTGCCGACGGCGCCAACGAGATCGCCCGGCGCGCGCGGGGTACGCCGCGCATCGCCGGCCGGCTGTTGCGGCGCGTGCGGGACTTCGCTTCCGTGGCCGGCGCCGCCGCGATCGACCGGCCGGTCGCCGACAAGGCGCTCGCTGCGCTCGAAGTCGATGCCGCCGGCCTCGACGCCATGGATCGGCGCTATCTGACGACAGTCGCGGTGAATTACGGCGGCGGCCCGGTCGGCGTCGAGACGCTCGCCGCCGCCTTGTCGGAGCCGCGCGACGCCATCGAGGACATCATCGAGCCTTATCTCATCCAGTGCGGCTTCCTGCAGCGCACGCCGCGCGGCCGGCTGATCACCGGCCACGCTTTCCGTCATCTGGGTCTGCAGGAACCGGCGCGCGATCCGGCGCAGTTCGGCTTGTTCGCCCAAGGCGACGAGGATCGCTGATGCCTTCCGATCTTCCGGAAAGCATGCGCCGCGATCCGGTTGGCGATTGGCGCATCCAGGATGTCGAGGTGTTGTGCCGAGAGTATGGTCTTACGTTCCGTTTCGGAAAGGGTACTTCGCATACCCATATGCGGCACCCCGCGGCGCGGGAAAATCCTGACCATCCCGGCGCGTCGGCCTATCAAGCCGGTCTACATTCGGAAGCTCGTGCGCTATATTGATGCGTACGGAGGCAGTCGATGACACTGGAATATGCCGTGCGTATCGAACGTTTGGCGGAAAGCGACGGCGGGGGTTATCTGGCGACCGTGCCCGATCTGCCGGCTGCATGTCCGACGGCGACACTCCGGAAGATGCCTTGAAGAACGTGCAGGAAGCCATCGCCTCATGGATCGAAGCCGCCAAGGAATGGAAAATGGAAATTCCGGAGCCTTCACCGCCTTTGGCGCGGGCGGGGTGACGGCTTGCAAACCTATGAAGGCGGCTGCCATTGCGGCCGTGTACGCTTTCGCGTGACGGCCGATCTTTCGCGCGTCACTGATTGCAATTGCTCAATTTGCACCAAGAAGGGCTTTTTGCATCTGATCGTGGCGCCGGAGCAGTTCGAGCTTTTGAGCGGCGCCGACGCGCTCACCACGTATCGATTCAACACCGGCACCGCGCGGCACACCTTCTGCACGACCTGCGGCATCCATGCCTTCTACGTTCCGCGTTCCGATCCCGATAAGATCGACGTCAATGTCCGCTGCCTCGACGGCGTCGATCTCGCGGCGATCAAGCCGCATGCTTTCGACGGGCAGAATTGGGAGCACGCTGTTGCGGGACGGGTGCCGTGGAAATAGAACGATGAACGCCCTTCACCTCGATGGCGAAATCCGCGACGGCCGCCACGTGCTCGCCGTGCGCGTCTATTACGAGGACACGGATTTCACCGGCATCGTTTATCACGCCAACTATCTGCGTTACATGGAGCGCGGACGCACCAATTATCTCCGCCTCATCGGCGCCGATCACCGCGCGCTGTTCGAAGCGACCGAAAAGGAGGCGCCGGGATTTGCCTTCGTGGTGCGCTCGATGACGCTCGACTTTCTCAAGCCGGCGCGCATGGACGACGTGCTCGATGTCGTCACCGAGCCGGAAGTGGTCAAAGGCGCTTCCATCACGTTGCGCCAGCGCGTCATGCGTGGCGACGAGCTTCTGGTGGAGTCGAGTGTGCGCGTCGCCTTCATCAGCGGCGGCCGGGCGCGGCCGATCCCAAAGCCTTTGCGTATCGCTATGAAGGCCGATCTGGACACCGTGCAATCCTGAACCGGCCGAAAGACCTCGGATTCGTGCAGGTCGACGGGCCCGCCGGACTCATGTAAGGACTATTTACATGAGCTGGTCGAAGGAAGACAGGGAAGGCCCGCGCGGCTACCACCACGGCAATCTGAAAGAGGCGCTGCTTCGCGCGGCGCTTGAGCTGATCGCGCAGAAGGGGCCAGCCGGCTTCACTTTCGCCGAGGCGGCGCGGTGGGCGGGCGTAAGCCCGGCGGCGCCCTATCGCCATTTTCGCGACCGCGACGAGCTTTTGGCTAGCATCGCGCTACGGGGCTTTAATCAATTCGAGGTCGCGCTGGCGCGAGCGTGGGACGGCGGCCGCCCGGACGTATTCGTCGCGCTCGACCGGCTGGGCAGAGCTTATCTCGGCTTCGCGCGCAGCGAGCCTGCTTACTATTCGGCGATGTTCGAGGCCGGCATCCCGCTCGCCACCAATCCTGAACTGCGCGAGGCTGGCGACCGCGCTTTCGCTGTCCTGCGCGAAGCTGCCGAAAAGCTTTGCGCGCAGACGCCGGCGCGGAATCGGCCTCCCGCGCTGATGGTCGCATTGCATATTTGGGCAATGTCGCACGGCGTTGCTTCGCTCTTTGGACGCGGCGATGCGGCACGGCGCAGTTTGCCGATGTCGCCCGACGAGCTTCTTGAAGCCCAGGTGCTGATCTATCTGCGCGGCCTCGGTGTGCCTGAGGCGAAATCCGGCTCCTCGGCCTAGCGGTTTCACGCCGGACGCCCAAATGGCGGAAAAGGCGCTGTCGGCCTTCACGAAATCGAGAGGCCCTTGACAGCTCGAAATGCCGATGTAAATGTTATTTACATTCACACCTAGGAGGTCCCTTATGGTCCTCGTCGACAAGCTCGATGAACTCGGAAAGCCGGCTTGGATCGCACTAGCGATCCTCGGCTTCATAGCGTGGTGGCCGGTCGGTCTCGCGGTCCTTGCCTTTTCTTTAGGGAGCGGAAGAATGGGATGCTCGTATCGTCAGAACGGCGGCCGGTGGCAGGGCCGCTGGCAATCGAAGATGGAGCGCATGCAGGAGAAGATGGACCGCATGCGCGCCAGGATGGACGGTGGGCGAAGCGGTGGCGACTGGTGGGGTACTCCACCGTCAAGCGGTAATCGGGCATTCGACGATTATCGGACCGAAACGCTCCGCCGTCTCGAAGATGAGCAGCGCGAATTCAAGGAATTCTTGGAGCGGCTGCGCTTTGCCAAGGACCGGGTGGAGTTCGATCAGTTCATGACCGAGCGCCGCAACCGTCCGCATGACGAAGCTCCGCAGCGGCAACCGCCGGCCTGACTTTTCCGACGCGGCATCGCACGAACTTCGGGCCGTCCATCTCATCGAGGTGGACGGCTCGCGCATTTTTGCAGCGCTTGGAACGCCGTGCGCGTCATTAACCCCGCATTAAGGACAACCGGGCTTCGTTAGACGCGAACGACCGGTGGTGCGCCCTAGTTTGGACAAGTTTCGCGATGATTTCGGTCCTGCCGGTGGCGGGTCCGGCGGGGTCCTTGCGAAATATTCGGGTCTTGGTCGGCGCGCGCATGCGGCGCCCCTGCCGTTGGTCCCGGCGCCGGCGCGCCGCTCCGGTCAACTGGTCCCGGTCGGATCGCCGAAAGGACGCGCCCATGAACCCTGCCGACATCTCAGCGTCGGCCCTGCCGTTGACCTCCTCCGATCTGTCGCTCTTTCACCTGTTCTGGCAGGCCCATTGGCTGGTCAAAACGGTGATGACCGGCCTGCTCGTATGCTCGGTGTGGGTTTGGGCGATCGCTATCGACAAAACGGTGCTGTTCTCGCGCATCCGCAGGGCCACCGACGGTTTCGAGCAGGCGTTCTGGTCCGGCCAGTCGCTCGAGGAGCTCTATACGTCGCTCGCGGTCAAACCGGGCCATTCCACCGCGGCGCTCTTCGTCGCCGCCATGCGCGAATGGAAACGGAGCTTCGAGGGCCATGCCCGCTCCTTCGCCGGCCTGCAAATGCGCATCGAAAAGGTGATGGATGTCGCCATCGCGCGCGAGGTCGAACATATGGAGCGACGGCTTCTGGTGCTGGCGACGGTCGGCTCTGCCGGGCCATTTATCGGCCTGTTCGGCACGATTTGGGGCATCATGACCAGCTTCCAGTCGATCGCGGCCTCCAAGAACACCTCGCTGGCGGTGGTCGCGCCGGGCATCGCCGAAGCTTTGTTCGCGACCGCGATCGGCCTCGTTGCTGCCATTCCGGCGACGATTTTCTACAATAAGTTCATTTCCGAGGTGAACCGGCAGGCGCAGCGTCTGGAGGGTTTTGCCGACGAATTCTCGGCGATCCTGTCGCGGCAGATCGACGAGCGCGGGTGAGGGGACATGGCGGCCAACGTCGTCAGCACGTCGTCGGGCGGCGGCAGGCACAAGCGCCGCCGGCACGCCGTTATGAGCGAGATCAACGTGACGCCGTTCGTCGACGTCATGCTGGTGCTGCTCATCGTGTTCATGGTCTCGGCGCCGCTAATGACCATGTCGATTACCGTCGATCTCCCGGACGCCAGTGGCGGCAGCGCAAACAACTCCGACAAAGAACCCCTGGTCTTGACGCTCAAAAAAAGTGGTGGAGCGTGCACGAGTCAGGCCGATCTTTTTCTCGGGCAAAGCCCGGTTGGGCTGACAGATATCGAGTCAAAGTTGCGGGCAATCAAAGATACGGGACAGCCACATGCAAATGTGCTGGTAAATGCAGACAAGGACGTCTGTTATATTGAGGTGATGAAAACCCTTGGCAGACTCCGGAGCGCTGGATTCGGAGCTGCTTTAAATATCGTCCCCGAGCGGGGAGAATAGATTGCGTGCGGCTTGGATCATGTCGGCGGGCGCTCACGCGGCTATCCTTATCTTCGGGCTCGTAACCCTTGCCAGCTCGAAGCCGAGCGTTGATATGTCCGATTTCATGCCGGTTGAGATCGTCACGCCTGACAATATTTCGCGCGCGACCGCGGGTCAGAAAAATGCGCCGAAGGCGATCGAAAACTCAAAGCCGCTCGCCGATAAAGTCGGTGATCCGAAGCCCGTAAAGGAACTGGCGCCAAAAGTTGCGGACAAGCCGGAGATCAAGACCGAGGCTGCGCCAGCGCCGGCCCCTGAACCGAAGCCGGAACCAACATCGCCGCCCAAATCCGCCGAGAAGGCGGAACCCAAGCCCGAACCGAAACCGGCCGAGAAGCCGGAGAAGAAGGACACCAAGGCCAAGCCCGACCAGATCGCCGACGCATTGAAAAAGGATGAGGCGAAGAAGCCGCCGAAGCCGGAGAAGAAGCAGCCGGAGTTCAAGCCGGATCAGATCGCCGAGGCGTTGAAGAAGGACGAGGCGAAGAAGCCGCCGTCCAAATTCGATGCCAATCAGGTGGCGGCGTTGCTCGATCACCGCGAGCCGCAGCGCCAGATGGCGACCGCCGAAACACTTAACGGTGCGGCGTCGCTTGGAACGTCGACCGGTCACGCCGCGCATTTGTCGCAGAGCGAACTTGAAGCGCTGCGGGCAAAACTGATCTCGTTGTGGAATCCGCCGGCGGCGATCAGCACCCATCCGGATCAGTACGTTGTGACCATTCGTATCAGGCTCTCGCGCGACCATCGGCTCAACGGTCAGCCCGAAGTGCTGACCAACGGCGATGGCCCGCTGTTCGAGGCCACGCGCGACAGCGCGGTGCGCGCTGTGTTCCAGGCCCAGCCATACGACATGCTTTCGCAGACCACCTATGATCAGTGGAAGGAAATGGATATCAACTTCGATCCGCGCGAGGTTTTCGGTGGCTGATCGCCATAACCTTCTGACGTTGCCAATATCGAGCTTGGACGGAGCCCGCGTTGCGCGCTTCAGCCGCCGGGGGGCGCTGGCGTTCGGTAGCGCCGCACTGGCCGGCTTGGTGATCAAGCCGCGCCCGGCCGCGGCGGTCACCGTCGATATCACGCAGGCCAACCCCCAGCCGATGCCAATTGCGATCCCGGATTTTCTCGGCGGCGCTGCTGGCGATACCGAAACCGCACAAGGCGTGTCGCAGATCATTTCCGCGAATCTCAAGCGAAGCGGTCTGTTCGCGCCGATCGATCCAGCCGCGTTCCTCGAGAAAATCTCTAGCGTTGACGCCGTGCCCCACTTCCCCGATTGGCGCACCATCAACGCACAGGCGCTTGCCACCGGGCGCGTCACGCGTCAGAGCGACGGCCGTCTCAAGGCTGAGTTCCGGCTGTGGGACGTGCTGGCGGGCCAACAGCTCGCCGGCCAGCAATATTTCACGACGCCCGACAATTGGCGCCGCATCGCGCACATCATTTCGGATGCCATCTACGAGCGCCTCACCGGCGAAAAAGGCTATTTCGACAGCCGCGTCGTATTCGTCGACGAAACCGGGCCGGCGGAGCGCCGCATCAAGCGGCTCGCGATCATGGACCAGGACGGCGCCAACGTGCGCTATCTCACGCGTGGCGACGAGCTTGTGCTGACGCCGCGGTTCTCGCCGTCAACGCAAGAGATCACCTACATGGCCTATGGCCAGGGCGAGCCGCGCGTCTACCTCCTCAACATCGAGACCGGGCAGCGCGAGATCGTCGGCAACTTTCCCGGCATGAGCTTCGCACCGCGGTTTTCGCCGGACGGGCAGCGTGTCGTCATGAGTCTTCAGGAGGGAAGCAACTCCAACATCTTCGTCATGGACTTGCGCTCCAAGGCGATGACCCGGCTGACCGATACGCCGGCGATCGATACCTCACCGTCCTACTCGCCCGACGGCGCGAGGATCTGTTTTGAATCCGACCGTGGCGGTCATCCGCAGATCTACGTCATGGCCGCAACCGGCGGCTCGGCGCAGCGCATCAGCTTCGGCGAAGGCTCCTATTCGACGCCGGTGTGGTCGCCGCGCGGCGACTACATCGCCTTCACTCGGCAGGCCGGTGGCAAATTCGCGATCGGCGTGATGAAACCGGACGGCACTGGCGAGCGCGTCCTCACCGAGGGCTTCCATAACGAGGGACCGACCTTCGCGCCAAACGGGCGGGTGATCATGTTTTTCCGCGATCCCGGCGGGAGTGCCGGGCCTTCGCTGTTCACCATCGATATTGGCGGACGTAACGAGCTGCGTGAGCCGACGCCGAGTTTCGCCTCCGATCCGGCTTGGTCGCCGCTTCTTTCATAGGCCTCTCTTGGCGCGCCAAAAACGCGCCAATCCCCACATATCGTTGCCGCATTCACGCCCTATTAACCATTGCCAAAGCTTTAGGGGTGATCGGTGGGTTTGGGGCTTCTTTGCAAGGCCTCATCAAGGTTGACGGAACCTTCGCTTAACGAAGGCGCTGCTAGATCGCTCCAGAGACCAACCATGTCCGGCATCAACGGAACAATGGAGGCAGCGGAATGAAGTTTATGAGCATCGTCCGCGGCGCAAAATTCGCAGCTGTCGTGCTGGGTGCGCTCGCGATTGCGGCTTGCGCCAAGCAGCAGCCCGATCAAACCGCCATGGCCGGCGCCGCCGTGCCCGGCAGTCAACAGGATTTCATCGTCAATGTCGGCGATCGCGTCTTCTTCGAAACCGACTCCTCGGAGCTGACGACGCAGGCGCGGGCGACACTCGACAAGCAGGCGCAGTGGCTCAATCAGTACAACCGTTATGCTTTCACGGTTGAAGGCCATGCCGACGAGCGCGGCACGCGCGAATACAACATCGCGCTCGGCGCCCGCCGCGCCCAGACTGTGCGCGAATACCTCGTCTCGCGCGGTATCATGGCGCAGCGCATGCACACCATCTCATACGGCAAGGAACGGCCGGTCGCTGTGTGCAATGACATTTCCTGCTGGTCGCAGAACCGCCGCGCCGTGACCGTGCTCAATCAGAGCTCATAGCAGCCGGCTATTCGCCGACAGATTCGCGAAAGCTTCAAAGAACATAAAATGGTCGGCGCCTTCGCGGCGCCGATCGCGTTTTCGCCCCCTGTTTTGTCTTGCCAAAGCGACGTTGAAATTGGATCGTAGCGTGTCGTTGCGTCGCTGGATTGCTCTGTTTCCCTATTGCTTGGAAATCGACAAGGGTCCGCTCATGTCCAAAGCCGGGTCCGCTTGCGCAACGCTTATGCTCGCTGCCGCTGTCGTCCTCGCGGCCTGCGGCCAGGACAATCGTTATGCCGCTCCGCCGCCGCCGAAGGTCGCGGTCGCCGCCCCCCGTGAGCAAGAGGTCACACGCTATTTCGAAGCGACCGGCAACACCGCAGCAATCAATTCCGTCGATCTCGTCGCCCGCGTTCAGGGCTTTGTGCAGGCAATCAGCTACACTGACGGCGATTTCGTGAAGAAGGGTACTTCTTTGTTCACCATCGAGCCCGAGCCCTACAAGCTTAAAGTGGAATCGGCAAAGGCGTCAGTGACCAGCGCGAAAGCCACGCTGAAACAAAATGAGGCAGAGTTCCAGCGCCAGGCTGATCTCGTTGCAAGGCAGGTTTCGACCCAGGCCAATTACGACAAGGCGCTCGCGCAGCGCGACTCGTCGCAAGCCGACCTGCAGTCGGCGGAGGCCAATGAGCAGCAGGCCGAGATCAACCTCGGCTATACCGATGTGGTCGCGCCGTTCGATGGCGTCGTGTCGGCGCGGCAAGTCTCGATCGGCCAACTCGTCGGTGCGAACTCAACCACGGTTCTCTCCACCATCGTCCAGCTCGATCCGATCTATGTGAATTTCAACGTCAGCGAGCGCGATGTGCTGGAGGTTCGGGCCGATCTGGCCCGCACCGGCCGAACCATCGCCGATTTGTTGGGTATCCCGGTCGAAATCGGACTGCAAACCGAAAGCGGCTATCTGCACAAAGGCAAGCTGGATTACGTGGCGCCGACCGTCGACCCGTCAACGGGGACGCTCGCCGTCCGCGCAAGCCTGCAAAATTCTGATCGTATTTTGCTGCCCGGCTATTTTGTGCGCGTGCGCATACCTTCGCGGCCGCAACCGGCTCTGCTGGTGCCCAACGTCGCACTCGGCAGCGATCAAGGCGGGCGCTACGTGCTCATCGTCAACAAGGACGACGTGGTCGAGCAGCGCAGAGTGGATCCGGGACAACTCGTCGGTGAACTGCGCGTGATCGAAAAGGGTGTGACCAAGAACGACCGTGTCGTCGCCGGCGGCATCATGCGCGCAATCCCGGGTCAGAAGGTCGATCCCGAACTGCGCTCCGTGACGGCTGACTGATGTGGGGGGCCTTCCGATGGATGATTACTCTTTTCCGTCCCCCTGAGGCACGACCGCGAGCCTCGAAGGGCGGCGGGTACAGAGACCCAGGATGATCTCAAAGTTTTTCATCGAGCGCCCGGTTCTCGCGAACGTCATCGCCATCCTGATGATCTTGATCGGCGGCGTGGCGCTTTACGGTTTGCCGATCTCACAATATCCCGACGTCGTACCGCCAACCGTGCAGGTGACGACGCTTTACCCCGGCGCCAGCGCCCGCACGCTCATGGATACCGTCGCTCTGCCCATCGAGGAGCAGGTGAATGGCGTCGAGGGCATGCTCTACATGCAATCGACGAACTCGAGCGACGGCAGCTATACGCTCACCGTCACCTTTAAGATCGGCACCAATCTCGATACCGCACAAGTGCTGGTGCAGAATCGCGTGGCGAGCGCGCTCGCGTCCTTGCCGGCTGCGGTCCAGTCTCAGGGCGTCACGGCGCAAAAGCGCGCGACAGCGATCTTGTTGTTCGTGACTTTGACGTCACCCGACCGGCGCTACGACAACCTTTACCTCGCCAACTACGCCACCATCAGCATCAAGGACGAACTGTCGCGCCTTCCGGGGGTCGGCAACGTCAATATTTCCGGCGCTGGCCAATATTCAATGCGCGTTTGGCTCGACCCGGAAAAGCTCAAAGCGCGAAGCCTCGACGCGCAGGACGTCGTCCAGACGTTGCAGCAGCAGAGCCAGCAGGTCACGTCTGGTCAGGTCGGAACGCCACCGGCGCCGCCCAGTGTGGATTTCCAGTACACCGTCGATCTCCAGGGCCGCCTCGCCGATGTCGAGGAGTTCGAGAATGTGATCGTGAAAACCGGCAACGCCGGCGAAATTACGCGCCTGCGTGACGTCGCCCGCGTCGAACTCGGCGCCCAGACCTACAGCCAGATTTTCACACTCGACGGTCAGCCGTCAGCAGGCATCGGCATCTATCAGACACCAGGCGCAAACGCGTTGGACGTCGAGCGCTCGGTCAAGGCCAAGATGGAGGTGCTCGCGCGGCAATTTCCGCAAGGGCTTGTTTATTCGATCCCCTTCGACACGACCGTGTTCGTCAACGCGGCAATCCATGAGGTCTACAAAACGCTCATCGAAGCCGCGGTCCTCGTGTTGATCGTGATCCTCGTCTTCCTCCAGGATTGGCGTGCCATGCTGGTGCCGGCAACCACGGTGCCGGTGACCATTGTCGGCGCATTCGCGGCGATGTGGGCGCTCGGCTTCAGCGTGAATTTCTCCACGCTGTTCGCGATCGTGCTTTCGATCGGCATCGTGGTCGATGACGCCATCGTCGTTGTGGAAGGGGCGGCCCACAACGTCGAACGCGGCATGAGCGGGCACGACGCGGCAATCAGCGCCATGAATACGCTGTTGGGGCCGATCATCGGGATCACTCTGGTGTTGATGTCGGTGTTCTTGCCGGCAGCCTTTCTACCCGGCCTCACCGGCCGCATGTACGCGCAGTTCGCGCTCGTGATCGCCGCGACGGCGCTGTTGAGCGCGATCAACGCGGTGACGCTTAAGCCGACGCAAGCAGCATTGTGGCTTCGTCCCCCGGTCGCCGAAGACCGGCGCAACGGTTTTTATCGCGGCTTCAACGCGGTCTATGGCCGGGTCGAACGAGCCTATGCCGGCCTCATTGAACGCATGGTGACCCGCGCCGGGCTGATGGCGATCGTCGCCTTCGTCATCATTGGGCTCGCCGGGTGGGGACTAGCGCGCGTGCCGACCGGCTTCTTGCCGATCGAAGACCAGGGCTATCTTCTGGTCGCCGTCCAGCTTCCCGACGGTGCCGCTCTTGGACGCACGCAGAAGACGCTCGATCAGATTTCCGAGATCGCGCGCGCCGATGCGGCCGTGGAGCACGTGGTCACCATCGCGGGCGTCTCTGCGCTCGATAACAGCGCCACGCTCCCCAATGCCGGGGTAGCGTATGTGGTGCTCAAGGATTGGAGCGCGCGAAGCGACCTACGCACGCTGTTCGGCCGGCTGTCGCGCGCGTTCGATAACGTCGAGGCACGGGTGCTCGCGTTCCCGCCGCCGCCGATCCAGGGCATCGGCAATGCCGGCGGCTTCGCCATGCAAGTGGAGTTGCGCGACGGCAGCACCGATTTCGCCAAGCTGCAAAGCGTCACCAGCGCCATCGTCGCCAATGCGCAATCGCAGACCGCGCTGCAGCGCGTGTCGACTACTTTCCGCGCCGTCGCACCGCAAATTCGCGTCGACGTCGATCGCGTTAAAGCACAGACGGTCCATGTGCCGGTCGATCAGGTGTTCGCGACGCTCGCGACCTATTTCGGCTCGGCCTACGTTGAGCAGTTCAACAAATTCGGCCGCGTATTTCAGGTCTTCGCCCAAGCCGATGCACCGTTCCGGCTGCGGACTCGGGACATCGAGAACCTTTCGGTCCGTAATCAGCAGGGCAACATGATTCCGCTGGGAACGCTTGTCCATCTCACGCCGACTGTCGGCCCGTCGCTGATCAGCCTTTACAATCTCTACCCGTCCGCCAGCGTGCTGGGGCTGCCGGCGCCGGGCTTCAGCTCCGGCCAAGCGCTTCGACTCATGGAAGAGAATGCGGCGCGGACTTTGCCGCCGGGAACCGCGATTGATTGGACTGCGATGTCCTATCAGGAAAAGATCGTCGGCAATCAAATGTACTTCGTGTTTGCGATGGCGCTGCTGCTCGTTTATCTTGTGCTCGCCGGTCAATACGAAAGCTGGTACGCGCCGCTGTCCATCATACTGTCGGTCCCGCTCGCGCTTGTTGGTCCGGTCCTGGTGCTGTCGCTGCTGCGCATAGACAACAATCTCTATACGCAGATCGGCATCATCCTGCTGATCGCGCTCTCAGCCAAAAACGCCATTTTGATCGTCGATGTGGCGCGCGACCGCCGCCTGCACGAAGGCAGGTCGCTAGTCGAGGCCGCCGTCGATGCGGCGCGAGCACGGTTCCGGCCGATCATCATGACGTCGTTCGCGTTCATCCTCGGCGTCGCGCCGCTCGTGATCGCCAGCGGCGCCGGCGCCAGCGCCAGGAAGTCCATCGGGATTACCGTATTCAGCGGCATGATCGCGTCGACCTGCCTTGCGGTCCTGTTCGCGCCGTCGATTTTTGTGGTAGTGCAGCGTTTCGAGGAGTGGCGAAGCTCCCGTAAACACCCGCGCCTGCAACCCGCGGAATGAGCGAATGACCCGGTACCGGAAAATCGCACCCCGGAGCGCCACAATGACGACGGCTTCCGGTGCGGCCAGTCACAATTTGGACGCAGCGCCGACTATGTTAGGTACGCCTACCCACCGCAAAATGTCGCCGGCAATGCTCCGCTCCGCCTTTCTGCTCGTGCTCCTTCCCGTGCTGACGCTTGGCGTGGGGGCCGTCCGCGCACAAGAGGCGGACGCTGACCTGTTGACGCGGATCAATCGGCTCGAGTCTGTGATCCGGCAGCTCACCGGCAACGTTGAGCAACTCCAGTACCGCAATCAGCAGCTCGAGCAGCAGGTGCAGCGTCTGCAGGAGGAAGTGCAGCCGCGTCCCGAAGAGGGCAGGGGTGCAACACGGCCGCCGTCGCCTGCGCAGCGGCCGAGCGCACAATATCAGCCGCCCACTTATTCGTCGCCGCCCGCCGCCGGCGCTCCGCCGGCCGTGCCGCCGGTACCAGCCGAGCCGCCGACACCGGGGGCTCGCCGTGGCGACGCCTTCGACCCAACAGCCAATCCAAACGCACCGGGCGCGCCACGCCCAATGGGGACCAGCACGGCCGCGACCGAGCCGCCGCCTCCGGTTTCCGACGCGCCCGCTCCTGGACCCCGGCAACTCGGCGCACCGCTCGATCTCTCGACGCCCGGCGCGGTATCGCCCGGCGGACTGCCCGCTCCACCGCCAAGCAATCCGAACGCCACCGGCGCCGTGCAGGCGACACTGCCGCCGACCAACTCACCCAAAGACCAATACGATCTGGCTTACGGCTACGTGCTGCACAAAGACTACGGGCAAGCCGCGGACACGTTCCGCTTTTTCCTCCGGCAATATCCGACCGATCGTTTGGCGCCGGAGGCCCAATACTGGCTCGGCGAAAGTCTTTTCCAACAGCAGCAATATCGCGACGCCGCCGAGGCGTTTCTGGCCGTTTCCACGAAGTATGACACGGCGGCGCGAGCGCCGGAGGCGCTGTTGCGGCTTGGCCAGTCGCTCGCGGCTTTGGGCGAAAAGGAAGCGGCGTGCGCCTCGCTCAGTGAGGTGCTGCGCAAGTACCCGCGCGCTTCCTCGAGCGTGAAGCAGGCCGTGGACCGAGAACAAAAGCGTGGCCATTGCTGACGAAGCGGTTGGTGACGAGGAAGCGAGCGCGCTATTCGGCGGTCTTGAAGGTCTGCGCGGGCTTGTGCTCGCCGTGTCTGGCGGTTCCGATTCGACGGCGTTGCTTGTGATCGCCGCGCGCTGGGCCAAACGGCTCAAACGCTCACCGAAGCTCACCGCCGTGACCATCGACCACAGTCTGCGGCCGGAATCCGCGCGCGAAGCGGCGGCGGTGAAGCGGCTCGCTCGTCGGCTCGGGATTCCTCATCGCACGCTGCGCTGGCGCGGCAAAAAGCCGGAAACCGGCTTACAGGAGGCGGCGCGCATCGCGCGCTACCGGCTGCTGGCCAAGGCGGCGACGCGCCTGGGATACGAACATATCCTTACCGCGCATACGCTCGATGATCAGGCGGAAACCGTGCTCTTTCGCCTGGCTCGCGGCAGCGGCCTGACCGGACTTGCCGGTATGGCGCACGCGTCGCCCATTCCCAGCGGCGGGGAGACTGCAATCTTTCTTGTCCGTCCGCTGCTCCCCGTGTCCAAGGCGCGGCTGATCGCGACGCTGAAGATCGCCGGCGTCGGCCACAGCGAGGATCCGACGAATCACGATCCGCGCTTTACCCGCACGCGGCTGCGCGCGCTGATGCCCCGTCTCGCGAGCGAGGGGCTCGATGCGCGGAGCCTGGCGCGTTTTGCGGCGCGCATGCGACGCGCCGAAGCGACCATCGAATTCGCGGTCGCCGCCGCGCGCGCGGCATTGACGCCGGGCCGCTGGCGCGAACGCGGCCCAATCGTCTTCGAAACGGCACGATTTAACGACCTGCCCGCCGAAGTGGCACTCCGGCTCCTGGGTCGCGCCATTGCACATACCGGCAACGAGGGGCCGGTCGAACTCGGCAAGCTGGAATTGCTTTACGAAGCGCTAAGGAAGTCCCGCTCGCCGCTGCGCCGCACGCTTGCCGGCGCGCTGGTCACGCTTGGCGCCAGCCGGCTCGTCGTCGAGCGCGCCCCGCCGCGCCGCGCGCGGGCTACGCACGGCACCAGCAACAGCCGCTTTACGAAATGGCAGTAGAATAAACACCTTGCCCAATCTCCGGCTTCCCTTGGCAGGCGGGGACCCGACGCCTACATTGGCGGGGGTACGGGACGTGAAGCCGCCACGATTCGCGGGCACAACTGAACCGGGCGCCGGCGG
>Ga0187864_10002416_pt1 | contig 16285 bp, 19 predicted proteins | sample June2016WEW_11_4_FD_132985 | JGI IMG/M metagenome (GOLD analysis project Ga0187864, IMG submission 132985) | Peatland microbial communities from SPRUCE experiment site at the Marcell Experimental Forest, Minnesota, USA - June2016WEW_11_40 | ecosystem: Environmental > Terrestrial > Soil >...
CCTGGCTGCAAAACTTTCGCCGCCTTCTGGTGCGCCAAGACCGCATCCTGACGGTCTATCGCGGCCTGTTCCACTTCGCCTGCTTACTCATCACGCTTAGGTATTTATGAAACCAGCTCTAGTGGCTAGAAAAGTTTCGAGTTTCAAAGTTTCAAGTTCTGGACTTCAGGGACGGTACCGACTTTGTTCTCCCACCCTTTCGCCAAAAGCGGGCGAAAGGATGGGGCCCCAGCGGGCGAAGGGATGGGGCGCCCGACTGATAGCTGATGGCCGATAGCTGACAGCTTGCTTCACTGGGCGGTCGACTAATGGTAGGTCAAGTGCCTTTGGAGCACTTTGTCTAGGTTCGAATCCTAGCCGCCCAGCCAAAGATCAGTAGCCAGTAGCCAGTAGCCAGTTGTCAGTAGTCAGTAGTCAGTAGTCAGTTGTCAGTGGCCAGTTGTCAGTAGCCAGAAGATCAGGCTTCGAGGTTTGCAGTCTAAGGGCTAATGGTTAACGGCTAACAGCCAATCGCGAAGGGCGAACAGCGAAGAGCGAACAGCGGCATTCAAGACCCAGCGTGTAACTCAACCAGGTGAAGCGGGGGTATTTGATTCGATGGAAACGGCAGCAAAACCGAGCGTGGTGCCAACGGCGGGCGTAGCGGGCGAAGGCACGGCAACGGCCGCACAGCAGTCGGACAAGCAAGTTCATCCGGGAGCCGATCCCAAGCCCAAGCCGGTGCGGGCGCGCCAGGATGATAGGTGGAAGATTTTTTCCGGCACCGCCAACGATGCGCTGGCCAGGGACATTTGCACCTTCCTGGGTTTGCCGCTCGGACAAGCATGCATCTCCCGGTTCTCCGACGGCGAGACCTATGTGCAGATCGAGGAGAACGTGCGCGGGGCCGATGTTTTCATGGTGCAGCCCACGTGCGACCCGGTGGACCTGCACCTGATGCAGTTGCTGCTGCTGATTGATGCGCTGAAGCGCGCCTCGGCACGGCGCATCACGGTGGTGATTCCGTACTACGGTTACGCGCGGCAGGACCGTAAAGACAAGCCGCGGGTGCCGATTTCGTCGAAGCTGGTGGCCGACTTATTGACTACGGCGGGGGCCGACCGGGCGCTGATCGTCGATCTGCACGCGCCGCAGATCCAGGGGTTCTTCAATATCCCGGTGGACCATGTGTTTGCTTCGCCGGTGCTGGTGGATTACTTCCGGAAGAAGCAGTTTCCGGATTTGACCGTGGTTTCGCCGGATGCCGGTGGCGTGGAGCGCGCCCGCTTCTTCGCCAAGAAAATGGAATCGGCGCTGGCCATTGTGGACAAGCGCCGCGTGGAAGCGGATGTGACCGAGGTGATGCACGTCATCGGTGATGTGACGAACCGCACCTGTCTCATCCTCGACGACATTATCGACACCGCGGGTACGCTGGTGAAGACTTGCCAGGCATTGCTGGACGCGGGCGCGCGCCAGGTTTATGCCTGCGCCACTCATGCGGTACTTTCCGGCCCGGCGGTGGAACGGATTTCCCAGTCGGGGTTGGCCGAAGTGGTGGTGACCAACACTATTCCGCTGACGGAAGCGGGGCGCAACGAGCCCAAGATCAAAGTGCTGTCGATCGCGGGATTGATCGGGCGCACCATTCAGTCGATTCACGAGGAGACTTCGGTCAGCAGATTGTTTTTATAAAGGACAAGATTATGGCTACAGCAACCGCAGATAAAAACGTAGAAGCCAAGCCGCGGCAAGGTGGCGGCAAGAATGACGCCCGCCGGCTGCGCGCCAGCGGCATGATTCCGGCCGTGGTGTACGGCGCCGGCCAGCCGGCGCAGGCCATCGCTGTCGATCCCAAGCAGATGAGGCGGATCCTGAATTCGGAGACCGGGCACAACTCGATTTTCGATCTCAGCCTGGATGGTCAAGCCGCCAAGGTGATGATCGTGGACTGGCAGTTTGAGCCCATCAAGAGTGCGCTGCTGCACGTTGACCTGAAGCGCATCGCCATGGACAAGGTTTTGCGCGTGAGCGTTCCCATCGTGCTCAAGGGCGAAGCTCCCGGCGTCAAGTTGCAAGGCGGCATCCTGGAGCAGATGTTGCGCGAGGTCGAAATCGAATGTTTGCCGGGCGACATTCCTGGCCACCTGGTTGCCGACGCCAGTACGCTGGAGTTCGGCCAAACCATTCGCGTCTCGGACCTGGCGCACGATGCCAAGGTGAAGTTCATCACCGACGAGAACCAGGCGGTTGCCCACGTTACCGCGGTAAAGGAAGTTGTGGAAGCCGCGCCGGTCGAGGGTGCGGTGGAAGCCGAAGCGACGGCCGCCGAGCCCGAGGTCATCAAGAAGGGCAAGCAGGAGACCGAAGGCGAAGCTGCCGAGGGTGGCGACAAGGCAGCCAAGCCGGAGAAGGCCGAGAAATCCGGGAAGTCTGAAAAGTCTGAGAAGAAGAAGTAAGCGCTGTGAAGCTGATCGTCGGGCTCGGCAATCCGGGCATCGAGTACCAGTTCACGCCGCACAACCTGGGGTTTCTGGCGGTGGACCGCATTGCCGAACAATGCGGCGTGCGCGTGGACAATCGCAACTGCCGCGCGCAAACGGCGCGGACGCGCATCGCCGGTCACGAAGTGCTGCTGGCCAAGCCGGAAACCTTCATGAACCTGAGCGGCGCTGCAGTGCGCGAGTTGGTACGCGAGTACGAAGTGCAGCCGGAGCAGGATCTGGTGCTGCTGTACGACGAGATGGACCTGCCGTTTGGCAGCTTGCGCGTCCGGCCACGCGGCCGCTCGGCGGGACACAACGGGGTGGAATCGGTGATTGACGCGCTGGGCACGCAGGAAATCGCGCGGGTCCGGATGGGAATTGCGCCCGATCATCCAGTAGGCGACGGCGCACGGTATGTGTTGTCGCAGTTCAAGAAGTCGCAGCTTGCGGCCGTTGACCAGGTATTGGATTCGGCGGCCGAGGCGGTGCGAGTGATTTTCGGCGAAGGCGTGCAGGCGGCCATGAACCGCTTTAATCGTAAGGCCGAGGAGGCCAGTGATTAGGAAGAGCAGTTTCAAGTTTCGAGTTTCGAGTTTTGAGACGCCGGTCGGAAGTGCAAGGCAACGCAGGCCACCGGAAGAGCGCGGAATCGAGTCCCGCTTGCGGGACGGAAGATGATAGCCCAGCGCTTCAGCGCTGGGTAGGCGAGTAGAAAGACCTGAGTCCCGTAGGGACGGCAGAGGATTTTGAAGGGGTATTCGAGCGATAGGGGTCCTTCAACTCCGGCGACCAACGACAGGTCGCCTGCGCTCAGGATGACAACAGAAATAGAACGGTGGATCCCATCCTTTCGCCAAAAGCGGGCGAAAGGATGGGGCACCCGGCGAAACACCAAGAGCGAACTGGCTGACGGCTGATAGCTGAAGGCTGACAGCTCAGGAGAGAGAACAGAATGCAACGTACTTATGAATTGATGTTCATCGTCCGTCCCGACATGCTGGAAGAGGACCAGGACAAACTGATATCGAGTCTGGAAACGCAGGTCGGCGGCGCAGGTGGATCGGTGAAAAGCATGGAGCGCATGGGCAAGCGCCGGCTGGCCTACACCGTGCGCAAGTTCCAGGATGGCATTTACATGCTGATGGTCCTGGAAGGCGAAGGCGCCATGGTGAAGGAAGTGGAACGCCGCCTGCGCGTGACTGAACCGGTGATCAAGTTCATCACCGTGCGGATCGATGAAGAGCAGAAGCGGCTGGCCAAGATCAAGGCAATCCGCGACACCAAGGTCCGCGGCAGGGGACGGCAGGCGGCAGCGGCGTCTGCGGCAGCCGAAGCTGCGGCAGAAGCGGCAGAAGCGGCAGAAGCAGCAGCGCCGGAAGTCGCGCCCGAGCCGGCTTCGCCAGCGGGCGCCGAATCAGAGCCGGTTAGCGCATAAGACATTTGCGCGCAGGGATCCATAGGGCCTGCGCGTCCGGTCAATATAGAACTACAGTCCTGCAGGGACTGTGCCTGACGGCGAAAATGTTCCGTGAGGCTAACCGAGTAGAGAAGGAGAATCATGGCAGACGAATCCAATAGGAATGCGGCCCCCGGAGCGGGCGCCGCAACGGCTGACGCGCCTGTCGCGCGTACGGATGGCGGTGCTCCTCGCGAAGGCGGGGGCGGCGGCGGCGGTTACGGTGCACCTCGCGGACCTCGTCCCGGTGGACGGCCGGGCGGTGGTCCTGGGGGCCCCGGCGGTGGAGGGGGCGGCGGACGGAAGTTCTTCCGCCGCAAGAAGATTTGCAAGTTCTGCGTCGAGAAGATCGACGGCATCAACTACAAGGACGTCCGGCTGCTCTCGGGTTTTGTCTCCGAGGCCGGAAAGATCGTGCCTCGCCGTCTGACCGGCGTGTGCACCCCACACCAACGGCGTCTGGCCGATGCCATCAAGCAGGCGCGCAACATCGCGCTGCTGCCGTTCGGGGGAAGGTAGAACCAGTTGTCAGTTGCCAGTTGTCAGTAGTCAGGGGTTAGGGCTTCGTATCAGGGCACGACTTTAGTCGTGCCGAACGAAGCGCAGGAAAGGTAAGGGCTTTAGCCCTTGCAAAAACAATACCTCGGGGGCTGAAGCCCAAGTCATTACTGACTCGTTGCGGCACGGCTTGAAGCCGTGCCCTGATACAAAGCGATTTCGAAGGATGGCTTCTAGTACCTAGCTGCCAGGTATGCAGACGAAGGGCATTAGCTGGGAGCCTCACACAATAAGATTCGACGGAGTTCTATTCATGGAAGTCATTCTGAAAGAAGACGTAACCAAGCTCGGCTCCCGCGGCGAAGTGGTGAAGGTCGCCGAGGGCTATGGCCGCAACTATCTCATCCCCAAGAAGCTGGCGATTGAAGCCACCACCGCCAACCGCGCTGTCATCGAGCAGATGAAGGCCTCGGCTGTGCGCCGGTCTGCCCGCGAGAAGGGCGATGCCCAAGCTTTGGCGCAGCAGGTCGAGGGCGTGACCGTGAGCTTCACCCGCAAGTCGGGCGAGCGCGATCAACTCTTTGGCTCGGTGACCTCGGCTGACATCGCACACGAGCTCGAGCATAAGGGCGTGCCGATCGATCGCCGCAAAATCCAGCTCGATGAGCCGCTGAAGCATGTCGGCGAGTTCAACGTGCCGGTGAAGTTGCACAAGGACGTGACCGTGCAGCTCAAGGTTGTCATCAACAAAGAAGCGTCAGCGGAGGCCGCTACGGCGGAGGAAGCCGGCGCGGAAGCCTAGATCTCGCTTCTCGCGAACCAGTAGGAGGACCATTTATGGCGGACCAAGGCCCTGAACGCGGCCCATTCTGGACATCTTTGCCGGGCATACTAACGGGCGCGGCTGCGCTGATTACGGCACTCGGCGGCCTGGGCGGCCTGGCAATCTGGCAGCACAACAAGCCCAGTCCCAGTCCCACTCCCGGCCCTACGCCCGCCCCCATCGTGGAGCCGTCGGTGAAACCCGAATACCCCGAAGGCTCCCGCCAGTGGTGCGACCAGAAGGTGGCGGACTGGTCGGCCGAGATGGCCAAAGGGACCGATGATGCCGCGCTGCGCAAGGCCTTCAAGGAGGGGGAATGCAAGCAGTACGGTCTTCGCTTGGGCAAGGCTGAGGTGAAATAGCGCAGCAGGAGTTTGGGACGGCCGTCCTGCCTACCAGATCCGCTGCACTCCGTAGGCCTCGAAGATAGCGTCGGCAGTGATGATCGGCCAACCCGTAACCTGCGCTTGCGCCGCGAGCAGGCGATCGAATGGGTCGTTGTGATGCCGGGGCAATAGGCCGGCACGGATTGCGTGGCTAGATTCGATCGGCAACTCGGAAAAGCCCTCTTCGGTGAGCTTTGCCTCCCAATTGGCAAGTAGAGTCTGGCTCTTAAGTTTGCCGAGATTGGTCTTGATCGCCAGTTCCCAGGGAACTGCGGCGGAAACCACGATCGAGTTAGACCTGCTTTCCATCGCCTTCACCGCGATCGCACTTAACCGGTTCGGGTCGTTCAGCCACCAGTGGAGGGCGTTCGTGTCGAGAAGTAAGATCATTCGAATCCCAGCTCACGCATCTCGTCCTCGGTGAGCGGTGCGAAGGCGTCTGGCGCCGCCCACAATTGGCCCTTCATACTGCCGGGAATGCGCTTCTTGGCTGCGCTGGCAAGGGGAACGATCTTCGCGACTGGCTGTTTGCCGCGCGTAATAACCACTTCCTTGCCGCTCTGGGCCTCTTTGATCAGCCGCGAGAGGTTGGTCTTCGCCTGATGTACTGTGTAGCTCATTAGCTAAGTTTACTTAGCTAAGCTGGACCGCGTCAAGAACCTGCAGGATCCTCTGGTGCCGTGAACCATTACGCGCCGCCTCACGTATCTACTAGCTGAGGCGTCTATAATTGACCGCTCACGGTTTCCTCCCGCCCCCGTCTATGTAATTGCAGGCACTCGAATTGGGCCTGCTAATTACAGACCAGGTAGAAACCAGCATGCCGGCCGAAGCGGTAGCAGTTCCTCTCACGGTTGGCGCGGGGCCCTCACCACGCGCCGGGTTTGCGCGTGGCGGGGTGCTTGGCCCGGGGCTCCGTCCTTCCGTGGCGTGGCGGGAGACGGACAAAACGTCCTCTACTCCCTCTGACCGAGGGTCCATGGCGGGGCAGGCCCAGAGCCGCATGAATGACACGGAGCTGATCCGGGAAGCACAACGTGGCAATCACGCCGCGTTCGAGGAACTGGTGCGCCAGTACGATGGCGCCGTGCTGCGCCTGGCCTATCACCTGACCCGCTCGGAGCAGGATGCCCAGGACATTTACCAGGAAACGTTTCTCAAGGCCTACCGCAATATAGGCAGCTTCCGCTTCGAGTGCTCGTTTTATACCTGGATCTACCGCATCGCGACGAATCTGTGTCTCGATCTACTGCGCAAACGGCAGGTGCGCAAAGAGGATCCCGGGGTGGCGACCGACTCGGAAGGCGGCACCTACGACCTGCTCGACCAGGTTGCTGACCAGCGATCGGGAGCCAGTCCGGAGCGCGACCTGATGCGGCGCGAGCTGGGAGCGAACATCGCCAAGGCCTTGCAGAAGTTGACTCCGCGCGAGCGCATGGTATTTGAGATGAAGCACTACCAGGGTTTGAAGCTGCGCACCATTGGCGAGATTTTGAATACGACGGAAGAAACGGCGAAGAACACGCTGTTCCGCGGCACGCAGAAACTGCGCGCCGCACTGAAGGGCGTCCGCTAGCGCCGGGCGGTGGAAAGAAGCAAGGGGCGGTCATCATGAATTGCGAATGGGTACAACAGAACACAGCGCTCTATTTGTACGACGAGCTGGCGGACGACGCGCGCCACGAGTTGGAGCAGCACATCCGGCGCTGCCAGGACTGCGCGGCCGAGTTGGCGGCGCAGCAGCAGTTCCAGGAGCAGATGAACGCGCTGCCCGTAGAAGAGCCGTCGGCGAGCTTTCTGGCCGCGGCGCGCATGCGCCTGCAGGAGTCGCTGGAGACCGCTCAGCAGAATCGCGCCTGGTACCATCGCCTCGCCTTCGATCCCATGGCGTGGATGCGCCAGGTGCGTTTCTCGCCCGCGCTGGCCATGGTCATCTTCCTGGCCGGCTTTGGCGGCGGCCTCGGCGCCATGTACAGCGCGAAGGGTCCCGCTACCGCAACCACTCCACCGGCAGAAGCTTCCATCGGCGGCATTACCTCCATAGAAAAACAACCGGGCACCGGCAACGTCAAAGTTCAATACGACAAACGTCTGCCTGCCTCGGTCCAGGGATCGGTCTCTGATCCGAAGATGCAGGACCTGTTGCTGTATGCCGCCAAGAGCAACGAGAATTCCGGCGTGCGTCTGAATTCCGTGGATGTGCTGACCAGCAAGGCTGACGATCCTCGCGTGCGCGAGACCCTGACCTATGCGCTGCGTTACGACAGCAATCCCGGGGTACGCCTTATGGCGCTGGATGGAGTAGGGCCCTTCGTGAAACAGGACATCCGGGTGCGCAATGCGGTGCTCGAAGCCCTGCTGGACGACAGCAATCTGGGAGTGCGCAGCGGCGCCCTCCATGCGCTGGAACCGGTGCGCGCCGACAGTAGCGTGCGCATGGCCCTGCAACAGTTGTCGAAGGAAGATCCCAGTGAATACATCCGCACCGAGTCCAAGCGCGTGCTGGCCTCCATGCCCAATATTTACTAGGCAGAGAAACGGTGTTTCAGACCTTCGTGATTCGCTCCCGGAAAGAGGATTGGTTGAAGCAGGGTTGGCAATTTAGAGCGGCGACGAGAAAGGCGGGGCGGGAAGACTTCGGCGCACAGTGTGCGGCGAGCAGTCGCAAATGGACAGCGGCCGCAGCATTCTTGGCGATGGCGGTTGCGATTCCGCTCTGGGCGCAACAATCGCGAGTTTACCGCGACAGCACTTCGTGGGTGGAGGAGATCACCGGGACATTGCCCGCTTCGCGCCAGGTCCGCATTACTACCGATCTGGGATCGGTGCAGGTGCAAGGAAGTTCGCCGCAGGTGACCTATATCATGCGCAAACGCTCGTACGCTCCCAGCCAGGAAGCGGCGCGGCGACAATTTGAGCAGATGCATATTTCCACGATCAAGACTGCGGAAGGCGACTTGATCGAAGGCCGGCTGGCAAACCGGAACCTGAACCGATTCAACGCTGAGTTCATCGTGCAGATCCCACGGGAACTGGAGATGGTGAAAGTGGAAACCAAGGGTGGTTCGCTCAATCTTAGTTCCATCGTGGCTACCATTCTGGGCGCGACCGGCGCCGGCTCGGTCACGCTCGACGATCTGGATGGGTCGGTGAAAATTACCAGCGGTGGTGGAAATGTGGAGGTCGGACGTCTAGGCTCCGATTTTTCGTTGATTAGCGCAGGAGGGGACGTTCACATCAAGAACGTCGCCGGACAAACGCACATCAACATTGGCGGAGGTAAGGTGTACGTCGGTTCTACCAAGGGAGGCTTTATTCAAACCGGCGCCGGCAATATTGACGTGCGCAAGTGCAGCGGCGATCTGGGGGCAAGCTCTGGCGGAGGCAATCTCAATCTGGGTGACATGAGCGGCGCGGTCGTGGCTGGAACGACCGGGGGGAGTGTACATGTGGACAGCGCCAAGGGGCGGGTGCAGGTCAGTACGGGTGGCGGCAGTGTCGAATTGTTCAATCTGAGCCAGGGCGCGCAGGTGGAAACGGGAGCAGGCGGGATTACGGCTGAGTTTGTGGGCAAGCGCGGCAGCTTCGCTGATTCATCGCTGCATACCGCAGCCGGTGACGTGATCGTCTATCTGCCCAAAGACTTGCCGGTCACGGTGCACGCCTCATCTGACATGGCGACCGGCCATGGCATCGCCTCCGAGTTTTCCGGATTGCGGATCACCAGGGAAGGCAGCAACTTCGCCCCCAGGTCCATGTACGCGGAAGGATCATTAAATGGGGGTGGCCCAGTGTTGAAAGTCCGTACCATCATGGGCCAGATCGATTTTCGGCAAGCACACTGGCAAGCACACTAAGGTAGGAATTATTATGCGCAAAATTACGATCGTTATGCATGGCCTGGTCTCAATCCTGCTGGCAGCCGCAATGGCGGCGGCGGCCGCCGCCGAGCCCCCGTCAGGTAATCCAGCGTGGCCGGATTCGCGCCAGACGGCTTATCTCGGGGTGCACATTGACGCGGTGACCCCACAACAGGCCTCCGCGCTGAAATTGGCCAATCCCAGCGGCGCGGTCATTACCGATCTCGACCGGGATAGTCCCGCGTGTAAGGCGGGATTGAAAGAGAATGATGTCATCGTAGGTCTAAACGGTTCGAAGATAGAATCCCCGGAACAATTGGGGAACATGATCCACCTGACCCAGCCGGGCAAGACAGTGACGGTGACCGTGGTCCGCGGCGGTGAGACCAAAGACATCAAAGTGACTCTGGGAAGGTGGCCGCAAGTCACGCCTCACGCCCAGAGCTTCGTAGCCGGAGCTCCGCGGTGGAGCGGCCCGGTCGTGGCCCCCGGCTTCGTCCCCGATGTCGAGATTCCATCCTTCGCCGCGGTTTCTTCGCGCCATGGTTTGATGGTGGAGAGCCTGTGTCCGCAATTGGCCGACTTCTTCAATGTGCCGGCAGGGACCGGCGTCCTGGTGCGCTCGGTGGAAAAAGGCAGTCCCGCGGATGCGGCTGGGCTGAAGGCCGGCGACGTGATCGTCAGGCTGAACAATGAAACCGTGCACGACTTGGCCGACTGGCGGCGCGCCCTGCGCGTTCCGGCGAGCCAGGTATCCATCACCGTGGTCCGCGAGAAACAAGAGAAGACGGTAGTAATGCATCTTCCGCCGTCGCGCGATTCCTCGAAAGTGCTTGGCCAGGACTGGGGCGATGTTGAAGAGCAGATGCAAGCCTTAGGGCAGGAAATGGAGGAGCTGCGTCCCCAGCTTGAGGCCAGCCAGGAAGAAATGCTGGCGGCAGTGCAGCCCAGCGAGAAAGAGCTGGAACAGATGCGCCGCCAGATTGAAAAGGCGATGAAGCTAAAACAAAAAGACATGGAAAAGATGGCGCGCGAAATCGAAAAGTCTGCCATGCCCACTCAGAAGCAGATGGAGAAGATGACTCGCGACATCGTGAAGTCCGTGCCGACCCAGGAACAGCTCGATCAAATGCAGCATGACATCCAGGAGTCGATGAAGAACTGGACACCGCAGTTCCAGCAGGAAATGGAGGAACTCCAGAAACAAATGGAGCAGCAGAAGCTCGACTTGCAGCAAATGCTGAAGGGCTTCGGGAGCGAGCGCGAATACTAGGTTATGGCGTTTAAGAGTTCGTGTAGTCCGGGTGCGACCGGCCTTTCACAGCGTGTGGGAAAACTAGTTTCGCGTGGGCACGGTGGAACGATTGCGCATAATCGAGCCCCGCAGCCGGGGTCCCCAGTTCGCGCCGCCTTTGCGCGAAATGGGGTGGAGGAGGGGCGGAAGAGCTTAGCCTAGCGCTTCACCTGGATTGCTCATCCGTTTCGGTGGCAGAAGGCAGCAAGCTTTGAAGGGGCACGGCTTCAGCCGTGCCGTAAGGTGCTCTCATCATGGTGGCTTTAGCCACTGAGGGACTTCGGTGTTGACACGAACTGCGAATTCCCTCAGGGGCTGAAGCCCAACTCTCCACGCCCACGTAACGGCACGGCTGAAGCCGTGCCCCTTCAAAGCGTGAGTTCCTCGTGAATAATCCAGCTTCAGCGCTGGGTAAAGTGGGATATAAGGTCGAGTCCCGTTGGGGACGGCAGAGTTCTCACACACCCCTTCTTCAGGCCGGCGTCAAGCGGGGACGACACAAGGATAGCTTCCCATAAAACTGCGTCACCGTTTGCGGCCCTCCCCCGCTGAACCTCTGCGCCGCCACTTGCGATCGACCAACTCAATGGCCCCGTACAGGACGAGGCACACCCAGGCGTCCACCAGCAACCCGATATCAATCCGGAAAGGTTGATGACGGCCCGCCAGCGGCAGGTGTGGCATCAGGACAAAGAAGTAAAGCAGGCTGCCCGCCACCACGGCAACCGATTGCTTGAGAAGTCTTCGCAGCACGCACTTGTTGGACACCAACAACATCGTATTTGATGCCAGAAAAAGTACGAATCGCCCTTCGCCCTTCGCCTTTCGCTCTTCGCTGTTCGCTATTGCCTTGCGAGCCCGAACGCACAAGGTAGCGCCAAACCCGGTCGAGATCGCCCCAAATTTGCGAAGGTGGAGAGTTGAGTGGCCGAAGCGAAAAGCGAAGAGCGAATAGCGAAAAGCGAATCGCGAACAGCGAATGGCGCCGCACTGACGGCCGAGAGCTGATAGCTGACGGCTGCTTCATTTACCATCCTTCTGTGCTCGATCTCGCCACCAATGTACAGTTCGTCAAAGGCATTGGGCCAAAGATCGCCCAAATTCTGCTGGAGAAGGGCATCAGCACCGTCGAGGACCTGCTGTACTATTTGCCCTTCCGCTACGAAGACCGGCTCAATCCGCGCGGCATTGGCGAGCTGCGTGCCGGCGAGATGGCCAGCATTATCGCCGAGGTACGCACCTTCGGATTGTTCCGCACGCGCCGTATGCCCATCTTCGAGATGACCGTCGGGCAGGGCCGTGACACCTTGAAGTGCATGTGGTTCAACGCCACCTACCTGCAAGACAAGTTTCGCGCCGGCATGCTGCTCGCGCTCTACGGTAAGGTGGAAGCGGGAGACCGTGGAGGCCATCGCTTCGAAATCATCCAGCCTCAGTACGAAGTCTTGCACGATCCGACTGCAACCCACGGCAACGGCGGGGGCGATGAAACCAAGTGGCAATCCCTCGAGGTCGGTCGCATCGTCCCCATTTACGAAACTGCCGGGAATGGCCGACTCACGGCGCGCTGGTTCCGGCGCGTGATCCACGCCATGCTGGAGAGGCTCGACCAGGACCCACCGGACGCGATCCCGGCTGCGGTCCGCGGGCGCATGGGCCTGATCGATCGCCGTCGCGCGTTCTGGCAGGCCCACTGGCCGGAGGTTGGCGAGAGTCTCGCGAATTTGCTGGCGGCGCGCACTCCGGCGCACATCCGCCTCATCTTCGAAGAACTTTTCTTCCTCGAACTGGGACTCGCACTCAAGCGCCGCAAGATGCGCGCCCAGACGGGGACCGCTTTCCAGATTGGCGATCAGGTCCGCGGTGCGGTCAAGCGAATCTTGCCGTTCCATCCCACGGCGGCGCAGAAGCGCGTGCTGAAAGAAATTGCGGCCGATATGGCCGAGCCCGCTCCCATGCGGCGTTTGCTGCAAGGCGATGTCGGCTCGGGCAAGACCATCGTTGCACTGGAAGCGGCCGTCATCGCGATGGAGAACGGCTGCCAGGTCGCCCTGATGGCGCCCACCGAGATTCTGGCGACGCAGCATTACCTTTCCGCGCGGCGCATTCTGGGGCCTGCCGGCTACCGCATTGTGCTGCTCACCGGGTCGCAGGAGTCCGGCCGCAAGAAGCAGGCGCGCCATCACATCGCGCAGGGCAACGCCCAACTGGTGATCGGCACCCATGCGCTCATCCAGGAGACAGTCGAGTTCGACAAGCTGGGGCTGGTCATCGTGGACGAGCAGCATCGCTTTGGCGTGCTGCAGCGCTTCCGCCTGATGAAGAAGACGAACCAAGCCGAGCCCGACGTGCTGGTGATGACGGCCACGCCCATTCCGCGCACCCTCGCGCTCACCTTGTACGGCGATCTCGACACCAGCGTCCTCGATGAGCTTCCGCCGGGACGCACGCCCATCACCACGCGGCGCGTCGGCGATGAGCGCTCGGAAGAAGTGTGGGAGTTCGTGCGCAAACAAGTCGCTGCCGGCCGGCAAGCCTACATCGTGTATCCCGTGATTGAAGAAGGGGCGATGGAAGGCGAACTGAAGGCGGCCATCAAGATGTATGAGCAGCTTCGCAAGCGCGAATTTTCCGGCCTGCGCGTTGGCCTGTTGCACGGGCGTATGAGCGCCGAGGAAAAAGATGCGACTATGGCCAGCTTTCAGCGCGGCGACATCGATGTGCTGGTCTCGACTACGGTGATCGAGGTTGGCGTGGATGTCGCCAACGCCAACATCATGGTTGTGGAGCACGCCGAGCGTTTTGGGCTCTCGCAACTGCATCAACTGCGCGGACGCATCGGACGCGGCAGCGCGAAGTCGTATTGCGTCCTGATGACCGGTGGCAAGGTTTCGGTGGAAGCCGAGCAGCGGCTTGAAGCCATGGTGCGCACCCAGAACGGATTCGAGATTGCCGAACTCGACTTGCAGCAGCGCGGGCCGGGCGAGTTCTTCGGCACCCGCCAGGCGGGCATGCCGAACTTTCGCGTCGCCAATTTGCTGCGCGACCGCGAATTGCTGGAGGCGGCCCGCCGCGAGGCGCGATATGTGCTCGCCGGCCCCAACCCCGATCTGGCCAAAGAGGAGATCGCCCGCGCCGTGCAGCACCTGCGCGGACACTGGAACCGCAGGTACGGGCTGGTGGAGGTAGGGTGAGGCAAGAAATTACTTGTTACCGGGGTTCTTCGTGAATATTTGTTCTCTGCTTTTGAGATATTCTTATGGTTTAATGCTTGCAGTCTGAGCTGTCGTTCTGGGGGATGCGATGTCGTTTGAGGAAGCGTTGAGTCTTGCGTCGAGAGATGAATCGTTCAAAGCGACCGTTTATGCGATGAACACTCTGCTCATCGGCAAGGGTATCTACACTCAGGAAGAGTTTGAGTCGCTGTTCGTGGAGTGGGTGGACAAAGAGCATCGGCGCTCCCGGCCATTAGCGCCGTCTCAGGACTCTATGCCTTGCCCGGCTTAGAGCGATACGCCGGATGTTCGCAGTCAGGCCTGCGGCCACAATGTATCCCGATGTCGCAAGCCTTGCATTCGCAGGCGCAGTGCGGCGCAGGTTTCAGCTCCTTCTTCGTCTTGGGTGTCATCCATTCCTTTCTTCAGCCACTGCATCTGTATGCAACAATCTTCGTGCATATAGCATTACCTTAAATTATCTCAGTAGATAGCAACATCAACCTTATATCGGATAGTGGGAAACCTGTGGAAAATGAGCGATTGCTGTGTGACGCGGTGGAAAAGAAAAGCGAAAGTGCGACACACTATTGGGGACAAGAAGAAATATGCTCCATTTGGCGAAATTGTGTCATCATATGAGTATGCGGCGGTCAGGCTTAGTTCTGACGATTCTGGTTTTGAGTGCCGCCCTTCTGCCTGCCCAGACAGCAGGTGGCGGATCGCAGGGCGGAGGATCGCACGGCGGAGGAGTTGCCGGCGCGGGAGGTCATGCGGGAGGCCGTATGCCTGGCCATGGAACCAGGCCGGGCTCGTCGAATGGCTTCTTCCCGCTGCGTTCCGGCGACCGTCATAACCGTGGATACGGAGCGGGTTGGCTGCCTTATGGCGCTCCGTACTGGGATGAAGACGGTAATTTTTGGGATGAGCCTTCCTATCAGCAGCCGCCGACTACGACATCGCCGCAGGTAATCGTGGTGCAAAACAAAGAGCCTCGTCCGTCGGTGCCGCCTCCCGAGCTACCGAAGCTAATCGAGGTGCCGCAATCCAAAGAAGCCCCAGTCGCCAGGCGGCAACTCCCGACTTTGTTCGTGCTGAAGAACGGCGAACGGCTGGAAAGCCGCGATTACTTTTTGACCGCGGAATCTCTGCAAATTCAGGTTGGCCACCAACGGCGCGAGATCCCCATCGACACACTCGACCTCGACGCGACCATCGCCGCCAATCACGAGCGCGGCATCGAAGTGACCATTCCCCGAGACCGCACCGCCGTATTCGTAAGCTTCTAAACTCACCTGGGAATGTCTCCGTCCGGCGGGATTCCAGAGTGGTTCCAGGATTGGTGTATCCGCTTGTACGGGTAGTGCGGGGCTTCAGGCCCGCGGTCGAGAACAGGCAGAAAAACCGCTGGCGGCGGCGTGCCGAACATCCAAATCCAGGCATACTCTTTCAACGTCACGGTCGTACCGCATCCTACCGGCAACTTCCTGGGTTATCTGACCATATGGCCGCAGGGCCAAAATAAACCCCTCGTATCGACACTGAACGACCTGACAGGCACGATCGTAGCCAATGCCGCGATTGTACCCGCGGGCGGAAGCGGTGAGGTCTCGGTCTATCCTTCCAGCGACACCGACTTGGTCATTGACATCAACGGCTATTTCTCTGCGCCGGCAGGAACTGGACTGTCGTTGTACCCCGGTGCGCCTTGTCGCGTTCTCGACACGCGCGACGATCATGGCCAGCCTTTCAGTGGAGAGCGCACCGTCAATGTTGTGGGCAGTCCGTGCGCGCTCTCCGCGAGTGCGCAAGCCTATGTGTTCAACGCTACTGTGGTGCCACCGGGCAGCCTTGGCTATTTGACGTTGTGGCCCGATGGACAGGCCCGGCCGGTGGTCTCCACCTTGAACGCTACCGATGGATTCATCACGTCGAACATGGCCATCGTGCCTACTTCGAATGGTTCCATCGACGCCTATGCTACCTCTCTCACGCAACTGGTGCTCGACATCTCCAGCTTCTTCGCGCCGTAGAAGCTATGTCATAAATCGGTTTGTATCAGGGCACGGCTTCAGCCGTGCCGCAATTGGCCCGTTAGGGACTGGGCTTTAGCCCCTGAGGTACCTCGCTTTGGGCCGCACCGGTATTTATGAGATGGCTTCTAGTACTACTGTGTTATAAACTAGATACCTTGTGCTGATTTTCCTGGCGCTGATGAATACGGGGCAGTACGTTGAGGGCGATGAACAGCCGCCAACCGGATTTCTCCCGCCAGTCGGGGCGCCTGC
>Ga0187864_10002419_pt1 | contig 16277 bp, 12 predicted proteins | sample June2016WEW_11_4_FD_132985 | JGI IMG/M metagenome (GOLD analysis project Ga0187864, IMG submission 132985) | Peatland microbial communities from SPRUCE experiment site at the Marcell Experimental Forest, Minnesota, USA - June2016WEW_11_40 | ecosystem: Environmental > Terrestrial > Soil >...
AAAGAGCAGCTTCGGGCGGCACGACACGCGCGACCTGGCGACGGGCGTGGAATCGGGCGGGGCGTCGAAACACTACGAATTCGGCGACACGCTGAACATGGACATCAGCGGGACGCTCTTCAACGCGGTGCAGCGCAACGGCCTTGGGCTGCCGATCGATCTCGATTACCCGGACCTGATGGTGCACCAGTGCGAGTATCAAAGCTCGTGCGCGACCGTGCTGCTGCTCGATTGCAGCCACAGCATGATCCTCTACGGTGAGGATCGCTTTACGCCGGCTAAGCGCGTGGCGCTTGCGCTGTCGCACCTGATCCGCACGCAGTATCCGGGCGATTCCCTGCACTGCGTGCTCTTCCACGACAGCGCCGAGGAGATTCCGCTCGGGAAGCTGGCGCGCGTGCAGGTGGGCCCGTACTACACGAATACGCGCGAGGGATTGCGGCTCGCCCAGCGGATTCTCGCGCGGCAGAAGAAAGACATGCGGCAGATCATCATGATCACCGACGGAAAGCCGTCGGCGTTGACGCTCGAGGACGGGCGAATCTACAAGAACGCGTTCGGCCTCGACCCGCTGGTCGTCACGCAGACGATCGAGGAAGTGGCAAAGTGCAAGCGCGCCGGGATTTTGATCAACACGTTTATGTTGGCGAGCGACTACAGCCTCGTTCACTTCGTGCAGAAAATCACCGAGCTTTGCCGCGGCAAAGCCTACTTCACGACACCCTACACTCTGGGGCAGTACCTGCTGATGGACTACGTGGGTCGCAAGACGCGGCACATCCACTAGGTCAGTTCCCTGCCGAAGACGCGTCAGGTTTCCTCGATCAACTCGAAGACGGATTTCTTGTGCTTGGGCGGCTTATGGCGTTTTCCACGATGACGCGTCCGGGCGGAGGCAAACCGATTCCCGCACGCGCACGGCGGCGCGCTTCCTTAGGGATCTTTAGGCGCGGCTTTTTTCGGCGAGTCATGTGAGCGCAAGCTAACGATCACGTTCAAACCCATTTAGCGACGCCCGCCGGACAAGGCATCGTGGCGGAAGCGTGTGGGAGTCGAACCCACCATCCTGGCCGCGAAGGACAGGATCCATGGCTTTGAAGGCCACGAGGATCACCGGACCCCTTTCGCCTCCGCGCGGAATTATAGCAGGACGCGGCAGACGGATTGCGTCCGACAGCGTCAACTCTTTTGAGGAGATCCGACTTTTCGGCGAGCCAAATCAAGAAGCTTCGCGTCGGTGCAGACTTCGTAGTAGGCGCGGTTGCCCTGCGCGCCGATCTTTCCGCCCGGCAGCAACTGGCGGACGAATCCTTTGCGAACGACGATGGGCTCGAGCGATTCGCCGAGCGGAACCTCGCCGAAATACAGTTGGACCCGTTCCTTGCCCCACGGCAGCGGAAAATTGCCGGTCATCGGCGCGAGCGAAATTTCCGAGCTCAGTTTCTGGAAGCCTTCTTCGTTCAGCTCGATGCCGTTCAGGTTGTAGCGCACGAGCAGCTCCTCGCCCTCGTCTTCGGCGGCATCTTCCATGAGCGTTTGGAGCATATAGACGTTGAAGGGCGCTGGGTTCGCTTGAAAGAGGCGCCTGGCCATCTTCGAGCAGCTGGAGAGGCGGTCGGAAAGATTAAGGGCGCGGGAAATCATGATGCGCGAGTCGGCGTCCATCCAGAGCGAGGGCGCCGAGTCCTGGAACGCCACGCCGACGCCGAGTTCGAGCGGCGGAAGGCCACTCGCCTGCATACGGCCGTTGTACGTCTGGGTCACTGCCAGGATTTCGCGAGCCAACACGCAGGCGCGAGCGACGGCCCGCTGCGTGGTCCGCGTCGATTCGTTTTCGTAAATAGCGAGGATGATGGCGTCGCCTTCGATGAAGACCTTCGCGGCGCCGTAGCGTTCGAGCATGCGCTTGACGGGTTCGTGCAGGTTCATGCTGAAGTGCGAAGCGGGATTCATGCCTCGCCCCAGCAGGTCCTTCGTGATTCCGGTCGAGCCGCGGACGTCCGCCTTGATGACCACGTGATTGACCACCGGATCTTCGGCCGGGCGACCCTCATCCGGATGCAGCAGTTCATACAGGCTCTTGTTGACGCGCGAGAGCTCGCGCGAGCGTTCCGAACGCACCAGGTTGATGCGCTCCATCCAGGCGGTCACCTGTTGGTAATTCCGCCGGTCGCGGCGCAATCGCATCAGGTCTTCCGCGAATTGAAGGCTCACGGCGAAAAGCTCCGCGTCACCCCGGCGCCGAATCGCGCGTGACGCTTCGTCCAGCCGCTTCATCGAAACCTTTCTCACCGGGAATTGCTCGAGAATCTGCTCCACGCGCTTCGCTTCTTCGCGATTCACGAGCGCCTTTTTCAATTGCTGCAAATGGATGGGCGGGCAATAATCCGCAGTAATCTTGCGCAGCTCGTAGCCGGCGAGGATATGAACGAGCAGATCGCGTTCTTCCAGCCGGTGGACCCATTCTTCGAGCAGGCGCGCGCCAGCATCGGGCGGGACCTCCCCATCGGCGGAATCCCCTGGGCCGGAGGCGGCCTGAGTGTCGAACAAGCGGCGGGCGTTCGCGGGTTCATTGAGATAGTCGCCGAGCCGGTTCTGAAACTCCTCGGTCAGGAATTCCATCCGCTGCTTTGCAGCCTCGATTTGCGGGGCCAGATCCGCGAGATTCTTCTCGAGCGCCGCGGCCTTCCGGCGCAGATCTTCGAACTCTCCGCGTGCTTCCGCAGGAACGCCCTGCTTGCGCTTGAAGATCCAAGGAAACGAATCTTCGTTTCCGCCCGCGCGGCCACCCACTTCTTCCAGCTCTTCCTCGACCCGCGCCGATGCGGAACGCAACTGCCGCGCTTGCTCGACCATGCGTTCATGAACCTTGCGGGCCTTGGTCAGCTCCTCGCTGTTGTCCCCTGAGAGCACGTACTCACGGACGAAATCGAGCAGCAGCGCGTCGAAGACTTCGAAACGATCCGGATCGTTCACGAAGTTACCGAGCAGCACGTAATGCTCAAGGAAGAGATGATCGTCGTTGCCGCCCTCGACAAACAGGAAGCGGTTCTGAAGAATCTGGTACGTGTCTCGAAACTCGTCCCCGAAAAGGGCGCGCCGGGTCTTCGCGAGGCTGTTCTCCTCGACCTCGCGCCATATTCGGCAGAGCGTTTCCCCCACCGCGCGAATGACGTTCTTCCGGTTGGCCTGAAGTTCCGAAATCTTCGAGCGCATCACGTGCGCCTGCTCGCTGTGCTCGAAAACCTCGCCGCGCCCGCGAATCCAGTCTTTGCACTCGACCAGGATGCTTGAGAACTGGTTTCCGGTCTCCTGGGTAATGAATTTCAGGACAGCCAGGCGGTGCAAAACGTCTGTCTCGATCGATTGCAGGAATTTGGCGCGCGTGAGCGACGCCTGGAGAATCTCGGTGAGCTGCCTGCGAAACGCGCTGTGCTCCGGCGGACCCGACTTCTTGCGCTCCCGGCCCTGGCTGTAAAGAAGGCCGATGTTGACCGTCTGCCGGATCAGATCGAGCAGGTATTTTCGGGTAAACTCGACGAACCGAGGGCTGAGGAAGACGTCATAGTGGATGTTGTCCAGCCCGACGACCAGGTTTGTCAACCGGATTTCAGCGGAGTAAGGCTCAAGCTTCATCCGGGCCGGATGGGTGGAGGGCAGTGCGATTCGAGTTTCCGGCATCCAAGACCTGCTGATAGATAAGCTTTTACTGTAGCCGAGGCGAAAAGCGAGGCGCAATGGAACGGGGCGTAAGGGTTAACGCCGTGCCCATCGGAGGGGGTCCGGAAGACGACGAGCTATCCCGCCCGATGGCCGCAGCAGGAGCTGACCTCGGGCCATGCCTCTATTTCGGGCCGGGAGGCAAGCGATGCAACCGGCGGGCGATTGAGGGAGGATTCTGCGGGCAGCACCAGCCGGGCGTGAAACCCGTCGCCCAAGGCGCCATCGGCATGCGGCGCGTGGTCGCCATCCTGGCGGCGCTGGCAGCGCTCTTGCCGTGGCTGGTCGACCTCGTTCGGGAACTCATCCGCCTGTTGAGGTAGTGCAACTTGCGAACAATCTGCCGGACGGAAGATATCGACCCGGAAAATCGGATTACAGGTAAAATGTCGGGCCATGTCGAAACTACTCGAAGGCAAGACAGCAATCGTTCTCGGCGTGTGGAACAAGTGGAGCATCGCCTACGCCATTGCGCAGGCATTCGTACGCGAAGGCGCCACACTGTTGCTCACGTACCAGAATGAACGCGCAAAGCCGGCGGTCGAAGAACTCGGCCGTGAACTCGGCGCCGCTGGCTTCTTCCCTTGCGAGGTCCAGCAGCAAGCGGACATCGATCGCCTGGCCGAATCTCTCAAAGCGGAGGGCCGCAAGCTCGACGTAGTGGTCCACAGCCTCGCCGCCGCAAAGCACGAGGAGATCAGCCAGCCTTTCCTGAATACGTCGCGAGATGGGTTTCAGTTCGCCCTCGAAGTGAGCGCGTATTCCCTGATCGCCATCGCAAAGGCGCTTTCACCCTTGATGGCGCCGGGCGGTTCCATCATGACGCTGACGTACCTCGGCTCGACGCGCGTGGTGACCAACTACAACGTGATGGGCGTGGCCAAGGCCGCTCTCGAAGCCGAGGTCCGCTATCTCGCGAGTGAACTGGGGCCGAACAATATCCGTGTCAACGCCATTTCGGCAGGCCCCATCAAGACGATTTCCGCGCGCGGTGTCAAGGACCTCGGGAAGATGCTTGAGATTGTGGCGCAGCACGCACCGTTGCGGCGCAATACCGAGACGGCCGAAGTGGCGGACACAGCCGTGTTCTTGGGCAGCGACCTGGGACGCGGAGTGACCGGGAACGTGATTTTCGTAGACTCCGGCTTTCACATCATGGGGCTGTAAGCTTCGAGAGCAGCACGTCCGCAGGATCGTCGATCGAAATACGGCGCGTGTCTTCGGCGACGTGCTCGAGGTGGATGCGGACCACAGGCCAGTCGATGCGCAGCGTGAGCTTTTCGGGCCACTCGACGATGACGACAGCCTGTTCCGCGAAAACGTCTTCGAGCCCGAGGGTTTCGAGGTCCTGGAGATCGCCGATGCGGTAGAGGTCCACATGATAGACGCGCGCGCCGCGGTCATACTTGTGGACGAGGGTGAAGGTAGGGCTGGTTACTTCGTCTTCCTCGGCGGCGCCCAGCCCTGCCAAGATCCCCTTGGTGAGCGTCGTCTTCCCTGCCCCGAGTTCGCCCGCGAGCAGTATCAAGACCGGCGACTTCAGCCGCGCGCCGATTGCCCGCCCCTGCTCGATCGTTTCTTCCGCTGAGTGAGTGACGATTTCGCGGCTAGCCACGGCCGCACTCGGAATGGAACTGCCGATAGGCGCGTGGGAGGCAGCGGATCAAGTCACTGGCCATCAACGGGGCTTCGCCCATCTCAGCGTAGGCAATATCCCCCGCGAGGCCATGCAGGTAGACGCCGAACGCGAGCGTCTGTTGCCAACCGTCAATTCCGTACTGTGCAGTGAGGCCCGCGAGCATCCCGGTCAGCACGTCGCCCGTCCCGCCGGTGGCCATGCCCGGATTGCCGGTCGAGTTGATGTATGCGGATCCATCGGGCGCGGCGATGATGGTCTGATAGCCTTTCAAGATGACAATCGCGTTCCAGTCGGCTGCGGCCTTCAGCGACAGTTCGACACGGCACGCCTGCACATCCGTCGTCGTACAGCCGAGAAGGCGTGCCATCTCCCCCGGGTGGGGTGTCACTGCAAGCAAGCCCTTTGAATCTCTCAGTTCTGCTGCACGCCCCGCAAATGCGTTCAGGCCGTCAGCATCAAGGATGATCGGAACGCCAGATCGCTTTTGAACCACCGCTCGAACGAAAGCCTGCGTCTCTTCCTGAGTCGATAGCCCTGGACCTATGCCGAGCGCCCGCTTTCCCCTCAAGAGCGTTGCGAAGAGATTCCCCTCGAGACTGCGCTCGGAAACGGTCCCCGCCCGGGTCGCCGCGAGTGGCTCGGTCATGATCTCAGGTGTGTGCGCCGCGATGATTGGCAACACGGGCTCCGGCGTCGCGACGGTGACGAGGCCTGCGCCTGCGCGCAAGGCTGCCCACGATGCGAGAACAGCCGCTCCGCTCTTGCCGACCGATCCCGCCACGATGAGTGCGTGGCCGTAGTCGCCCTTATTGCCATCGGGCTTGCGCGGAGTGGCGAATGCTCTGAATTCGCATGGCTCGCTCCACCGGAGATTGCCCTTCCCCGTTTCTTCGATCAGGACCGGAGGAGAACCGATGCCGCGCACCAAGAGTTGGCCGACGTGGCGCTGTCCCGCCCCGAGAACGAGACCCGGCTTCGGAGCGGTAAAGGTGACCGTACAGTCCGCGACGACGGCCGCTCCCTGGATTTCACCCGTGTCCGCGTGCAGGCCCGACGGAATGTCCACGGCGACGACGAAACACCGCGGTCCGCGCCGATTGACCGCGGCGATCACTTCGGCGAGCCGACCTTCCACCGATCCGCGCGCGCCCGTTCCCAGCAGCGCGTCGACAATAATCACGTCGTCGGGGAACTCAATTGGCCGGGTACTGCCATCCACATGGAGCTTGCCCGAAGCTTTTTTCCAGCGCTTGAGGTTTGTCGAGGCGTCGCCTTTCACGTCACGAGGATTGCCGACGAGAAAAGCCTCCACATTCGCGCCGGCCTTTACAAGGTGCCGCGCAACGACGAAGCCATCGCCACCATTATTTCCCTTGCCGCAAAGAACGATTACGGGGCGCCGCTCCAAATCCGGAAACCGCGTCTGGATGAATTGCGCGACACTCTTCCCAGCGTTCTCCATAAGGGCAAGCCCCGGAATGCGGTACTTCGCCGTTGTCAGGCGGTCGACTTCCTTCATTTCCGCGGCATTCAGGATTTTCATGAATGAAGACTCGCCGATCCCTCAAAACCTCGCAAGACGAGTCTTAGTATAGTGAAAAGCGCCATGCGGCCCTAGCCCATCCGGGCGACGATAATCGTGGCATCGTCGGCCTGTTCAGGAGCACCAGCCCACTGGTCGGCGGCCGAGATCAGATTCTCGGCCAGGCGCCTGACTGGGGCGTTTCGCTGTCTCAGAACTTCTGCCTTCAGCCGTTCGCTCCCGAATTCCTCGCCGTATACATTCTCCGGCTCGGTGAGTCCGTCGCTGAAGGCCACCAGCAAACTGCCCGGCGCTATTTGCAGTGTTTCCGCCGTATAGCGCGCATCCTCGAAGAGTCCGACCACAGTCCCGCCCTGATCGAGTCGACGGACCGTCCCATCGAGGACAAGGAATGGCGCGAGATGGCCGGCATTCGTATAGGTAAGCGTCTTCGTCTCCGAATCATAGACCGCATACAGCAGCGTGGCGTAGCGGTCGTCGGAAGTGCTCACGAACAGTTGCCGATTCACGCGCGATACGACCTCTGCCGTGCTTCCAAGCCCCTCCATCATCGCAGCGCTGCGCAGCGCCGCCTGAAGGCTGGCCATCAGGAGCGCCGCAAAAATTCCCTTGCCGCTGATGTCGGCGAGGGCAATTCCAACGCGCGAGGGGCCGAGAGGAATGAAGTCGTAATAGTCGCCGCTCACGACGCGTGCGGGGCGGCAGATCGCCGCGAGTTCCAGGCCGGGCAGCGACGGCAAAGAGCTCGGAAAGAGCTGCTGCTGGACCTCGCGGGCGATCGAGACCTCGTTCTCAAGGCGCTGCTTCTGCCGTTGCTCTTCGATCAGCTCGGAGATGGAGCTGGTCATCTCATTGAACGATTCACCGAGTGCGCCGAGCTGATCCTGTTGGTGCACGCGGATGCGGTGGCTGAAATCGCCGCGGCGGACGTGGAGAGTCCCTTCGTATAAGTCGGCCACCGAACGCGTGATCGTGCGAGTCAAGACAATCCCGGTCACAAGCGCCGCGATTTCAAGAAGCAGGAAGATGGAGCCCACGACAGTGAGGGCCTCCACCAGAATGGGTCCCCAAGCACCTACCGAGGTCAATAGATCCCTGTTGATCGCGGAAAACCGAAAGGAAAACTGCGCGAGAACCGGGCGGTTCACCGCGTCCGGACCCAGGTCTGCCCGCACGGCCTCCAGCGTCGCCAGGCCATCGATGCGACGGTCGAGCCAGTTGGCGGGCGGCGGGACCTTGCGTTCCGCGCTCGCGATTCGCTCTCCCAGAACGTAGCGAGTGCCATCGATCTCGAAGAAGATTCCCTTCCCGGGTGACGCACCGGCGGGCTCAAGAAGGCTGAGTTGGATGGGCCCCAGATTCGAAGGCAGCTTGTCGAGCAACGCCGGAGTGATTGGCGCGATGGCGAGCAGCGTGGCGCGGCCGCCGGGCGCTGAAAGCGTTTCCGCGGACGCGAACCAAAGCTGGCCGCGGAATTCGGCGAGGCCGGCAAACTGCCGGCCGTTGCTTGAGCGCACCAGTTGCTGGCCGTGATTGATGTACACCCGCAGTTCCGGCCATTCCGCGCGCGCTCCCGCGATGATCTTGGCAACCGCCGGGCGGGAAAGGATCGGGTCTTCGACTGCCGTGGACTCCGGCGAGACCGGCTGATCGACTTTCAGGTCGGGCTCGCGATTAAGCGCCGCTGCAATGGCGTCGGCGTCCGCCGCAATCACGGTAGTGCGATCGTGGAGGTCGTCACGGAGTAGATGCGCTCCGATTTGCAGCTCGAGCAACATAGCCGCGATCAGGCCTCCCGTCAGGATCAACACGACGGGAACGACAGCCATAAAGATGTAGGCGACTATCAGCCGGTTGCGCAGGCGCCACAGGCCCCTGCGGCGCACCAATAGGATCAATCGCACGACCAGGTAGCCGACTGCTGCGACGCTCAGAAAGCCAAGGAAGGACGCAAAAGGAACCGAGTAACCCGTCGCGTTGCCTACGAGGCGCGACAGCCCGTAAAGTGCGAGCATGAGGATCGCGACCCGGTCGAGCAGGGACGTGCGGCGAAAGAGAACCCACAGGCGACGAGGCGAGAATTGACTCATGAAGACCGACTTCGCATGGAGCACCACTCAGGTAAGCACGCACGCCTGGTGGACGCCAAAACGCAATCTAACACGGACTACCGCGCCGAGCGGTCTCCTCGTTGCACGTGGCTATGATGCCGACTGTACGTGAAATAAACCACTAAGCCGATGATGAGCCAAACGATCAGCCTCACCCAGTTCACGAGGCCGAGCTTGTACATCATGTAGCCGTTGAAACCGATTCCGAGCAGAGGAACGATAGGAACCCACGGAGTTCGAAAAGGCCGCACGTGGTTCGGGTTCGTCCTGCGCAGCGCGAGAACGGCGGCGCAGACGATGACAAAGGCGAGCAAAGTGCCGATGTTCACCATCTTGCCGATATCATCGATCGGGACAAGACTCCCGACGACGGCCGCGAGCAGCCCGACGAGGATCGTGTTCTTGTACGGCGTGCGAAACTTCGGATGAATGGCGGCAAAGAATTTCCGCGGCAGAAGGCCGTCGCAGGCCATTGCGTAGAGCACACGAGTCTGCCCGAGCAGCATTACAAGCATCACGCTCGTCAGGCCCGCGAGCGCCCCCGCCGTGATGAGGTATGAAGCTTTGGTGAGTCCACGGTCGAGAAATGCGACCGCCAGCGGTGCTTCGATGTTCACGGCGTTCCACGGCACCATGCCCGTAAGGACGGCCGCTACCAGAATGTAGAGAACCGTACAGACAAGAAGCGACGCAATGATCCCAATCGGCAGGTCACGCTGCGGATTCTTCGCTTCCTGAGCCGTGGTCGACACGGCATCAAATCCGATGTACGCGAAGAAAATGTAGGCCGCCCCCGCCCCGATTCCGGAAAAACCCATCGGAGCAAACGTGGCCCAACTGTGCCCCCAATTGGCCGGATGCACGTAGCGCATGCCCAACAGGATGATGAAGAGCACCACGGCAACTTTCACGATCACGATGGCGGAGTTAAAGGCAGCGCTTTCCTGAATACCGACCACGAGAATCGCCGTGATCACCAACGCGATCAGGAATGCCGGAAGATTGAACCCGATCTCCGTGCCAAAGAGGTGCGGCGCGCCCACAAGATCGTGCGCACGCTGAATCAATTCGGGCGACTGCGCGCCAGCGATCGTGCCCACCTTTGCCAGGAACGCCTGGGTGCCATCGACGAGGCTAGCATCCGACGCGTGCGCCATCTGGCGCGCGACAATGTTTTCCGCTGTGCGCAAGGCAGTCCAGTGGTCGTACGCCAACCACAGGGGAAGCCGGAGATGGAAGATGTCGAGGAACTCGATGAAATGGTTCGACCAGCCGGACGACACCGTGCTTGCGCCCATCGCGTATTCGAGCGTCAAATCCCAGCCGATAATCCACGCAAGAAGTTCTCCGAGCGCCGCGTAGGCATAGGTGTAGGCGCTGCCTGCCAGAGGAATCATCGCCGCGAACTCGGCGTAGCACAACCCGGCAAACGCGCAGCCAAGCCCCGAAATAACGAACGAGAGCATGAGGCCCGGTCCCGCGTAGTGCGCCCCGAGGCCAGACAACACGAAGATTCCCGCGCCGATGATGGCGCCCACTCCGAGCGCGGTGAGGGAGACCGGTCCCAGCGTACGCTTGAGTGTATGCTCGCCTGCATCGCCAGCCTCGTTCAGAAGCCAGTCCATCGGCTTTTTTGCGAGCAGCGGATTGCCCATTCGGCGTTTCCCTCCCGTCACGAGATGCGCGTTCTGGCTCTTGCGGCCTTCCCTATGACGCTGCTGACCGTTTCCCGGCCCAAACCCACAGCCCATACACCGGCAGCCCCAGCAAAACGATGATCACGCCCGGCCAAGTGTACTGTGGTTTATATCGCAACAACTGGATTTCGAGAAACACCCCCATCACGAGGTAGAGCGCGGGCAGCACCGGATAGCCGAACGCACGGTACGGCCGTGGCATGTCCGGGCGCTTCGCGCGCAGAACAAACAATCCGGTGAGCGTGAAAATGTAAAAGAGCACCACCGCAAAAATCAGGAAGTCGAGCAACTGCCCGTAGGTGCCCGAAAGGCACAGCATCGACGCCCAGATGCATTGCACCATCAGCGCGACTCCCGGCGCGTGGTGCCGATTCACTTTTCCCACCTGCCGGAAGAACAGCCGGTCTTTCGCCATCGCGTAATAGATGCGCGCTCCCGAAAGAATCAGACCGTTGTTGCAGCCGAAGGTAGAAATTAAAATCGCCGACGCCATTACGATCGCACCGGCCGGTCCGAAAATCACCTGCAGGGCGGCGGTCGCGACGCGCTGATCTGAGGCGAACTCGACTCCCCGGGCCAGCGGAGTCGCTCCCTGCGGATCGCCCGTGATGGGGAGAACTCGCAAATACGCGATATTCGCCAGCGTGTAGAGCAGAACCACTATTCCGGTGCCGAGCGCGAGCGAAAGCGGCAAATTCCGGCTCGGGTTCTTCACTTCGGCGGCGGTGAATGTAACGTTGTTCCACGCGTCCATGGCGAAAAGAGAGCCCACCATCGCCACTCCTATCAGCGTGAGGGTTCCAATCATCCACGTCGGATTGTCCGGCGGATACGGATGCATCGCACTCCAGGCCGCATTCCGCCAAAAGTCCGTGAAATTCGTCGCAAGAGCGACAGGCGTCGCAAACCACAAGCCCAGCACGACTAGCGCCGCAAGCGCGCCTGTCTTGGCTACGGTGAAGACATTCTGCACGATCTTGCCAAGCCGGAGCCCGCGCGTGTTTACCCAGGTGAGCAGAATGATCGAGCCGATGGCGAGGAAGTTCTGCCGGTTCAGGCCGACGTTATAGGGCCCCAATTCACCGAACCACAAGCGCCACGGTCCGAACGTCCCGATCTTCCAGATCCAGTGCGACGCCGAAAACCAGGGCGCGAGCACGCCCGCAAATTTGGCGAAAGCGATCGCCACAGCGGCAATCGTCGCCGTCTGGATCACGAGCAGCATCGTCCAGCCGTAGAGAAAACCCCATACGTGCCCCAGCGACTCGCGCAGATAAACGTACTGGCCTCCGGCGTGCGGCATCGCGGCGGCGAGTTCCCCGTAGCTCAGCGCGCAGATCAGGGTCATGACTCCAGAGGCGAGCCAGACGATTAACAAGAGGCTCGGGCTTCGCACCTGATGTGCTATGTCTGCGGAGACAATGAAGATTCCCGACCCGATCATCGATCCGACGACGATCATCGTGGAATCGAACAAGCCAAGGCCCTTGACCAGCTCGGTGGACGGCCGAGCGCCCGCGGCTCCGATTGTCTGCGCCTGTTGCCCCATTCGATCCTGACCTGCGGCCTGGCCTAGCCCCTCGCCGAACGCACGCGCTCCGCGATGGCCAGGTACTCCTTTGCACGACCCGCCGGATCTCGCGCCGATAGAAGATCGCTGATTACTGCAACGGAATCGGCTCCGGCACGGAACACCTCCGCCGCCGTTTCGAGCGTGATTCCGCCGATGGCGACAATGGGTTTCCGTGTGAGCCGTCGCGCGGCGCGAAGGAGCTCGAGACCGACGACCGGGTCTGGATTTTCCTTTGTGGTCGTCGGGAAGATGGGCCCCACGGCAATATAATCCGCCGAAGTGGCGATGGCCTCGCGGAATTGCTCGATATTGTGTGTCGAAACGCCTACCCAGCACGAATCGCCGCAGATTCGCCGCGCATCTTCGACCGGCAAATCTTCCTGGCCGACGTGCACGCCGCCTGCGCCGGACAAGGCGGCTACGTCTGGACGGTCGTTCACGATGATCCGAATCCCCTGCGACGACAGTCCGGCGACCAACTCCCTTGCTGCCGCGCAGGCATTCCGCGGCATGGCCCGCTTATCGCGAAGCTGCATCAGTTTCACACCGGCGTCGGCGAGCGGCGCGGCAAACGCAAGGGGTGCCACCGACAAGAGGCTTGGATCGAGGATCGCGTAGAGGGGCGGGAACAACGGCCGTTCTCCGGGCTCACTCGGCTTTCGCGACGGTCAGCCGCTCGAGGAAATGCGTGTCAAATTTCCCCGCCCTGAAGTCCCGGTCGGCAAGAATTCGCTTCTGCAGCGGGATCGTTGTCTTGATACCCTCAACCACGAAGCCATCGAGCGCGCCCTCCATCCGGACGATCGCTTCCGCGCGGTCCTGCCCATGTGTAATCAACTTCGCCACGAGAGAGTCGTAATAGGGCGGGATGATTGCGTCCGCGTGTGCAGCCGTGTCCACGCGTACGCCCGGCCCGCCCGGAACTCGAAACGCCGTGATGCGGCCCGGCGATGGTCTGAAGGTCTCCGGGTCCTCGGCATTGATGCGGCACTCGATCGCGTGGCCCCGGAACTGAACCGGGCCGACCACCTCGGCCAGCCGTTCCCCCGCCGCAAGACGGATTTGCGACTTCACTAGGTCCACCTGCGTCACCATCTCCGTCACCGGGTGCTCGACCTGGATGCGCGCGTTCATTTCGATAAAGTAGAGCTCTCCTGTAACGTCCCGCAGGAGTTCGACCGTCCCGGCGCTCGAATACCCGACTTTGCGAAGGGCTTCCACAACCTGAGTGCCGATGCGCTCCCGCGTCGCAGCGTCGAGGCCTGTCGAGGGAGATTCTTCCAGCACCTTCTGGTGGCGGCGTTGAAGCGTGCATTCGCGCTCGCCGAGGTGCATGACGTGGCCATGGCGGTCGCCCAGCACCTGAAATTCGATGTGGCGCGGGTGCTCGATGAGCCTCTCCATGTAAACGTTGGGGCTGCCAAAGGCCTGTTCGGCTTCCGCGCGTGCCGTCTGAAACGCCGGAATCAATTCGCGCTTCGTGCGAACGATCCTCATCCCGCGGCCGCCGCCGCCTTCGGCTGCCTTGATCATCAGCGGCAGTCCAATCTCCGCCGCCACTTTTTTGGCGGTGGCCTCATCCGGCACGATTCCGACGCTGCCCAGAATCACCGGAAGACCCGCGGCGGCCATCTCGGCGCGCGCGCGGTCTTTCTCGCCCATCATTCGGATCACGTCCGGCGGCGGCCCGATGAACGTGATGTGCGAGGCCTCGCAGACTTCGGCGAAGTTGGCGTTCTCCGAAAGAAAACCGTACCCAGGGTGGATTGCATCCACATCGGCGATCTCGGCCGCGCTGATGACCTGGGGAATGTTCAGATAACTGTCTCCGCTTCGCGGGGGCCCAATGCAGATCGCCTCATCCGCGAAGCGAACGTGCAGCGCATGACGGTCGGCCTCCGAGTAGACCGCCACGGTGCGGACGCCGAGCTCCTTGCAGGCGGAGAGGATGCGCAGTGCGATCTCGCCGCGATTGGCGATCAGGATTTTCTTGAACATGGGCTAAAAGCGGGTGACTTGAGAGCCGGGTGTCTCTGCCTCGCCCTCTCCCGGCGTGATGCCTACTTCTTTCCCTGCGTGCGAATACCGAAGAGCGCCGCGCCGTATTCGACCGGATGGCCGTTTTCGACAAAGACCTGAACCACTTCGCCCGCCACGTCCGATTCGATCTCATTCATCAGCTTCATCGCCTCGATGATGCAGAGCACCTGGCCCGTCTCGACGCGGGAACCGACCCCGACAAAAGGCTCGGCCTCGGGGCTGGGGGCCGAGTAGAACGTCCCCACGATCGGCGACCTGACCACGTGAACGTCCTCCGCGTGGGCCACCTCCCTAGCGCGTTCGTGGCCGCCGGCAGCGGCCGCCGCATGAGCGCCGCCCGCCGTCTCCGCGGTTGCAGCCGGCCGGTGCGCGGGCGCAGGGTGTGCCGACGCCCGTTTCAGACGGATGTGCACGCCGCGGCGCTCGTACTCAAATTCCTCGAGCCCGTTCTCCTGCATAAAGGCAAGCAGGCGCTTTACCTCGCCGAGGTCCACGCCGCGCACGTCCGTACCCGCTCCAGCTTCTGGCTTTGCCTTTTTTGCCATTTAGAGTTCGAGAAATTCCCGGGGAGCCGTCGTCAGATCCACAGCGCCCTGTGCCGTCACAAGGACGTCGTCCTCGACCCGGATGCCCCCAAGTCCTTCCAGGTAGACGCCCGGCTCGACGGTCACGACCATTCCATCCTGAAGAATCGTCTGCTCGCCCTTGCCGAGGCGAGGCATTTCGTGCACTTCCAAGCCCAGCCCGTGACCGGTGCTGTGCGTGAAATACTGCGCCAAGCCAAGTTGCCTCAGGACGCTGCGCGCCGCCCGATCCACATCCCCGGCCTTGACCCCGGGCCGGATGACTGCTTTGGCCGCTTCTTGAGCCCGCAGGACTCCCTGGTACAGCCCGCGAATTCTTCTTGAAGCGCGCCCCAGGAAGACGGTGCGGGTCATGTCGCTGCAGTAGCCGCGAAGTATAGCACCCTGGTCCAAGACGACCAACTCGCTTTTCCTGAGTGGCTTGGTGGTAGGGCGTGCGTGCGCCCAGGCCGATCGCGGACCGGAGGCCACAATGGTCTCAAACGAGGGCCCGGAGCCGCCGCGTTTCTTAATTCCGTATTCGATCTCGGCCGCGAGGTCGAGCTCAGTGACTCCCGGCCGGACTATCTTGAGGACCCCACGGAATACGTCGCTGATCAGCTGCGCAGCCGCCTGCATTTCGACCACTTCATCCCTGGTCTTCACGGCTCGGAGCTTCTCGACGGCGTTTGCGTCGGCAATCCACCGCACCCGGCTCCCGGCCGCAGCCTCCAGGGTCTGCTTCTGTCCGACGGTCACATTCCCGGTCGCGTAGCCGATCGACCGTCGCTGGCGGCCCCTCAGGTAGGCTCCGGCCGCCCCCAGGAGCCCCTTTCTCGCAATGTGCACCCGTGCCCCGCGAACTTCCTGGCCCGCTTGGAGCGTGTACCGGCTGTCGGTAAACAGCGTGCTTGTGGACGCCTCCACCAGCAGCAGTCCAGCACTGCCCGAAAAGTCACACAAGTACCGAATGTTCGGAAGATGGGAGACCAGGATTGCGTCGATTCCGAGTCCGGCAAAGCAAAGCCGGAGCCGGTCCATTCGTTCGGTGGACCCGCTCCGGCTTGAAGTCTTGTGTGCCGATCTCGCCGCCACGTTAGGCAGCCGGTTCCCCTCGCCGCTCCCCCAAGCCTTAGCTCGGGAGAATCCGAGGTGTCAAGAAGAACAGCAGCTCCTGAGACGTAGAGCTGACGGTCGTGCTTTTGAACAGATTGCCTAGCAGTGGAATACTGCCGACGACAGGAGTCTGTTGGATGTCGGTCCGCTGTTGAGTCACGATGATCCCGCCGATGACCACGGTTGCTCCGTCAACCACTGTGACCTTCGTTTCGGCAGATTGCGTATCGATCGCCGGGATGCCCTGCACCCTCGGAATGGCCTGGTCGATCTGG
>Ga0187864_10002428_pt1 | contig 16247 bp, 14 predicted proteins | sample June2016WEW_11_4_FD_132985 | JGI IMG/M metagenome (GOLD analysis project Ga0187864, IMG submission 132985) | Peatland microbial communities from SPRUCE experiment site at the Marcell Experimental Forest, Minnesota, USA - June2016WEW_11_40 | ecosystem: Environmental > Terrestrial > Soil >...
GCTGTCCGTCTTTTCCCTGGCGCTGATCCCGTTGTGCTTCGGCTACGCCATCGTCCGCTACAGGCTCATGGACGTGGACATCATTTTCAAGCGCGGTCTCGCCTACACGTTTGCAACGGCCGGTGTCGTGACTATCTATTTCGCCGCGATCGCGCTGATCGGCGAGCTTTCCCACACGGCATTGACCAGCGGCCCGATGGGCGCAGTCATCGCCATCGTCGTGGCCGCCTTTCTCTTTCAGCCGCTGCGCGATTGGGTGCAGGCGCGCCTCGATCACTTTTTCTATCGCGACCGCCTCGATTATCGCCGCACGCTGATCGAATTCGGCCGCGCGCTCGCGAACGAAGTCCGGCTCGAGCCATTGCTCGCTTCCGCGCTCGACCGGATTTCGCAGACGCTGCTCGTCGACCGCCTCGCCGTCTTTCTCGAGGATGCCGCGCATCCCGGCCGCTTCATTCTTTCGCGCTCGATCGGTGTGCGGCCCGAAGGCCCGCTCGATTTGAGCTTTCTCGATCCGGCGCGACAGGCGCTCGGGCATGGCTGCCTCTTCTTTGAATCCGCGCGCGGCGCCACCGAGGAGAACGACTCGATCCGTCGCACTCTCGAGCAACTCGACCTCAACTATTTCATCGCCTGCCGCATTCACGACCGTACCGCCGCATTCATCGGCCTCGGCAAGACGGTGGACGGCGATTACCTCTCGAGCGACGACCTCGAGCTGCTTTCGACCATCGCCGGTTATGTCGCGATCGCCATCGAAAACGCGCGGTTGTATCAGTCGCTCGAGCAAAAGGCGCTCCAGATCGAGCGGCTCAAGGACTTCAGCGAGAACATCGTCGAGTCGCTGCGTATCGGCGTTCTGACCGCCGACCTCGACGGCCGCATCGAATCCTGGAACCCGCAGCTCGAAGACTTGCTCGAGATTCCGCGCGGCGAGGCGCTCGGCCGCAAGCTCGAAGAAGCGCTCCCGCGCGACCTCGCCGTGGAAATCGCCGCGCGCGCGACGAGCGAGCACGTCTCCGGCATCTACAAATTCCACTTGAACACGCGCAGCGGCCGCCATCTGGTGGTCAATGCCTCGATCGCGCCCCTGCTGGGCAAGAACGGCACGCGGCTGGGCCGCCTGGTCTTGCTCGACGACATCACGCAGCGCGTGCGCCTCGAGGATCAGATGGTCCAGACGGAAAAGCTCACGTCGCTCGGCTTGCTCGCCGCCGGCGTGGCGCACGAGGTCAATACCCCGCTCGCCGTCATTTCGAATTACATCCAGATGCTCGCGAAGCAGATTCCCGCGGACGATCCCCGGCAGAAAACGATCGAGCGCATCGTGAAGCAGACGTTCCGCGCGAGCGAGATCGTCAACAACTTGCTGAATTTCTCCCGTACGGGCGGCGCCGAACCCGTCGAGGTGGATCTGAATTCCGTGCTCGAGGAAACTTTGACGCTCGTGCAGCACCCCTTCAAGGCCGCGCGTGTGAATGTCGTCCGTAGCTATTCGGAACAATTGCCGCCGGTCCTTGGCTCGATCACGCGTCTCCAGCAGGTGTTTCTCAACCTGTTCATGAACGCGCGCGACGCCATGCCGAGCGGCGGGATGCTGGAAGTCCGCACCGCGGCTCACAACGGCTCCGTCGAAGTCGAAGTCGCCGACACCGGAGCGGGCATTCCGCCGGAACACCTCCATCGCATCTTCGATCCATTTTTCACAACCAAGGCCACCGGCAGGGGCACCGGACTCGGCCTTTCGGTGAGCTACGGCATCATCAAGGAGCACGCGGGCAAAGTGGACGTGCGCTCGACTCCGGGCAAAGGCACGTCCTTCCGCCTGGAGTTCCCCGTGGCCAGGAAAGCTGTCCATGCCTAGAGGATCGATTCTCGTCGTCGACGACGAACTGGAAATCCGCGAGGGACTCGAGGCTCTGCTCACTTCGGAGAACTTCGAAGTCACGCTCGCGGAAACGGGCGAGGCGGGACTGCAAAAGCTCGAGGAGCGGCCGTACGATCTCGTGCTACTCGACGTCAGCTTGCCGGATCGCAACGGCCTCGACATGCTCCGGGAAATCAAGCAGCGCGATCCGCATCTTCCGATCATTCTGATCACCGCGTTCGGCTCGATCGATATGGCGCGCGCCGCCTTCAAGAGCGGAGCGCAGGATTACATCACCAAGCCCTGGTCGAACGACGAGTTGATCGCGCAGGTTTCCCTCGCCATCGAGGACCGGCGCCTGCGCGAGGAAAACGTCCATCTCAAGCGCGCGCTGAAGCAGCGCTACAACTTCCCCAACATCGTCGGCAAGAGCGAAAAGATGCTGGCCGTGTTCGATCTGGTGACGCAGGTTGCGCCTTCGCGCTCCACCGTCCTAATCACGGGCGAAAGCGGCACCGGCAAGGAGCTGATCGCCAAGGCCATCCATGCGGCGTCCACCCGCGCGGACAAGGCGTTCATCCCGGTCAATACCGGCTCGATCCCGGTCGATTTGCTCGAATCGCAGCTCTTCGGCCACGTAAAGGGCGCGTTCACCAGCGCCATCGCATCGAAAAAGGGCCTCTTTGAAGTCGCTGACCAGGGCACGATCTTCTTCGACGAGATCTCGACCATCAGCCCGGAAACGCAGGCCAAGCTCCTGCGCGTGATCCAGGAGCGCGAGTTCATGCGCCTCGGCGGCACGGATACGATCAAGGTCGACGTCCGCATCCTCGCCGCCTCGAACGAGGACCTTAAGAAACTGGTCCGCGAAGGCCGCTTCCGCGATGATCTCTTTCACCGCCTGAACGTCATCTCGGTCCAGTTGCCGCCGCTGCGCGACCGCAAGGAGGATATCCCGCTCCTGGTCGATCGCTTCCTCGATCAGTTCTGCCGCGAAAATGGCAAGCAGCCGCGCGGTTTCACGCAGACGGCGATGAAGCTCCTGATGGACTACGATTGGCCGGGGAACGTCCGCGAACTCGAGAATGCGGTCGAGCGCGCCGTCGTGCTTTCGACGCACGAGTCGCTCGACATCGATCTGCTGCCGGAAACCGTGCGCTCCCGCGAGAACGTGAAGGGCGTGCGGCTTCAGCTCGCCGAATTCCTTCCGCCGCTGCCGGGAGAAGTCGGTGCGCGCTCGACCCCGCCTCCCTCCCTGTTCGAAATACTCGAGGAAGTCGAACGGCGCATCATCATCGACATGCTCGAGCGCACCAACTGGAACCAGACCGAGGCCGCCGAGCGCTTTCAGATTCCGCTCTCGACGCTCAACCAGAAGATCAAGCGCCTCGGCATCGAGACCCGCCGCCGCCCCGGCACCCCCCGCGGCGCCGGCTTTGGTTACGCTACAGACGAGCCCGCCGAATTCTCCGCCGGGAAATAGCATAGTACAAGAAGGCCGGGAGCAGCCGCTGTGGCGCGCTCCCGGCCTTCTTCGTTTACCGCATCGTGCCTGCTGGACTTACTCGTGGTTCGCAAGGAAATTCACGTATTCCAGCAAGATGTTGGCCTGGAACGTGAGCTGTCGTTCTCTGAATTCCGGGATTGGTTTGCCGTTGAACTCCGCGTCCTCGAGCGCTGCCAGCATCTGCGTCGCAAGGACGTCACGTGCGAGCGTGATGTTGGCCAACTGATTCTCGAGCTGGATGTACTTCGAATCGCTCCCCGGACTGCCCGACGCCAAGGCTCGAGTCGAGATGACCAGGCTGGCCCGACCAAGGGGGCCATTCGGCGCGTTGATCTGCTTGTAGGCACGGGCCAGCTCCACGAACTCGTTGTCCTCGCGATCGCCGCTCCTGCCCACGCCGGTGGGCAACGCCCATTGATAGAATTCCTCCGCCAGCACTCGGCCGTCGTCCTGATAGTCATCGTTGAGGCCGGCGAGTGCCAGCATCGTCGGGCGGATGTCCGTGTGATCGGACCACACGTCATCGTCAATGCCGTTGTTCCTCACGCCAGGTCCAACCAATCCGAGGAAGGTGGTGACGATTTCGTGCTGGATCCCACCGTGGTTCCATGCGAATCCCGCGTTTTCCACCGCGTCGGGTCCGCTGAGCTCGAAGAACCAGTCGGGATTGCCGAACATCACGAACGTCGGCGTGCGCTGCGGATCGCCCGTCACCATGTGCAACAATTTCAACTCGACCGGGTCCGCCAGTGCCGCCGTCAGTTGATCGGTGTTGCCCGTGATCGGACTCACGGCCGTCAGGTTCGCGGCGTCCCGCTCGAATTCCCGCGCCACGGTGCTCCCTACGGCCGGATTGCCGTTGAGGTAGAAGACGGGAACCATGTCGAACTGAATGTCGATTAGCGTACTCGCGGTGTTCGGATCCTCTTTTGCAAGCAAGTCCTGAATGTTTGAGTCGATTTCGCCAAGCTTGCTGTAAGAACAGGTCACAGTCACGCCGTCGCAAGTGGCCGGGGTCGGTGGCCCGCCTGCGAAGTGATCGCCCTCGTCCGCCGTGATAACGAACAGCGTGTTGTGCTGGTCGATTCCGTCGGCGGCCAGGCGCGTAAAGAACTTACCGAACGCCTCGTTGTACGATGCCAACTGCGCCACGTAGCATGCGTCCCCGGGCCCAAGACCGCCTTTTTCAGGGTCGGTCTGGCACTCCGTGGGCCCAAAGGGGGCGTGATTGTCGTGGGCATCCGAAATGTAAGCGTAGGTCACCGGAACGCCGTGCTCTTGCATCGCCGCGACGTACGACAACGTCTGCGCCGCGGTGATTCCCCCGAAGCCCGGGAATCCAGTATGGCCGTTCCCATCTGTGATTAGGTTGCCGTCCAAGTCATTCAGCGGGCCGCTCGGGCTGATCACCGGCGCCACGAATTTGTGGCCGTAGAGCGCGTCAAATCCGGCGTATCCGCCCGGCTCCTGCGGGAGTACGTCCGGTTCGCCGCCGTTTGCGGAAGAACAGACAGCATTGCTTGCCGCGCAATGAATCGAAATCCCTTCAAAATCGGCACCAGCTTGTGCGTGGTTGCTCGCGGCTTCCGACGCCTCCGGCGAACTGGCTCCGAAAACGGTGGTGATATCACCCGCCACGTTCTCAAGTTCCATGTTCGCAATCGAAACCGCCCCCACGTTGCACCCGGCCCGCGTCCACGGCACCCACGGAGCCGGGGCGTTCTTGCCATCCTGCGTGATCATGAAGAAGCTCGGGTCCGTCGTCGCATTGACGATGTCGGTCCAATACTGGAACGAGGAAGCAAACCCATCAAAGAACTTGCTGCCCGCCGGCGTAAACCAGCCGAAACTGTTCGCCACCGGCATACCATGGCGGTCGCCGTACACGCCCGTCAGTGAAGTGATGATGTCGTCGGCCGTGTGCGACTTCAGCGGCGTGTGGTGATTCGTCATCAGCACCCCGTTGTTCGTGATGAAGTTGAGCAGGTTGGGCATTTGCTCCAGGTCGGACGGCACGTTCGGGTTGTCGCGCGTGAAATGCACATTGTCGAACTGGATGTAGATGACGTGCTTGATGTCGCGGCGGGCCGAGTTCAGGTTGCAGCCGCCGGTGGAAGTGCTGGATTGCGGCGCTGAAGCGGGCGCCGCGTTTGCTCCGGCGGGCATTGCCAGAACGGCGGTCATCGCCGGAGCAAGAACGAACGTAAACGACACGGTTACGGCCACGGCTGAGCGCAGTCGGGCCAGAAAGTGAACTCGAATCTTTCGCAGCAGTTCCCGGGTTGTTTTTGCGCACTCGCGATCTATCTTCACGTGGTTCCTCCTCGGAAGGCGTGCGCTAGCTGTTCTAACGGGTTTTGTGATGGTCTGGGTTACAGCGCGAAAAATTCTTGCGAAAAAATGTGGGTCTTGTCATGAGTTGTACACGCTTATGATAGCGGGGCGTAACAAACTCAGGAGACGAGCGGGCGGGCGGCGATCTTTTCGAGGATGCGGTACGGGGCCTGCTCCGGCGCGACGAGGGCCTTTGGCGGAACGAGGAACGTCTGCTCGAGCGCATATTGGCCGGACATCGCGGCGTGCGCCACTCCGTCCGTGTACACGAGCCATGTGGCGAGTGGCGGGAATTCGAGCCTCACCTTCGGGCAGTGCTTCTGAAACTCCGCGTTTTCTTTCAGGTAGTCGTGAAAGCGGAGCATGAACATGTCGTAAGGCGTCCGGCCGGTTCCGCGGAATCCGAGTTTTTCTCCCCAGTTCTGCACCGTCCGGCTGACCACTGAATCTTCGGCACACCTTTGCAGGCCCGCGTCCTGAGCGTACTGCCGCGCGAGAGATTCGAAATCCTGCGTCGTGTGCCATATGCGGGGCTTCGCTGGATTCAAATTCGTGAAGACGCGCAGGATGCGCCCCCCGCGCGTCGGGCGGCTCGGAAACGCATCCACGTGGAGCAGATCGTTGCGCTTGTGCAGCGGCAGGTCGCGGCTTTCTTCTTCAAGCGGACGAAAGCTCGCGAAATCGAGCGTCCACTTCCCGGCATAGGGTGCGAGAAACTTCGTCACGAAGGCGGCCACCTGCGCGGAGTAGTTGCGCAGGATCGAATGCAGCCGCTCGACCGTTGCGGCGTCGCCCGAAACGCCCTTTAGAACGTCTTCGCTCGGCCGGTAAGAGACGTTCTTATGCAGCCGTAGTTCGGTCCACTGTTGTGAGAGCAGGAATTCGCGATCCTCGGGGGGAAGATCAAAAGGCGGCTCGCGGAAGAAAAGTATCTGGCCGCGCTCGAGCTGTTCGCAGCATATCCGCGCGCGTGCCTCACGCTGTGCGGGATACGCCCAGCCGCCCGCTTTGTAGTCGTCGACGGAAATCCACGGCGCGTTCGGCATGCTGGCCTTTCGAGAGCCTCAGTTCTTTGCGGCGCCAGGCGGCTGGTAGCCGCGCGGCAGAAGCGTTGTCGAGAGATCCACGCCGGACAAGTCCACGCCCTCGAGCTTCGTCTCGCGGAGAATGGCGGCCTTCAGGTTCGCGCCCCGGAAGTCCGCGCCGTGAACATTCGCGTCCCGAAAGTTCGCCACGCCGAAATCGGCGCGCCGCAGGATCGCGTCACGCAGGTTCGCGCGGAAAAGCTCCGCGCCGCCCACTTGCGCTTCCGTCAGATCGGCCCGGTGCAAGTCGGTCTCGGTGAGATCGGCTTTGCGCAAATCCGCGCGGTGCAGGCGCGACTGGCTCAGGTCGGCCGACGTAAGCTTCGCCTCCCGCAAATTCGCGCCCTCGAGGTTCGCCCCTTGAAAATTCGCGTAAGCGAGATTCGCGCCCCCAAGGTCCACGCGGGCAAGCTCGGCGCCGGCGAGATTGGCGCGCGCACCGCCGTCCTCACCGCGCACGAATTGCGCGTGCGCCGCGAGAATGTCGGAAACCTTCTTGCCGTCGTGTCGAATGCTCTTCGGGGATCGCAGACCCCCGCCTTTCAATGCGCTCAGAATGCTCATGGTTGCCTGTCGGATGAAATCGAAGTTCCGGTTCATTTTACTAAATATGGCGTTACTCTGCATACGTGTACAAAGAAGAGCTGCGCGTTGATCCCGGCGTGATGGAACTCCCCAGGAAACGAATGTGCCGGGGACTCGCCGCTGCGTTAGCGGTTGCGCTGCTGGCAATCGCGTTGGTTGCGTCCGCGCGGCCCGCGGCCGCTCAAGAGCCCGGCGCACCGGTTGAAGAAACCGTCGCGAATCTTGCGGCAGGACGCGTCGTAATTGCCGTGGTGAAGGACGCGATCCTCGTCGCGACGGTCGAAAACCCCATCGAAGCGGAAACGCGCCCTCCCGAGCCCGTGCCGCTTGCGACCACGCGCGTTGGCGTGATCCTCGGCGCGGTCCAATGGTCTTCGCCATCCACGCAGCAGGAAATCGCGCGGCTCGATCGCGAGCTTCCTCATCTCCGCGGTCCCGTCGTTGCCGAGATGCCGCATCTGGGAGCGGTGCAAGGGGGCGGCGAAGCCTCGGACATTGAAGCCATCGGCCAGGGGTTGTTCGAGCGCCTCTACAAAGTCGCGAAGGGTCTCCACGCCCAGGTGGACTTGCCGCCCGGTGAGCCGCTCGCCGAGTTGATCGTTGTCGATTATCTTGCAGGCTACGGCCCGGAAGTCTGGCAACTTTCCTACGGCATCAAGCAGGTGCAGGAGCAGGGAGATTACTGGACCACCCGCGTCGTGCGGCCGACCTTTTTGCAGTTCTGGCCGCCGGAAAAGGGACAACCGCGCACGCTCGTCGAATTCGCCTATCCGTCCGATAGCGCGCCAACTCCCCTTCTGGAGTTGCTGCGCAAGAAAGATCCGCGCCTCGAAAAGATAATCGCCTCGGACGCAAAGATGGCCGCGGTAGCGGCCCACTTTCTCGACGGCACGAGCAACAAGGTGCTCGCCGCCGACGCCACGCAGTTCCTTCGCGCGGCTCTCGACGCGATCGCGCCGCCCAACGCGCGCGAGACCATGGCCAGCATCAAGGAAGACACCGGATTCGCCTGGATTCTCCCCCCGCCCCCAGAACCCAAAACGCCTGAAGGCTCGCAACCGGAACGCCCCGCGGACAGGCCCACGCTGATGCACCCGCCGCAGTAGAAAATCAGTGGCTACTTTTTCTCGGAGAGTTGCTTCTGTAGGCGGGCGTTCTTCTCGGCGACCGAGCGCGCCAGCTCTTCTTTGTGTACCACGAGCCTGCGCGCGATTTCGGGGTCCGATGTCCCAAGGATTTCGGCCGCGAAGATCGCTGCGTTGACGGCCCCGGCTTTGTCGATCGCCATCGTCGCAACCGGAATTCCGCCGGGCATCTGGACAGTCGCAAGCAGCGCATCGAGACCGTTCAGCGTGCTTGTTGCCATCGGTACGCCGATCACGGGCAGCGTCGTGCTCGCGGCCATCACTCCCGCGAGGTGCGCCGCCGCTCCCGCCGCCGCGATCACGACCTTCAACCCCCGGCTCGCGGCCGTGGTCGCATATTCGTGCGCCCGCGCCGGCGTTCGATGCGCCGAAAGCACTTCCAGCTCGTACGCGATGCCGAATTTTTCGAGCGTCTTCGCGCATTCGCTCATTGTCGGATAATCGGAATCCGACCCCATGACGATTCCCACGATCGCGCCTCGCTCTTTTTCTTCCTTCGCCACTGCGCCGCTCTCCTTCGATTCAGCCCTTCAGGGTTTCCGCAACTGCTCGCCCCTTCGCCGCTTTTACGTTCCCGATGTCTTTGCGATAGTGCGCGCCCGCGATCTTGATCCGGCTCACTGCTTCGTACGCGATGCCGCGAGCGCCCGCGAGGTCTTCGCCCATCGCGCTGACCACCAGCACTCTACCACCGTTCGTGTAGCACGCTTTCCCGTCGCGCCGCGTGCCGGCGTGAAACACAACCGCGCCGCGCACTTTCGCCGCTTCTTCCAATCCCTCGATCGCGACGCCCGTCTGCGGATCGCCCGGATAACCTTTCGACGCGATGACGACGCACACGCTCGCGCCCGGAAACCATTTCGCATCGAAGGCGCCCAGGGTGCCGCGTGCCGCCTGTAAGCACGCCTGCGCCAAATCGAAATCCGCGCGCAGCAGCACCGCCTCCGTTTCTGGATCGCCGAGCCGGCAATTGTATTCGAGCACTTTCGGCCCATCCGCCGTCAGCATCAATCCGAAATAGAGGAACCCTCGGTACGGCATGCCATCCGCCTTCAGCCCGTCGAGCGTCGGCCGCACGATCGTCTCAATAATTTTCTTCTCGAGCGCCGCCGGAAGAATGTCGTCGGTCGAATACGCTCCCATGCCGCCCGTGTTCGGCCCGTTGTCGCCGTCGAACGCGCGTTTGTGATCGCGCGCCGGTGCCATGCGGATGAAATCGTTGCCGTCGGTAAGGATGATGTACGAAAGTTCCTCGCCCGCCAGCCCCTCCTCGATCAAGACGCGCGTTCCCGCCTCGCCGAATTCCCGCGTTTCCATCAGCCGCTCGATGAACGCCGTCGCCTCGCCCGCCGATGGCGCTACCAACACGCCCTTCCCGGCGCACAGGCCGTCCGCCTTGATAACGACGGGCCAATGCACCGACTTCACTGCTGTGCGCGCGTCCGCGGCGGACTCGCAAATCCCATAGACGCCCGCCGTCGGAATTCCGTGCCGCTCCATGAATTTCTTCGCGAAAATCTTGCTTCCCTCGAGCTGCGCCGCCTTCTGCGCCGGCCCCAGCAGGGTCAGCCCGCGCTTCGCGAATTCGTCCGCAATCCCGAGGACCAGCGGCAGCTCCGGCCCTACAATCGTCAAGTCCGCCCCGAGCTTGCTCGCCAGGTCAGCCGCCGCCTTCACGTCCTTCAGGTCCAGCGCCACGCACTCCGCATCATTCGCGATTCCGCCGTTGCCCGGCGCACACCATATCTTCTCCACCGACGCGCTCCGGGCGAGCTTCCAGACGATTGCGTGCTCGCGTCCCCCGCTCCCGATGACAAGAATCTTCATGGTTGTTCGCCGAAGAGAATCAAGAACGATACGGCGGCCCCTCGGCCAGTGTCAATCGCGATTCCACATCCGCTGCGCGTTCAGCTTGCTCGCGCGCAACAAAAATGATTTGATCGGACCTCATGCACTGGGACTTCGCGCTCATTCTCCTTTTCCTCGGCATTGCCGTGCCGCTGCTCGGGAGGCGTCGCCTCCGCAAGCTGCTGCAAGCGCCGCAGACGACCAAGACGGAGCGGCTCGTCTTGTACGCGTCCACCGTCGCGTTTCAGTGGCTCGCTGCGGCCTTGATCTTGTGGCGCACGCACGCTCACGCGATTGCTCCCGCCCGGCTCGGTCTGGCGATTCCGCATGTCGCCTCGACCCTCACTGCTACCTTTCTGCTCGCGGCGCTGATTCTCACCAACCAGCTCGTCAGCCTGCGGCGTCTCTCCACTCATCCGGCCGAAATCCGCGGCGTCCTGCCGCAGCTGGCCCTGAAGATCTTCCCCCAGGATTCTGCCGAGCGCCTCGCCTTTTCCGCCCTGGTCGCGACCGTCGCTGTCTGCGAGGAGCTCATCTATCGGGGCTTCGCCCAGCGCGTTTTCGAAGATTGGTCGGGCGGACTCGTCATCGCCGCCATTTTCGGCTCGGCCGCCATGTTCGCGCTCGCTCACCTTTACCAGGGCCCTCGCGGAATGATCGCTACACTCCTGGTCGGCCTTCTTTTCTCGGTGGCTCGGGCCTACACCGGGAGCCTGGTCCCGGCGATGGTCGCGCACTTCATTGCCGACCTGGCGGCTGGGTTCCTTACTCCTTCCCGGCTTCGTGCCGCCCAAGCCGCGGCAAGCAGGGAGCCGGCTGCGACAGAGAGTCCAGCAGGTTCCAACGGGTCCTTAATACTACATATATAGTATATGGAGCATCTTTCCGACGCGCAAATCGCTGAAATCCTCCGCCCGTACGGCGTTTCTGTGGATGTCGGCCTTTGTAACCAGATCAGGACCTACATAGCCCTTCTTCTGAAGTGGAATGCGACCGTCTCGCTCACTACGGTGACCGACCCAGTCGAGATTTGCAGGTTTCACTTCGGCGAGAGCATTTTCGCCGCTTCCGCCGTCGATGTACGCGGAGGTCGGCTCGCCGACGTCGGCAGCGGAGCCGGTTTTCCAGGATTGCCGCTGCGGATGGCGTCTCCGGCGATCACTCTTACGCTGATCGAGTCGAACGCCAGGAAGGCAGCCTTCCTTTCAGAAGTTGTGCGAAGTCTCGAGCTCGAGGGGGTTGAGGTCTTTCGCGGCCGAATGGAGGATCATAAGCCAGACAAACCTTACGATTGGGTCACTGCTCGGGCTCTCGGTCAACATGATAACCTGCTCCGCTGGGCAAAAGGGAATTTGACCGGATCCGGGAAAGTCGTCCTCTGGGTTGGCGAGGACGACGCGAATCGAATCTCGCAAACGCCGGAATGGGAGTGGCGTCGTCCAATCCTGATTCCCGGATCGAAGAGACGGTTTCTTCTCGTCGGCTCACCGAACTGAATTGTTCCACGTGGAACATATGAATTTAATGTTTCACGTGAAACATATTGCATCTCGAAAAAAAATTCTGATACATTCACATTCTACTGGGGGATTACGTTTGGCACGAATTATCGCCATCGCCAACCAAAAGGGCGGTGTAGGGAAAACAACGACGGCGGTTAATCTCGCCGCCTCTCTCGCGGCTTCCGAGCAGAAGACCCTGATCATCGACTGCGATCCCCAGGCGAATACGACAAGCTCTCTCGGTTTCTCGAAGGATCCCGCGCGCCGAACCCTGTATCAGGCGCTGGTCCTCAACGAACCGATCGAGCGAATCGCCATTGATGCGAAAATCGATTGTCTCGATCTCATACCCTCGGACAAGAACCTAGTCGGCGCGGCCGTTGAATTGGTTTCGATGGAAAACCGTGAATATCGACTGAAGGAGGCCATTAGCAGCATTCGCGAGAAATACTCCTTTGTCCTGATCGACTGCCCGCCGTCCTTGGACCTTCTAACCCTGAACGCACTTGCTGCCAGCGACTCGGTCCTCGTCCCAATCCAGTGCGAATACCTCGCGATAGAGGGGGTGTCCGAGCTGCTCGACACGCTTATGCGCATCCGCCACACGATCAATCCGTCTCTCGCTATCGAGGGAATTCTCCTTACCATGTATGACGACCGGACCACTCTTTCAAAGCAGGTTGCCGCCGATCTCCGCAGCTTCTTCGGCTCCCAAGTATTCGAAAGCGTGATCCCGAGGAACGTCCGCCTGGCTGAAGCCCCAAGCCACGGAATGCCCGTCATATTCTACGACATACATAGTAAAGGGGCTGAAAGCTACATGCAGCTCGCTAAGGAGGTTATCGCTAATGCCCAGAAACGCCTTGGGCAAGGGATTGAGCGCCCTAATCAGGGAGCCGATCAAGGAACCGGAGTCGCAGCAGCCGCATCCGCCGCAGGTGCAGGTGGCGGCGGGAGCAGCAGCGGCAGTGGCCCGGGCACCGGTTCAGGCTGAGGTTCTGCTTCAGGTCGATATCGACCTGATCGATCCCAGTCCTTATCAACCGCGCACGCGCTTCCGCGAAGAAGCCATCGAGGAGCTGGCGCGCTCGATCCGTTCAAGCGGAATCGTCCAACCGCTCGTCGTCCGCAGGATGGGTCTTCGCTACCAGCTGATCGCTGGTGAGCGCCGCTGGCGCGCTGCGCAGCGAACGGCTCTTCCGCGCGTTCCCGTAGTCGTTCGCGACGTGCCCGAGGAAGTCGCGCTCGAAATGACCCTCGTCGAGAACCTCCAGCGCGAGGATCTGAACCCCATCGAGCAGGCCCGCGCCTTCCAGCGCCTCACCGATCAATTCAGCCTTACCCAAGAACAGGTCGCCGAGCGCACTGGTAAAGACCGCGCCACGATCGCCAACGCCGTCCGCCTTTTGAAGCTCGAACAGCCGATCCAGGACCTGCTCGAAGAGGGCCGCTTGTCCGCCGGCCACGGGCGCGCGCTCCTCGCCATCGCCGAGCCGAAGGTCAGGGTCGAACTCGCGCGTCGGGTCGCGCGCGGCGGCATGAGCGTTCGCCAAGTCGAGCGCCTCGCCGCCCGGGTGGGGAAACCCAAGCCGGGGCCTTCGGTTTCACCGGTCGATCCGAATACGAAGGCCGCGATCGAGGAACTTCAGCACAGATTCGGCACCAGGGTGCTCATCCACGCGCCAGGACCCGGCAGGCCCGGCCAGTTGGCGTTTGAGTACTACGATCCGGGTGATTTGACCCGTCTCTACGACCAACTGATGAGAGAATAGGGTTCGTTACCCGGAGAGACAGCATGGCGTGGGGTTGGTTTGACCGCAAGCGGCAGGATCCGGCCGAGTGGACCGGCTTCCTTGAGCAGGGCGTCAAGGTCGAGGGGAGGCTCGAGTCGACCGGCACGTTCCGCATCGACTCGGCGATGAAGGGAACCCTCGCCTCTGAGGACACGCTCATCCTGGGGGAGCACGCCGCGGTCGAGGGAGAGATCATCGGCAACCGCGTGATCATCGCGGGCCGGTTTGACGGCACGATCCGCGCCAAGGGCAAGGTCGAAGTCCTGCCGCGCGCCATCGTGACCGGAGAGATTCACACTCCCTGCCTGATCATCGAACCGGGAGCCGTTTTCGACGGCCAGTGCCACATGCTCGCCCCAACCGAGGCCGCAAAGCCTCTCACCATCCCGATTCGCTCCGCCGCCGGCCAGTCCCAACGCTAAGCCGACAAGAATAGCGCCGTCATCCTAAGGCGATCCGGCGAGGATCGACGAAGAATCTCTCTTCGATGTGTACTGTCGCCGGGCTACTCGACAACGATTCGCAGAAATTTTTTCTTCCCGGCGCGCAGCAGAAACTCACTCGGCTTCGATAGATCGATTTCGCGTTTCACGTCGTCCACACGGACCCCGTTTATTTCGACCCCGCCTTGCTTGATCAGACGCTCCGCTTCGCTCCGCGAAGCCGCGAGCTTCAGTTCCGCAAGCAGCGCTGAGAGACGTTTTGGCGCACCGCGCTGCAGAACATGCCGTGGCGCTTCTTCAGGCGCTTCCCGCTTGCTATAGACCCTCTTAAATTCCTCCGCCGCCTTTTTCGCAGCCTCCTCGCCGTGGAACCCCGCAATGATCGTGCGCGCGAGCTGCATCTTCGCTTCCATCGGATGCAGCGCGCCCGTGCGAACTTCCTCGCGCAGCCGCACAACCACGGGCCATGCAAAATCCGTCAGCAGCTCGTAGTAAGACCACATCAACTCATCCGAAATCGACATCAGCTTGCCGAACATTTCGCCTGGCGCTTCGGTGATCCCCACGTAGTTGCCGAGGCTCTTCGACATCTTCCGCTCGCCGTCGAGCCCAACGAGAATCGGCATCGTCACCGCCACTTCCGATGGCTGGCCGTATTCGCGCTGGATGTCGCGATGCACGAGCAGATTGAATTTTTGCTCGGTCGCGCCGATCTCAACGTCCGATTGCAGCGCCACCGCGTCGTACGCCGTCAGCAGCGGGTACAGCAGCTCGTGAACGGAGATCGGCTGATTCTTTTCGAGCCGCGAGCGAAAATCCTCGCGCTCTAGCATGCGCGCCAGCCGATAGTGCCCGCACAACCGGACCACGTCGTAGCTCGGCATCTTTCCCAGCCATTCGCTGTTGTAGCGAACCTCGGTTTTCTTCGGGTCGAGGATTTTGTAGACCTGCGCGAGATACGTCTGCGCGTTTGCATCCACTTGCTCGCGGGTCAGCGGCGGGCGCGTTTCGGATTGTCCGGTCGGGTCGCCGATCATCGCGGAGAAATCGCCGATCAGGAAAATGGCCGTGTGCCCCATGTCTTGAAAGTGTTTCAGCTTCCGCAGCACCACCGTGTGGCCCAGATGAATGTCTGGCGCCGTCGGATCGACGCCGAGATAGACGCGCAGCGGTTTGCCCGTCGCAATCGAGCGCTCGAGCTTCGCCTTCAGCTCGTCGTCGCGGATGACTTCCGCAACGCCTTTCTTGATGTGCGAAAGCTGCTCTTCAACCGGTTTGAATGTCGCGGAGGCCAATTCGTTTTTACGGCTCCTTTTGAGAATTCACCAGGACGCGCCGGCCTTCGATCCGATAGCGCCCTTCGAGCACGATCCTCACCGCCTCGCTGTAAATCCGGTGCTCTTCGCACAAGATCCGCGCCGAGAGCGTGTCTGGCGTGTCGCTGTCCTCGACCGGCACCACCGCCTGCAAAATAATCGGCCCGGCATCGAGATGCTCGTCCACGAAATGCACGGTGCAGCCCGAAACTTTCGCGCCGTGCTCGAGCGCCTGTCGCTGCGCTTCGAGCCCCGGAAACGCAGGCAGCAGCGACGGATGAATGTTCAGAATGCGATTCGGAAACGCGCTCACGAAATAGGGCGAGAGCAGCCGCATGTACCCCGCCAGGCAGACGAGCTCAACGCCTTTCTCCTGAAGCGCGGCGACGATCTGCTTGTCGTACGCTTCCCGCTCGAGCCCCTTCGACGGAATCGCGCGCGCTGCAATTCCTCGCGCGCGCGCCCGCTCGAGTCCCGGCGCGTTCTCCTGATTGCTCAGCACGATTGCGATCTCGGCGTTTGGGATGCGCCCCGCCTCGACGCTCGCGGCGAGCGCTTCGAAATTCGAGCCGCGCCCCGAAAGCAGCACGCCAATTCGCTTTTTCATGGCGCAGCGAAATTAGCATAGTTCGCGCGGTCGGCAAAACGCGCGGCGCTTGACACCGCCGTTCGGAAGAGGCATCTTGTCCCCGCTTTTGGTTCCCTCAAAGGAGAATCCCCTGTGACGCGTCCTCGCTCGTTGTTGCTGGCGGCAACCGCCGTCTTCGCCGCGGCGTTTGTTGTTTCGTGCGCCCCACAAAAACCGGTGGAGCCGCCCGACAC
>Ga0187864_10002430_pt1 | contig 16246 bp, 12 predicted proteins | sample June2016WEW_11_4_FD_132985 | JGI IMG/M metagenome (GOLD analysis project Ga0187864, IMG submission 132985) | Peatland microbial communities from SPRUCE experiment site at the Marcell Experimental Forest, Minnesota, USA - June2016WEW_11_40 | ecosystem: Environmental > Terrestrial > Soil >...
ATACGCGCTCAGCCGGTTGCGCAGGCGCGTTCTGAATCAAACCCTAATTATACGTCCCCGCCGATGGCAATCCATCCAGCGCCCGCCGCCGCCTGCCGCTGCAGCCGAGGCGTTCCCGGATGCTGCCCGTGCCGGTCTTAGCGGCAAGGCAAAAAGTCCTAGAGTGAGCAATATTGAACAGACAGCAGATTTCCCTCATAGAAATCTACTGTTAGTGCGTGGACGTGGGTGCTATCCAGAGCAATATATCGATGCGCATCCATCGAGTGCCCGCGTCCGCGCGCTTCTGCTTGCGCGTTGTGGCCCATGCCGTCAACGCACCCCTGCTTCACCCAAGCGAGTTTCTCGCGGTCAGTTCCACAGAAAAGCAACACACTCTTCGCACGGAAGCAGCGGTCTGCGGACCACTCGCGGCCTCTCAGAACGAGCGGGGAGGGCTAAACAGGCCACGCTCGGCCAGGAAGGACATATCGTACCGGTCGCAAGGTTCGTCCTCCGGGCGGGCGGCCTTCGCGGAATCAACCTGGGAAGCGCCCGTTGTATCCGGGCTGAAGTCGTCGTCCAGGTTGCACCTGCGCAAGTCGAAGTTTGTGTGTTTTCCATCCATAACGTCCTCCCCCCCCTCAGTGAATATGGATTCTAACTATGGCGCGAGGGTTGTCTGTTCCGGATTGACCACACCATGCCCAAGGCGGAAAAGTTGAGCAATTGCGGAAAATTTATTCACAAACGCCACGACGAACGGACTACATTATGGCTTAAGGAGTAGTCCCAGTTTGCGCGGGTGACTAACGTACAGGGCATCCGCCGCTCAGGGAGTGGGTCAATATGGGCAGCCAGGCCATACGGCAAACCCAGGGGTCAGCGCCAGATCCATCGCGACCTCCAGCACTGACTACGGGCCCACACGCGGCGAACGACAATCGAAATCGTCCCGCGAAACCACATCCGTAGCGAGGCACTTGTATGACCGAACTCGAACTACCGATTCCCAAGCCAATTCCCATGCCGAAGTTCGATCCTGCCGCATTTCTAGCCAATGCCGGACTGGGACGTAAGCTGCTAATCCTAAAGGCCAAAGAGACCTTCTTCACGCAGGGCAGCCCTGCCGATTGCGTCTTCTACCTGCAGACCGGCCACGCCAGGCTCACAGTAGTCTCCGAAAGCGGCAAGGAGGCCACCATCACTCTGCTGGCCCCGGGTGACTTCATCGGGGAGGAGTCGGTTGCCACCATCCCCGGCCTGCGGCTGGCCACTGCCATCGCCACCACCGCTTGTACCGCTCTGCGGATCACGCGCGACGAGATGGTGCGTGTGATGCATGAGGAACATGGCTTCTCCGACCTCTTCCTGAAGTACCTGGTAGCGCGTGGAATGCGCACCCAGGCCGATCTGGTCGACCAACTGTTCAACTCCAGCGAGAAGCGCCTGGCGCGCATCCTGCTGCTGATGGCGGAGTTCGGCAAGCCGGGCGAGCCCGAGCCGTTTATCCCTCGGATCACCCAGGAGACTCTGGCTGAGATGATCGGCACCACACGCTCGCGCGTCAGCTTCTTCATGAACCGCTTCCGCAAGCACGGATTCATCGAGTACAACGGGCGCATCCGGGTACACAAATCCCTGCTGAACGTGATCCTGCTGGACCAGCCCGCCGGGCGCAGCGCCACCAGCGCCGCACTGCTGGACACTGCACAGGCCAAAGCAAAGGCCAAGATCAAGGCCAGAGCAAGGTCCAGTCCGAAGACCTCAGCGCGCCGCCGTCGCGGTCAAAATTGACCAGACAGACAAGTTCTTATAGGGGATGCTCCAATCAGAGCGGTCTCTTCGATGCTCGAAGAAAGGCATCCCATGCTCACTCTCGAATCAGACCCCATACTCGCTCTGGCCGAGTCGCCCCCCAAGCCCAGGCTTCTTCTGGTGGACGACAATCAAGCCCTCCTGATCACGCTCAGGCTGGTGTTGGAGCACAACGGCTTTGAAGTGGTTTCGGCAGCCAACGTCAACGAAGCACTGAAATTCATCGGCTCGCAGACCTTCGATGTCCTGCTCAGCGACCTGCATATGCCGCAGCCGGGCGACGGCCTCACCGTGGTGAGCGCCATGCGCAACACAAATCCCAAGGCTGTCACGCTAATCTTCAGCGCCTATCCAGAGATGCAGCAGGCGACCGCGGCCATCCTGAAGCAGGCCGACGAAATCCTGCTGAAGCCGTTGGGCGCGGAGGTGCTGGTGCATGCTATCCGCGAACGTCTGGCGACAGGCGCAACGCCGGAACCGTCCCCTGTAGAGGACGTGGCCAGCATTCTGGAGCACGCAACCCAATCGACCATCGACGACTGGCTGCGCGCGGTGCAGCTCGATCCGGATGCAATCCAGGTGCGGATGAACGACGAAGAGCGATGCGCCCACCTGCCGCAGCTCTTCCGCGACCTTATCCTCCGGCTGCGCACGCCGCTTCCGCTGGGCACGCACGCGCTGGTGTCGAAGGCCGCCGCCGAGCACGGCCAGTTGCGCCGCCAACAAGGCTACACCGCCGCCATGCTGGTGGAGGAGTCGCGCATGTTGCAGGTCAGCATCTTCCAGACGCTGCAGAACAACCTGCCCAAGATCGACTTCAGCCTGCTTCTGGTCGGGATCATGGCCATCGCCGACGAGGTGGACTCGCAACTGGCCCAACAGATGGCCAGCTACATTGCCGAGTCCGAAATCGACTCTCTACCCGTCCAGGCGTACCTTCCATCCGAACAGATTTCCCGAACCGTCGCATAACCTGATTGACTGCGGAATCGATTCAGTCTTCCGCCGCACCCGGACCTGCGGTATCGCCCTTCTCCCGAGCGTCTTGGTTGGTGCGCGCGTCCAGAAACGATTGCAGGATAAGGACCGCGGCCACCTGGTCGATGATCTGGTTGCGCTCACGCCCGGCGGAGTGACCGCCGGCGTCCAGATGGCGGTGCGCCTCGGTGGTGGAGAGGCGCTCATCCCACAGATGCACCGTGAGGCCAAACTCCGCGCGCAGCTCTTCGGCAAACTGCTGCGCCTTGGCCGCCTGCGGGCTCTGGTCGCCGGACATGTGCAGCGGATTGCCCACCACGGCCTCCGCGACGGCGTGCTTGCGCAGGAGACGCCCGATGGACTTGAACTCCGCGCGGTGGCCCCCCTTCCCGCCAGTGCGGTGCAGGGTCAGCAGCGGCTGCGCGGTGTAACCCAGCGGGTCGGAGAGCGCCACGCCGATGCGCCGGTCGCCCACGTCGAAGGCAACAATGCCGCGGACTAGGCCGGTCCGCGCCTCTGCGGGTTCGGTTTCGGTGGGCTTGGGGGCCGGTTGCGCACGCGCTGCATCCATGAGGCGAGTGTAGTGCAAGCAGAGGGAAAATTCTTGCCGCTCTACCGCTGCGCCGTCTCGATGGCCAGCCCTACGCGGAGCATGGTCTCCTCGTTGAAGTGGGGGCCCATGATCTGCACGCCGATGGGCAGCCCGGCCTTGGTCTCGCCGCAGGGAACGCTCATTGCGCAGATGCCGGCCAGGCTGGCCGCGACCGAGTAGATGTCTTCCAGGTACATCTGCAGCGGGTCGGCGGTCTTCTCGCCCAGCTTCCACGGCGGGGTCGGCGTGATGGGCGCGACGATGGCGTCCACCTCGGCGAACGCCGCCAGAAAGTCGCGGGTGAGCAGCGTGCGCACCTGCTGGGCCTTGCGGTAGTACGCGTCGTAGTAGCCGGCCGAGAGCGCGTAGGTGCCGAGCAGGATGCGGCGCTTCACCTCCGCGCCGAAGCCCTGGTCGCGCGTCTCGCGGTACATTGCGGAGAGTGTTTGGGTTCCCGCGCCGGCCCGGAATCCGAATCGCACGCCGTCGAAGCGCGAGAGGTTGGCCGAGGCCTCCGCCGTCGCGATCACATAGTAGGTGGGAATGGCGTACCTGGTGTGCGGCAGCGAGACTTTCTTGATCTCGCAGCCCGCACCTCCTGCGCCAGCGCGCAGGCCGTCCAACGCGCGCTCGATAGCCGCGCGAATCTCCGGGTCGAGCCCCTCGCCGAAGTACTCCGCGGGAACGCCGATGCGCAAACCTGCAACGGGCTTGGCCAGCGCGCCGATGTAATCTCCTACGGGCCGGTCAGAGCTGGTGGCGTCCTTCGCGTCCTGACCTGCGATAACGCTGAGCATGGTGGCCACGTCGCGCACGTTGGTGGCGAACGGCCCCACGCGGTCCAGCGACGAGGCAAATGCGATGAGGCCGAAGCGCGAGACGCGCCCATAGGTGGGCAGCACGCCGACCACGCCGCAGAACGCCGCAGGCTGACGAATGGAGCCGCCGGTGTCGGAGCCCAGCGAGGCCACGGCGAAGCCCGCGGCAACCGCCGCCGCCGATCCTCCGCTCGAGCCGCCGGGCACGCGGTCCAGCGCACGCGGATTGTGCACCGGCCCATAGGCGGAGTTCTCGTTCGACGAGCCCATGGCAAACTCGTCGCAGTTCAACTTGCCCAACAGCACCGCTCCGGCCGCCTCCAGCCGAGTCACCGCAGTGGCATCGTAAGGAGGTTTGTAGCCTTGCAGAATCTTCGAGCCCGCGGTGGCAGGCGAACCCTTCATCGTGAGCACGTCCTTGATTCCGACCGGAACGCCGGCCAGCGGCGGCAGCTGCTCACCCTTGGCGGCCATCGCGTCAATCTTCGCCGCCTGCGCCAGGGCGCGGTCGCGGCTCAGCGCGAGAAAGCTGTTGATCCCTTTTCCGCTGGGCCCATCCTCGGCCGCAATCCGCGCATAGTGCTGCTCGGCCACAGCCGTCGCCGTCGTCGCACCACTCGCAATCGCCGCTCGCACGCTGTCAATCGTCATTCCGCCCAATTCCGTCTCCTGCCTTGACCCTCGAACCGACATTTCGCCTCTAAAACTGCCCCGCGATTGCCCTTCACGCGCGCGAGCGCGTCGAAAACCGCACGAAGTGCCTATCTCTCAATTACCTTGGGAACCTTGAAGAAACGGCCATCGCTCTCCGGCGCCGCAGCCATTACAGCGGCCCGGTCGAGCGACGGACACACCGCGTCCACGCGCAGGCTTGCGCCGGTGGATTCGATCTCCGCGCCAAGCATCTCGCCCACCTGGGCCATTGCGGGCACGCCGGCTGTGTCCAGCTCATTCAACTGCGCGATGTGGCCCAGGATCGCGTTCAGGTCGCGCCTCATGCGCGGCAACTCCTCGGCGGTCAGGTCCAGGTTCGCCAGCTCCGCCACACGCAACACCTCGTCCATGGTTACGCCCGCAACGTCAGCCATCTATACCGTCCTTTGCATGTCATTCCGCGGCGACGCGGTGAATCTGTCTTTGCTACCGACTCTCAATTTTTCTTCAACTCGAAGTGTATCGCGGCGACCGGCAAGCCGGAGATGCGCGCCATCTCGCGCTGCAGCACGCCGCCGAGCGAGATCATCTGCCGCATCCACATCGCGTCGGCGACCTCGACGCGCACCACGCCCGCCTCGTAGCCAACCACCGCGCCGTGCTCGGCCATGGCGTGTCCGCAGGCCACGGTCCACGCCGCCGCCAGCCGGTCTTCCTCGCGCATGCCGCTGAGGCTCGACTTCAGACTGTCGCGCAACAGGTCCCTCATCGCCTCCATGCTGCCCTGCCTCGGGCGCTCGGTCGCGCCGCTAACTTCTTCTGCGCAGGAGATGGTTTCGCTCTTCTGCGCAGGAAACCGCATGCTATTTCTTCTTCTTCACCGGAAAGCGGTAGACGACTCCGCCGGAGATGGCAAAGAACTCGCGCGTCCCCGAGCCGAATTCATCCAGGATCAGATCGGGCGAGAGACGCACCGCCCAATTCTTGGAGCGATTCATGTCCACACTGCCTCCCAGCGCGAAGATGGGAGCGGTGTGATTGGCGTAGAGTCCGACAAGACGCGCGTTCGTCGTGGCATCGTACACATCGCCGGGGCCAGCTCCCGCGGTCCCTGCGTCAAAGACGCCGAACGACGGTCCGGCGTATGCGTGCAGGTCGAGCGCCGCGTGCTGGTTCTGCATCCAGCGAACCTGCGCGCCGAAGAGCACCATGTTCATGTACACCAGCGGACGGTGAATTCCGTAGATTCCCGCATTCGGGAGAACCGGCGACGTGCCCGCCTCGCCGCGATACTCCGCAGCCAGCCCCCACCTGCCGGTGAGCCAATATGTTCCTTCAATCTCGCCGCCGCCGAAGTCCATGCGCCGGGGCAGGTCCTGGCCAGCCATGAAGTTCATGAAGTTCAGCCCGCCGTACAGCTCGTATTTATTGTCGTAGGTGACGGGCGGGGCTGGCCCCAGCTTGGTCTGCGCCTGCGCGCAGACAGTCGTCAGCAGGACGGTCGCCAGCACCGCTGCAATCGTAATCATCTTCTTCATCATTCTTGGCATTGATCTCCAAATCGGGGTCGGCTTGAGCGTGCGGCTAGCGCGTTGATCCTGACACTGGCGCGAGTGCAGCATCCAGACACCTTGTCCGGAGATCTGCCTCGCAACGCTTCCCTATCCAAGATATAACGTCCGGGCCGATCTAGTTTTGGGAGGGCCGTTCGAGGTGGTCGATGACGAGGACGCTGGCCGGGGCTTTGGTGGATTCGAGTTTGAGGCCGAGCTGCTCCTGGACGGCGGTGAAGATGGAAGGTAGAGCGTCAGCCTGAGAGCCCTCGGGAGGATTCGAGGAGGCGGTTACGCCGTTGTCTGGATTCCACCGCAGGGTAAAGTCGTAGTTGCCGGTGAGGCCGGTCCGGTCGAGGATGGTGCGGCCCAACTGCCGCGAGAGCATCGATAGAAAGTAGGGGATGGTGCATTCATTGGCCGAGATCATGCCCATGCTCATCCGAACGCCCCCGCCGCGCCTTGCGCTAGCGGGCACTGACGGGTCGATCGCAGACTCCTTGAGCTTTGGCCCTCCCTTGGCGACGGTCAGTGCGTAGACGGGCAGCTCACGGGTCTCGCGGTGGGTGGCCAGCTTGAACCGTTCGGCGAGGACCTGCTGTAGCATCGCCTGGCGCTGATCGGAGTCGAGTTTGGAGAAGGAGGCAACGTCGGGCCCCGCAACTTTGGCCTCGATGTCGAAGACTTCGGAGCTGGCCCACGGTGGCTCGCCGATAATTTCGCCCTCGTGCAGCCCGTATGCTTGCAGCAGCAGCGAATGGACAGGGACGTTGGTGCCGCGGAATCCGTCGGTGGTGAACTCCGTGATGATCAGGCCGTGCGAACCAATGCTGGTCTTGTTGGGCTTGACCGAGATCACATCAAACGACGGCGGCTGAATGGAAGAGGCAGCGGGAGCCTGGGTCTGGGCGCGAACTGCCGGGGCGAGCGCGCCGAGGACGAGTGCGGTAAGGAGTGTCAATCCGCGGTTGAAATGCCTTGGAAATGCGCTGCGCGTGAACATGCGATGGGCCTCCGATTCACCGCGTCAAGTGTACGCCGTCGGCTGGAGACAGATGCGGGTGAGAGTGACAGAGAAGTCCCTCAGGGCCCTTGTTGGAGAGATAATGAGGCGAAGCCCTGCCTGCCGGTTGCCACGGCGACGTTGGTGCCCTCGGCCACGCCCGCAAGCTGCATCGGAACCACGCTGACCAGCCCGTTGGCGTCCGAGACCGCTGCGGTTTTGGAGCTGCCTAGCAGCGGCGCCAACGGACAGCGCCCGCGCGCCGGACACAGCATCTGTGCCGCATTCACCGTCTGATACACGGCGACGGGTGCGCCGGCCACCGGGTCGCCACTGCCATCCGTCACGATCAGCACCACCGGCGCGAAGGTCCCGGCCACTGGCACGGTTTGGCCCGCGCCATCAATCACGGCAAGCCGCCACGCCGACGGAGCCACTGCCACGGCTGCGAAGTTGGCGCATTGGGTTGTCCACGCACATGCCTGCCCGGTGGCCTGCGCGCCCGCTGGCAGAGGACCTGCGATCGCGGCGATCTGCGCCACGCCCATCGTATTTACCAGGCTTGATGCGGGCGAGACCGCCATCCCTGCCGAGGCCGTCCACGCCACGGTTGCGCCCGCTGCCGGCGCGCCATTCTGCACGACGCTGGCCTGCGGGGTCCAGGCCACGGTTGCGCCCGCCGCGATGAATTCTTGCGGCGGCGCCATGGTCATGCTGCGCACAATAGCAGTGAAGGCTGCCGCCTGGGTTGCGCCCACCGATGCCGCCTGCAGTATCACCGTTCCGAACGACGCCGGCGTTACGGTTGTCGAAGCCAGCCCGGTTGCGTCGGTCAGCGCCACGCACGGAAGCGCCGCACACACGCCGAAGTTCACCGCTGCGCCACTCGCCGTGAACGATACCGGCAGCCCCGCCACCGGGGTCACGCCATCGCCCAGAAACACTCGCACCGCGAACGGCAGAGCCGCCGCCGTCCCCACCTCGACCGAACCCGACGGAGCGGAGAGCAGCGTCATAACATCCGGCGCCACGCTTGCGCTGTAGGTGAGCGCGCCTGTCATCACGGTGGTCCCCCCGGTGGAAAGATCGACGACTTTGACGTCGACCGGCCCCGTGGGTTTCGACGGGAACACGCTTTGCGGCGGGGCCACCGCGACGATCGTGGTCGCCGTCCAGCTCGACACTGCCGCCGTCACGCCATTCACCGTAACCTGATTGCCCGCGCGAAATCCCATTCCGCTGATCGTGATCTGGCCACCGTTGATGCTGGTAATCGCCGGCTGGATGGTGTCCGCGTAGAGCACTCGTGCCTGATAGGCGAAGTCAGGCCGGCCATCGCCGCGCGCGTCCGCGATGACGAAGCGCAGGCCTTCCGCCTGCGTCGTCGCCACGCCAGCCGCGGTCATTCCCAGCGTGACGGTGTTGAATGCGGACGGAGTTGCAGCAACCGTTGGCAGCGTTCCGGTGGGGTCGGTCGCCTGCCACGCACCGATCAACGGCATCGCCTTTGCGGTAGTGGCCAGACCACTCTGGTCAAGCGACGTCACCTCGATCGTCGCTGTCCGCCCCGCCTTCGCAGTAAAGCTCGACCACGCCGTGTGCCCGCGCGCGCACAGCACTCCGGTCCACCATCCGCCCGAGGCAACCGGAAGCGGCGACGACTCCACGCCATCGCCCCCCGTGTTGCAGTTGCCGGCCGCGTCGCTCGGCGCAATATTGCCCAGCATCCAGTCCCACGGGTACCAGTTGGGAGTAACCGCATACCAATCGAAGAGCAGGCTCGTCGGCGCACCCGAAGGCTCCACGTTCCCTGTGGTGTATGGCCCCACCGAGTACGCTCCGACATAAAGCGGATTGATCGCCTCCGTGGTAACGACGACGAACATCCCTCCGTTTTCGGCGCCCGCGGGATCGATGTCCGGAATCCAGGAGAACTTGTAGTACCCCTCCCATTGGGGGTTGGTTGATCCCATGCTCGCGGCAATGCCGACACCCGCGCCGGTCACCGGGTTCCCGGCATTCCGCTGAAACACGGACCCGCTCACGGCGGAGACGTCGTACCATGCCTCTGGAATGTCCCATCCGCCGTCCTGGCGCTGCAACTCAAGATTCACTCCCTGCATTCCCTCGCCGGTAGGAAATGTCACCGTACCGCCCACGATGCTGGCCTGCACATAGCTCCAACTCTTGCCCGGCGCGGGCGGAGGGAGCGATGGATTGTAGTAAGTCAAATTCGGATAGAGGGAGGTGATCGATGCGACATCGTCATCGCGCAGCGTGAACGCCTGGGGCAGGCACTGGTAGGTGTACGCGCCGCACACAATGTCGATGGGATGCATGATGGGCCAGTGCATCGCCTGGTTGCTGGTTGGTGTCGTAGTCCGGGTGAAAACGTTGTCGTTGGTCTGCGACCAGCCCAGCCCAAGCACCCGCCCGAACGCCCGCTGCAACTGGTACTGCATCTGCAACTGCTGCTCCGGCGCGGGCCCTGTGCAGCGCCCGTTCAACACCAGGATGGCGTGCTGGATGAAGCCCGCTGGCGTGATTGAGTCCACACTCTCCGTCACCGCGTTCTGGCGGCACTCCGCCGGGCTGCTGGCGCCGCCGCCCAGCAGCATGTCAGTCACAGAACCATCGCTGTCGTAGATCACCGCAATCTGTATGGCCGCATAGTTCGTGCTCTGCACGTCCGCTGGGAAGACCGGCCCATTCGCGCTCAGGTAAGCGTTCGCACCGCTCACATGCTCCGCCAGAGCGCCGCCATACGAGAGCACCATGGCTGAGGTCGGCACGTTCCACACCCCGGCAGCCGCAGCCACCAGCGCGTTGGCAGCCGCGTTGTTCACGCTCGCGCTCAAGTCGCCGGGATCGGTGAAGTAGAGCGGCTGAGTGGTGTACCACGCCACCGGAGTGCCGGCGGTTGCGGTGAAATATGGCGGCCCAGTCACCCAGCGCGGCCCGCTTGCCCGCGCCACGCCCGCGCCCAGCAACAGGCCCAGCGCAATCGGCACGCAGCGCGCAATCAGCCGCCCCCGCGAGGTCCCATCTCGCGCGCGGCGAAGACCTACCCATTCCCTCTTTGCGTCAGCGCGTGGCACGATCGGCCTTCTCCCAACTGCGCAGCGTCCCTAGTACCGTCGCGTACACCGGTCCCTGCGAGGCGGAAGCAGATGCCGCATCGATGGGAACAATAGAGGCCCCAGCACCGGAGATCGCGACATTGGCGGCCTGCAAGCTGAAAGCGGATTCCGGTCCCGGCGCAGACGCAGGGCCAGGTCTCACCGCATGCGCACGAGCGGAAACGGACAGCGCAGTTGGATGCACCGCCGGCTCCGTGCGGTATGACGCCGGCCGGACCGCCCGCGTCGCAACCCAGCGCAGATCCACCACGCGGCCATCTGCCAGCGCGGAAGTTCCCGCCGAAGCTGTTCCCGCCGAAACCGTTTCTGCCGAAGCTGTCGCCTGCGTCTGAACGCTGCCGCGAATCGGAATCGCTCCGTCCATCCCGCCGACCGGCGAACTCAACCCTGCCACTCCCGGCGCATGGAGAAGCATCAGAAACCGCTGACCCACGCGAAACGGCTCGTCGCCGGCCGGCCACAGGCCCGCCCACTCGCGCAGCGTGTAAGTGCTCCCGCTCACCCCGCGGACCGCATCCTCTACCGCAAACGTAATCTCCACCACGCCCGTCGCGCCGTTCACTGCATCCAGCCGGCGCACACCGATCACCTGTCCGGTAAAGATCACGCCTGCCAGTCGCGACATCGCATGGAGCGCATCGTTGGTGGTCTGCGGAGCCGTACTCTGCGCAGGCTCCTGCGCAACTCCGCATTCAGCCCCGAAGATCACGAAGCTCAATGCAAGAGCGCACGCAATCCGCACTGCCCATCGCGATGCCATACCCGCATCCTCCGTCTCCCTGTCCTTCGTCAGGGGTCGCAGGAGGGTACGTCTTTGTTGTGTTCCCACACATCTCTGTCGTGGATTGGGGCAACAAATCCGCTCCACTACTCGCAGGTAACGTGCTGGAAGTACCACGCGAGCGCAAGCCCGCATCCGGCCCGCCGCCACTGGTTCGAGCCGGTCAGAATCTGTCGCGAGGGAAAGAATTATTTCTTGATTGTGACCTTCGCCGTGGGCGCAATCTTCATCGCCTCACCCGTCGCCGGAGTGACCACCACGTCGTCCATCGCCACCGTCGCATAGGCGATCGACAATCCAGTCCTGGCCGCGATGTGTACGTTCTTCATGGTCAGCCCCAGCACCGGCGACTCCGGCAGGCCCACAATCGTTCCCGCAGAACTGCTTCCGGTCGCCGTCACGTTCTCGATTGAAATGTCGTGGAACCTGGGTGTCAGCCGGCCCACCGGCTCGGCCGGAACGTCGCCCTCGGGCGCAGGGTGCGGGTAGTACTCCGTGATGAGGATCGCCGTCTTCACGTCCTCCATTGTGATGTCCTTGAACGAGAGGTTGGAGACATCGTTGCCGCGGTCGCGTCCGGACTTGATGCGAATCCCCTGGTCAGTCCCCTTGAAGTGAATGCGCTCGGCTCGCACGTTCTGCACTCCGCCGGCGATCTCGCTGCCGATGGAAAGCCCGTGGCCATTCTCAAAGGTGCAATCGGTGATCGTGATGTTCTTGCTCGGCGCGTCCGGCCCTGGAGAGTTGATGGCGCCCGACTTGATTGCGATGTTGTCGTCGCCGGTGCTGGAGTAGACGTGGTCGATGACAACATTGCTCGAGCTGAAGGGATCGATTGCATCGGTGTTGGGCGACTTGGGCGCAAGGATGCGCACGTTGCGAATTACCACATCGTCCGCGTAGTAGGGCACAATCTGCCACATGCCCGAGTTCTGCACCGTGACGCCCTCCATGCGCACGTGACTGGAGTGGTCGAAGAGCACGCCAAACGGCCGCGGATGGTCGTTGCCCAGCACGCCGGCATCCCGCGCGCCGACGATGTAGTCCCACCAGACCTTGCCATTGCCGTCGATGGTGCCCTCGCCGGTGATCGTGACATTCTCCGCGTTCACCGCGCTGACCAGCGGCTGCACCGTCTGCTGCCGCGCAAAAGTGACCATTGGGTAATCCGCGCGGTCGGGCGAGCCCAGCAGCACCGCACCCTTGGCAATCTCCAGCGTGATATTGCTCTTCAGCAGAATCGGCCCGGTGAGAAATGTTCCTCCGCTCAGACGCACCGTTCCGCCGCCCGCGCTCGCGCAGTCCTCCACCGCAGCCTGGATTGCCTTGGTGTCTTTGGTGACGCCATCCGCCTTTGCGCCATACGTCCGCACGTCGCAGAGCTTCACGGTCGCAACGCCAACAACCGCCGCAGACGCGCTCTGCGCCATCGTCCCCACAGCCAACGCCGCCGCCAACCCCACTCCAACTGCAATCCTCATCCCAACTCCTCGCGCAGGAATCGCGCACCAGAATGGTAGCGCACCGGGATAACCACTGACGCGCGCGCCTTCGCTTCAGACGCGAACTACGGCAGGCCCGCTTCAAAGGCAGCGAAGCGGCGCTCCAGCTCCCACTGCTCGGCCGCCCGCTCGCTGGATGCTAGCAGCGACCTGCACTTCGCCGTTGGAGACGCCGCGCCCAAAGCCTGCCCCGCGCACGCCGCGTTGACTTGCGTAAACACGTCCGGCTTCGCCCACAGGCTCTCGCCGGGCAGGAAGCTGTGCTCCAGCGAGGTCCGCGCCATCGCCTTCAGATCGAGATAGCCCAGCCCGTACTCCATCGCCGCGCGCACGTACTCGTGCGTCAGGTCGATGCGCGAGACGCCCTCGTCGTCGGTTGAGAGCGCCACCGGCACATGCGCCGCGCGGTACTCCGGCAGCGGATGGTGCGGGGGAACGACGCCGAGGATCACGTCGTTCGAGGTCAGGTTGATCTCCACCATCACATGGCGCGCGGCCATCTCGCGCAGCAGCCCGCGCGGGTCCGTCTCGTACATTACATCGACGCCGTGCCCAATGCGCTCTGCGTGGCCCAACTCGACCGCCTCGCGGATGTGGAACTTCAGCCCATCGGGCGGCACCAGCCCCGGCGCAAGCTCGCCCGCGTGCAGCGAAATGTGAACCTTTGGATACACGCTGTGCAGATAATCGAGCATCTGCATCTGAATGTGGTAGTCCTGCATGGAGATGCGACCGTCCTCGGGCATGACAAAGTTGATGCCTACGACATCGGGGTCGGCGCTGGCGACCTCAAAGCCGAGCAGGGTTTGGGCGAAGACTTGTTGCGGCGGAAAGCCACGCAGGACTTGGTAGAGCCAGTGGATTCTGATGCAGGCAAATGGCGCGCTCGGTTGCCGATCGTTGGGGGTAGTCGCCGAGTTCGCTGTCGGAGTGTGTGCCGATCCGAGGGTTCCGAAGGATTCGGCGCAATGCAAAAGCATCCAAGGCGCTTTGGCTCTGAGGAGTTCGTCGCTGTCAACGGCAACTTCATCGCGCAGGCCCGAGGCGAGGAGTTTGTCGCGTAGACCGGCAAGAGTTGCGGGCGTGACGTTGGAGGTGGAGTCTTCTGGCCAGCCGATCTTGTAGCCCAGTTGGGCGGCGTGGGCGAAGGTGGGGGTTAACATGATTTCCAGGTATTGCTCGTTCTGCGCGGCCGCGCGTGTGGCCACCTCGTCCAGCCACTCGCCGGCGTGCGACTTGTCGAGCGCGCCGAAGCGGTCGAAGGTGGCGAAGAACTGGTCGTGCCCGCTGACGCCCGCCGACGGAACGAAGCTGCGCATCGAGAAGGCATCCACCAGCGCATCGTAGAGTTTCTGGTTCTGGAAGACGCTGGCCGCGGACACATCTCCCTCCGGACAGATCGGCCCTGCATTGCTCAGCCCCGCGTTCTTCACCAGGCTTAGCGACTTTGGATTGACGCAGAGATTGTCTGCCGCAGCCTCCTTCAGAAACGTCTCCGCGTAGACCGCGCCGGAGAGGTGCATGTGCAGGTCGCCGCCCTTGGGTATCTTTGCCAGGAACGCTTCGAGGGCGAGCGCACTGGCCTTGGCTGACCTCGCCGCCTCGAAGGCTCGCAGCGCGCGCTGCTCGCCCGGCGTAGGTCCCTGCGCAAGCAGCAGGGCCGGCATCAGTACGAGAGTCGAAAGCAGCAGCAGCGATGCCGATGTCAAAGATCGGCTGCGCAGGCGTTGAGAAAACTGGCAGATGCGGGACATCGTGGCTCACCCCCGGCGCAACATGGATGCAGACCCCCAGCATAACGCGCCTGCCCGCCTGCCGGCGCACAGGGTTTGGCGCAGGCAGCCGAAGTTGTATACTTTAGCCGGATGCTTGAACCCGCCGGAGTACACCGCGCGGCCCCATTCTTGCTCTCGCCCGGGTGCTCTTGGCTGTCCCGAATCAGGCGTTTCACATCGCCAAGGCCAGATAGCTCAGTGGTAGAGCGCGGCCCTGAAAAGGCCGGCGTCGGCGGTTCAATCCCGTCTCTGGCCACCATTTTTTGAAAGATTTGCCGGCTGCGGCAGAGGTTTATCCAGCTGACACATTGAGACGATCCAATCTGACGAAGAGATCCAATTCAACCCTGTTCGCTTTACCGCTCTGATTCGAGAGAATCGAGAAAACCCGCTGGATATCGTTGCATCGCCGGCCCCTCCCTCCATGAACGTCTTTCATCATCGATTGATCCGCGACAACAAAATGAGACTGAAGGTGTTCTCCCTGGCGCTCGTCCTGTTGTTCGGCCTGGTGCGCATCGCATCGGGACAGGCAGACCAGGGCACGATAACGGGCACGGTGCAGGACGCGTCCGGCGCCGCAATCGGCAATGCCGCCGTTACGCTGGCCAATGACGACACCGGGCTGGTGCTGAAGAACAACGCCAATGGCTCCGGTGTCTTCTTCTTCTCGCCGATCAAGATCGGCAACTACAGGGTGACCGTCAGCTCGCCCGGCTTCGGGACCGCCACACTGACCGGCCTGAAGCTCAGCATGCAGCAGCGGCTTAGCGTGGTTGTCACCCTGAAGCATGGAGCTGCGTCCGACACCACGATCACCGTTGCGCCGCAGGTGCAGACGCAGGAGAGTTCGACCAGCCAGACGACGGGCGCGCAGTCCATCAACAGGGTGCCGCTGAGCGGCGGCAACTGGGTGTACATTGCCCAACTGGCGGCGGGCGCGGCCCCTCCGCAGGGCTCGCACGGCGCGGGCACCGGCGACTTCAACTCCAACGGACAGCGCGCGGAGCAGAACAACTACATGCTCAATGGCGTGGACAACAACAATCATCTGGTCGATTTCCCCACCGGCGCCAGTTTTGTGGCCCAGCCCCCGTCCGAGGGGCTTGCGGAGTTCAAGGTGCAGAGCGGCGACTATTCGGCCGAGTTCGGTCACTCCGCGGGTGCAATCATCAACACCAGCCTGAAGTCGGGCACAAACAGCGTGCATGGCAGCTTGTGGGAGTTCGTGCGCAACACGGCCTTCGACGCCAGGGACTGGAACGCGACCTCCGTGCCTGCGTACCACGAGAACCAGTTTGGCGCGGCCGTGGGGCTGCCCCTCCTGCGCAACAAGCTGTTCCTCTTTGCCGACGTCCAGGCCAATCGCATTGCCTATACCGGCGTAACCATCACGACAGTTCCATCACTGCTGGAGCGGGCCGGCAACTTCTCCGAGTTGTACAACCCCACGCTGACGGGCGCGTCCGGACCCATCCAGCTCTATCACCAGAGTTCCAGCGCTCCGCCCCAGCCATTCCCCAACAACAATCTCGCCTCTGGCATCTCCGGGGTTGCGCCGAACCCAACCGCGCTGGCGGTCCTCAAACTGCTTCCGCTGCCGAATACCAACAACGGGCTGCTCTACAACAACTACCGCTTCAATGGCCCGTC
>Ga0187864_10002432_pt1 | contig 16234 bp, 14 predicted proteins | sample June2016WEW_11_4_FD_132985 | JGI IMG/M metagenome (GOLD analysis project Ga0187864, IMG submission 132985) | Peatland microbial communities from SPRUCE experiment site at the Marcell Experimental Forest, Minnesota, USA - June2016WEW_11_40 | ecosystem: Environmental > Terrestrial > Soil >...
AGTTCGGCATAATCGGCGATCTTCTTGGTCTCGAGCAACCCGCCGGAGGTTTCGATGTCCGGATGAATCGCGTTCACGGCGCGGTTATCCAGCAGCGGCTGGAAGCCCTCTTCCAGCCCGAAGATGTCCTCGCCGGTATTGATCGGCGTCGTGCTCGATTCCGTGATCATCTTGTAGGCTCGCCAGTTTTGCCACGGGTAATGATTGCCTTCGCCAATTTGAAGGATATCCTCGGCCCAGGCAAGCTGATAGCGTTCGAAGGCCTTGGCGTAGCGGATGGAGTCCTGAACATTGAGCGGCCCAAAATGGTCGGCGGCCAGGGGGGCCGACCAGCCGATCACGTCGCGGATGGCGGCGACGAATTCGCAGAGGTACCCAAGGCCTTTGTCGGTGGCGACGCCGCGATCGTTGACCGCGCCCGGGCGGTCCTTCACCAAATCAGTTTCCAAGTCCATTTTGAAGAAGGTGAGGCCCATTTCCTTGCGCTTGCGCATGCGTTCCGCGTAAACCTTGAGGTCCGGGTGGGCGGTCGTGTCCGCGTAAATACGAATTCGGTCATGCCTCTTCTGGCCCAGGAGCCGGTAGACCGGGACGCCGTAAACCTTGCCGGCGATATCGTGCAGGGCCATGTCCACCGCACTGTAGCCGCCGCCCATGCGCCCGTGCCCGGCGAACTCGCGCAGCGTTCTCAGGTTGCCCTCGATATTCAGAGGATTCTGGCCCAGCAGGTGCGCCTTGAGGACGAGCGCAATGCCTTCCACTCCGGCGTCGCGTACTTCGCCCAGGCCGTAAACGTCCTGGTTGGTGTAGATCTTGATGAGCGGATAGTCGTAATTGGTGGCCAACCGGCAAGCTCGCATGTCCGTGATCTTCAGCCCGCTGGGCGCCGAGTTACGATTCACTGTTTCCTGCGCGCTCACCGAACCTTCCGTCGCCTTGAATATGGGACCAAGCATGGACGCAGCCGCAGCGCCCCGCAACATCGCCCGGCGCGTCAGCCTTGACTTCTCGTGTTTGTGAATCATTGCAACCTCTCCCGGGCGGAGTTGCCGCCGTTGAGATCCCGCGCCCTCGCCCAAGCGGCAACACGGAACTTCGACCTCGCGGACCTGCCAAAAGGCACCGAGAGTCGGGCGGCTGAATATCAGCCTACTCCAGCTTCGACTGCAGTGGTAGAATCCGAAATCGAGGACACTCAGCGAGTCCTTGAGGTTCAACCTGCGGGGGTGGCGGAATTGGTAGACGCAAGGGACTTAAAATCCCTCGGTCCGCAAGGACTGTGCGGGTTCGATTCCCGCCCTCCGCACCACATTCCTCGTGATAGGGGCACGCCATGGCGTGCTCCTACTGCTTAGGCTTTCTGGCCGGTGAGTGTTTCCAAAAAACGGCGAGCTTTCGCGGCCTCGGCGTTGACGTGGGCCAGTTCGCCGTGGTCGAGACATTCGACGACCAGCGGGCCGTGCGTGAAGCCGCCCTGCTCCAAACGGGACATCACCTTCGGGAAGTTCACCATTCCCGTGCCCGGAGTTATCTCCACCTCTTTCGGTGCGCGGAAGTCCTTCACACTCATGCCGGCCACTACGCCGTCCACCGTCGCGGCGTCGTCCACAGGGTCGAGCTTTCCGTCGGAGTAATAGAAGATGTTTCCGGGGTCGTACCATAGCCGAAAGCTCTTATGGCCGATCCGTTCAATGGTCTGGCGGCACGACGCGCCGTTGGGATTGCTTCCCGCATGGGGTTTAAGGGTGAGGACCACGCCCTTCGAGGCGGCATAGTCGCAAGACTCGGCGACGGTCTTGTAATAGGCCTCGGCGTTTTGCTCTTCCGTCCCTCCCAGCAAGAGGTATGAACAACCGCAGGCCGCAGAATTGTCAATGAGGTGTTTGAGCCCGCCTGTAATCCCCATGGCGGCATCGTCCGCCCACATCGAGATGATCTTGAGGCCGCGTTGCTGTGCCTCTCGGCCGATGGCGGCAGCCTCCTTGGGCGTGGTCGCCATAGAGATAATCAGGCTGGTCTTGCTCTTGGTCGTCATCAGGCCCACATATCTGAAGCCGGCCGCCGCGATGCCATCGAATGCAACATGATAATCAAATTGCGCCCAAGGCCGCGTGTAACATCCGATCTGCCAGCGCGGCGTTTGGCTGGCGCGGCTCAACATGGCGCCGGCGGTCGCGACGAGAGCACTGCCCATGAACTCACGGCGGGACAGACCGCGGCGACTCGCTCCAGACGGGGTGAACACAGGGAAAGACGGCTTTGCGCTGTGGGGCTCAATCGCCCAGCTTTGCGCAACTGTGGTTCTTTCTGATTGCATGGGACCTCCGAGAATGCACAAGCGTGACGGCCCCTTAGTGTACACTTATCGCGTCGCCTAGAACAGGACATGATTCGACAATCGGCAGCGTTCCGGTTTGGATGTGGCGCCGACCCTCAGACCAACCTGTTCGAAGAACCGCAAGATGCGGGCCTAAAGGCCAGACCTACAGGTCGAATTGGGACCCTTCCCATTTTTCCAGAGGGCCCCCGATTTTCCTAATGCAGGCGCCAGATCCGTGGCGAGGGCGGTACAGCGGGGTGGGCTAGGGTGTGCTGGCAAGGTACGAATCCCGATAACGTGTTGAGACGGGGAAGGCCGTAGCTGGTCGCGATTCAATCGACTAATTGTACCGTAGGGGCCGCAAATACTGCCATTCGGCAGATTCTCCTTAGAGACTCGTCAGTTTCTTTGTACCATTGGCTTTTGCATTCAGGCACTTCTGCAAACTATGCCTGCTTAGGCTTTCCGCGAGCTTTGCGGAGTGTCGATTTCGGGAGGAAAAACCACTATGCCAAGAATCCGAGGTCAGCGGCTGATGAAGTACGCCGACCAAGCTGTTTCCTCGACGGCTGGAGCGCTTTTCAATGCCATCCAGTTCTTCAACAAATACCATCCTGGACCTACTTTCATTCCCCGTTGGTCCGACAAGCCTATTCTGAAATCATGGCAAAAGACCAAACCACCACTGGGGTGGCCTCGCGAGACCGACTCGCTTTGCCCGCAATGCGTGAAGGAAGCGCGGGAGAAGATCATGAGCGGGGAACGGAACTGGCAAACGCTCCTCTCCGAGAAAGTGGGCGAAATCAAAGCCACTATTCTCGAACGGGATGGGCAGGTCTGGATGGTAAAGGATTGCCCGATTCACGGCCACTTCGAAGACCAGATGGCGGTGGATGCGGGTTTTCTGCAATGGATTGAAAAGAACTTTCCCGGCCGCGACATTCGCGCCCACAACGACGAAGGCCTGCACAACCACGGCTCCAGCTCCATTAAGCACGGCCGCGGTTCGGTGCTCACCGTGGACCTGACCAACCGCTGCAACATGATGTGCGACCCCTGCTTCATGGACGCCAACCAGGTCGGCTTTGTGCACGAGCTCACCTGGGAAGACATCATGCAAATCCTCGACAATGCCATCAAGATTAAGCCCCGCCGGCAGATGTCGGTGCAGTTTTCGGGCGGCGAACCCACCATGTCGCCCTACTTCATCGACGCCATCCGCTATGCGCGCAAATTGGGTTACAACAGCGTGCAAGCGGCCACCAACGGAATCGAGTTTGCCAAGAGCAAAGAGTTCTGCAAGCGCGCCTTCGAGGCAGGCCTGCGCTACGCCTATTTGCAGTTTGACGGGATCGGCAATGACGCCAACAACCATCGCCAGGTGGGCAACCTCTTCGACGTGAAGTTGCGCGCCATCGAGAACATGCACGAGGCGGGCATCGAGATCATCCTGGTCACCACCATCGTCAATAACCTGAACAACGACCAGGTAGGGCCCATCGTCAACTTCGCCCGCGAAAATCCCAAGAAGATTGCCTTCGTAGCTTTCCAGCCGGTCAGCTTTACGGGCCGCGACGAGGACATCACGCCACAACGCCGCAAGCGCCAGCGGTATACGCTCTCGCATCTGGCGCTGGACGTGAAAAAGCAGACGGGCATCACCGAGCCGACGCGCGACTGGTTCCCCATCTCCCTGATGGGCGCCTTTGCCGACTTTGCCGACCTGGTGCACGGCCCCGAAGCGCAGTGGGGACAGGTTAGCTGTGGCTGCCACCCCAACTGCGGTGTGGGAACGGCGCTAATGATCAACAAGGAGACCAAGGAATGGGCGCCGGTTCCCCAGTTCCTCGACGTTCCCCAGCTTGTGACGGATATGCGGGGGATCACTGACGCCGCGCGCGGCAAGGTGTTCTCCAACCTCATGATGGGGCTGGCGCTGCTCAAGAACTACAAGCCCTTCCGGGCGCCTAAGAGCTTGGCCCTGATCGACCTGCTCAAGAAGTTCGACAAGTCCTTTGCCCTAACAGGCGAGGCGCGGGCCAGGAAGAAGTATGGCGCCTCGGACCCGAATCGCACCTATGAAGACGCGCTCAAGCGCCGCTCCGATCCCTGGAACTTCCTCTTCATCGCCGGCATGTGGTTCCAGGACCTGTTCAATTACGATTTCCGCCGCACCGAGATGTGCATCATCCCCTACGCCACGCAGCAGGGCGAGATTTCCTTCTGCGCTTACAACACGGGAATCGGCTGGCGGAAGATCCTCGAGAACATGTACAAAAACGCGACCGTGGCGGAGTGGTACAAGACGCACGGCAAGCACCAGATTTACGCCAAGGGCAAATCCGTCGAACTGCAAAACCAGCAGATCTCGCTAAACGTCAACGCCGAGGATGCTGCCCGCGTACGTTCAAAAGAGCACGACATCCCGATCACCGCCGCGGAAGAAGAACGTCAACGCCGCAAGACCGCTTGGGAAGAGCAACAAGCCCGTCAGTACTATGAAGAGATGGTGTTGAAGCAGCCCAAGGGCGAACTTGTCCAGATTGGCGTCACCGCGCCGGAACTCTCCCAAGAGGTTGACGAAAAAGTTCCCGCCTAACTCCAGGGTTGGATTGTGGGGAAACAGGGGCCGGCCGCGTTCACGCGCGGCCGGCCTTTTGCTTCCATCGGAGTGGCACCGGGCGCAGGTGCTCTAGGAGAGTGGGGGTTTGCGCAGTTCTCCGAACTGGTTGATGCGCACGATGCCGCAGGGGAGGACGGCGCGGATTTCAAGTTCTCCGCCCATGGCTTCGATGATTTTCCGAAGTGTGCTGATGTACATATCCGAACGCCGTTCGACTTTGGAGATGGCGGCCTGCCGGACGTGCAGGGCCTCGGCCAACTGCTCCTGGGTCAGATCCAGGGCAGTCCGCAACTCATCCAGCGCCATCTCCTGGATCATCCGCTCGGCCTTAGCCTCAGAACGAGCGCGCACCTCGACCGACATCTTTGCCTGGAGCTCTTTGAAATTCTTCGCCATGCCTTTAGGCCTCCTTCTCGAGCGCGGCCAAATGCTCGTCATAAAGCCGGTCGGCTATCGGAACGAACTTCTCGTACCACCTATCGTCACCAGTCTTGTCGCCTCCCAGGAGCAGAATGGCAGTACGCCTCGGGTCAAAGGCGTAGAGCACGCGGTACGGCCTCCCCGCGTGCTGGATGATGAGTTCTTTCATGTGGGAGTGACGCGAGGAAGCGATCACGTCGGAGTGAGGCCTGCGTAGCGCCGGGCCATACCGCTGAAGTAAGATCACCTTGGCGTTCACGTCTTCTTGCTCCGCTTCGCTGAGAGAATTCCACCACCCCTCGAAGCCATCCGTGTACTTGACCAGCCATTCCACAGAAGGAATATAACTCCTACGGAATTGTCTCGTCAAGAACTTTGTGGCTTGCCTTACCCGCAATTGTGGACTCCTATCTCGGCGCCCGAGGCTTTTTCGCAGCAGTGAACGGATAGAGAATTCCGCCGACTTGCTATTTCGAACGTCGCGTTATTCCTGGCGAATCTGAACCGCAGGTTGCTTCCAATCATCTAATGCTTTAGGATAAGAGTGTTCTCCGAGCCCGGGGTAGCTAAAGGCACAACACAAGCCCAAGCCTTGCGGGCCGATAGGGTGACTTGAGAAATCGAGCCGCCTCCCGTGTTTGGAAAGGAGAACAAGACCTACTCCAAACGCGTGTAGGTCTTTTTGTTTTTGGGGCGTAGCAATACGGGATGGCTGTCATTCCGAGCGCAGCGAGGAATCTCGCTCTGCGCATTGGAATAATAAACAGGGCAAGATTCCTCGCTGCGCTCGGAATGACAGCGAAGGCCGGCACGTGCCGGCCTAAAGGTCGGCGCTACGCGTCTGTGGGGCGTTTCTGCGATGGCACTGAAAGACAAATTCGGCCGCGACATTCACGACCTGCGCATTTCGGTGACGGACCGATGCAACTTCAGTTGTGTATACTGCAAGTCCGCCGATCCGAAGAACTATTTTCCGCACCGTGATTTGCTGAGCTGGGATGAGTTTCTGCGGCTCAGCCGGGTTCTCGCGGGGCTCGGGATCCGCAAGGTTCGTATTACGGGCGGCGAGCCCCTGTTGCGACCGGGCGTGGTGGATTTCATAGCGCAACTTCGGCAAATCGGTAGCCTCGAAGACATCGCCATAACCACCAACGGTTATCTTCTGCCGGAGATGGCAGGGGAACTTGCCGCCGCAGGCTCACCCCGCGTCACGGTAAGTCTGGATTCGCTAGACCCAGGAAAGTTTGCCCGCATAACGCGCACACCGCGTTCGCTTGAGAAGGTGATGGCGGGAATCGATGCCGCGCTCGAGGCAGGGTTGAAGCCTGTCAAGGTGAACATCGTGCTGGTGCGGGGGTTCAACGACGATGAGATTGTGGATTTCTCTCGCCTCGCCCGAAAGCGGGACATCATCCTCCGATTCATCGAGTTTATGCCCCTGGACGCCGACCACACGTGGAAGCGCGAGTTGGTGGTAACCGCGCGGGAGATCGTCGCGGCTATCTCACCGGTTTATCCGCTGGTCGAGATCCCTCGGCATTCTCCCAGCGAAACCGCTCTGCGGTATCGCTTTGCGGATGGGCAGGGTGAAATTGGAATCATCGCGCCGGTCTCAATTCCCTTTTGCGGGCAATGCAGCCGAATCCGCCTGACCGCCGACGGAAAGCTGCGCACGTGCTTGTTCTCGATGGAAGAGTTTGACGTGCGGCACTTAGTACGCAATGGAGCAACAGACAGCGACATCGGACGATTTTTCACCGATGCGGTTTACCAGAAAGAGCCCGGGCACCGCATCAATGAGCCCGATTTTGTTCAGCCGGACCGCACGATGGTGTACATCGGGGGCTGAGGCAACGCGCGGCTGTAGGGGCGACCCTGGTGGTTGCCCGAGGGCGGCTACAACGGCCGCCCCTACGACGCGATTCCCTGATGCGTCTTAGGTTAGAATGGTTTGAGGGATCGAAATGGCGACAGCAGTTCTTAATGCCCTGCCGGAACTGTACGTGGGACTTTGGGAGCAAGAACTCGACGAGCGCATTGCCGGCGCGAAAGCGGCGCTGGGGTCGCGCCTGGTGATCCTGGGACATCACTATCAACGCGATGAGGTGGTGAAGTTCGCTGATTTCCGGGGCGATTCACTGAAGCTCTCCCAATTGGCGGCTGCCCGGCCGGAAGCAAAGTACATCGTCTTTTGCGGCGTGCACTTCATGGCCGAGAGCGCGGATATCCTGAGCGCCGACCACCAAGTCGTGATGCTTCCCGATCTGAACGCCGGCTGTTCAATGGCCGACATGGCCGAACTCGGGCAAGTGGAAACCTGCTGGGAGGAATTGAACACGGCGACCGGCGCGAAGATCGTTCCCGTTACCTACATCAATTCAACGGCGGCCATCAAGGCTTTCGTGGGCCGGAACGGCGGCGCCGTGTGCACGTCCTCGAACTCGAAAAAGCTGATGGAGTGGGCATTGGCGCGGGGAGAGAAAGCTCTGTTTCTACCCGATGAGCACCTGGGCCGCAACACCGGTTACCGCATGGGCATTCCACTCGACCAGATGGCCGTCTGGAATCCGCGCGCGGAAGCAGGCGGGCTTTCCGAAGAGGAAATGCGGACAGCGCGCGTCATCTTGTGGAAGGGACACTGTTCCGTACACTTGCGCTTCGTGCCCCAACACGTCGAGCGGGCGCGCCGGGCGCATCCCGGCATCCGAATCATCGCTCACCCCGAGTGTTCCTGGGAAGTCTGCCAGTTGGCGGATGACGTGGGATCGACCGAATACATCATCAAGCGAATCGAGGAATCGCCGCCAGGAAGCCAATGGGCTGTGGGCACGGAAATTCACTTGGTCAACCGGCTGGCGGCTGAGCATACGGACCGGAAGATTATTCCTCTCGACGATTGCGTGTGCATGTGCAGCACGATGTATCGAATTTCGCCGCAGCACCTTTGCTGGACACTGGAAAGCCTGGTGGAAGGAGAAGTCGTCAACCAGGTTGGGGTGGACCCGGAGACCAAACGCTGGGCGCGCGTAGCGCTGGAGCGGATGCTGGAGAGCAGTTGAGAGTCGAGAGTCAAGAGTCGAGAGTCAAAGGGTTTTAGCTCTCGACTCTCAACTCTTGACTCTCGACTCTTGACTGAACTTCCATGGCTGAAAAATACTTCGACCGCCACGAAGCCGAAGAGTTGTTGCCCGCCATCGAGCGGTTTCTCGAGGAGGCACGCAAGCAGAAACAGGCCTTGGACAGCATTACTGCTGATATCTCCAACGCGTCGTTGCGGATCATGATGCTGGGCGGCTCGCTTCCGCCTTTCGCGGAGCTGAACCAGAAGAAAGCTCAGCGCGAAAAGATTGCCGAGCAGTTGAGCCGGACGGTGGACGAGATTCAACAAACCGGATGCGTGGTGAAAGATCTCGATACGGGATTGGTGGACTTTCCAAGCCTGCGGCGAGGCGAGAAGGTTTATCTCTGCTGGAAGCTCGGCGAAGAGCGCATCGGATACTGGCACGGCATCGAGGAGGGCTTCGCGGGACGCAAACCGCTGGACGATGTGCAATCTGAAGAGGAGCCGCCGGGGCCGTCACGCGTGCAGTGACGGCGGGAAAAGGGAAACTGGAAAATAGAAAATGGAAAATGGTGACTTCAACGTTAGCATGACACCAAGACCGTCGGGCAAAGCTACGAGTTTCCACTTTCCATTTTCCATTTTCCAGCCTCCGACGGAGTTTGATGAACTCTAACTCATCCACCAACGAATTGGCGCGAGCTGCAAGCGCTTATCTGCGCAGTGCCGCGCACCAGCCGGTCAATTGGCGCGAGTGGGGAGACCAGGCCTTCGCGCAGGCTCGCGAGCAGGACAAACCCATTCTCCTGGATATCGGGGCGGTTTGGTGCCACTGGTGTCACGTGATGGACCGGGAGAGTTATGAGAACCCGGAAGTTGCCAGTGTGATCAATGAGCACTACGTGGCGGTAAAGGTGGACCGCGACGAGCGGCCGGATATTGACTCAAGATATCAGACTGCCGTGAGCGCTCTGACCGGGCAAGGAGGGTGGCCGCTGACGGCCTTCCTCACGCCCGAGGGCAAACCGTTTTACGGCGGCACCTATTTCCCGCCCGACGACCAATACGGCCGCCCGGGCATGCGGCGCGTGCTGGAAGCCGTGGCACAAAGCTACAAAGCGCAGCGGGCGCAAATTCTGGAGAGCGCGCAGAAGATCTCCGAAGCGCTGGCCGGGGTGGAGCGTTTCCAACGTGACAGTGCGCCGGCAGGCAAAGAGGTTCTCGACGCGCTCCTCGAAAGTATCCAAGGAATGTACGACGCGCGGTTCGGCGGGTTCGGCAACGCCCCCAAGTTCCCTCACCCTGGCGCCCTCGACTTACTGCTGGAGACTTATCTCCAAACCCGCCAGGCCGGCTTGCTGGCCGTAGTCGCCAACACCCTCGAGCAGATGGGACGCGGAGGGGTTTACGACCAACTGGAGGGCGGCTTTCATCGCTATGCGGTGGACGAGCGCTGGATTGTGCCTCATTTCGAGAAAATGGCCTATGACAACGCAGGTTTGCTGGGAAACTACCTGCGCGCTTATCACGTAACGGGAAACAGCTTCTTCCGGGAAATTGCCCTAGGCATTCTTTCGTTCGTGGGGGATGTTCTTTCCGATCCGCAAGGCGGATTCTACGCCAGCCAGGACGCAGACTACAGTTTGGAAGATGATGGCGACTATTTCACCTGGACGCTGGAAGAAAGCCAGGCCGTTCTTGACCCGCTCGAAGCGCACGTGGCATCGCTCTACTACCACATCGAGCCTCAAGGCGAAATGCAACACAACCCGGCCAAAAACGTGCTCTTCGTTGACCAACCCCTGGAAGCGATTGCTGCGCGCCTGGAGCTGAAGCCTGAACAAATCGCCGGAATTCTGACGAGGGCCAAGACCAAGCTGAGGGAAGCGCGCGCCAAGCGGCCGACGCCGTTTGTGGACAAGACTATTTACACCAGTTGGAACGGGATGATGATTTCCGCCCTGCTCGAGGCGTTCAAGGTTCTGGGCTTAGCGGAGGCGCGCGATCGGGCGCTGGCTGCGCTCGATCTGCTTCTCGCCAAGGCTTACGATCCCGAGAAGGGGGTGTACCACAGCCTCGTCAATGGACAGGCCCGCGTCGAGGGATTGCTTGACGATCAGGTGTTAATGGCCGCCGCGTTGCTGGACGCGTACGAGGTCACGGGCGCTCCTATCTACTTTGACCGCGCCCAGCAATTAATGCAGACCACTTTGCGTCGCTTTTGGGACGAACAGAATGGCGGTTTCTTTGACGCGGCTCGCGACTTGAGTGACCGGCTGGGAAACCTCACGATGTCTCGAAAACCCTTCCAGGATTCTCCGACACCGGCGGGCAATTCTGTAGCGGTCCTTGTTCTCGACCGCCTGGCCAGCCTTGCGGAGCGTGTGGATTTTCGCGCCAAGGCGGAAGAGACTTTGGCTCTATTTGCGTCGAAGGCTGCTGATTACGGCCTGTTTGCTTCGACCTACGGCCTGGCGTTGCTCAACCACCTGGAGGCCCCGTTGGAAGTTGTGGTGATCGGAGAGCCCAAAGACGAGCGGACATCCGAGCTGTTGACCGCTGCCTACCAGACGCCGCGCGCGAACAAGCGAGTCTTCGCGTTTCCGCCGGCGGTGATAAAGAACGGCGAACTTCCTCCAGGGCTCGCCGCGACGTTGCCGAATTTACCCCTTGCCGACGCACCTTTGGCGCTGGTCTGTGTCGGGTCCTCGTGCCTGCCGCCGGTGAATTCGCCGGAGGGGCTCAGGGCGCTCCTCACAGAAAGCGCGGAGAGTGGGGGCGCGCAGGCTTAGGCCTCTGCGCAGCATTTCGTAGGGGCAACCCTTGTGGTTGCCCAGGGCGGCCACAAGGGCCGCCCCTACACGGGCCCGCAACCTTGCGGCACGCCCCGACAGGCGCTAAACTGAATTCTCGGGGATGACGTCGCTTCAAGGCGGCACCACTATGCTGAGCTGAAAGACGGCGCTACAAGCCGGAATTCGTATGTGGGAGAAGAACTCTATGTTGCCTCCAATTCGGAGTGACTGGGTGAAGAAGCGTACGGGGCCCGTGGTGACGCAGATGCACTACGCGCGTCTGGGAATCATTACGGAAGAGATGGAGTATGTGGCCAAGCGTGAGAATCTTCCCGCGGAAACCGTCCGGTCTGAGGTCGCTCACGGGCGGATGATCATTCCGGCCAACGTCCGACACCTCGAGCTTGAGCCCATGGCCATCGGCATTGCGGCGAAGTGCAAGATCAACGCCAACATCGGCAACTCCGCCACCACTTCCAACATCGATCAGGAACTTGAGAAGCTCCATGCTGCCGTGCATTTCGGCGCCGATACGGCCATGGACCTCTCGACCGGCGGCAACATTCACGAGATCCGGGAAGCGATTCTGCGCCACAGTCCTGTTCCCATCGGAACGGTGCCCATTTACGAAGCCCTTTCGCGTGTGCCGCGCGTGCGCGATCTGACTCCCGAGATCATGCTCGAAGTCATCGAGGAGCAGGCGGCGCAGGGCGTGGATTACATGACCATCCATGCCGGCGTGCTGCGCGAGTATATTCCCATGACGCGGAAACGCATCACCGGCATCGTCAGCCGCGGCGGGGCGATCCTGGCGCAGTGGAGTGTGGAAAATGACCGGCAGAATTTTCTCTATACGCACTTCGAAGAAATCTGCAAGATTTTCCAGAAATACGACGTTTCTTTTTCCCTGGGCGACGGCCTGCGCCCCGGCTGCCTGGCGGACGCCAGCGACGAGGCGCAATTCGCCGAGCTCGAGACTCTGGGCGAACTCACGAAGAAGGCTTGGGAGTATGAGGTGCAGGTGATGATCGAAGGCCCCGGGCATATTCCCCTGGACCAGATCAAGCTCCAGGTGGACAAGGAAATCGAGATGTGCCACGAAGCGCCCTTTTATACCCTGGGCCCGCTGGTCACCGATATCGCGCCGGGCTACGATCACATTACTTCCGCGATCGGCGCGGCAATGATCGGCTGGCACGGCGCATCGATGCTTTGCTACGTGACCCCTAAAGAGCACCTCGGGCTCCCGGATAAGAACGACGTGCGGCAGGGTATCATTGCCTACAAGATTGCCGCCCACGCTGCGGACGTCGCGCGGCACCGTCCTGGCGCTCGCGACCGCGACGACGCGCTCTCCTACGCGCGCTTCCTCTTCGACTGGAACAAGCAGTTTGACCTTTCCCTCGACCCTGAAATGGCCCGCTCCATGCACGACGAAACCCTGCCCAACGAAACTTATAAGGACGCCGCTTTCTGCTCCATGTGCGGCCCTAAGTTCTGCTCGATGAATACTACCCAGGTCTTGGAGAAGCAACTGGGACTCGACCAGGGCGAGCGGGAGCAGAAATTCGTGGAGTTGCTCACGAAAGTGCAGGGCTAGTCAGGTTGCATGCATGAAGTTCAGCGAGTTAGTGCGGTTACTGGAGGGCGAAGGATTCAGACTGCTGAAGGAAAAAGGATCTATTCGCTACTATTACAAGCCCGGAATGGATAACCTAATTCGGGTTGATTTTCATGGTTCGAAAGAGGTGCCAACGGGGACCTGTGCAGCTATACTGAAAGCTGCAGGTATCCGGAGAGGCGAGCGCCGATGATCGACATGAAATACTCACTTGTAATTGAAGCCACCGAGGACCCCAATTTCTTCGGCTTTTACTCTCCCGATCTGGAAGGCTTTACTGGTGTCGGCAACTCCATCGAAGATTGTCTCTACAAGGCCAAGTGGGGCATGGAGGAACACGTTGCCTTACTTCGCGAACATGGCTTGACCGTCCCGGCCGCTGTGGGTGAACCAAAGGTTACGATTCAAAACGCCAAACCCGTGCCGGCTTAGGCTCGGGGTTATCCATACCACATGACCGATCCATCGCTCGAGCAGCACCTTCGCGAGGAATTCAACCGCTGGGCGGAAGCGGGCCGCGGCGACGATATGGAGCAGTCTCATCTTCCGATCGTCGAGCCGATGCTGGCGCTCATCGAATTTGATCCGAAGGACAAAATTCTGGATGTGGGCTGCGGCACGGGCTGGCTGGTGCGCAGGATTGCGCCACTCGTTTCCGCGGGTGTGGCGGCGGGAATGGATGTTTCCGATGCGATGCTGGGGCGCGCGGAGTCTCTGAGCGCGCTACTGCCTAATGCCGTCTCCAAACGCGGGGGAGTCGATGCGATTCCCTGGGAGACTGGTTACTTTACGAAGGTTCTCTCCGTCGAGTCCGCCTATTACTGGCCCGACCCCGCGCAAGGCGTCCGCGAGATCTTCCGTGTGCTCTCGCCGGGTGGCGCGGCCTGGATTCTCATCAACTACTACCGCGACAATCCGCATTGCCACCAATGGGGCGGGCAGTTGAAGGTGCCGACCTGTTTACTGTCCACGGAGGAGTGGGAGGACCTTTTCCGTCAAGCCGGATTCGAAGCGGTGGAAAACCGCCGCATTCCCGACCGTTCGCCTACCCCGGAAGTTTACCCCGGGCGCTGGTTCCGCGACGCAGAGCAAATGCGGAATTTCAAGCAAGAAGGTGCTCTGTTGCTCCACGCGGTCACTCCCGCGTGAGAGGCTTCCCTGGGTTTACTGCACGGGCGGTTCGCCCGGGTGCGTGGGGGGAGGCTGGGACGGCGCTGCCTGTCGGGGTCGCGGCCAGGCGCGCATGCCTTGGCGTTCTTCTCCCGCCGCGCCGCCCTCTCCCCGATTTCCAATGAAAGACACTATCTTCCTTTGTTGTTCCGGGGAAAGAACCGCCTTAGCCGAGAGGACCGCCTCAACATAGCTCTTCATCAACTGCCCGCGAAGGTCCGAAATTTCCTGCACCTTCTTCAGAATCGCATCGCGGTCGGGTTTATCGGCTCGGAGAGCTTCTTTGAGGTCAATGCTGTGCACCTGGATGTCGGCCCGGACCTTCACATCAGCTTTCTCCGTATCGAGTGCGATCTGACGTAGCCGTTCAATTTGGGAGCCATCCAGCCCCAAGTAACTTTTAACCCGATCGTTATCCAGCAAAGCCAAAAGCCTTTCAGCCCCAAGCCGCTCTTGGGATTCGCGCGATCGATCCCCCCACAACCCCTGGCCGGACGCTGTCGCGACGTTTCGCACGCTGAGGAGCAAAAGGAAAATTATGCCTGAGGCCAGGATGCCCTTCTTCGTTGCCATATTCCCTCCCAATTTCGAAATAGACCGCTTCACGAGCCGTGAAGATGAAGCAGCGGCGCGGGCGCCTGGCTTTTGGCTCCGCGGCTTGTTCACAACCCTGAAAGCCGCCGCGGCTCCAAATCAGGACATCGCGCTGGCCAGTGAGTCCGGAAAAGTGAGCGAGAGTTGAATGGTGCGGCCACCGGCCGCTTACCGCGCTACGCTATTTGGTTCCCTTCTTACCTTCCTGCAAAGCTGCATCAACGGCCTTGTAATAAGCGTCGGGGGAAGCGAATCCGACCAGCATTCGACCATTAATGAAGCAGGTTGGCGTACTTTGAACCTCCAGTTGTTTCGCTTCGCTGGTGCCCTCGTCGATGCGCCGCATCGAAGCTTTGGAATCCAGGCAACCTGCCAGGCTGGAGCGGTCCACTCCCACCTGGTCAGCATAAGCCAGGAGGTTGTCGCGGACATTGGCGGCATTGGTGGTGCTCTGGCTCTGGAAAATCAGCGTGCGGTAAGGTGCGAAAGCCTCGGGCTTGAGCTTGTAGACGCACTCGTTGGCAATGGCGGCGGTCAGCGACCAGTCGTGGATTTGAACCAACGGGAATTCCTTGAAGATAACTCGAACTTTGTCCCCGTATTTGGGCAGGAGGTCATTTTCAAGGAACAAATGGAGCTTCCCGCACATCGGGCACTCCAGGTCTGCGTATTCCACGATGGTCACCGGAGCGTGCGCCGGGCCCTGGGAAGGCTGGTTGACGGTTGCCATGGTTCGCAGCGCCTCGCGCCGCAGATCCACGCCCAGGTTGAGGATCTTACCCATCACGAATACCTGCTTGTCCGGGGTAGCGTAAAAATCCTCGGTTTGTTTCCCCTTGTCGCTTTGCGCAGCAATCGAAGCCGCCAGGAAGTTGGGAATGCCCGAGTCATGGAATGGCCCGACGGTGAGAATGGTGGTTTCAGGAACCTTAAATTCTTGACGGATGTGCTGAATGATTTCGTTCTTGGGATCTTTACCCAGAGCAAAGAGTTGCCCCACGATCAAATATCGGCGGTCGTTGGTGAGAAACACGCTGGTATTCTTCTGCTGCTTGCCGTCATCCGTAGTAATTGTGGACATCAGAAAACCCTGGAAGCTCGACGCCTGAAAAGGCGAGGCGGTTATCTTCACCGTGTCCGGGATGCCAAATCGGGCGCGAACGAAGGAGATAATCTTCTCGTCCAGCGCGGTATCGTCAACGGCATTTGTTTTGCTTCTTGCCACGCCGCGGGCAATCGACACCCCTGCCACGAGAAGTAAAACCCCGCCCCATACTTGATAGCCAGACCATCTTTTGCGGATCAATTGACGAACCTCCTTACTTGTTCAAAATGCCGGGCCAGACCCATTACTCGATTTTATAGACCCCGTCCGGGAAATGCAATTCTCGCGCCGAGGTAGCGTAAACTGCCCGTTTCAGGTCCGCGCCCACTTGTTCAGACCACTCCTCGCCAATCGTTATCCAAGGAGGGCAATTGCCGGCCCTGTCGGGTCTCCTTTTGTAGCTTTCATTGCAGTTTCCTCGTTCCAACAACTTCTCGCAACTGTTCGATGGCCAGCATGTAGGTGGCTAAGGCCTGCCGGTAGGCCAATTGGGTAGCGCGGTAGCTGCGCTCCGCATCCAGGAAG
>Ga0187864_10002433_pt1 | contig 16234 bp, 12 predicted proteins | sample June2016WEW_11_4_FD_132985 | JGI IMG/M metagenome (GOLD analysis project Ga0187864, IMG submission 132985) | Peatland microbial communities from SPRUCE experiment site at the Marcell Experimental Forest, Minnesota, USA - June2016WEW_11_40 | ecosystem: Environmental > Terrestrial > Soil >...
ACATGGGACGCAGGTCCGGCGCCGTGGGTCTTGCCGAACGCGTGGCCGCCCGCGATGAGGGCCACCGTCTCCTCGTCGTTCATCGCCATGCGAGCGAAGACCTCGCGGATGTCCCGCGCCGCAGCGACCGGGTCGGGGTTGCCGTTCGGGCCTTCCGGGTTGACGTAAATCAGGCCCATCTGCACGGCAGCGAGCGGATTTTCGAGGTCCCGGTCGCCGGCGTAGCGCTTGTCACCCAGCCACTCGTCCTCGGAGCCCCAGTAGATGTCCTTTTCCGGTTCCCAGATGTCCTCGCGCCCGCCGGCGAAACCGAACGTCTTGAAACCCATCGATTCCAAGGCGACGTTGCCGGTGAGGATCATCAGGTCGGCCCAGGAAATTTTCCGGCCGTACTTCTGCTTGATCGGCCAGAGCAGTCGTCGCGCCTTGTCTAGGTTCACATTGTCGGGCCAGCTGTTGAGGGGTGCAAAGCGCTGGCTGCCGTTGCCTGCGCCGCCGCGGCCGTCGCCGGTGCGGTAGGTGCCGGCGCTGTGCCACGCCATACGGATAAACAAAGGTCCGTAGTGGCCGAAGTCCGCCGGCCACCAGTCCTGCGACTTCGTCATCAGCTCATGGAGGTCCTTTTTCACGGCCTCCAAGTCGAGACTCTTGAACTCTTTAGCGTAGTTGAAACCCTCGCCCATCGGATTGGACTTGGAGGAACGCTGGTGCAGGATATCGAGCTTCAACTGGTTCGGCCACCAGTCTCGGTTCGTCGCGCCGCCGCCGGCAGTGTGTGTGTGAGCTGTGCCCGTTACCGGGCACTTGCTTTCTTCATTCATGATATCTACTCCTTTCGTTGTGTGAATTGTCGGACAGCGTTAGTATGAATAACACTGTTTCTCTGCCCATCTGGCTAACGTTCGGCGTCAGTGGCCGGCGAACTGTTTGTGGGACAAAGAGCATGCCCCTGAAGTTGCGGTTGTTCGCTGTCCTCTCCTCGATGCTGGCAACGTGTCCAGTCATATCTCACCCACTTTTCAACAAAAGATTCGGTCCAGGGCCGGACGAAGGACAGAAATACAAAGGTATAGAAATTCTTAAAGACGTTCTCTTCGTGGACTCAAGCCGCCACTGGAGAGCTTCTTGTCCTCCCCCTTCTGATCGGCCTTAGCTTTGCACTCCGAGCAAAGTCCGTGGTATTCCATCCGATAGGTCATGACTTCGAAACCAATCTTCTCACGGACCTCCTCCGGAGACATGTGCGCCCCAGCCTCGAAATCCTGTATTCTCCCGCAGGATGTGCAGATAAGATTAATATGAAAAGAGAGGTTGGCTTCGTATCGATTATCCTCCCTGAACGTCAACATCTTGATTAGGCCGTTCCGCGCAAGAACTTGCAATGTGTTGTAAACCGTCGCCAAACTCAATCCGGGTTGAACCTTCTTCACCTCTTCAAAAATCTTATAAGCACCAGGGTGTTCAGGAGTGGACACCAAGTAGTCCACAATGGCTTTCCTTTGGCTGGTAATACGATACCCTGCCGTCCGAAGCGCCTGCTCCATTTCTTGTCTTTTTTGTACGGGCTCCAAGAAACCTCCTTTGTGGTCGTGGGTTGATTAGAATCATTCTATTTAGTATTGTCAAGGGAGGGAGTGGAGGAAACTGGGCAACACTCCTCTGCAAGCAGCCTCGGTTGAGGATTTAGAGGGGAAGGCAAACTCCATTTTACATCAGCGGATGCCGGGCATATCACTTCTGCGGGATGGATGTTGTTCAGTATGCGAGAACGCAGAACCTGCCGTCATCGTGGACAAAGAATCCAGTGAGCAGGCTGTCCTGGTGTCCCTTGAGGATTATCGAAGTCTGGAGGAAACAGCCTGCCTGCTGCGCTCACCGGCAAATCGTGCCCATCTGGAAGAAGCCTTGCAGAAGGTCAGGCAAGACAAAATGGTGGCATTCCCTTCAGAGGATCTATGAACATCCTGTTTACGCAGGCCGCATGGAAAGATTTTGAGTGGTTTTTGGACAATGACAGGCAAATAGCAACACGTATTCGCAAGTTGCTCAAAGATGTCATTCGAAATCCCGAAGGGGGAATCGGCAAGCCGGAGAAACTCAAATTCCAATTTTCGGGCTACTGGTCCAGAAGAATTAATCAGGAGCACCGCCTTGTCTACAAGGTCGAAGGCGAGAATATCATCGTGCTAACTTGTCTCAACTGCCCAGATGCAGGAGGACACCGATTATCCTATGGGATGTAGGTATTCTATATCGAACTAAACCCCGTAAAAACAGTCAAAAGGAGATTTGACCCCTTTCCTCGTCGCGGAAGAAATTGGTGACGCCGAAACTCCAAGACGGTTTATCCCGGCGCTTTCCCTGAAGCATGCACTTCCGGCTCCTGACCTCTGATACCAAGTTGCGTTCAAATTGATGTAGCATAGGGCCTTGTGCCCGTCCGCACTTCCAAGCGCCCACAAGGGGCTATACTACTTTCGTATGCTCGCTTCTAGCACGTTCTTGAACGCAACTTGGTATGACTGCTCCTGCAGACCCGACGCGGATCATAACCCCTCGCGTTCAGCACTTTGCAAGCCTCTCTGCCTCAGCCTTTAGAGACCTTCGCGAGCAGCTTGCCGGCAAGCCCCATCTCCCGTATTTTCCTGAGCAGCAGTTCCTGAACCTCTTTATCTTCGCCCAGTTCTGCCATAAGGTTGTCAGCCTCCAGCCCATGGATTGCTGCCGCAAGAGTGGGGTATTCTGCGGGCAGCGGTACAGAGCAGATCTCCTTGATCAGGCGCAACAGGGTTTGCTCGTTTTGCTGGTCCTCCTGGACGGTCGTGCCCGTGCGGCGTGCCTGGGAGAGGAGGACATCTCGGCAGGTCTGAATAAAGACAGGGTTCTCGGCGTAGGCGTGCCCACCTCGCACCCGAAGGATCCTGGAGATCAAGATGGCCGGCCGGACGCTGGCGCTGCTGGTCTTGAGCCCTGCATCGCGGAAGGCCCGGACCAGGGCGACGATCCTCTCGACCTCCGCCATGGGCAGTCCGGAGTGTGTCTGGGTGATACCGGCCTCGGTATCCTGGTCGAACCCGCTCAGCATGATCGTAACCATTCGGTCCAATAGAGCATCCTGGGCGCCGTGAACCCCCGCGTAGTCAGCGGGATTGCTGGTGAAGATGATTCGGAAATCGGGGTGAACGGCTATATGCTCGCCGCGCAGGGGCAGCACCCGCTCCTCCAGGACTGAAAGCAGCACATTGTTGGCCTCGGGCCGTGAACGCGTGAATTCGTCATAGACCACGGTGCAGCCTTTCTGGCAGGCCTCGGTGAGTGCCCTTCCCACCCACATGGGCTTGGATTCTTCCTCAACCTTGAGCACTGTGTGAATGTACTCGTCGCGCGTATAACTTCGCTTGTAGCCGCTCTCCCTGCCCACCAGGTCCGCGGTGCCCATCTGGTCATCCCCATGGATGAGCACCACCGGACGACCTAGCTGGTGGGCCACGTGCAGGGCTATGGTGGTCTTGCCGCTGCCTGCCGGACCGGAGAGATGAACGTGTAAACCATCCTGGAGATAGACCAGAGTGCGGTCTACCAAGTCCTTTACAAATGGCGTCTCAACGAAGTCCGATGGCGGAACAGTTCCTGCCACAGATCGCTGGGCCGTCGGCTTACCCTCCACCTGAGCGGCGCCGGGGGTAAAGGTGAACTCTTTCTTACAGAAGGGGCATGAGTAGAGGCGTTGACGCTCCGATTCCACCTGCACTTCTTTATGGCACCAGGGGCAGGTCTCTATCTGCTTCTCCATCAGTCGCCTCCTTTTTCCAATGCCTTCAGATGCTCCTCGCCAGGTCGCGATAGAGGGAGCGCGGCCGTAACCTCCGTGCCCACGCCTGGAGCGCTGTGGACCACACACTGTCCACCCACGGCGTCAGCGTAGTCTTGCATTGTTGCAAGCCCCAGTCCGCCAGGAGCGCTTTGCGCATCAAAGCCCTGGCCGTCGTCCTGCACCGCGAGACGCAGCCAACCTTCCCCGGACGCGTCCAGCCGCACTGTGACCTTGCCGGCCTTTGAGTGCTTGACCACGTTGGTCAGGGCTTCTTCGGCGATCCGGTATGCTGCCAGCTTCACCTGCTCTGGAACCGTGTTCCGGTCGGCCTTCTCCCGCTTCATAAGCTCTTCACCCAACTCTATCTCAACAGCCGGACCCCCTTTAAACTGATTGCCAAAGGACAGAAAGGCCGGGACGAGTCCGTGGCTCAGAGTTGGAGGGTAGAGCCGGCGGCTGAGAACGCCTACTTGTCGCTCAATCACCTGGCTGAGGCCCTCGATCACCTCGCTCAGAATCCGAGTTGTTTCCGGGGCGGAGCTTGTGGCTTTCAGGAGCTCTTGCAGGTTGCCCTTCAGGATTAAGAGCTTTTCCTGCACACCATCATGCAGTTGGGCAGAGGTTTCCCGGCGAACGCGCTCTTGGGCCTCTATAAGCCGCTGTCGCGAGCGCTGCAATTCCTCCGCCCTGGCGAGAGCGACACCCTGCCGCAGCAGCACCTCATCCGCCGCCTTGCGCACAATGGCATAGCGCAGGGAGCGCCCCAGCAGGTTGCTATCCACTTGTCCCTTAACCAGGTAGTCCTGCGCGCCACCCTTCAGCGCCTCAACTGCCAGCGCTTCGTCCTGGAAGCCCGTTAGCACCACAATCGGCACACCCGGCGCTTGCGCCCGCGTCACGACAAGGGTGTCGATGCCGTGACTGTCCGGAAGCCCCAGGTCCAGCAGAACCACGTTGCAGGTCTCTTCCCACAGGTATTCCAGCGCCTCGCTGAGCCGCCGGACGTGGACCATCTGGAACTGATGAGGAAGGGCTTCCTCTAAGCCCTCGTACAGCAGGCGGGCATCTCCCAGGTTGTCTTCAACCAGCAATACTTTGATGGGATCAGATGACATGGCCTCTCCCTATTCCGGCGGCAGTTTCACTATAGTGAACCAGAATTCCTCGATGGCTTTTACCACCGCGGTGAACTGGTCCAGATTAACGGGCTTTGTGATGTAGCAGTTGGCGTGCAGGTCATACGTTTTGAGGATGTCCTGTTCGGCGCTCGAGGTGGTCAGGACTACCACGGGGATGCGTCTCAACTGCTCATCGGTCTTGATCTCCTTCAGCACCTCACGGCCGTCTTTCTTCGGCAGGTTCAGATCCAGCAGGATGAGGTCCGGACGGATTGTATCGGCGTACTTGCCTTCACGGCGCAAAAGCGCCATGGCCTCCACCCCGTCGCCCACCACAGTCATATGGTTGAGCAGTTTGGAATCCTTCAAGGTTTCCCGCGTCAGGCCTACGTCTCCGGGGTTGTCTTCCACCAGGAGAATCTCAACAGGCCTGCCAGAGGCTGTAGCGCTCATAGTCCGTCACCTCCTAAGGGGATTGTGAAGTAAAACGTGGAGCCTGTCCCGGGTTGCGACTCCACCCAAATGCGCCCACCGCGACGCTCCACGATCTTCTTGCAGATGGCCAGGCCGATGCCTGTGCCGGGGTACTCTTCTCTAGCGTGCAGGCGCTGGAAGATAACGAAAATGCGCTCGGCATATTGGGGATCGATGCCGATCCCGTTATCGCGGACGGAAAAGACCCATTCATTTCCCTTTTGCTCAGCCGAGACATGAATACGGGGTGGCTCCTCAACATGGAATTTGATGGCGTTGCCGATCAGGTTCTGAAACAACTGAACCAGTTGCAAGTTGTCGGCCATCACGGTCGGTAGCGGATCGTGGGTCACCACCGCGCCGTCCTTGTCAATCGCCGCCTTTAGATTGGCGAGTGCCTGCTCAAGGACGGCCGCGCAATCGGCAGGCTCGAATCCCTTAGCACGAGTACCCACCCTGGAATAAGCCAACAGGTCGTTGATCAGCCCCTGCATCCTGTTTGCGCCATCTACAGCGTAGGCGATGAACTCGTCGGCGTCGGCGCCCAGTTTGCCCTGATAGCGCCGGGCCAGGAGCTGGGTATAGCTCGACACCATGCGCAACGGTTCCTGCAGGTCATGTGAGGCGACATAGGCGAACTGTTCCAGTTCCTTGTTGGAACGTTCCAGGTCGGCCAAGGTCAGTTTTAACTTCTCCTTCGCCCGCTTGCGCTCGGTGATGTCGTAGAAATACCAGATTCTGCCATGGTATGTTCCTTCGGCGTCTAGTAGTGGTGAGGAGTATCTGTCAAAACATCTCCCGTCGGCAAACTCGATTTCGTCTCTGCACTTTTCGTCCCTGTGTTCGTAAAGGTAGGCGACTTTACGACTGAATTCCGCCGGGTCCTTCACCTGTGTCAAAGCGTATTCCAGCATCTTGGCATCGTTCTTTTCATCTAAAATATGCTGAGGTATTCTCCACAATTCACCAAAGCGTTTGTTAAAAAAGACGGTATGGCCGAAGCTGTCAACGGCCAATATCCCGCTAATGGTTGTTTGCAGGTGGGCCTCCAGGAGCATTGTTTTGTACGCGAGGGCCTTCTCCACCAGCTTGCGCTCGGTGATGTCCATATACGTTCCGAGTACGCCGCTGATCTCCCCCGTAGGACTGCGCAGAGGTATCTTGCTTGTAAGAAGCGTGATTATGTTCCCTTCGGGGGTAGTCTGGGGTTCTTCGATGAGAAACTTGGAGCAGCCGCTCTCGATGACCTGGCGGTCATCGCCGCGATACAATTCCGCCTGATCACGCCACCCCATCTGATAATCATCTTTCCCGATGATGTCCTTCGGATCGGCAAATCCCGCATCGCGCGCGAGTGCCGCGTTACAGCCCAAGTAAACGAGATTCTTGTCCTTCCAGAATACCCTCACGGGTATGGCGTTGATAATCCCTTCGATGATCTGCTGTGATGCACGCAGCGCATCCTCCGCCCGTTTGCGCCCGGTAATGTCGAGAATCGCGCCGATCAGCCCGCGAACACGACCGTCGGGGTCCGTGAACGCGGCCTTGTGGAAAACCACATCGCGAACAACACCCCTGACATCCTCCACTTGTGATTCGTACACCTGCGATCCTGAATGCTGAAGAAGTTCGAGGTCCTTCGCGTGGTACACTTCGGCCAGTTGCCTGGGGGCGATCTCGAACACGCTTTTGCCGGCCAACTCCTGTTGCGTCTGGCCAAAGAACTCCTCGAAGGACTTGTTGAAGCCGATGTAGCGGCCCTCTGTATCCTTGTAGAAGACCGGTACAGGGATGGTATTCAGAAGCGTGCTCACAAATACGCTGTTTTCCTTAGACGCTTCCTCCGCCCGTTTGCGCCCGGTGATTTCCGTTTCAAGTGTTTCATTGGTTCTTTTGAGATCGGCTGTGCGCTCTTCTACCAGTTCCTCGAGATGTTCGCGGTGTTTTTTCAGTTCCGCTTCCGTTCGCTTACGCTCGGTGATGTCGGTACAGGTACCAACCCACTCCCGAATACTGCCGTCCGCTTCGAGCACAGGGATGCCACGAGCGAAGAAGAGCGGATAGCTACCATCGTATTTGCGTACGCGGAATTCGTTTTCGTAGGGACTTTTCGCTTCAACTGCTTCTCTCCACGCCTGTGCCGCTCGCTCACGGTCATCCGGGTGAACTGCTTCAATCCATCCCCACCCTTTAATCGCTTCTTCGCTATGGCCTGTAAGCTCCCTCCATGAAGGCAAATCCACAACGACCTCTCCGCCGGCGTTTGTGGTCCACACCACTTGCGCAGTCGCCACAATGAATGCTCGATAGCGCTCCTCGCCCTTCCGCAGTTCCGCCTCCACCCGCTTGTGCTCGGTGATGTCCCGCACGATCGCCCACGTCCCCACGGGCTGCTCCTGTTCATTCTTCATGAGCCAAACCCGGATACTGATGGGGAAGATCGTTCCGTCCTTTCTGATAAACTCCTTCTCAAATACATTAGAATACCCTCTGGCCAATACCTGATTCTTCATAATATCTGCATCGCTTTCATGCCACTTGAGCGGTGTCAACTGCTGATAGGCCAGCTTTCTGAGTTCGTCCTTCGAGTAGCCGAGCATATCCAAATAAGCCTGGTTAACGTCCAGGATCTGCCCTTTCATGTCAGCGGAAACGATTCCATCCCTACTGGATTCATACAGAGACCGGTACTTTTCTTCAGATTTCCTGAGCGTTTCCTCTGCCCGCGCGTTTTCCAGTGCGATGGCCGTCTGGCTGGCGAAGGCTGTCACCGTTGGCACTTCGGCCTCAGTCAGGCCGGTCCCGAAGATTGCCAGTAGTCCGTGCGCCTCGCCGCCGACTGTCAACCGGGCGGTGATGCCCTGTTCTATCCCCGCCATGGTCGCCAACTGACTGACCATCGACCGCAGCGGCTCGGGCAAACCCTCGGCTATGACCTCGGCGGTCCTGGTCCGGTCGGTAAAAATGGTCTGTCCTTCTGCAATAATCCGCTGATAGAAACCGCCCGGCGCCAGCGGCATGGGGTAGTCCTGGAGCGAGAGCCCACTAAAGTTCGCGGCCGCCTTGCGCAAGGCCGGCTCGAAGGTCGCATGGGAGATGGTGATGCTCGCCCGGTCCGGCGTCAGGCTGAAGACCACAACATTGAAGCCCAGTCGAACCATCTCCTCGCCGACTGTGCGGTAGACCTCATCGGGCGTCTGGGCGCGCTGTACGGCCTGGGCGGCCTGGCTGAAGGCCAGCAGCAGGCGCTGGGAGCGGCGCAACTCTTCCTTCATCCTCTCGATCTCGCTGATATTGGGTAGCATCCGCCGAAACAAAATGTACCTGCCTCACCAGCCGTCCACCGGTTTTCACCAGCCGTCGCTCACAGTGAAGCACCATGACAGGTGTGGTATCCGCTCCAGGGATCCAAATCCACAGAAGTGTGGCGGAGTTTACAGGGTTAGTGACATGCCTTTATTTGACCCCGTCGCCTCCAGGGATAGCCCGGCCGGATGTGATTCACCCGGAGGAGCAACTGACCGTCAAATTCCGATTTCTGCTTGCAATCACCCCAGTGCATTTGCTGTTCCAAATGTGCGCAAAAATTCGAGAAAGCGCTCGAAATTTTGCCTGCAGCGATAGAGGCATTGAAGAGACGAGAGGAGCCTAAAACCGCTGAAGACCCGTGGCTGGGCAGATCCAGGTCGAACGTCGTACCCGCGTGCAAAGTTAAATAGGTTAAAGCACTAAGATTTTACCTGCCGGATACCGGAGCCAATTCCTGAGTAACAGCTAAACTGCCGCTTCGAAATGAAGTTGAAAATAGTTGCAGAGGTGAGGGCGATCAAAGTCCTTGAAACCATGAAACCAAGGGGTCAGCATGAAACCAAGGGGTCAGGGCTTGAAAAAGGAAAAGTTCACCTGCAACCTTTTTATCTCCTCTCGCAACTCATTGTCCGCCGCCAATTGACTCGACGCACTCTCACTTATCCTGGCCACTGCCGAATAGCTCAAGGTCCCAAACGACTCAGCGATTTCCCTGTTTGTTGCGCACGTGTGCTTCTTGATCAGGTAAATGCATGCCTTCCTCGATTGACTCCGCCGACTTTTGCTTCGTGACAACCGGCCCGCCATGTCTCACGAAGGGCGTATCCGTTGTGACCCCACTCGTCCGGTTGTGGAAGCCGAGTTGAGCGTGGGGCCTCTCTCCGATCTGTTCAACGGGCACGGCGGCGGCACAGCGAAGAAGGGCGACCTGACAATTATCCCGACCGTCCTCAATGACGAGGAGGCCGGTCTTTTGAACCAGCCGGCGGGCACGCCCGTTTTTCGCCTGGAGTATGTGGTCTATGACTTCCATGACACTCCCTTTGGTTGGGGGTGGTTCACGGCTGCACCCGAAACCCTGACCCTGAAGACAAAACTGGGGTTGTGGGATGAATCTTAGAGCGCGTGGAGATTGTCGTGCCGAAGAAAACTATCAGACCGATGGCCCGGGAAATGGGAGAACTGGCAACCCTGGTGGCCGACCTCAGAGAAGAAGAGGCTTTGCCGGCCATAAAACGGCGCCTCGCGGCCGGAGTCTCGCCCGATGAACTCCTGCACGCCTGCCAGAGAGGGATGCGTCTGGTTGGCTCGATGCACGAGAAGGGCCATTATTACATCGCAGGGTCCATCATGGCGGGCGAGATAATGCGTCAGGCCGTGGATCTGTTAAGGCCCCTCATGGTCAAAGAGGAACGTGGCAAGACCTTCGGGCGGGTGCTGCTGGGGACCATTGCGGGCGACATCCACGATATTGGAAAGAACCTTTTCAGGGATCTTTTGGAATGCCACGGTTTTAGCGTTTTAGACCTGGGGGTTGACGTGCCTCCGGCTGACTTCGTCGCTGCGGAAGCCGAATTCAAGCCTCACCTGATTGCTGCTTCAGCTCTCATCACCGACAGCTTTCATCATCTTCGGGAGCTTGTTCAATTGTTCGAGGACAGCACCCGGCGCAGGTCGGAGCGCCGACCCTTTATCCTCATTGGAGGAGGAGAGGTGGACGAACGGGTCTTTCGGATGTCGGGCGCGGATCAGTGAGGGGAGGACGCTTTTTCAGGGGTTCGTATTTGCCGGAGACTCATGAGAGAGAGCAAGAAACAGACCGTCCGAAGCGCATCATCATGACGAGGAACTGACTTCAGCAAACCGGTGGATTGCCGATCCACGGGCAAATGCAAAATCCAGTCGGGAAATGAACTGCTTGCTGAAATCGGGATGGGAGCCCAGGTCCAGCACCCGGATGACAGAAGCCAGATGCTCCATATCCTTTAATATGTCCTTGTTGAGCACGGCAAGGGAAGCTCCGGAAAGTGATGAGTTCCCCACAAAGGTGATCTGCCCGGTGTACTCTGCCGGCAGCAATCCGATGCATTTCAGGTTTTCAGGATTCAAGTGGTAACCGAAAGAGCCGGCCACGATTATCTGCTCCAGGTCTTCGACAGAACGGCCCGCTTCGCTCAACAGAGTTAGAATCCCCGTTATGGCCGCGCTCTTGGCCAACTGCACCTGTCGGATATCCCTCTGGCTCAGAAAAACATTGTCCGTTAGATGATAACGGTCCCCTTGCAACCGATCGGTCAGGCTCTTGCCGGCTTTAGGATTGAATGCTCCCCCGGTGGTGATGACCCCGGAGGCGAGCAGTGCGGCGACAAGATCCACGAGGCCGCTCCCACAAATGCCGATAGGCGGCAAACCGCCTATGGTGGTGAATTGAGGCAACATATCATTGCCCAGGACCACGGTATTTACGGCGCCGGGTACAGCTCGACAGCCGCAGGCAATATTCATGCCTTCCAGTGCCGGTCCCATTGCGCACGATGTGCCGAGCAGTCGATCAGGGCTTTCGATCAGCACTATTTCCCCGTTCGTGCCAATGTCAACGAACAGAGTGCACCCGGAGCAGGACCGATAGTCGATTGCTGTGAGACCACTGACAATATCGGCGCCAACATAGGCAGCCGCTCCCGGCAAAAGGATAAGCCGTCCTTGCGGGGCAATGGGGAGGCCGGAGCGTTCTCCTTCCAGGACAAGAGGCTTCAGGAAAGCCGGACGAAAAGGAGCCAGTGCCAGGGACAACGGGTTAACTCCTGCCAGGATGTGGAGCATCGTGGTGTTGCCTGCCGCTGTCATCAGAAAGACTTGACTCCGGGTTCGGCCTCTTCCCAAAGCTTCTTCCAGCATCGACTCCAATTGTCCGATTAACGCAGACCGCAGCACGGATACCCCTTCCGGATTTCCGCGGCAGTAATCAATACGCGTTATCACGTCACCGCCATAGGCCGTCTGGGGATTCAGCGCCGAACTGCTGCCCAGGAATTCTCCTCTGTCCAGGTCGAATACATAAAGCGAAAGGCTTGTTGTGCCGATGTCCACTGCGGCGCCGAGTACCGGCTCCTGGTCGAAGCGAATGTCCAGGATCTCGTTTCCAAACACGATGCCGAATGCCTGGTTCTTATCTCCATCCCAGGCAGCGATTTTGTCAAAAACGCGAGGATCGGCGATTCGAAAGGGAAGAGTTTCCGCGTACGGACTGAAGCCTCGGCCCTTATCCGGCAGACTGATGCGTTTGACGGGACTGTCGAGAGCAACCTCTCGACACTTGGGACCATATACGGACTGGAGTTGAGTCCAAGTGTCGCTGATAGTCGCGGAGACATCGCCGACCACTTTTGCTCTGCATGCCAGACGAACGTCTGCAGATTGGCCTGCCAGGTGCTCGCGTTCCGCCTCGTCGGGTGGGCTCAATTTTCCATGGGCGACGACTCGGCATTTGCCACAGACTCCTCGACCGTCGCAAGTGGACTCCGCTCTCAATCCACTCCGTCGAATGCACGACAGCAGGGTTTCTCCCTGCGCTGCTTCTATCGTCAATTTGCGACCACTGAAGGATACTGTAGGCAAGAAGCTTTTCCTTTTACATCACAGCCTGGATGGAGGAAGGACGAACTGTCGAATCAAGACCCAGATGCTTCAATTCAATGGTGGTGAATGGTGGAATCATTACGAAAGAATCATCATTCCAGGGACCGGAGAGGAAGTGCCTGAGATAACGGTCAGTCTGCAATCGCCGGCGCAGGGAATCCGTTACCAGGTGCAGCCCGGATTCGACCCATACGAAACCATGCGGACAGTTCGTCTCTGTGGCCGCCTTTTCGAGTTCATCGCGAATCGTGTTGCAGGCCAGAACAACTGTTTCCACTTCCAGAGCCTTTCCACTCGTTGGTTGAGCGGCATTATAACCCACAGCCCAGGGGTGTCCAGAGTCTATTTCGCCTGGAGTAAGGGTGGATAGAATCAAGGTCGGTTTTGACAACAAGCGCCCCGCGACCGCCCAACACAATCGACACCCATTCAGGGGGCGCCTTCCGCAGCCCGCCCGTAAAAGGGGTCAGCCATTGAAAATGGAAATTGGTAAGCAACAGGAAGGATCGGGATTCCTTAATAAGGAGACTGTGATTCCCTGAGGCGGGAGTGGTCCTCAGACCCGGAAATTTGCGGCCCCCGGCCTTTATTCCGGGTTCAACACTTATCGGCATCACGAAGGCGGCAATCCCGGTTTTTCCATAGCTGTGATATAATATTTGAGGCATAGCTTTTTGACTTTTCTGCGCCATAGTTGGGGTTATACAATGGTGGAGGTTTAAAGCGGAGAGTAGAAAAGAGCACAATGAGCGGGTTTTGAAGGTTATGAGCATGCCGTTGGAAGAGGGTATTTGCTGATGAAACCGTACAGATTTGCATTACCGGTTTTTTTCCTTTGTTTCTGCCTGTTTCCGCCGGCACTCAGGGCCGCGCCGGTCGCCTCATCGGATGCCGGCTTCAGCATGTTCTGGGCGATGTTGTCGATTTTCTTTGGAGGAATGGCCCTCAATCTTACCCCATGCGTTTATCCCATGATGCCCATTACGATATCCTTCTTCAGCGCTAAATCGACGGACCTGAAGGCAGGACGCGGCGCCATTTTGATCAATGCTCTCCTCTATGTTCTGGGAATAGCAATAATGAACTCTATGCTGGGGGTTTTCGCTGCGCTCTCAGGGCGTGTTCTGGGAACGCTGCTTGAAAACCCCGTAACTCTTGTGCTGGTAGCCCTGGTTATGTTTGTTTTTGCCCTGAGCATGTTCGGCGTCTGGGAATTCCGGCTGCCTGCATTCATAACCGGTGCTGCCGCTCGAAATTACGCCGGTTACCTCGGAAGCCTTTTCATGGGGTTGACTCTGGGCATAGTTGCCGCGCCGTGCATCGGGCCGTTTGTCGCCGGGGTTTTAGTCATGGTTGCCAACACGAGGGACCCTGTTTTCGGTTTTTGGGTTTTTTTCAGCCTGAGTCTTGGAATGGGATTTCCGCTTTTCGTTCTCGCCCTGCTTTCGGGCCGATTGAGCATGCTTCCCAAATCCGGTGAATGGATGCTGTGGGTCCGCAAAGCCATGGGATGGGTGATGATTGGAGCGGCCGGCTATTTCATTTCTCCCATAATGCCCGATATCCTTGGGATAGGACTGCTTTCGGTCATCGCTCTGGCAGCGGGGGTCCATCTGGGCTGGATAGATTCGACCAGGGTCCGGTTCACAGCCTTCAAATGGATAAGGAAGGGCGTAGGGATTGTTTGTATCGGCCTGGCAGGCGTGATTATCTGGTATGCCATGCCCAGTGAGGGCATAAAATGGACGCCCTATTCGGAGAAAGTCCTGGCCGAAGCCAAATTATCGGGCAAACCCGTCATAATTGATTTCTACGCCGATTGGTGCTCGCCCTGCCGGCATATGGACCGGACCATTTTTCATGACCGCTCGATTATCGAGGCCGCTGCAAAAGATTTTGTCATGATAAGGGTAGATTTTTCTCAGAGAGGAGACCGAGCAAGTGAAATGATGGCGCGCAGCTATGATGTTCTGGGCATACCCAGTGTCGTTTTTCTGAAGCCCGGAGGTGATGAGAGGGTCGATTTGCGGGTTATGGACCTCATGCCGCCCGACGAGTTCCTGGCGAGAATGAATAGTTTGAGGAATGGCGAAGGTCCTGCGGATAAGCAGTAGTCCTGCATTCCGTCATAGGAGATGGCGCCCGCGAAAGCTCTTAAGAGAGCCGATCACGTCCATGACGGCCGCGGACCTGGCCATGGGTTCGTCATAGCCGTGTTTGTACTGGTATTCGAGGAAAAGATCGATCGCTTTTTCCACAAGTTGCTTGAGCTGTTCGGCATGGAGCAGATATTTCTCCATATTTTCTTCTTTGCGGGTTTGAATTTAAGATGAATATCGCAAAAGTAGGGGAACAAGATAATACAATTTTCGAGCAAAATCACCGATTACCCAATTGCGATTTTCGAACTCTGATATCGAGACGCCAAGGGTTCGGTTATTTTGCGTTATTTAGGCATTTTGGTGATATTTAGGCAGGAGTTTAACAATGCCGCTTGAAAGAAAATGCAGGCTCGGGGTCCTGGTTCTGGTTTTAATCCTGATGCTGGGGTTCTATGGGGCCGGAGGGTGGGGCGGAGTTGATTCCAGGCCGCCCGATGTCACTTGGGTTGTGCCCTGCTTTGGGCTTCCGGAGAAGGCTGAGCTTTGTGGAGAGGCGGTACCCCTCGGTTCTGCCGACGTTCGCGAAAGGTTCGACCGTGAGTTTACAATCGTTACGCAAAGCCATGCACAGGTTTACCTCTGGCTGAAAAGGACAGAGCGCTATTTCCCATGGATCGAGAAGCAACTCGCGGCCAGGGGTCTTCCGGACGATCTGAAATATGTGGCTGTTGCGGAAAGCGATCTGATGCCCTGGGCCGTTTCACATGCGGGTGCTGCCGGCCCCTGGCAGTTTATGGCAGACACGGCGAGTTCCTACGGAATGACACAGTCCGCCGCCATTGATGAGCGTTATGACTTCGAGAAATCGGCCCTCGCGGCATTCGGGTATTTGAAGGACCTGCACGACATGTTTCAGAACTGGACTGTCGCCATTGCGGCTTTTAATTGCGGGGAACGGCGTATTGAGGTTGAAATCGGAAAACAAAAGGCCAAGAGCTATTATTTTCTCAAACTGCCCCAGGAAACAGAGCGCTACGTTTTCAGGATTCTGGCTATAAAGGAGGTTTTGGAGAACCCTGAGAAGTACGGCTATCACCTTCCCAAGGGGGCCGGTTATCAACCGATCATTTTCGAAAGGGTGAAAGTCGATCTTCCCGGTCCGATGCCGATCGCCGTGGCAGCCGAGTCCGCCGGGGTTACCTACCGGGAACTGAAGGTGCTCAATCCCTGCCTGGTTTCGGACGTGATCCCGAAGGGGGACCTTACGATACGAGTGCCCGAGGGCAAGGGAAAGCGATTCGAGAAGGAGGTGGAGGTTTGGAAATCCACATTTAAGCCGAGCGTTTTGGTGCACAAGGTTTCGCGGGGTGATACGCTCGATTCGATCGCCCTGAAGTACAATGCAACCAGACAGCAAATTTGTATCTGGAACAATATTGCCGGAAATAAAATACGAGTCGGGCAGACGCTCAAGATTTACAGGTAGCAAATTCTTCACGCGAAGAAGCGATTCTATTGACAAGTATTTCCGGGAGAATTACGATAACGTGCCGTTTAAGTCGAAAAACTTAATTATTCTGGTGAAATATGGATAAGTACCAAAGATTCTCGAATCTGCTTTTGCAGAGCCGCTATGCTGTAGCTCTGACCGGCGCCGGGATATCGGTGGAGAGCGGAATACCTGATTTCAGGGGTAAGAACGGATTCTGGACCAAATACGACCCGTTTGAATACGGGCATATAGATTCTTTCCGCGCCAATCCTGCGAAGGTATGGAA
>Ga0187864_10002438_pt1 | contig 16198 bp, 14 predicted proteins | sample June2016WEW_11_4_FD_132985 | JGI IMG/M metagenome (GOLD analysis project Ga0187864, IMG submission 132985) | Peatland microbial communities from SPRUCE experiment site at the Marcell Experimental Forest, Minnesota, USA - June2016WEW_11_40 | ecosystem: Environmental > Terrestrial > Soil >...
AGGTTCAGCTTCTCTGCTTCGTGCACGCTGGTTGTCAATCCTCAGCATGCCACTCGCTCCAGGCTCATCTTGTGTTGGAAACTGCCTCCTCCTTCAGGCTCATCTTGTATTGGAAAAGACTAGCGTTTGACCTGCCCTGCCCAAACACGCTACACTTATATGGTTTGCCTGTACTAGCAGGTCCCGTCAGGGACAACCCCGCCTTTCCGTGAAGGTCTCCTTCCTGGCTCGGGGAAGTGCAAGCGCACAAAGAGGTTAACGCCGTCCGCGCCACAGCTATGTGCGGCCGGCGAAGCCAAGGACACTCGCTACATTGCGAGCCGTCGAGGTGAGGGCGAAGCAGCCAAGCGCCCTGACCGGAAAAGTTCATTGGAGGCATTGCCATGTACGCGGTGATCCGCGCCGGGGGAAAGCAATATCGCGTCGCACCCGGAGACGTGATCAAGGTCGAGAAGCTGCCGCAGACCAGCGGTGAAAAGATTCAGTTCGATGAAGTGCTGGCCGTCAGCGGCTCCGAGGGTGAACTCGGCAAGCCGTCGAAGGCCTTCGTCAGCGGCCAGGTGGTCGAGCAGGGCCGCGCCGATAAGATCCTGGTCTTCCACTTCAAACGCAAGAAGCAATACAAGAAGCTGAACGGACATCGCCAACCGTACACTGCCGTGAAGATCACCGGCATCAACGTGGACGGGAAGGACCTGAAGGCTAACGGCTGATGCTGCTACACCAGTTGATTCCGGCCCTGGTCACTTTGGCCAAGCGCTTCGATTCGGTGTTGCTCGGCTTCCCCGCCCTGATCCGGCGGGTCGTCTCGCGGGCCCGCGAAAGCGGCTCTGATTTGCAGGAAACTTAGACGACGACCGCGGCTGTCCCACTGCGTGGGAATCGCGGCTCCAATTTCTTGAGGATATTGCCATGGCGCATAAAAAAGGTTTAGGTAGTTCCCGGAACGGCCGCGACTCGAATGCACAGCGGCTGGGCGTGAAATCGTTCGGAGGCCAACTGGTTTCGGGCGGCTCCATCATCGTGCGGCAACGCGGCACCCGCATCAAGCCGGGACTCAACGTGGGCCGCGGCAAAGACGACACCTTGTTCGCCAAGGTGACGGGCGTGGTCCAGTTCAAGGACCGTGGCCAGATGGGCAAGTTCGTGTCGGTCACGCCGCAGGAAGCAGTTAGCAATTAGCAAATTAGCAACTAGAAGCCATCTCATAAATGCCGTTCGGCCCAAAGCGAGGTACCTCAGGGGCTAAAGCCCAGTCCGTAACGGGCCAATTGCGGCACGGCTGAAGCCGTGCCCTGATACAAACCGATTTATGAAATAGCTTCTAGTTGACAAGGTGAAACAACCGCGCCAACTCCAGCCCCGCAGCCGGGGTCCCCAATTCGCGCCGCTTTTGCGCGAAATGGGGTGGGGGCGGAATAGTTTAGCCCAGCACGGAGCCGAAGGCGGAGTGCTGGGTAAGGTGGAAAATAGATTCGAGTCCCTTACCGGGGTCCCCAACGAGCGCCGCCTTTGCGCTTGTTGGGGTGGTTGAGGGACGGCACAGTTCCCACCCATCCTCCTGAGGCGCGCCGAACCGCTCTTCTTTGACATGCAAACTTGCCGGCCTCACTTCCCGCTCAGAGCGGCATGGATGGCGTCCCTCAGATCCGAATGAACGAAGCTATATCCGGCGGTCGTCAGTTTCGCGGGTTCGGCGCGAATTGAGGTCAACAGCAACTCCTCTCCCATCTCGCCGAGAAGTGTACGCACAATCCAGGCTGGCAATGGGAAGATCGTGGGACGGTGGAGTTCCTCTCCCAGCGCGCGCACGAACTCCTCATTGCGAACTGGCTCGGGCCCTACCGTGTTCACCGGTCCTCGCAAGGTATCGCTGTGCAAGGCGAACAGCGTTACGCCGATCACATCGTCAAAGGCGATCCAGTTCCAGAACTGCTTTCCGCTGCCGATCCGTCCGCCAAACCCTAGTCGAAATGGCAATAACATCGGCTTGAGCGCTCCGCCATCATGGGCAAGCACCACTCCGATGCGAAGGTTCACGACCCGCAGCCCAGCTTCGCTAGCGGGAGCAGTCGCGGCTTCCCATTGCCGGCTGACCTCCGCGAGAAATCCCTGTCCCGAAGAACTCTGCTCAGTCAGCAGTTCGTCGCCACGGTTTCCGTAATAACTAATCCCTGCGGCGGAAATGAAAATACGCGGCTGCCCGCTTCGGCGATACGATTCGGCGGCCGCGTTCGCCAGAGTTCGAGTTCCCTGCGCGCGGCTCTCCAGCACCTCCTGCTTAAACTTCTCCGTCCAGCGACCGGCGATATTCTTTCCCGCCAGGTGAACGATGGCATCCGCGCCCGCAAGTTTCTCCGGTTCGAGCGGCTGTCCCGGATTCCATTGCACCTCGTTCTGGCGTGGCGCGCGCCGAACCAGAGCGACCGGTTCGTGGCCAGCCGAAATCAAAGCTGGGGTAAGTGCCCGTCCTATCAAACCCGAAGCGCCGCTGATCAGTACTCGCATCTTCCGCTCCCGCAAGTGAGGTTCGCAGTTAGCTGTAACACATCTACAGCGAAATCGAAAACGCGCGCCGCATCGGGGCTGCTGCGAAGAAGTCGTATAATCGGACATGGCGACTTTGCGCCAACACATCGCGACCAATGTCTTGACGGTTACACGGTTTCGCGATCTCCTGCGCAAAGTCCGCTCCTACCGGCCTGACGACGACCAGGCCCTGATCAAGAAGGCCTACGAATTCTCCCTGGAACATCACAAAGGACAGGCCCGCGAGTCGGGAGAGCCCTATCTGGCGCATCCTCTGGAGGTTGCGACCCTGCTGGCGGAGATGCGGCTCGACCCCACCGCCATTGTCGCCGGCTTGCTTCATGACGCGGTGGAAGACACCACGGTAACCATCGAAGAGATCAAGGCTGAGTTCGGCGAGCAGGTCGCCCACATCGTCGAAGGTGTCACCAAGATCAGCAAGATCGACTTCGCGTCGTCGGAAGAAGCGCAAGCCGAAAACGTGCGCAAGATGGTACTGGCCATGATGGATGACATCCGCGTGGTGCTCTTCAAACTGGCCGACCGTTTGCACAACATGCGCACCTTGAAGTTTCTCTCACCGGAGCGGCAATACAAGATCGCCAAGGAGACGCTGGAAATTTACGCTCCTATCGCCCATCGCCTGGGAATGGGCAAGATCCGCGGCGAACTGGAAGACCTGGCATTTCAGTATGTCGATCCCATTTCCTACAACCAGGTCAAGGAAGCCATGGAGTCACGCCGCAAAGAGGGCGAGGCGTTCCTGGCCGAGGTGCAGACCGTCATCGGGCAGAAGCTGAAGGAGGCCAAAATCCAAGCCAAGGTGGAAGCCCGTATCAAGCGGCTTTACAGCATCTGGCAGAAGCTGCAACGGCAGCGCATCTCGGTGGACCAGATCTACGACATGCTGGCGCTGCGCATCATTACGCAATCGGAATCCGATTGCTACGCGGTGCTGGGCATCATTCACAATCAATGGCGGCCGGTGCCGGGACGGATCAAGGACTTCATCGCCATCCCCCGCAATAATTTTTACAAATCGCTGCACACCACCGTCATCTCCGAGAAGGGCCATGCCTTCGAGGTGCAGATCCGCACTGAAGAAATGCACAAGATGGCGGAGGAAGGCATTGCGGCGCACTGGAAATACAAAGACGGTCCGGTGTCGGCGCGCGACGAGCAGCGGCTGGCCTGGCTGCGTCAGGTGGTGGAATGGCAGCGCGACATGAAGAGCTCAGACGAGTTCCTGTCCACGCTGAAGATCAACCTCTACCCGGAAGAGGTTTATACCTTCACCCCCAAGGGCAAGATCGTCATCCTGCCGCAGGATGCCACACCGATTGACTTTGCCTATACCGTCCACACCGAGGTCGGCCACACCTGCGTAGGCGCCAAGGTAAACGGGCGCATGGCGCCTTTGCGTTACAAGTTGCGCTCCGGCGACATCGTGGAAATTCAAACCTCGCCCGGCCACCACCCCAGCCGGGATTGGCTGCAACTGGCGAAATCACCGCGCGCCCGCCAGAAGATCAAGCACTGGCTGAACGTGCATCAGCGCGAACGCGCCATCGAAATCGGCCGCAAGCTGATCGAAAAAGAGGCGCGCAAATATCGCATCGCCCTGAAGAATCTGAGCGAAGCGGAGTTGACGCGCGTGGCCAGCGAAAATGGGCTGGCCAAGCCCGACGACCTGCTGGCCGCCATCGGTTACGGCAAGTACTCGGCGCGCAGCATATTGGCACGCGTGCTTCCCGCCGACGCCTCGTCTGGGGTCTCAGGCGCAGGCGAACCGGAGAAAGATCCGACGGGAGGATTTACCAGCGTCATCCGTCGCGTGTTTGGCTCGGAGACGTCGGCCATCATGGTAAAGGGACACGACGACCTGCTGGTGTATCGCGCGCGATGTTGTAATCCGATTCGCGGCGAAGACATTGTTGGCTATGTCACTCGGGGCAAAGGAGTGGCCGTGCACTCCAAGACTTGTCCCAACGTTACCAACCTGATGTACGAACCGGACCGGCGCATCGCCGTCGAGTGGGGAAAGGATGCGGCTTCGTCGAACTGGCAAGCTGGTTATCCGGTAAAGCTGGCGGTGCACTGCGATAACCGTCCCGGCATGCTGAAACAGATCGCGACCGTCATCAGCGACGCAAACACCAACATCCGCAACATCGAAGCCAAGACCGCCGAGGACCACGCCACGGTCGACCTGGTGGCCGACATTGCCGACCTCAAGCATCTGGAGCGCATCGTCACCGGCGTGCGCAAAATTCCCGGCGTGCGCGACGTGCAACGCATGCAGAAAATCTAGGGGCCGCTCTTCGCTATTCGCTGTTCGCTAGGCTTTTCACCGCTCGCTTTTCGCAAGAAATGAAACGGAGCTGTCATCCCGACCGAGGACTTCAGTCCGAGCGGAGGGATCTGCGGTCCCAACACGGGAGACAGACCTTGAATTACTTACCGAGCTTCTGACTCACTACGCCGGTAGCAAGGTGCCCCTCCCCCCTGTTTGTAAGATCTTTGTTTTTAATATTTTGCCCCTAAAATATTCCGAACATTGGAGTTGCTTGTACAGCTAAATCATTGTTTATGAATACTTTACGAGATTCCGCCAAAATATTCATTCCATTGCATTTATGCGTAGATCTAAGTCATTGTGTATGAATACTTTGCGCAACTCCTCCCAAGATATTCATTTCATTAGACTTATTTGCAACATGTTCCGGACAAAGGAGCTATGGAGGTCAAGGCATGGTTCTGGCTTCTGACAGGTTTTCAAAGACCGAGGCCGAGCCGCCCGAGAGCGGCGTTCACGGCACCGGAGTCTGGCTCCGGCCCACTTAGTCTAATTTTCGGAAGGGATTCAGGTGAAGAACAAAACGCACCTCGCAAAACCAAGGTAACCACAATTCCCGGAATAGCACGCCGTGGGCGGGTCGTTGTGCAGACAAGTGCGCCCACCCTCAGCCAGGCTCAGGGCGGGCTCCTCTCGCCAATGGCAGCGAGCAGGTTGGGGCACTCGTGCCGGTTGATCAAGCGACTGTGATACTCTGAGCCCGTGAAACTTACCGCTGTATTCGAACCAGCCAAAGAGGGTGGATACACCTGCTTCGTGGAAGAGATTCCTGCGGCGATTTCGCAGGGAGAGACCCTCGAAGAAGCGAAGGCAAACCTTCGTGACGCGCTCCAGTTGGTGCTGGACTGCCAGCGGGAGCTTGCGGAGAAGAGTCTTTCGCCAAGGGCCCTCCGCGAAACCTTTGAGCTGGCTTAGGGATGAAACTCGCCGACCTGGAGCGCCACCTGCACCAGTATTCCTGTGTTCTGTACCGTGAGGGCGGCGCGCACACCGTCTGGCTCAACCCTCAGCGCCGAAAGATAGCCAGCGTCCCTCGTCATCGGGAAATCAAAGAAGGAACCATCCGAGCCATCTGCAGGCAACTCGAAATTCCACAGCCTTGAAAACAAGCCGCGGCCGGGTTTTTACCAGCGCGGCTGCTTAAGAGCATGAGTCTTTTCCCACTCGTTCGCGCCGTTTGCGAATGAGTGGGAGATCCCTCAACGGATGTAAGAAGGAGAGGACAAATGCTCTCCCCCACTATCCCCCCTTCTTCACCTGCGCCAGCACCTCTTCCGCGTGGCCGTCGGGCTTGACGTTCTCGAAGATGTGGGCGAGCTTGCCGTCGGGCCCGATCAGGAACGTGGTGCGCGCGATGCCCATCACCTTCCTGCCGTACATGTTCTTCTCTTTCAGGACGCCGAACTTCTTCGCGACCTCTTTCTTCTCGTCGGCCAGCAGGGTATACGGCAGGCCGTATTTTTCTTTAAACTTTAACTGTGCCTTCGGCGTGTCGGGTGAGATGCCCAGTACCACCAGTCCGGCCTTCTGCAGTTTGCTGTATGCGTCACGGAACCCGGACGCCTCTATGGTGCAGCCGGGCGTGTTGGCCCGCGGATAGAAGAACAGGACCACGGTCTTGCCGCGGAACTGAGCGAGCGAAACCGGGTTTCCGTTTTCGTCGGGCAGGGTAAAGTCGGGAGCTTTCGATTTGATTTCCATATTGCACTATCTATACCGCAAATCCGGCAAATGGGCCACCGCGGGGCCGGTCGCAATCCTGCTGCTGTCAACTTTCGTCGCGGCGCAGATTCGCGACCGCACCGAGCACCAGCCAGCCGACCGGGATCAGCAGCAGGCGCAGAAGCACGACAAGAAGAACAAGAGCGGCCCGCGCGCCATCGCTGTGGTTGAGTTTCTGCCCGGCGGCGGCACGCGGCTAGTGCCGATTGCGCTATGGATCGATGGCCACTTCTACGATGCCAGCCTTTACGGCGCAAATCCTGAGCCCATGGCGCTGCAGCCTGAAACCCTGTATCAAGCGCTGACTTGCGGCGAGCCGGCGGGATGGTTCACGGTAACGACGTCGCGAGACGTCAACGGCAACTGGGTTGCGGAGGGGCAATGGAAGCCTGAAACCCCGGTCGAGGCCCGGCTTGCTCAGCAGGCCGCGAAGCAGCCTAAGCCGAAGACGAAGGGGCAGGACGTGCTCAGCGACGATCAAGGTCCGCCGGTGCTGCGCCGCCCTGGGTCAGGCGATAAATCTTCTCCCAGCGGTGGACAGAGCAGCGCGCCAGCTTCCACCTCGGGCGGGAATTCGACTCCGTCAGGCAGCGGGAGTTCCACAGCGAACAGCAATGCTCCGCCGAAATCGGACGACGATTCCGACCGGCCGACTCTAAAAGCCTCGCCGGCCAGTTCTTCGTCTGCGCCTTCGAATTCCAAGCCGACCCTCGGCGACAATACTCAGCAAGCGAAAGCGCAGGCGCCAGCTTCCAATACGCCGTCAGCGGCGTCTCCCGATGAAGACGATCCCAACCGTCCGGTACTGCGGCGCGGCAAACCAGCCGAGCAGCCGGCCCTCCCCGATACAGCCGACTCCAATGCAAGTGCGAATAAGGCAGGCAGCCCAGCCGCAGGGGGCATTGCAACCAGCACTCCCGGAACTTCGGCCAAAGCCACACAGGCACCGCGCGCCTATGCTGCGATCTCCGATGCGGGCGACTACCAAACTCGGTCGCTGCTGTATGGGATGGCGTCCGGCGAAAGACAAAGCCTGGGCGAGCCGATGTCGCGAATGGCGATGGACGAGGTCCGCAAGTATGCCAGCAAGCACAACGGTCCGGCACTCCCCAAGACAGCCGCCATCACCGACTACGATCTGCGTGGCTTCGATCTGGACTACAGCAACTCGCCTACGCTGGTGCTGAGTGCCAAACTGCCGGTTGCGCCCGTAAAGACCACTCCCGGAGCCGGGTTCGACTACTTCGTCACCGTGGTCGCCCGGGTTGACCTCAATGGCGCGCCGCAGCAGATCTTCAGCATGGTCACCGACCGCAACCACCTCGACGCCTTCCCGCGCATGCAGCTCATCGACGCGATAGATGCCGACGCCAACGGCCGTGGCGACCTGCTCTTTCGCCAGTACTCGGATACCGGCATCAGCTACGCTCTGTATCGCGTGTTCCCCTATCAGATGGAGAAGATCTTCGAAGGCGGGGCGGGGATGTAGGCAGTTGTCAGTGGGCCAGTGATCAGTTGCCAGACGGGAGACATGACCTCCCATCCGGGCCTCTTTCCTGAGCGAGTTTCGCCACTGAATTACAGGATGTAGCGCGACAAGTCCTGGTCCTTCACGATGTCAGTGAGAGTTTTGCGCACGTAGTCGGCATCCACCGTCACGTTCTTCTCCTTCATGTCGGGGGCCTCGAAGCTAATCTCGTCCAGCACGCGTTCCATGATGGTGTGCAGGCGGCGTGCGCCGATGTTTTCTGTCCCTTCGTTCACGCGGAAGGCGAAGTTTGCCACCTCCTCAAGTGCCTCGGTAGTGAACTCCAGCTTCAGCCCTTCGGTGTCGAGCAGCGCAATGTACTGCTTGGTGAGCGACGACTTGGGCTCAGTGAGGATCTTGATGAAGTCCTCGACCGTCAGCGATTGCAGCTCCACGCGGATGGGAAAGCGCCCTTGCAGTTCGGGGATCAGGTCGCTGGGCTTGGACACGTGGAATGCGCCCGCAGCGATGAACAGGATGTGGTCGGTGCGCACCATGCCGTAGCGCGTGTTCACCGTGGTGCCTTCGACGATGGGCAAAATGTCGCGCTGCACGCCTTCGCGTGAAACGTCGGGCCCATGGCCGCCTTCGCGCCCGGCAATCTTGTCGATTTCGTCGAGGAAGATGATGCCCGAGTTCTCTACGCGCTCCACGGCAATGCGCGTGACCTGGTCCATGTCAATCAGGCGCTGCTCTTCTTCCTGGATGAGGTACTCGAACGCCTCGCTGACCTTCATCTTCCGCTTTTTGGTGCGCTGGCCGAAGATGTTGGGCAACATGTCTTTCATGTTGACGTCCATCTCCTCGACCCCCTGATTGGTGATGATCTCGAACGCAGGCATCGATTTTTCGCGGACGTCGAGTTCAACGATGCGCTCGTCGAGCTTGCCTTCGCGCAACTGCTGGCGAAGCTTTTCGCGGGTGCGCGACCCGGGTTCGCCGGTCAGCAAGGGTTCAGTGGCGATGTTGAATCCGATCTGCTGCGCGTCTTGCGCCGCGGAACGCGTCTGCACTGGAGCGGGCAACGCCGGCAGCAGCAGGTCGAGCAGGTGCTCTTCCGCGTTGAGTTCGGCCTTGTCGGCGACGTCTTCCAGCTTCTCCTCGCGCACCATGTCAATGGCGATCTCCACCAGGTCACGGATCATGGACTCGACATCGCGGCCCACATAGCCGACCTCGGTGAACTTGGAAGCCTCCACCTTCATGAAGGGAGAATTCGCCAGCTTCGCCAGCCGGCGGGCGATCTCGGTCTTGCCCACGCCCGTGGGTCCGATCATGATGATGTTCTTGGGGATCACCTCTTCGGCGAGTTCGGCCGAGAGCTTCTGGCGGCGCATGCGATTGCGCAGGGCGATGGCCACGGCGCGCTTCGCCTGGTTCTGCCCGACAACATACTTGTCAAGTTCGCGCACAATCTCGCGCGGGGTCAATTCGTCGAGTGCGACGTGTTCCTCATCTGCGGTTGCGGGAAGATAAATAGCCAATGAATTTACCTCTTGCGGGCCGGAAGGCCGGGACTACAGTGCGTGAGAATTGTGCCGTCCCTGAAGGGACTCCTTAATTTTCCCCACTCTACCCAGGGCTTACGCCCTGGGCTAGTATTATTCCGCCCCTGCGGGGCTTAGATTTTGCGCAATCGTTCCACCATGCCAACTCAAAACGAGTTTTCACACACCCTCTAACGGCCGGCACTAACCAAACGTCGCCTCGGCGAACGGCGAAGAGCGAACCGCGAACAGCGAACAGCGGCCCTTCCTACATCCCCGGCATCTTCATCCCCGCCAGCCGACGAGCGAAGCTGGGCTTGCCCATGCTCTTGAACATCTTGCGCATCTGGGAATACTGGCGCAACAGGTGGTTTATTTCCTGAACGCTCGTCCCCGAGCCGCGGGCGATGCGCTTGCGCCGGCTGCCGTTGATGGACTCGTGATGCTCGCGTTCGTACGGCGTCATGGAATTGATAATCGCCTCCACGCGGCCGAGTTGCTTTTCGTCCACTTTGTCCGCCCCCGACTTCTGCAGGTTGGCGAACGGTCCGATTTTGGGCATCATGCCGATGATGCTCTGCAGTGAGCCGAGTTTTTTCACCTGCCGCAACTGATCGCGAAAATCCTCCAGCGAGAAGCCGTCGGCGCTGAGCGCTTTCTGGGCGAACTCTTCCGACTTCTTCTTGTCGAGGTGGGCTTCCGCCTTCTCGATCAGCGAGAGAATGTCGCCCATCCCGAGAATCCGGCCCACAATTCGGTCGGGATGAAACAACTCCAGCGCATCGTACTTTTCGCCCATGCCGATGAATTTGATGGGCTGCCCGGTGACCTTGCGAATGGAAAGCGCCGCGCCACCACGGGCGTCGCCGTCCATCTTGGTGAGTATCACGCCGGTGAGCGTCAGCTTCTTGTGGAACTCGTCGGCCGACTTCACCGCGTCCTGGCCGGTCATGGCGTCGGCGACGAAGAGGATCTCCTGCGGATTGAGGATCTTCTTCAGCGACTGCATCTCGTCCATCAATTGCTCGTCGATGTGCAGCCGGCCGGCGGTGTCAACGATGAGCACGTCGCAGGCGTTGTTGATGGCCTCGCGCCGGGCTTCCTTCACCAGCCGTTCCACGGTGGCAGTGTTCGATTCTTCGACCTTGCCTTCGTAGATATGGGCCTTGATGGCCTGCGCGACCACCTTGAGCTGCTCACGCGCCGCCGGACGGTAAACGTCAACCGAGACGAGCATGGGCCGGTGCCCGCCTTGCTTGAGCCAGTTCGCCAACTTGCCCGAGGTGGTCGTCTTGCCGGAACCCTGCAGACCCGCCATGAGCATTACCGTGGGTGGCTGGGAGGCGAACTTCAGTTTGGCCGCGTCTTTGCCGAGGATGGCGATCAGTTCGTCGCGAACAATCTTGACTACCTGCTCGGCGGGGGAAAGCGCGGTCAGCACTTCCTGGCCCAGCGCCTTTTCGCGGATGTGCTCGATCAATTCTTTGACTACATTGAAGTTAACGTCGGCTTCGAGCAGCGCCATGCGGATTTCTTTCAGCGCTTCGCCGATGTTCTCTTCCGTCAGAGTGCCTTGTCCGCGCAGATTCTTAAAGGCACGCTGCAGCTTATCTGTAAGGTTCTCAAACATGGTCAGGAGTCCACAGCTCAGGCTGGGTGGGCGGAAACCTGCGGTTTCCACGCTGAAATCAGGATATCACGCAGCGATGCTTCCCTATTGCATGAGAGATCCTATCGCGAAGCTTCGCTCGAAGCGGTGCGATACACTTCGGCCGCCGCTACGACCGTGTTGCAGTGAATGGTCACGGTGTCTTCGATGTGGTTGGCATAACCGCCGGCGTAAGTGACCATCACCGGTATGTCGCGCGCGCGGGCGACGCGGAAGACAAGCTCGTCGCGTTGCTTCAGGCCCGCAATGGACAGGCTCAGGCCGCCAAGCTGATCGTCCATATAAGGATCGGCGCCCGCAACGTAGCAGATCAGTTCCGGCTCAAATTGCCGCAGGCCGGAACTCAGAGCGTTATCGAGCCAGGCCAAATATTCGGCGTCGCCGCAGCCATCAGGGAGGTTGACGTCGATGGAAGATGGCGGCTTGATGAAGGGATAGTTGTTCTCCTGATGCAGCGAAATGGTGAACACATCTTTGCTGGAGCCCTCGGTCATGGTGGTCCGTTGTCGAGCTCCCGAGGTCGCAGCCGGCCCGGAGGGTAGAGCGTTCGGGGTGGTCGGCGGACTTCCACTTCCAAAGATAACGGCGGTGCCGTTTGCCTGATGCACGTCGCAATCCACCGTCATGGCGCGACGAATTTTGCCACGCTTCTGCATGGTACGAATAGCGACGGCAAAATCGTTGATCATGCAGAAGCCTTCTCCATGTTCGGGAAAGGCGTGATGAAATCCGCCCCCCATGTTGATGCAGACACTATCTTCGAGTGCGTGTTCCGCCGCCAGGATCGAGCCTCCGGTGTGGAGCATGAAGGCATCCACCACCTGCCGTGAGTATGGAATCTCCATCTCCAACTCCTCGCGCGCGCTCAGGGTGCCTTCCATCAACTTGTTCACATAAAGCGGCGAATGAACCAGCAGGACGTCGGCTTCGGTGGCCGGTTGCGGAACCACGAAGTCAGAGTCTTCGGCGATGCCTTCTTGAAGCAGGCGTTCGCGAATGAGACGAAACTTGTCGGCGCGAAAAATGTGCTCGCCGATGGGCAGGAAATACTTCTCGCTATAGACGAGTTTGAAGGGCAACATGGGCCGGCGATCCGGGGTACTCGCAACCAACCCATGATTCTAGACCCTGGAGGCAAATGTCACGAAGGGGCTCGCCTTTTCGCAGGCTTGGCCGCGCTTTCGCAAGAACGCCGCCGTATTCATTTACCATGATGCTGCATGGCGTCCACCGCTCAACTGGTCACGCTCCGCCGGGCCGCCGGCTATAACCTGCTCGCCACCGCGGGCATAGCGATGGTCGCCATCTTTTTGTTGTGCGCTCTGTTCGCGCCCTGGATCGCCCCTCAGGATCCCGCGCAGATCGACCTGCCGGCGCGACTGATGGGACCATCCGCCTCACACTGGTTTGGCACCGATGAACTGGGACGCGACATCCTCTCCCGCATCATCTACGGGGCGCGCATCTCGATGCTGGTGGGCAGTTGCGTAGTCGCAGCCTCGCTCACGCTGGGACTGATCTTCGGCTCCATCGCGGGCTACTACGGTGGAGTCACCGACCGCGTGCTCAACGTGGTCGTAATGAACGCCTTCATGTCGTTCCCCGGAATTCTGCTGGCGATCGCCTTTGTGGCCTTCCTCGGGCCCGGCATCTTCAATCTGATCCTGGCGCTGTCGATTGGAGGATGGGTGGGTTACGCTCGATTGGTGCGCGCGCAGCTGCTGGCGGTCCGCGAACGCGAATTCGTGGAGGCCGCGCGCGCACTCGGCGCAAGTGACTTGCGGATCATCGTGCGGCACATTCTTCCCAACATCATTCAGCCTATTATCGTGCAGGCGGCGATCGGAATGGCGGGTGCTATCCTGGCCGAAGCCACCATGAGCTTTCTCGGACTGGGTGTGCCGCCGCCGGCGGCAAGTTGGGGTTCGATGCTGAACGACGCGCGCTCCCACCTGTTCGATTCGCCGCACCTGGTGCTCTTTCCCGCCGCCGCCGTCATGCTGGCGGTGCTGTCGTTCAACTTTATTGGCGACGGCCTGCGCGATTACCTTGATCCCCGGTCCAGGATCGCGGTTGGGCTGTAGGTTTGTCATCCCGACCGGCCCCCCGGAGCGTAGTCGAGGGGGAGCGGAGAGATCTGCGGTTCATTTGTCGTCTTGAGCGGTGACGACGCGTTGCGTCGCCGCAGCCGAAGGATGTGTGGTTGGTTTCTGACAACTGACAACTGGCCACTGACAACTGGTTTATAGTGGTCTGTGCTGCCGGTGAAATCTTCCTGTTCTCGTAACATTCGCATTCCGCTGTTCGCCCTCGCGCTGGTTTTGCTTGTGCTGGGCTGCGCCTGTAAGCGTGGAGCACTTGCCAAACATGAGTACATGTATGTCTCAGCACAAGAGACCAGCCTGCGCGACCGAGTGGCCACCATGTACAACAAGATCGGAACGGTGCATGGCGGCGATCGCGTGGAAGTTCTGGAGAAGCAGCGGCGCTTCCTGCGGGTGCGTACCGACAGCGGACAGGAAGGCTGGATCGAGGAACGCAGCCTGGTTCCTCAGGAGGTTTACGATGCCTTCCAGAAGCTGGCCAGCGACAATGCCAGCCAACAGGTGCAAGCCCGCGGAACGGCCCGCTCCGAGCTCAACATTCACCTGACCCCATCGCGCGAGGGTGAGCACCTTTATCAGCTCAAGGATGGAGAGAAAGTTGAAATCCTGAAGCGCGCTACGGCGGAGAAGAATCCGCCGAAGTCCGCGGCCGCGAATGCGACGCAAAGCCCGAAGGGTGTCGCCGCGACTCAACCGCAACCCAAGACCGCGCCAGTGCCGGCTAAGCCCGCTGCGTCCGCCAACGCGGCCCCAGGCAAGCCGCCAGAGCCTCCCAAGCCCGTCATGGAGGATTGGTATCTGGTGCGCAACTCCGCCGGACATGTCGGCTGGGTGCTGTTACGCATGATCGACCTCGATATCCCGCTGGAGGTTGCGCAATACGCCGAGGGCCAGCGCATCATGGGCTACTTCGTGCTGAACACGGTGCAGGAGGAAGACAAACAGGTGCCGCAGTATCTGGTGCTGTTGAACGAACCCAAGGACGGACTGCCTTGGGACTTCAATCAGATTCGAATTTTCACCCGGAACCGCGCCAAGCATCGCTATGAAACCGCTTATCGCGAGCGCAATCTGGAGGGCTATTTTCCGGTGAAGACTGGCCATCAGGATTTCGGGAAAGAAGGCGACCTGCCGACCTTCACCATCCGCAAGAAAACCGACGATGGGCAGATGGTGGACATTACCTACAAATTGAACGGCCCTATCGTGCGCCGGGTCCTGACCCCGGAACAAGAGGCTGCGGAAAAGGCCAGGCACGGGGCAGCGTTGGCCGCTTACTACGCGCAGCGTAAGAAGCAGCCGCCAGCGCACCCGCGCCACAAGCACAAGTGAAAGTTGCCGCGTCTATCGGCTGTAGAACTCAGCGATAGCGGCCACCACGCGTTGCTGTTCGTCCTCGCGCAGTTCAGGAAACATGGGTAGCGCCAGTACTTCTTTTGACGCCCGCTCCGACTCGGGAAGGTCGCCCGCTTTATAGCCCAGGTAAGTAAAGCATTCCTGCAGGTGCAGCGGGACGGGATAGTAAATCTCCGTTCCGATTCCCTGCTCGGTTAAGAAGGTCCGCAGTTCATCCCGTCGAAAGGCGCGCACCACGTACTGGTGGTAAATGTGATAGGCCTCGGGCATCGTCGCCAGCAGCGCGATGGGCGCCTGTGCGCTGACCGACTGCTCGCCGCCTTGTACCGGGCCGGAGTTGATGAACAAACCCTGATAGCGACGAGCCAGCATCCGGCGCGCCTGGTTCCAGTCGTCAATGTGCTTCAGCTTCACCCGCAGCACCGCCGCCTGCATGGCATCGAGGCGGCTGTTCCAGCCAATCTCTTCGTGGTAATACCGTTGGCGGCTACCGTGATTGCGCAAACGTCGAACGTGCGCCGCCAGCTCCTCGTCATTGGTGGTGACGCATCCGCCATCGCCATAGGCGCTCAGGTTCTTGGTGGGATAAAAGCTGAAGGCCGCAACCTTGCCCAGCGCTCCTGCTTTCTTGTCGCGCCATTTCGCGCCGAAAGCCTGCGCAGCATCCTCGACAAGGCTGGCGTCGTAGTGCTCGGCGAGGCTGGCGAATTTGTCCATGTTGGCGCATTGCCCGTACAGGTGCACCGGCATCACCGCGCGAAACTTGTACGAACGCCCGCGCATCAGCGCCCTCTCGGTGGCTTTGGGATCGAGGTTCAGCGTTGCCGGATCGATGTCGGCCAGGATCGGAGTGGCGCCGCAGCGCACGATCGAACTTACCGAGGCGAAAAAGCTGAACGGGGTGGTGATTACGCACGCGTCCGGTCCAACACCGGCGGCTGCCAGGGCCAGCCAGCAGGCATCAGTTCCCGACGCGCAGCCAACGCTCGCACTCACCCCAAGGTAGCTTGCCGACTCACGCTCGAAGCCCTCGAGTTCCGGGCCCCCGATGAAGTGTTGGGTAGTCAGCACACGTTCGATGGCTGCGTGGACGTCGTCCTTGATGGTCTCGTACTGCCGAGTGAGGTCAAGCATGGGGATGGGATCGCGCTGGGTCGCGGATCTGGGACTAACAAACGGTTGCGGCGAGGTCGATGGCATGACGAAACATGATTCTATAGCGAATTCTCGGTTGATGTACGCAGACTGAAGCGGCGGGTAGTGGCTCAGTTTCCCGGATTGGCAACTACTCGCCAGCAACCGGCGTTCCAGGGATTGGGAGTGAAATTGATTCCATGACAATGTCGGCTCCCACGCCCGAGTAGAGTTGGTGGTGCTGAACCCAACCAACAGGCTCGGGAGAAAGGAGCCGAACAATGATCATTATAGGAGTAGATTTCCACCCCG